>ERZ827524.1054-NODE-1054-length-29903-cov-3.308228_pt1 | contig 29903 bp, 33 predicted proteins | sample MGYA00519702_ERZ827524 | MGnify/ENA primary metagenome ERZ827524 (study PRJEB31778, sample SAMEA3449341) | human gut metagenome | biome: human gut; feature: human-associated habitat; material: faeces | place: United Kingdom | collected 2010/2012 ...
GTGTAAATAATACCTCTGTATGACCGTCTGGATATGTTGCACTGATATAATTCTGCACAGTTTTTGTTTGTCCGGCGATCGGATTATTCATATGACTGTAAAGTATCTTATGGAGCTGAAGAATATAATTCTTTGTTATGGGAATTGCATCAAAACTTTCATGGATAATATTTAATACGTCTCTATATCCCGCTATCTCTTCTTCGTCTCTGTTTTTAGGAGTCGTGCTCTCTTCGACTAACTGCTTTATTCTTGTATTTGTTGTCACAATACCCTCAATCGCATTAGAACTTTCGGTACTCTGAATCTTAGCAATTTCTACAAGTTTCTCTAGTTCATCCGGTCTTTGTTTTAAATATAGTTCCTGCTTACCTGCATATTTATATATTGCAGCAATAAGACTTAGTACCTCAGAATCCCATTTTTGCTCTTTTATTTTACTATAATTGAAGTCTCTCATTCCCTTAATTACGCTCCTTTCCCTTAAATATTATCATATTTTAAGGGAAAATCAATTGTATTATGTGTATTTTCCCTTAAAAGTTGTATACATTTAAGGGTAACCAATTTAATCTTGCTTATTCATGACTATTTCAATCTATACTCCTTTTCTCTGGCGTTTCGATAAAATTAAAATGTTGCTTTTCTCTTAATCATTTTTATCTCCTCATTTTCCTGCATTTGTGGAAATTCAACTTCTATAAAAACCTTCTCCTCAGACAAAAACCCCATTCCTCATTTGGTAAAATATGTGTCCTACACACCTTACCGTCTGCTTCAATTATTTCTGGAATTTTATCACGTACTAATTTGTTATCAAATACATCACAAATCCGGATAAAACCAATGAAAAACTATTAGTATCTTCTATCGGATGCACAGAAAAAAATGCTCCTGGAGTTTTCCAATTAGCACTCATGGGGAATAGTCAAAAAGCACTGGATGAACAAGTCATAAAAGCCTACCATTTCATTCAATCCTTCGCTCCTACTGATGAGGTAACACCAGAAGAAGCGCATCAAATTGGAATGGATTTTATGAAAAAAACATTTGATGACCGATACGCTTTTCTCTGTTCCACACACGTTGACAAAAACCATATTCACAACCATTTTGTTATGTGTTCTGCCTCACGTGATATATTAGGAAGAAAGTTAGATGACAACTTATCCCTTCTTCTCTCACTGCGAAAAAACAATGATATTCTTTGCAAGGAACATGGCCTTTCTGTCATCGAAAAGGAAAAGGGGAAATCACAAACCTACAAAGAATGGCTTGCTGAAAAAGAAAATCCTACTGGTTCTAACAAGACAAAGATTCGAAAAATCATTGATAGGACTGTGATGGAGGCAAATGATTTTGACCATTTTCTTTTTCTGATAAAAGCACAGGGAATTGAAACCGACACCGGCACATCCAAAAAATATGGTCCTGTTACCAAATACAAATTTCCGGAAGAAAAACATTTTCACCGGGGCTATTCCCTTGGTACTTTTTATGGGGATGAATCCATCAAGAAACGAATCGAAAGACACATTGCCTTTATGAAATCACAGGAAGAAAAAAAGCAGCTTAGAAAAGAACAGGCTGCTTTACGAAAAGCATTACTCTCTCCTGCAGAAAGGAAATTGGATAAATCAAAAGTGAAAATCAGATCTATTCGTGAGCAGTCCTTTGACAACATTTCCAAAGATTCCATCGGGAAACTTCGCTGGACAAACAAGCAAAATGCTATGCGCTTTGAACAGATTTCCTTAGAGGTTAAAGAAAAATACGGAATTGCATATAGTGACATTAAAGGGCACATTTCTTCACTACGAGCAGACAACAATCGCTTATCCACACAGATTACAAAATCCAAAAAAGACTTAGAAGAACTGCGTTCTTTTGTCGAAAATTGCGTCGCTTATAAGCGGTATAAAATCTATTCCATCAATGAAGAAAAAGCCTCTGACAAGGAAAAATATTATGAAGCACACGACAGTCAGCTAGATGCTTTCCATGATGCAGTCTTTGCTCTAGAACGCCGAAACATTGATCTTGATTCCATCACCTACGAAGGTATCAAAATCATGCAGCAAAAAGTTACAGAAGCAGAAACTGAAATCAAACGGCAGGAAGATATCAAGCGACAAAATGAACGGGATTTAAAAGAACTTTCCGATTATCAAAAGGAAATTGACCTTTATTTTGGACGGATGAATGATGAGATTTAGTTTTTTAAAGAGGTTGCACATAATCCTGATCATCCGGCAAATCTTGATGTATTGATCCAGAATTTTGACTGTGCATTGTCTCACCCTGATGCCAATGACCTGGAATATAAAAACCCTCTTGAACTGAATTTTTATCCAGTCCAAGAGGATTTTCTCTTTTTTACTTTTCTTGCAAACAGCCTAAAAGATTATAACTTTTCTAACTTTTCCAAAAACGCAACATAAAATTCCCGTTCTTTAATACAAGCTTGCTGAACCTCTATACTTTTGGGAGTGTATACTACCGGGTGATCCAAATTATAAAGTGCTTGTTTCGTTGCCTGGATTGCAGATTCTGTTGTATTACCCAAAATATCCAGATTATCCACATCTCCTTCTCCCTTAAGCTGTTTGTTAAGTCTTTGCACCATCATTTGCGATATGTGGCTCAACATTCCGTTCCCCTTTATTCCTAAGCCATTCGCATTTACTTCTTTAGCCGCTTCCATCCATGCGTCTTTTACATCTTGCGGAGCATTCGGACCAATCATATCAAATGCTTTTTCATCAAAGTCTGCTTCTGGCATATACCTATTTGTGTTTTCGCTTTCTTTGACAGCCTGTTCAGCATTAAATTGAGGAACATTACCATTCCTATGCTTAATATCATATGGCACACCACTCATGGAATAACTAGAACTAATCTGCATAGCGCAACTCCTCCTTAATACACATTAAACCTTACCGACGTAACATTTACTAATCAATATTTACTTGTAAACTCTTCATAGAAAATACTTTCTTCATCCGCTGTTGTATCCTTATCTATGAATTCCTGCAAGTCTTTTTTCATATTATCAAATACTTCCTGACTATGACTTTTATTACAAAAAGCTGTATGCATCATACATCCATATACTCCACATGTAATTGCATCATATCTTTCACATCTTGTTATATCGTTGCGAACAATCTTAAATGGCATTGTGGCACCTCCTTATCCATGCCTGTATTACTTTAACAGCTTCCTTATCTGCTTATCCGTTGCCTCGGGATACATCTCATGCATATAATCTACAATCTGCTTCCATGAATCCTGCGGACTATCCTTATAACAGGAAGTCACATAATCGTATCCATAGATATGCTCAATAGATGAATAACTTTATATGCGCCTGGAATTCTTCCCTCGCTGCACAGAACTCTAATACGCCTTTGCTTAATATCCCATTTCTCTGCCACTTCTCCAATTAATGACACGATTCGTTCGTTTAGGATATAAATACTTATCTACTAAAACTTACGCCAACACTTCTCTTTCAAAAATGCCTTAATCTCATCTTCATTTCGACCTTCATAATAAGCTACAAGAAGACTCTTGAATTCAGACACAATATTCTCCGGCACAACTAACAATCCAATACCTTTTCCAATCATAAAATGATTAGCAAAGATAATAGAAGCTCTCTTATTACCATCAATAAAAATCTGTGTCTTCATACAATAAAGCGTAAGCTCAATTGCAATATCAACGTCCTCAAGTCCTGAGTTTATAATTTCATCTATTTTCTCTTTTACATCCAACTCATTTGGAATTGGAGGCACATAGCTTGAACCACCAATCGTAACAGGAACAGCTCTAACGGAACCACCATTTTCGAAGAACCCTTCATTTACCAGGCGTGCTATATGACTTACCATATAATAATTGCAAGGAGAAGCCACTACATCCGGATCCACAATAAACTCCCACGCATGCTTCAAATTTAAGATTTTTTGAACATCAGTTGCTTTTACTCCGTTAACTTCGCCATTTTCCAAAATAGTTTCTGTCTGTGGAAATGTAGTGGAAACACCTTCCAATACAGCCTGATCATAAATCAGACTTTTGACATTAGCTCTAGCAAAGTCAATATTAAGCTTTACTCTTGGTGACAGTTCGCTTTCTGTATATCCAAGCTTTGCTAAGTCCTTTTCGATTTTTCTAAGTTGCTTTTTAACCGCTCTTATTTGCTGCGATTGATTAACTGCAAGTGCGTAGAGCTCCTCAGAATATTTATCTATATAATTTGATTTGTATTTTCAAGCTTCTCTTTTTCTAACATAAATATATTTCTGATCATTTACAGTCTTGACTTCAATACTTCCATCAAATGCAGAGATATTAATTTGAGCCTGCAAATCAGCTTTTTCATTTAGTAATCTTTGGATTTCTGTTATATTACTCATTCATCCATCTCCTTTTAAGGTGATTTTATGATTATATATTGGCACTTTTTCACCCTAAATTCAATATATTTTTTAAATTTAGGGTGATTTTTTTATTATATTTTTTTCAAATTCACCCTAAATCATATCGGACAGGTTTATTTCTTACTCGCCACCTGTAGAGGTGGGAGTCTTTTCCGATGAGATAAAAATGTTTTAGATTCGTTTCTATCTTTTGTATTCGAAAGCATCCCCTGTGAATTTAGTGCTAATTGTGTTGGATCCTTGGGACATCCGCGATTTACAACTCTACACTGTTTATCCTTGGTTGGATGAATTCCAAATGGCATACTAAATCCTTTAGGAAATACCCATAAATGATACACATCCATTACATCAACCTTATTTGTTTCAGCAGGGAAAACCTCTATCGCCAAACGCTTTTCTCCAAATACTTCATTTTTGATTTCCTGTTTTACTGACCAAGGAATATCCCTACTACCATCAAACGAAAACAGATTTTCTTCATCCCCATTGTATGTAATTGCAGCATGTTCAACCTTTCCCCAGTCTGTTATTAAAATCCGACTTGTCACTTGATATCCATCATCACTAAACCAACAACGATCCATTTGTGGCATCCATATTCCGTGATATGCGCCAAAATTATCATGTAAATACTTAGGTGCTATTCCTTCTTTCCATACTCTTGCATATTTACCCTCCTTCGTAATAGCGCGATTCGTGCGTTTATAGAATCAAAAGAACACTCTCGTGCGTTTCCGTGCATTTATGAGGCATTTAAAAACTATCTACCAAACAAACTGTGGCATGTCATGATTCACCTCTGCCTTGTAATAACTGTTCATAGTACTTACCGCATTAAACAAGCTAGCAGCAAATAACTTTTGATGTTATACACCTTAGTAGTATTCTTCCCAAGACAGCCCAGTACATACTCAATATGCGAACTATTCAGTTTCAAAAACTTAGATTTTACGAGATTCATTGGATACTCCTGTCCCGAAATCGTCATGGATGCCTTGTTGGAAATCACAGTCTCCAGAATCAAGTCAAAGATTCCTTGTATAGCATCCTTCTCGTACGGATTGCGCTGTAATAAGGCATCATACTCAATATTCTCTTTGATAATTTCCGAATATGCCTGGTATTCCTCCATTCCATCAATCGCATCATCCTTCTCTTCTGTGATTGATAAGATAACCTCCTTTGTTAATGCCGTATATCAACATAAAAACAATACTCCGGATATCTAAGCTTAATTGCCTCCCAGAAAAACCTTGCATATCCGCTACAGAACAGTTCCTCTACCGAATACTGGCGACTCTCCATCATCTGTTTCTCATGTTCCTTGTAATCATCCACACTTGGCCTTCCGTTACAATACAGATTAAAGGCCATTCGTATCACTTTCACAGAACCACTTGTGTTCCATCCTTGCTGCAAACACTCCGTCTGCACACATCCGTTCTTGAAATCATATATTTCGTTGATATGATTTCTGGTATCCTCATTGATTCCAAGGCAATAAACTAATGCCTTGTGATATACATCCTGGTACCGGCATTTCGGCAACCATTCCTCGTAAAATTTCCGGTGACTCTCATTTTTAAAAATAAGTTTTTCTTTATTTGCACTTATCGCTGTGTTGTTCATACTACTTTCTCTCCTTTCTTAATTCGTATAAATTTCGTATACCATATCGCAGGAATTCGTATATGAATCTGAATATACGAAAACGAAAAAGGACCTTTCCTCAGAATAATTTCTGAAGAAAAGTCCTCATTTTTAATCGTTTTCTATCTGGAATTGTTCAAAGCTATCCGTCAGTTGAGCTTATAATTCTTCATATCAACTTACGAATTTGTTGTAGTAAGCGTTGTAGTAAACCTACTTCTTACCCTCTGAAACCCTTGATTTTACTGGCTTTTATTTGTCTAATGATTTCATCGTCGGGAACAGCAGCACATCCCGGATCGCTGCGGAATTTGTCATGATCATAACCATACGGTCAATTCCAAAACCGATTCCACCTGTTGGCGGCATACCAAGCTCTAAAGCATTCATGAAGTCCTCGTCTGTGGTGTTTGCTTCGTCATCGCCCTGTGCTAACAGTTCTTCCTGGGCTTTGAAACGCTCTCTCTGGTCGATTGGGTCATTCAGCTCGGAATACGCATTTGCCATCTCCCAGCCGTTCATGAAGAACTCAAAACGCTCTACATACTCCGGGTTGTCCGGTTTTTTCTTCGTTAACGGAGAAATCTCGATTGGGTGATCCATGACAAACGTTGGCTGGATTAAATGCTCCTCTACATATTCCTCAAAGAATAAGTTCAGGATATCACCCTTCTTGTGACGCTCCTCAAATTCAATGTGATGTTCCTTGGCAACTGCTCTCGCCTGCTCAAGGTCTTTGATCTCATTGAAGTCTACGTTTGCATATTTTTTAACGGCATCTACCATGGTGATACGCTCAAATGGCTTGGACAGGTCAATGACATGCTCACCGTAAGGAAGCTGAAGTCCTCCGGTAACCTCCTGTGCCACATGACGGTAGAGATTCTCGGTTAAATCCATCATGCCGTGGTAATCGGTGTATGCCTGATACAGCTCCATCAGGGTAAACTCCGGGTTGTGACGGGTGTCTAAACCTTCGTTTCTGAATACACGTCCGATTTCGTATACTCTTTCTAAACCGCCAACGATCAGACGTTTCAGATATAATTCCAAGGAAATTCTGAGTTTTAAGTCCTCGGATAATGCATTAAAATGCGTTTCAAACGGTCTTGCAGCAGCTCCACCGGCATTTGATACCAACATCGGTGTCTCAACCTCCATGAAACCTTCACCGTCTAAATAATGACGGATGCTGCTGATGATCTTAGAACGTTTTACAAAAGTATCCTTTACTTCCTGGTTCATGATCAGGTCTACATAACGCTGTCTGTAACGGATATCTGTGTTGGTCAGTCCGTGGAATTTTTCCGGTAAAATCTGCAGACTCTTAGAAAGTAAAGTTACTTCCTTTGCGTGGATGGAAATTTCGCCTGTCTTTGTCTTAAATACAAATCCGGTAATTCCGATCAGATCGCCGACATCCATTTTTTTGAAATCTTTATAGGAATCTTCGCCGATCTCATCTCTTGCAACATAAGACTGGATGTTGCCTTTTAAGTCCTGCACATTGCAGAAAGAAGCCTTACCCATGACACGTTTCTGCATCATACGTCCTGCAACGGTAACGGTCTGTCCTTCCATCTGCTCATAGTTTTCTTTTATATCTGTGCTGTGGTTTGTCACATCAAATTTTGTGATTACAAAAGGGTCTTTGCCATTTTCCTGCAGATCTGCAAGCTTTTCACGGCGTACCTTGAGTAACTGGTTAATGTCCTGTTCCTGTACGTTCTTTTGTTCCGCCATTATACTCTCCTTTAATTTGATCTCTGGATCTCTAATACTTTGTAATTCAGGTCTCCTGCCTGTGTTTCAACGGTTACAACCTCACCGATTCTTGCTCCTAAAAGTGCTTTTCCGACCGGTGATTCGTTAGAAATTTTACCTTTCAGGCTGTTTGCCTCGGTGGAACCGACAATTTTATAGTCTAACTCTTCGTCATATTCCATATCTAATATCTTCACACGGCAGCCAACGCTGATCTTGTCTAAGTCTACTTCTTCTTCTACTACGACTTCCGCATTTTTTAAGATTTTTTCAATCTCATCGATACGGGCCTCGATATCACGCTGCTCGTCCTTCGCTGCATCATACTCTGCATTCTCGGATAAGTCTCCCTGCTCTCTTGCCTCTTTGATCTTCTGTGCAACTTCTTTACGTTTTACGACTTTTAGATTGTGTAATTCGCTCTCTAACTTCTGTAATCCTTCGTAAGTTAATAGATTCTTTTTGTCCATGATTTCTACCCTTCTTTATGATTTATCATAGTAAAACGGACCTGAGCTGTCCGTTTTGCCTTCACCTATTTACATTCATAGTATTATACTCGTGAAACATGCCCTGTGTCAAGGTTTTCAAGCGTTTCCGAGATGGCTTAACAGTTCTTTCAACTCTTCATAGGTTTCCGTTTCGTTGATTTTTCCACGCAGCTTTGCAGAATTTTTATAACCGGCTGTATACCATGCGGCATGTTTGCGGATCTCACGCATACCGATGTACTCGCCTTTGAATTCCATCTGCATTTTTGCATGGCGCAGGATCATTTCCGTCACCTCCTGCGGAGATGGCTTTTCTAACAGCTCTCCGGTCTGTTCATAGTGGAGTATCTGTTTAAAAATCCACGGATTTCCCTGTGCGCCGCGCCCGATCATTACACCATCACAGCCTGTCTGTTTTCTCATATCGATCGCATCCTGCGGTGTCAATACGTCACCGTTTCCTATAACCGGGATCTTAACGGCTTCTTTCACCTTTCGGATGATCTCCCAATCTGCCTTGCCGGAATAATACTGTTCCCTGGTCCGCCCGTGAACGGCAATGGCTGCTGCCCCCGACTCCTGTGCGATGTGTGCCATTTCCACTGCATTGATATGTTCCTCATCAAATCCCTTTCGGATTTTGACCGTTACCGGTTTTTGGATGGCACGGGCTGTTTTTTCAATAATCTCTCCTGCTAAGAGTGGATTTTTCATCAGGGCGGAGCCGTCTCCGTTGTTTACGATCTTAGGTACCGGACATCCCATGTTGATGTCTAAGATATCAAACGGCAGCTCCTCGATCCGTTTTGCCTGTTCGCTGATGATGTCCGCATCCGAACCAAATAATTGCAGGGACACCGGTCTTTCGCGCTCATCGATCGTCAGAAGGAATTTCGTATTTTTGTTGTTATACATAATTCCCTTCGCACTGACCATCTCCATGCAGAGCAGCCCTGCTCCCTGCTCTTTGCAAAGCAGACGAAATGGCAGGTCGGTTACTCCTGCCATCGGTCCTAAGATCAGATCATTCTCTAATTTTACATTTCCTATCTGTAATTCGGGCATATTCATGCTCTCCCAATTCCTGTACTTTTTTACAAAATTCTGCTACTTCCGGTTCTGTTTTTCGTAGATCAGTCTCATTCCTGACAGTGTCAGATTCGGATCATAGACATCGATCGCATCTGTTTCCGGTGCGATAATGCTGCCGAGTCCTCCGGTTGCAACTACTTTGATCGGCTCATCCATGTTTGCTTCTTCTTTGATTTTCCGGATGATATACTCGGTCTGACCGATCTGTCCGTATACCAGTCCTGCCTGCATACTGCTGATCGTCTCTTTTGCAAGAATGCTTTCCGGCTTCTTAATTTCGATCTCCGGAAGTTTTGCGGCATCCTCCCATAACGCTTTTGCTGAGATGCGGATTCCCGGTGCCGTGATCCCCGCTAAAAATGCTCCGTCTTTATCAATCAGATCATAGGTTGTGGCTGTACCGAAGTCAATTACAATTACCGGTCCACCATAAATTCCACAGGCTCCTGCCGCATCCACGATACGATCGGCTCCGATCTGTCTCGGATTCTCCGTTACGACCTTAATACCGGTTTTGATACCTGCTTCCACCACGATCGGTACCAGATTAAAATATTTGATGATCGCACTTCCTAAAGAATGCATAACGTTCGGTACAACGGAAGAGATAATGACATCCTTGATGTCCTGAAAACGGATTCCGTTCTGTAACAGCATGCCGGAAAGATGAATCGCATATTCATCTGATGTTCTTGACTGCTTGGTGGTCAGGCGGAAGGTATTTACAATCTCCTTGCCTTTAAACACTCCCACTGTGATATTTGTATTTCCTACATCAATCGCTAATAACATGTTAGTCCTCCTTAAAATCTTCCCCTAAGAAAAATACCTTAAAATACATTTCTAACGATTCGAGTAATTCTCTTTTTTCTTTCTGTATCTGCTTGATCTTGAGAATACTTCCTATTTCGTCATATAACAGATCTCCTTCATCGGCATCGGTACGAAAATGCAGGTTTCCCTCTTCGTCAAATACCAGCTCTAAGGTTCCTCCCACATCCTCCGTGTAGAGTACACAAAGGATCTTCAGTTCATCCTGAATGCCCTGCGGCAGTCCCTCAAAATCTTCACTCAGATAAAATTTTTTATTATACGCACTTGCCCCGCAAAGTACGACTTCTTCCTGATACATAATAGGTTCTCCTTACACATAACCATAGAGTCCACGCACAGATACCTCGCCTGAAGAAACGAGCTTTCTCGCTTCCCATGTGTCCACGATCAGCTCTCCTTTTGGCGTAATTCCTCTTGCGGTTCCCTCATATGGGTCTTTCGGGTCTAATACCCGCACCTGTTTGTTCATGTTTGCCAGTTTTTGATCGTACTCACCGACCAGTCCCTGCATGTCCTCTGTTTTTAAATAAATATCATAATATTTTTCAAATTCTTCCCAGACAGCTTCTATGATCGCCGCACGGTTCTGTTTTTTTCCGCTCTCGATCCGAAGTGAGGTTGCGACCTCTCCGATTTCCTCCGGGAAAGATTCATTTTGCACATTGATGCCAATCCCGATAACGATATAATTAATGTAATCCATCTGGGTACTCATCTCTGTCAAAATTCCACAGACCTTTTTTCCATGGATGACAATATCATTCGGCCATTTGATCTTACACTCTAATCCGGTGGTTTTTTCTATTCCTCCCGCTACTGCCATGGCAGTGATCAGGGTCAGCATGGAAGCATGGTTCGGCTCTATCTCCGGTTTTAAAACGAGAGACATATAAATGGATACCCCCTTCTGGGACTCCCATACCCTGCCTCTTCTGCCCCGTCCGCCGGTCTGTTCATCCGCAACTACCAGTGTTCCGTGGACAGCACCATCCTCTGCAAGACGTTTTGCTCTGGTATTCGTCGAATCCGTACTGTCAAAATAGTGAATTTCCTCTCCGACCCACGTTGTTTTTCGATTGCTTTCTAATTCAGTCCTGCTCAAAATATCCGGGGATGAAACAATATGATATCCTTTATTTTGGACAGCCTCTATCTCATATCCTGCCTGTTTTAGCTGATTGATGGCTTTCCAGACGGCTGTTCTGGACACACCGAATTTTTCACATAATTCCTGTCCGGAAACATAGCCGTCAGCACTTCGCAGTGCCGCTAATATTTCTGATTTCACGGTTACTCTCCTAATGTCGCAAGCATCACTGCCTTGATCGTATGCATACGGTTCTCTGCTTCATCAAATACTACGGACTGCGGACTTTCAAATACTTCATCCGTTACTTCCATCTCACTGATACCGAATTTTTCATGGATTTCTTTTCCGATTTTTGTCTTTAAGTCATGGAATGCCGGGAGACAATGCATGAAGATTGCGCTGTCTTTTGCATTTGCCATTGCCTTTGCGTTCACCTGATATGGCATCAGTTCGCGGATACGCTCTTCCCAGACTTCGTCCGGCTCTCCCATGGATACCCAGACATCGGTATAGATTACGTCTGCATCTTTGGTTCCTGCTGCTACATCCTCTGTCAGCGTTACGCTGCCTCCTGTCTGTTTTGCAACTTCTACGCAATAGTCTACCAGTTCTTTTTCCGGGAAATAATTCTCAGAAGTACATGCTACAAAATGCATTCCCAGCTTTGCACAGGTTACCATCAGGGAATTTCCCATGTTATAACGTGCATCACCCATATAAACCAGCTTCACACCCTTTAATCTGCCTAAATGCTCACGGATGGTCAGCATATCTGCTAACATCTGTGTCGGATGAAATTCATTTGTCAGTCCGTTCCAGACCGGCACACCTGCATATTCCGCAAGCTCTTCTACGATGTCCTGTCCAAAACCACGATATTCGATTCCGTCAAACATTCTTCCAAGCACTCTTGCCGTATCAGCAATACTCTCTTTTTTTCCTATCTGGGAACCGGATGGGTCTAAGTATGTAACATGCATACCTAAGTCATGTGCTGCTACTTCAAAGGAGCAGCGGGTTCTGGTACTGGTTTTTTCAAAAATCAGTGCGATGTTCTTTCCGACTAAACTGTCATGACGGATGCCCTGCTTTTTCTTTGCCTTTAAATCTGCTGACAGATCGATCATGTAAAGTATTTCTTCCGGTGTGAAATCCTTTAATTTTAAAAAATTACGTCCTTTTAAGTTCATGTTATCTCCTCCTGTATTCTGATACTCCACGAATATCAAAGGGGCTGTCAGATATAACCCAACAGCCCGTAAGATTCTTTATAATACGCTCTCCTGTCGGATTGCTCTTCTACTCTGCATCAGATGCTACTTCGGTGACAGACTTCACCAGTCCGGCAATTCCCTGTATCTCCGATGGAATAATAATCTTGGTTGCCTTGCCGTCTGCTGCTTTTGCAAATGCTTCGAGGCTCTTTAACTGAAGTACGGCATCATCGGCTCCTGCTTCTTTGATAAATTTCAAACCATCTGCATTTGCCTGCTGGATTCGTAAGATTGCCTCTGCCTGACCTTCTGCCTCACGCACAGTTGCTTCTTTTTTCGCCTCTGCACGCAGGATTGCTGCCTGCTTCTCTGCCTCGGCATCGAGAATTGCTGACTCTTTCTTTCCCTGTGCTACAAGGGTTGTTGCTGTCTTTTCTCCCTCTGCTCTGGTAACGGCTTCACGTCGTTCACGCTCTGCCTTCATCTGTTTTTCCATCGCATCCTGAATTGCCTGCGGTGGGATGATATTCTTTAATTCCACACGGTTCACTTTGATTCCCCATGGGTCTGTTGCCACATCTAAAGACGCTCGCATCTTGGTATTGATTGTTTCTCTTGATGTCAGTGTCTCATCTAACTCTAAATCTCCGATGATGTTACGAAGTGTGGTCGCTGTCAGATTTTCAATCGCCATAATCGGGTTATCTACACCGTATACAAACAGCTTCGGGTCTGTAATCTGGAAAAATACGACCGTATCAATTCTCATCGTTACATTATCCTTTGTGATAACCGGCTGCGGTGCAAAATCCACCACCTGCTCTTTTAACAGCACTTTTTTTGCTACACGGTCTAAAATCGGGACTTTGAAATGGATTCCCACATTCCATGTTGTCAGATAGCCACCAAGACGCTCAATAACCATTGCATACGCCTGTGGTACGATTCTTACAACGCAAAGTGCAAGAAGCACTAATATAATTACAAGTACAATAATAAATATCATAAATCCGCCCATATAGAACTCCTCCCTTGATATAAATATGTTCAATTCCTCTACATCTTACTATATTTTCCCTATGATTACAAGAAAAAAGACAATCATCTTTGATATAATCTCCAGATGATTGTCTTATTATACTTTTAGTAAAATGAATGATTTCCGATGACTAAGCCGCCTCTTCCGCTGCTTACCGGTGCGAAGGAAAGTGCTCCGCCTGTATTGTCCATGCCACCAATCGCTGCCTGTGCTGCCTGCATACAGGAAGATTTTACTCCTGATGCTGCGGTTGCTGCGATCCGACCACTTACAGAAAACTGTCCTGCCTGATATACAACGCCGCTGATGCTGTTCGGATATCCGCCGCTTCTGACACGGTTCATGATAACTGCTCCAACCGCTACCTGACCTTCGTATGGTTCATTTCCTGCTTCAAGCTGAATGGTTGCTGCTAAGATCGTTGTCTCATCATAGCTTGCGGCTGCCGGTGCATTCTGTACTGCCGCCTGTGCCTGCGCTGCTGCTTCCTGAGCTCTTTTGGCTTCTTCCTCTGCCTTCTGCTTTGCGATGATCGCCTGCTCTTCTTCTACCGTGATTCCGGTTCCGGTTGCTAACGATACTTCTACATACTGGCTGCTGACATATGCAACACCGTCGCCATGTGAAACTGCTACCCAGCCTTCCGGTGCTTCTACATCTTTTTTGACGGTAAGCACATCATCCTGTGCTGCCACGTCACAGATCTGAGCTTCTTCGCTTGCTTCTGCTCTTAAACGAAGACCACCTTCTAAGACTTTTGCATTGGTTGTGCAGTTCTCATTTGCATAATTATGTGCATCGTCTCCAAAGACACAAAATTCATTTTTTACATAGCCGCTGACATTTCCGGATGTGATCTTACTCCACTCCTCTCCACGCTCTGTAACTTCTGCCACATCGCCTTTGCGGAGCTTTCCGGCAAGTGCCGATTCTTCGTTTGCCTCTGTACGGACATTTAAAGACTCTTCCACGTTTGCCATCAGACGGTTCTGCCATTCATCCTGTGGTTCCTCTTCGGAAGCCTTCACAACCTCAACTTCTTTTTTTTCTATGGATGCCTGTTCATCCGCGTTCTGAAAACCTTCTGTTATTTTTAATGCCAGTCCAGCTGCAGTCTGGGCGGAGTTCTCACTCTCTGCCTCGATTGCTGTATTTTCCTGCTGTGGGGCTGCCATTGCAGTACATGTTCCTGCAGACATAATTGCTGCCGCTAACATTGCACTTCCAAACACTTTCTTTTTCAGTATCATATAATCCTCCGTAGCACACGATATTTGTTATCATAAATGTTACGCAATACCGTATGCTTTTATTCATATTTGTTACAAATGTTACGAATATATTACGGGATTATATCAGTGTTTTTTATTTTTGTCAAGTTTTAGTTTTTACAGACGTTTTAATAAGGCTTCTCTTTCTTCCTCATAACCAGGTTTTCCAAGGAGTGCAAACATGTTTCTCTTATAGCTTTCCACACCCGGCTGGTTGAATGGATTTACGCCAAGGATGTAGCCGCTCACACCGCATGCAAACTCGAAGAAATAGAACAACTGTCCTAAATGGAACTCGTCCATCTTCGGGATCTTGATCATCAGGTTCGGCACATTTCCGTCTGTATGTGCGAGGATGGTTCCGTTCATGGCACTCTTGTTAACAAAATCCATGGTTTTTCCGGCAAGATAATTGAGTCCGTCTAAGTCCTCTGCCTCTTTTTCAATGGTGATCGTCTCACGGGCTTCTTCGACATTCATGACGGTCTCAAACATAATTCTTGCACCGTCCTGGATGAACTGTCCCATGGAGTGCAGATCGGTTGTAAAATCAACTGCTGCCGGGAAAATTCCCTTCTGGTCTTTTCCTTCGGATTCACCGTATAACTGTTTCCACCACTCACCAATGTAGTGTAATGCAGGCTCATAATTTGCAAGCACTTCCACGGATTTTCCTTTTCTGAGCAGAATGTTGCGGATTGCCGCATATTTCATCGCTTCATTATCCTCAAATTTTTCATTTAATGCCAGTTCTCTTCCGCTTGCCCCACCATCCATCAATGCTTTGATGTCTGCACCGCTGACTGCGATCGGAAGAAGTCCTACTGCGGTCAGTACGGAGAAACGTCCACCGACATCATCCGGCACTACGAAGCTCTCATAACCTTCTTTGGTTGCAAGGTCTTTTAATGCTCCTCTTGCCTTGTCTGTTGTCGCATAAATTCTCTTTGCTGCCTCTTCCTGTCCGTATTTGTCCTCTAACATTTTTTTGAAGATACGGAATGCAATTGCAGGCTCTGTAGTCGTTCCTGATTTAGAAATGACATTTACAGAGAAATCCCTGTCACCGATCACATCGATGACACCCTGCAGATATGTAGAGCTGATGCTGTTTCCGACATAGTAAATTTCCGGTGTTCCGCGTTTTTCTTTTGGAAGACTGTTATAAAATCCATGTCTTAAAAATTCAATGGCTGCTCTTGCACCTAAGTAAGAACCGCCGATACCGATCACGATCAATACGTCGGAATCTTTTTTGATCTTTTCTGCCGCCTTCTCAATCCGTGAAAACTCTTCTTTGTCATAGTCTACCGGAAGGTCGATCCAGCCTAAGAAGTCGTTTCCCGCTCCGTTTTTAGATACCAATACATCCTTTGCCTGTTCCGTGAGTCTGCTCATATAACCGATCTCTTCTTCGCTGATAAAACCGGCTGTTTTTGAGTAATCAAATGTTATTTTTCCCATTGCCAACACTCCTTTGTATAATATACTTAAATTCTAGCAAACAGTCCCTTTATTTTCAAGAGAAATATTCCGTCAAAACGTCCTGTAAAAGCACTGCATCTTCGGCTTTTTTCGTGCTTTTTTCGTGCTTTCTTTCTACCGGTCGGATCTCCGGGATTTCCTCCTCTTCTTCTGCTTCTTCTTCCTCTAATATGTATTGGAAATAATCGTCTGCTTTTTGTAGCGTATCTGTCAGTTTTTTATTGATTTTTTTTGTCTGTCGTAAATTTGCAACCAGGATCAGAACCATGATCAGCAATAATGCCAAGATCCCGATCGGTGCGAAATGGATCACATTTGTAAGAATCGCTTCCTGCATAATTTACCTCTTTTCTTATTTTTTCTTTCTTCATTATAAGAAAAGAAACCTGCAATGAAAAGAGGACAAGCCCCACTTTTCATCGCAAGTTTCGCCATTTTTCCTACTTTTCCACCAGATATCCGGAAAAACAGTACGCAAACTCTTCATTTACATTGATAAAACGGTTATATGCACTCGACAGTGCAATATCCCGGATGACTTTGTCGCCGGTGTTTTTGTCACAGGCACATATGTAATATTCTAAATCCGTTCCCGTAAATACGGAGAGCAGTTTTTCATTCCAAAATGCCTCTTTTCCGCTATTTGGCACAGAAATCCCCCGCACCTGTTCTACTACGGAACCATACCTTGCGATCACATTTTTTAAACTGGTATTCAGGTTGACATTTCCAAGGTTCAGCAGTCCGACCCGGAGCATTTCATGCTTAGAATCCATGTGCTTTTTTAACATATCATAATCATTCCGGTAAAGGCATTTGAGCGCACAGGTCTCATACTCTTCTTTTATCTGGATGTTACAATGCTGTTCCCTGGTAAAAACTTTGGTGGTGAGCATACATTCCATTTCCCTGTTTCTTGCATACAGCGGTCCTGTAAACATCGTTATGGTGTCTAATTCTAATTTTACCCCGGTATTCATCTGCATTTCCACGCCATAAGTACCAAAATAATACAGCCACTGGTTTTCTACGATATATCCCGCATAATAGACCGGAATGAAGACTCCTTCCATTTCCGTGACCATTTCCTGTATCCGCCTGTCTACTCTTTCAAAATAATGCCCCTCTAACAAATTATCCTGTTCTCTTGGTAACATCTGACCATTGCCATAGAGCAGATAAATATTTTCTACTCCCTGCTCCTTTAAATAGGAATATGGTGCACCTAAAAATCTTTGTAATTCCCGGTCTGTCTTCCCATTCTTTTCTATATATGTCATCATACTCAGCCGGATCATCGGCGGTATATAAGGAAGGACTACGGTTCTTACACCCTGCTCCTGCAATATTTCTAACAGACGGCAGATATATGGAACGGTATATGCACCGAGAACAAAGATGTCTAAGATTGTCTCCGGCTCTTTTCTCCCCCATTTTTTCTCCTGATCCCTCGCTATCCTGGGAATGCCCGCATATTCGCCTGCTGCATAGAGATATGTCGTTTTCTTATCTACTCTTCTGTCCCAGATACATCCTGACTGAAGAATTCCATCTTGTGTATTTTCGTATTGATATCTAAAATATCTCGCTTTCATAAGAATATTGTAAGTTTCTGTCTGCGTTTTTACAAGAAAAACATTTATATTTTAACGTTATTATGATAAGATAGGAACAGTAACCGTCATATTTATGCCGGAAAGAGGTGTTTCATGAAAATTAATATTTACTACGGAGGACGCGGACTTTTAGATGACCCGACTCTGTATGTTTTAAAAAAGATGCAGAACGTTTTTACGGAGCTGCGCGTCACGGTGGAGCGCTACAATATTTTTGAATATAAAAATAGTATCTCTACTCTTCCACAGACAATGAAAGATGCGGATGGTATTATCCTTGCAACTACTGTAGAATGGCTGGGTATCGGTGGATTTATGTACCAGTTCTTAGATGCCTGCTGGCTCTATGGTGATAAGGAAAAAATCCAGTCTCTCTATATGCAGCCTGTTGTTATGTCAACCACTTATGGAGAACGCGAAGGCATGACTTCCTTAGAAAACGCATGGGAGATGCTCGGTGGTCTTCCTTGTAACGGATTCTGCGGATATGTCGAAGATATGGTCGCTTTTGAAATGAACAAAGATTATTCTCTGATCATCGAAAAAAAAGCTGAAAATCTTTATCGTACGATTTCCCAGAAACAGAAAGGACTTCCTACCAGTAATCAGGCTGTAAAACAATCGGTTCTGCGTACACAGGCTTTAGAACTGACTCCACAGGAGAGCGAACAGCTTTCTAAGTATGTTTCCGATGATTCCTATGTGAAACAGCAGAAGGAGGATATCCAGGAGCTTGCCAGCATGTTTAAAGATTTACTGGATCAGTCCGACTCAGAGGAAGGTCCATCCTATATTCTGGATCTTGAATCTCATTTTGTACCGCAGAATGATTTTTCCGCTAATTATCTCTTTATGATCGAGGGACAAAAGAAACCACTCGTCATTGAGGTTTCCGGAGATTCCTTAAACTGCTATTATGGACAGCAGGAAGCAATTGATATTTATGCAAAAATGACTGCTTCCGTGATGGAGCGGATCATTTCCGGACAGATGACCTTCCAGCGTGCATTTATGACCGGAGAGATGACTGCTAAGGGTAATTTTAAAACCCTGCGTATGTTAGACCATATTTTTATTTTTGAATAATACAAGGAGTGATAAATATGAAAAAAGATGATTGTATTTTTTGTAAAATAGCTGCAGGTGAGATTCCTTCAAGAAAAATCTATGAAGATAAAGACCTGATCGCCATTATGGATCTGAATCCGACCTCTAAAGGACATTCTTTGATCATTCCAAAGGAGCACTGCACAAATATCTATGATATTGATGAAGATATTGCCGCAAAAGTCATGAAAACTGCAAAAAAACTTGCAACGAAGATGACAGTTGCGTTGAACTGCGACGGCTTTAACCTGTTACAGAATAATGGGGAAACTGCCGGACAGACAATGTTCCATTTCCATATGCATCTGATCCCACGTTATAAGGATGCCGATAACAATATGTTAAAATTTACTTCTGTTTCTTTCAGTGATGAAGAAATGGACGCGATCCGCGATCAGATCATAAAAGATTAAGTGGATTTGCGAATTTTTTGAATTATATAATAGATGATATTGTGTGAAAAGTTTCTTTTGATTGTCACAAAAGAGACTTTTCACATTTTTTATTATTTGCCGGCTTCACTCTCAATAAGCTGTAAGATCGTCTCGACAGAATCCATCTGATTGCTCTTCTCCATTGCCTGTCGATAATCTTCCCTGTTTGCATAGACCTTCCGGATTGCCTCAAGCAGAATATCCACTGTCAGTGTCTCTTCCTCTATTACATAGCTGAAGCCCTGTTTTTCAAAGGAGCGGGCATTTAAGATCTGGTCTCCGCGGCTTGCTGCTGCTGACAGCGGGATCAGGATATTTGGCTTATGTAATGCCAAAAGTTCGCAGATCGCATTCGCTCCTGCTCTCGATACTACGATATCTGCAAGTGCAAATAAATCTTTTAACTCATCTTTGATATATTCATACTGTGCATAACCCTTTGTCTGTGCCAAGCTGCTGTCCAAATTGCCTTTTCCACACAGATGGATCACCTGATATTCCTTTAATAACTGTGGCAGTGCTTCGCGTACCACCTGATTGATAAATACGGAACCGATGCTGCCGCCAATCACCAGCATGACCGGTTTTCCTTTTTCAAATCCACAGAATTCCAGTGCCTTTTCCTTACTGCCCTGTAACAATTCGCTGCGGATCGGAGAACCTGTTAAAATTGCCTTTCCTTTTGGCAGATATTGCAGTGTCTCCGGGAAATTACAGCACACTTTTGTTGCCGATGGTATCGCCAGTTTGTTCGCAAGTCCCGGTGTAATGTCTGATTCATGGATAATTACCGGTATTCTGCGGTGTTTTGCCGCTAATACTACCGGAACAGAGACAAATCCGCCTTTAGAAAAGACGATATCCGGTTTCAATTTTCCCAACAGTCTGACTGCCTGATGATAACCCTTTAGAACTTTAAACGGATCTGTAAAGTTCTTTACATCAAAATATCTTCTGAGTTTACCGGAAGATATTCCATGATATGGAATATGATAGGATTCGATCAATCTCTTCTCGATCCCTTCATAAGAACCAATGTAATCTATCTGATAACCTAATTTTTGCAAACCCGGAAGAAGTGCGATATTTGGTGTTACATGTCCCGCTGTTCCTCCTCCTGTCAGTACAATTTTCTTCATTCTCGTTTCCTCTCGCTACTATCTGTTTTCTACTTTATTTATATTATACTGTTATTGCAAAAAGTCAAGAATCTATACGATATATCTGCAAAGGTAATCCTGTCGCCTTCCTTTAATCTGCGAACCTCCTTATAGATCAGGATTTCTCCGTTTACAAGTGTCCCATTTGCCGAATTCATATCTTCTATATAATAAATATCTTCTTCCTTTGTGATTTTTGCCTGTATTTCACCTGCTGCCCTTGATTTTAGTATTCCGTCAACTGCTAATGCATCCGTTCCAATCAAAAAAACATCTTTATTGATTACAAAATCCCGTTCTTCTCCTCCTCCAAGATACATTAACCTCGCACCGGTTATTGCTTTTTCCGTATATTCCGAAAGAGGATTTTTATCCTGCTCCTGCGGATATATCTTTTGTGGCATTTGTTTCTTTCTGATAGCAGGCACAGGAATTTCCGGCATGGAAAATTCTTTTTTCTTTCTATTTAATTTGTCCCGATAGAGCCAAGATATTCCTTTTTCTAAAATCTGTAACATCTGTTTTTTTATAGATGAGATTCTGTCCATTTTTTGGGAGTTTTGAGGATTTGTAACTGTCAGGTCTGCTGCTTCTGTTTCATCCCCTGCTATTTCATATTCTTTCCATACTTCCCCTCCATTTTCTTCTTCTTTAAAAAACAATTCCTGTAAGTTCAAAAGACTGTAGTTCTCCTCGCGGGTCTTCTCATAAATTGCATATACTTTTTCTGTTTCCTCACGATTCTCATGATCTAACTGCGGCAGCATCTCTTCTATCAGCTTACCAAATTCTTCTCTAAGTTCCCCCTCTTTGTCGGGATAGTAACAGAAATAGAACTGTTCTTCCCTGCTATCCATAAAAATCATATCTTCTTTTAATAGAAGTTTTTCCTCTTTCAGCAGGTAACGCTCCATTTCACGACACAGATGTATAAGGTTTTCGAGAATCTTTTTAATCATTACCGGATTCAAAGCATTATTCTCAAGATAACACTCTAACGACTTTTTCCCTGTAATATCGTAACAAAACCGGAAATCCCCTGTTTCCTGTATCTCCTCTACAGGCAGCAATCCTGCCACTGTATTATGTTTTAACATCTTTAATTCATAATTTTCTTCTTCCACATGACCCGTAATCAGCATAACACTCTGGTTCCACGTCCTTCTATATTCTATTTCCATATATTTTCCCCTGCTTCTTCTAACATTTCCCGTTTTTTAAAAATATCTGCACCCGATAATTCCTGTAGCTGCGTAGAATAAACCGATGCCTTCTGTACTTCCTGACATAAAGAAATACCAAGTGCAAATCCCTGAAAGATAAAAAACAATATCAACGGCATAACCATTGACGCTTCTATCGTATAGCTTGCCTTTACGTTTTTTTTCATATCATCTGCCCTCCCAGATACAGCATATAGGCGGATAAGACAAATGGTACAAATGGAATTTCTGATTTTGCACTTTTTTTCCGCACTAATATTTGTATTATGGCAAAAACAAACACCAATATAAGACTTGTCATTAATAAAGAACAGTTATCCCACCCTCCGATATAAATACCGGTAACCAAAAAGAGCAGCCCATCTCCATAGCCTAAGGACTCACCTGTCACTTTGGCGATTCCGAGCAAACACACTCCCAAGAATGCGCCTCCACAAATTTCCGGTATGGTCAAAGACCTTGTGATTGCCTGATATAGTATTCCTATCACCAGAAATACCAACAATGGCAGGACATCTATTCTTCTTTTCCTGATATCTTCTATTGAAAACAGAATTAACATCACAAAGATTATACTTTCCTTTAACATTTCTCTCCACCACCTGCGTTACTCATACGATATATATTATTATGTACACTTTTTACATGGGTGGCGTTTGCCAACCTTGTCCAGCGAAATTACATATACTGTCCGTTTTAATCCCCGACATTCCAAATCCATATGATAGCAGGTTCCATAATCTGTAATATAACAGACCTTTTCTTTCTTATTTTTGCAACAGCTTCCACAGCGCATATATCTGCTGCCACTTTTATTTCTCAAAGATGTGACTTCTTTTTGATTCACTGTACGGATACTCAGATCTAAATAAGCACACTCCCTGCTGCTGTGATATGCCTTTCCGGTCTTTGTTACATAGACCAGCTTCTTTTCTCCTGCACCTTCCTCTTGCGGAATATATCCTATCCACTTCCTTGCAGATACCTCCTGTTCTGCCGGATATCTCAACGTTCCAAAGAATCCTATTGGTATGGTCATCCGATAACTGGCATGCAGCATTAGTTCTGTTCCCTCATAATCAGACTTTCTAAAAGAAATTCCTGCTTTTTCTCCATCAATATATTCAAATGGAACTTTTTCTTCTTTTGCGCTTTTTAGAAAATGCAGTTGCACCTTTGCAGGATGTACGGTATCGGAACTTTTGCTCACACATGCTGCTTCGACCCTTGCGGTATACATCATTGCCTGCTCCACTGCCAGCTCTGTCTGCATAATCCGAAAATAGAACAACAAAAAAACCATAAATCCAATAAACAACGGAAGTACCACGGCTGCTTCCACTGTCAGGGATGCCTGACAGAAGGTGCGTGAATATGTCTCTGTCGACCGGAGGAGTTGTGTCTGTCTACCACTTTTCGAGAGAGCTTTATTATCTACTTTCTTTTGAAAATAATATTTACATTTAACTTTTGTGAACAGAGACATATTCACGCACCCTTCCTATCATCCTTCTAAAAATATGTATATTGATTGCTTCTGTCTATCCTGAATGTCTCCATTCCCAACGTTTTTATGGTAATCAGATTCCAGAATAACGGTTCTGCCTCATAGGTGACTTCGCTTTCACATCCGGTCATCATATGGTCCATCTGTATGCTCTTTCCGGATATGGCGCTAGTATTTACCTCGATAATATCCATGGAACGGTAATTTACTGCACTATTTTTTTTCATGCTGACGAGAAACTTTAAATATTTCATGTAGTCCCAACCATTCTCGCAGTCCTTCGCCATTGCAAAACCATCTACCGCTTCGCTTGTCTGGTTGATGCCGGTTGTCCACTGTTCTGCATTTTTTATCCATGCAATTTTTCTTCCTTCCAACAATGCCCGCACATCCAATATGCTCTCAGAATATGCCCATGCCGCTAAGATTCCCCATTTTGTCGCTGAGATGACTGCCGGATTCATGCTCCAGCCCATCAACGCCGTTGCCAGTTCTTGTGCTTCTATGCACTTCTGCTGATCCCGAATCAGATATCCCATATTTGCTATTTCTCTAATCGTTATTAAACTTTTTACTGTTTCCTTGAGATTATCACGGTCTGTGGACTCTCCATTTAAAATGTATTCCCACTCATAGTCTAATGCATGATTTGACTGCACCTGTCGATAAGAACTCATATGGGTTTCTAAATATTTTGCAAACCATAATTCTTCTAATATTGCTCCCTGCACCGGAAGATTTCCGGCTTCCTTCTGCCGATGTTCTAACGTATGCTCTAATGAAATGGCTTTATTAGAAAGGCTGCTTTCATCCCTTACAACCAACGATAAAATACTGCTCTTTTTCCACTGATTTGCATCTTCTATGGGGTTTTTTACCTCTCCTTGCGGTTTTTGAGCGGCAATATTGTTTTCTTCTCCCTTTTCTGCCTGTTCCGCTTCTTCTCTTTTCTTATTTGCCTCTTCTAAATGTTCTTCCACTGTCCCATTTTCGCGTTCTAAGGTTTCTTTCTCTTGTATTTCCCCGGCAAAATTATCTACTTCCGGTATCACAGCTTCTCTTTTGGCTGTCTGGGCTGCAAGATGCCGGAATACATTTCCTCCATCATCCGTCAATAACTGATACCGGGAAATTTTGCAATCCGTTAGATACATTCCGTAGAGTTCCTTATCTGACTGCTTTAAATTATTAAGATTTTTCTCCTGCAAATGTCTCTCTACGTTTTCTATGGCAAAATTCCCATTACCATAAGCACAATCCAGCATTAGGAGTCCATAATTCTCATAGACTTCTTTCTGATACTCCGCAAAGACAGATTCTAACGCCGCATCACTAACGATATCTGCTTTCGTACCAAGTCCTCTAATTCGTGCTGTTTCTAACAATGCAAAGAAAAATGATGCACTCAGCAGTATCAACATGGTAAGAAAGACCGTGATGCTTGCCTTTTTACTATATTGCTTTTGCATTTTCTGAAAGTTTTGTAAACAATTCACCGACAAGTTTTGTAAGCTGTGTTTTAAAAATTGCCACTACCGCAATTAAGACCACCAGAATTAAGATCATCTCTACCGTACCAATTCCATCTTCTTCTAAAAATAATTCTTTCAATCCTTTTTTCATAGATATTTTCCTCCTGTGAAATCTTCTTAAAATTTTATCAACGCCGGAACAATGATAAGAACCATGATAATACTAAGCATCAGCATCATCGGTAATAGCAATTTTGTTCCTGCTTCCTCGCCTAACCGTTTTGCCAGGTTTTTCCGCTGTTCCATTGCCAGCTCTGCCTCCTTAGATAGCAATTCGCTAAGTTCCGAGCTTCCTTTTCGCAGATTTTGTGTTAACAGGGATGCCAGTTTTTTGTATTGCCAGAACCCACAACGCTTTCCAAAATTCTCATATGCTTTCCTTTCCCCGACACCGTCCTGCATCTCGTTCCATGTGTAGCACAGCTCTTCATATGCTGCATTCTTTGCCATACCCTCTTTCTTGTAGCGGTTTGCCATTCTCCCCCATGCCTTGGATACCGGCATCCCAGCTCCAATCAGCAAAGCCAAGGTGGTAACCAATTGTGGGTAATATAATAGCAGTTCCTCTTCCCGCTTTTTCTTTTTCTTTCGTTCTTCTTCTATTCCACGAAATTTTAAGAGTATTCCTGTGACAGCTCCGAGCAGAAGCAATATTCCTACCGTATGCGAACTCTTTGCCTTCCATTGAATTTCTTTTTTTCCGAGTTTTTTCGGAAGAATAAAATTCTTTTTTGTTTTGTCCTTCCGGTTTTGCTTTTCCAATGCTGTCTCTATCTGTTCTCTGACACTCAAATCCGGAGAAAATGCATGAAATCCAAAACAATATTCTTCTTTCTCTTCTCCACAGCTTAATACCACACAGGCTTCTATCAACACACCTTTTTTTGGCAGTTCTTTTTTTACAAACTCTCCTTCTGCGTTAATAACCTCGTAGGAGTCCAGTCTCCACTCTGCCTCTACATTTCCATTTTGATAAGAGCTTTTCATAACAACCGGCTTTTTAATGCAATTTATGGATTGATTGTTTCCTATAAAGGTTTCATCAATTTCTTTTCTGGCTGCCTTTAACTCGTTTTTTGCCTCTTTTTTGGTAAATTGGCGCTCCGCAATCTCTACATTGACATCATAGGATTTTCCGTCAACAATGGCTTCTAAAGATTCCTGACGGTTTCCTTCTCCGGGTTCTTTTCTTTGCAAAAATTCCTGATTGAAAGACTCCGTGGTCTGCTGCTTAACGATGAGTAGTGCAAACAGGAGGGCAACTGCTGCTAAAATCTTTTTCCTATTTGTTTTTTCAATTCCTTTTTCAGACTTCAATTCTTCCCATCCTTTCTGAAAGCAGGACAGATGCGATATATCCCAGCAGACAGATTGTCATGAAGATAACCCCCAACACATTGTGATACAGTACATTCAGATACCCCGGCGAGGTAATATCAAGATAGAAAAGCAAAAACAGCGGCATAACATTCATCACTTTTTGTTCTAATTTCTTCTGCGCAATCATGGTCTGTATCTCTTCTTCTATCTGAATTTTACTGCTGATATTCCTTACCGTATTCTGTATAATTCCAACGAGATTTCCACCGCTTCGTTTTGCAAAAGAAAGAACCTCGGAAAAATTCTGTATTTCCTCTACTCCACACCTCTGTGCAAATTCTTCAAACACGATTTCTAACGGCTGGTTCATACAGACTTTACGATTGATGATTTCTAATTCTGTCTGCATCAGTCCGCCCTCTCCGTGTAATTCCTTCAGCTCTTTTCCTGCATCTAAAAATGCATTCTCCAGTGCATATCCGGCAAGCAGATTTCCTTCAATGATTTCCATACAATCCTTAAATTCCCGCAGTAATCGGCGTTTTCTTTCCTCCTGCTCTTTTTTTACACAGTATTTCCGATAGAAGTAATACACAGGAAAAAACAGTAATAGTGCCACTGCACTTTTGTAAAACAATTTTGCTATCAGAGCCGTAATGCCTGCTGCGATGAGGATTTTCCGATACCTGCCCACTCTAATTTTCGCGTATTCTTTAATCTCTCCCTGCTTTTCCATTCCCCAATAACCCTTCCTCCTTTTTCACCCTTTTCCTGAAATTCCCACAATGGATATAGTTCTATCCTGCCATCCGTATATGCTCCAACTTCCATAATATTCAAAAGCTTTCTGGAACCGTCCCGCATTCGTCCTACATGGACTAAAATGTCCACACCGGAGGCAATCTGTCCCCGAATTGCCGATAGTGGAAGCTCCATTCCCATCAGTACCATGGTTTCTAAACGGTGCAGCATATCCTCACAGGAATTTGCATGCCCGGTGCTGAGACTTCCGTCATGTCCGGTATTCATTGCCTGCAACATATCTAAGGCTTCTGCTCCACGACATTCTCCGACAATAATGCGGTCAGGGCGCATTCGTAATGCTGCCCGGATTAAATCCCGGATCGTAATTTCTTCCATTCCCTTTACGTTGGCACACCTCGTCTCTAAACGTATCAGATTCGCTATTCCATGAAGCTGCAACTCTGCCGAATCTTCAATGGTAATGATTCGCTCCCCTGTCGGAATACAACCGGAAAGTGCATTTAAGAACGTTGTCTTACCTGAACCTGTTCCCCCGGAAATAAAAATGTTATATCCTGCCCTGACCAGCATATCTAAGAACCTAGCTGCTTCTTCACTGAGTGTCTGTAATTCTATCAGCCGTTTCATGGTCATCGGTTCTTTCGGAAACTTTCGGATAGTGATACAGGAACCGTCTATTGCAGTCGGCTCTAATACGATATGGACTCTGGAACCATCCTCCAATCGGGCATCCGCAATCGGCATTGCTTCATTTACCACACGGTTATTCTTTCCTACCATCTTCTGTATGACATCCTCCAGTTTTTCTCTTCCCGCAAACTGCTTGTCCCATGTATATAATCGTCCGGCTTTTTCATAAAAAATCTTCTGATAGCCATTGACCATAATTTCGGTTACGGATTCATCCTGCAACAACTCCTCTAAAACATCCAGCTTTCTAAGGGAACAAAAAATTTCCTGAACATATCTCTGCTCTTCTTCTAAGGAAATCAAATGGCATTTTCCATGCTCCCACACCTTTTCCTCTATTTTTTCCCTTAACCGGGCATCATCATTTTCCTCGCTTAAATCCATATCTTCGAGTACACGTTTTCGTATCTGTTCCATAGTGTCAAGATGCATATTCTCCTCCTAATAAGCGGCGTACACAGTTTCCGACCTCTCCCATGTAAAATTCCTCTACCTGAATCGTTCCGTCTTCCCTCCAAGCCTGTCCTCCCGGCAGGAATACTTCTTCTACCCGTTCTTCCAGACCTGCTTTAAACTTTTCTAAAAGCTCCCGTAATTCTTCGATTCCTGAGTCCTTGCTTGTCCGATGCTCCTTTAAAATCCAAATTCTCCCACATAGATCCAGCACTTCAAAAAATCCATTCATCACACATCCCATATCTAAAACCAATACTTCAAAATCCGTCTTTTCCAAAAGAATTTCCAGAAAGTGCCGCACCTCGCCCTTTCTCCATTCCATATAATGCTCTGGATTCGACGGAGGCGGAATTATCTGATAGCTGCCAAGCGGATAAATACCACTCTTTAATTTTGCCAAAAGTGCTTCCTCATCTTCCCTTAACAGATAGAACAAATCTCCCATGTCCACATCCGGCTCTAACCCCATGCTTTTGCAGAAGCCGTTGCATATGCTAAAATTTAAATATAATACTTTTTTTCCTGCCGACAACTGTTCTGCCGCAGTCAGTGCAAATGGGGTACGGAGCCGATGATTCCAGGGAGAATACACGGCAATTACCTGCTTCTCCCCTTTCCGGACACTCTTTGCCTCCACACTCCTTACTGTTTTTCCGATACCGGCATAAATTTCCCGCAATATCCGGTCCGCTGGCTGATACTTAAAAAGCACCTGTATATTTTCCTGTTTTGGTAAAATTCCTCCGTTACTTAAACAGATTGCCTTTTCTACCTTCTCTGTTTCCTCTTCATTTTGAAAAAATGTCTCCTCATACAGCAACACATCGAAGCCGATTTTATCCTTTTGATATAACGTTTCATTGGGAAATCCCAGAACCTCGAAACTGTCTCCTTCTTTTATTGCAATATAATTTACAAGCTGTCTTGTATATTCTGCATCTTTATCACAGATTGCAATTCGTATTTTTTTCATCTCACCACCCCCAGATAATAGAGATATCCTGCCAGAATCGGCACAGAAAAATGAATCGTATGTGCATCCTTCACATAGTTTTTGAATAGTAATTTGAACAGTCCCATTGCTGCTCCTGCAAGAAAGGCAGCTTCCACGCAGACCCACCACGTTTTTAATGTCAAAAATCCTGCTATTACGGAAAAAAGTTTGATATCGCCGGCACCTAAAGCGCCTATGCGAAATATCGGATAAAATAAGAATATCGGTATTGATATTTGAATGAACCATAAGGGAATGAACGAAATTCCCTTTTCATAGATTTGAATCAGAAATCCTATCGCCATTCCTGCTAAAATCAGCTTATTTCTGATCTTTTCAGTACGGACATCGGAGCATACTGCCAGAATTAAAATCCCCAGCAATATAATATATTTTACTTTCCTAAGCCATCCCTCCTTTGTGTAGTTGCATTTTAGCCTATTCCATACAGACTGTCCATTGTATAGTTTTTACAAATATTTTTTGCCATTTTCCACAAAGATTCTGTAAATCCTTTGTTTTTCAACATTTTTGATGTCAAAAAAAGAATTTCTAAATATTGTATATTTTGGATTTTTCTTGATTATACTTTATAAAAAGGATTAGGGTGTCAAAGGGCGGCTCACAACTTAGTGGCTGGCAACTTGCACAAAACTGAGACTGCTTTTGTGACTTTGGGAGAAAATTAGTAAATCTTAGTCTGGCTGTTCATGTATAG
>ERZ827524.1073-NODE-1073-length-29395-cov-4.830811_pt1 | contig 29395 bp, 28 predicted proteins | sample MGYA00519702_ERZ827524 | MGnify/ENA primary metagenome ERZ827524 (study PRJEB31778, sample SAMEA3449341) | human gut metagenome | biome: human gut; feature: human-associated habitat; material: faeces | place: United Kingdom | collected 2010/2012 ...
CCGGCTTTCGTGATATTATATTCGCCGGTTAAACTGCCGCAGGCAATATAACTATGCGAAGCATAATATCACTGTCCGAAGTACAATACAACTCGCCGTCAGGCGAATATAACTGAGGCGCACTTCATTACGGAGTGCGCCTCTCATGGGAGCGATTTTTGTTTTTATATGCGTTATTTCATCAAGTATACCGTTGATGCCATAAGAATCTGACCGGTGTAGTAGGTTGCAAGCTCTATTGTGACGAGCGGGTTCTTTCTTTTCACGGGCGTGAAATAGACAAACGCGAGCACCGAGTCGCTGATTACGAATATCACCGACGCGACGGTGGCTATAAGGAAAGTCAGCGAGCGCGTGAGATAGAGCATATAGCCCGATACGCAGGCGCAAAGCGCGATGACGAAGAAATAGAATACGCTCAGAGCGAACATTTTGCTGTCAAGCTTCATCTTGACGGCTTTCATTATTACTGCCGTTATTGCGGTTATGATAACAGCCGCTATGTACGGGATTATCGAAAATCTCGGATAAGCCATGTAAAAGGACGCGAGATAGAAGAAATGACCGATTAAAAATGCGAATGTTCCGAGGGCGATGAGCCTGGTTTTGTATTTCGGCGCTATTTCCTTTATGCCGAGCAAAACATCGCCGCCGAGTCCGAACAGCAGCCCGAACGCCACGAGGCAGAAATAAAACGGATGGAGCACTTTGTCCGCCTCGTCAATGCGGTAGCAGAAGCCGATAAAGGCCATGGACATGAATCCGAAGCTCGATATGAACTTGCAGAGCATACCCTCGAACGATTTTCCCTTGCGGCGCAGCAGAATTGTGAGCGTCGCAAATACCGCCGTTATGACGGAGAGAATTGGGATGAACATAAACAGATATCCTTTCTTTTTGCCGCATCGCGGCAGAGTTTACTTTTGCGCTGCTTTTTTCACCTTTTCCCAATATTCCCCTGCGGTACGTTCGTTTCGGTTGTCGCCGAACTCGTAGTATACCGTGTCCTTTATGGCGTCCGGCAGATACTGCTGCGGCGTCCAGTGGTTGCGGTATGAATGCGGATAGAGATAGAACTGTCCCTTGTTCGGGTTATCCTCGCCGTCGCAGTGGACATTCTGTAATTGCCTCGGAACGGGACCCGTGCGGCCTTTCTGCACATCGGCCATCGCGGCGTTTATCCCGTTATAGGCGGAATTCGATTTCGGACTCGTCGCTACAAGCACTACCGCATCCGCAAGCGGTATCCTTGCCTCGGGCAGTCCGAGCATGTTGGCCGCGTCAACTGCGGCTTTTACTATCGGTATTATCTGAGGGTAGGCGAGTCCCACATCCTCACACGCGCAGACCATCAGCCTGCGGCACGCGCTGACAAGGTCGCCCGCCTCGAGCAGTCTCGCCAGGTAGTGGAGAGCCGCATTCGGGTCCGAGCCGCGCATCGACTTCTGATATGCGGAGATTATGTCGTAGTGCTCGTCGCCCTCGCGGTCGTAGCGCATTGCGCTACGCTGGGTCAGCTCCTGCGCGCGCCGGAGCGTGATTTTGCAAACGCCGTTTTCGTCGGCGGGCGAGGAGAGCACGCAGAGCTCAACGGAGTTTATCGCCTTTCTGACATCGCCGCCGCAGGCGTTTGAAATGTGCTCAATGACTCCGTCCTCTATATCATATGTCTCGTGCCGCTCGTTGCCTATATAGTCGAACGCGCGCTTTACTGCGGGAATGACATCCTCAGCTGAGACAAATTTGAATTCAAACACGGTCGAGCGGCTGAGAATCGCGTTGTAAATATAAAAATACGGGTTCTCGGTCGTTGACGCTATAAGCGTTATGTCGCCGTTTTCTATGTATTCGAGCAGTGTCTGCTGCTGCTTTTTGTTGAAATACTGAATCTCGTCGAGATAGAGCAGGATCCCGTTGGGCGCAACGAAGGTATTGAGCTTTGCAACAACGTCCTTTATGTCGGCTGTCGAGGCGGTCGTGCCGTTTAATTTGACAAGGTGCCGGTCGGTCGTCTTTGCTATGATACTCGCAAGCGTAGTCTTGCCTACTCCGGACGGACCGTAAAAGACCATGTTCGGCAGTTCGCCCGAAAGTATAATATTTCTCAGCGGCTTTCCCTCGCCGAGCAGGTGTTTTTGACCGACGATATCGTCGATAGTCTGCGGGCGCAGTCTCTGCGCCAACGGTGCTGACATGATCTCCCTCCTCTCGGGTGGCTACAATGTTATATTATATTAAATTTTGCGACTTTAGTCAATGTTTTTTGAGAAGTGTGCCGATTTGATGAACGGACTGTGAAAAAGGAATAAACAAAGAGATAATCTTTATCAAAAATATTGACGGCGCAAAAAAATCTGATACTATGGAGTTGAAAGGAGGCAGGTATGAAAAAAAACGCACGAAAAAAGAGATAACCGACCGTGAGATGCGGCTGGGTATACTGATAGCGATTTTTGGCGCAGTCGTTGATTTTTTGTTCTTCGGCTTCAGCTATTCCGCCGACCCGCAGGGCGAGCACGGGGAGATAACTACCGCATCTATAGGGCTTTCTGCCATATGGATCGCACTTTCGCTCGCGGGCGCGTTTTTGATGAGCCGTTTTCTAAATGACAGAAGCTTTCTTTTCGGCTTCTCCGGCTATCTGATACTCTCGCTCGTTGTCGTATATCCTCTGCTCTACGGCTACTGCGCGTCCCTCTATCCCGCCTACGGGCTGATAGCCGAAAAGCTGTTCAGAAGCGAAACGATGCTCGAAAATATGCCCGATTCCGCCCTCATATTCGAGCCTCTGCGAATAGTGCTTGTCTATGCGCTGTATTTCCTCGGTCGGCGTCTTGCCAAAAAGCGCAATGCTTAAAACACAAAAAAATACCGGCAGCTCCGCATGAAAACGGGACTGCCGGATTTTTTTACAGCTTTAATTATTTGCCGAACAGCAGGAGCAGGAAACCGGCGGCAACAGCCGAGCCGATAACGCCCGCGACGTTCGGACCCATTGCGTGCATGAGCAGGAAGTTCGTCGGGTTGGCCTTGCGTCCCTCAACCTGCGAAACGCGCGCCGCCATGGGAACGGCGGAGACGCCCGCAGAGCCGATGAGTGGGTTGACCTTGCCCTTGGTGACGAGGTACATGACCTTGCCGAGAAGCACGCCGCCTGCGGTCGAGAAGCAGAATGCCGTCAGACCGAGGATGATGATGAATATGGTCTTACTCGACAGGAAGGTCTGACCGTTTGCCGTTGCGCCGACGGTGACGCCGAGCATGATGGTGACGATATTGGTCAGAGCGTTCTGCGCGGTGTCGCTGAGTCTTTCAACAACGCCGCTCTCTCTGAACAGGTTGCCGAGCATGAACATACCGATAAGCGGAGCGACGGAGGGAAGCATGAAAGCGCAGATGACAAGCACGACGACGGGGAAGATAATCTTCTCTGTCTTGCTGACGGTTCTGAGCTGCTTCATCTCGACTGCGCGCTCCTTCTTTGTGGTAAGAAGCTTCATGATGGGCGGCTGAATAATCGGGATAAGAGCCATATACGAATATGCCGCAACTGCTATCGGTGCGAGCAGGTGAGCCGCAAGTTTCGAGGCGAGGAATATAGCCGTCGGGCCGTCCGCGCCGCCGATGATGCCGATAGCGGCAGCCTCCTGCGGGGTGAAGCCGAGCAGGATAGCAATAGTGAAAGCAACATAGATGCCGAGCTGTGCGGCAGCGCCGAGCAGCAGGCTCATCGGGTTTGCGAGCAGGGGACCGAAGTCGGTCATCGCTCCGACGCCCATGAAGATAAGGCACGGGAAGATACTGCTCTTGACGCCCGCATATATCAGGCGCAGGATTCCGATGTCATACCAGTGCGCGCCCTTCTGTATTGTTGTACTCAGCGGGTCGATAATGCCGGTCGGGTCATCCATAAGACCTGCGCCGGGCAGGTTTGCAAGCAGGATACCGAACGCGATGGGAAGCAGCAGAAGAGGTTCGAATTTTTTGGCAATGGCCAGATAGAGCAGGACGAACGACACGAGGATCATTACGCCCTCTCTCCAGGTGAGCACGGCGAGACCCGAGCTCTCCCAGAAGCCTTTTAAGATTCCGAGTATGTCCATTTACTATCCCCCTTAGCCGACTACGGCGAGCAGTGCGTCCGTAGCGACGGTCGAGCCCTTCTGGACGGTGAGCTGTCTGACAGTGCCGTCGCAGGGAGCGACTATTTCGTTTTCCATCTTCATAGCCTCAAGAATGAGGAGTATATCTCCGGCCTTTACGGAAGAGCCTACGTTGACGTTGACGCTCAGTATCGTGCCGGGCATGGGAGAGAGAACCTTCTGACCCTCTGCGGCAGGGGCGGGAGCTGCTGCGGGGGCGACGGGTGCGGCAGCTGCGGGAGCCGCGGGAGCGGCGTCGGTAACAGCGGTTATAACGGCGTCGGTCTCCTCGACCTCGACCTCATAGTTTTTGCCGTTTAATGTAACAACATATTTCATGATTACAATTCCTTTCAGTTGTCGGCAAGAGCCGCATCAGTCTATCTTCTTTATGGATTTGAACAGCAGTCTGTTGAGCGGGACTCCGCTCTCGTCGCTGACTATTGCCATAATGACCGCAGCGGTCGGCTCGTCAACGCCGTCAAGGTCTAATGTGCCCTGCGACTGTGTGCCGGGCAGGGGAGTTCCGGCAGCGGCGGCCTGCTGCGCGGGTGCGGGAGCATCGGAATCGGCATTTTTCTTGCCTTTCTTGGCCGCGATATTCTCGCCGAGTCTGACAACGCGGGAGATTATCATGATAAGCACGGCAAGGATGATAAGCAGCAAGAATACCATAAGGATTCCGAAGAGTGAGACCTGAAGAGCGAAAATAAGCTTTTCACCCAGAGGCATACCCATGTCAAAGTTATCAAACATTGATAAAACCATTCCTTTCTGCCGAGGCTCAGTCGAGTCTCTCTATCTTATATTTGAAAGTGTTCTTCTTTCTCTCGTCGCGCTTGTCGAAGAACGCTTCCGCCTGTGTCGGGAAGGCTATATAAGAGAGAATATCCTCGTCGCAGGTCGCTCTGTCGCCGAGATACTCTCTTGCAGCCGGGAGACCGGGCTCAAGCAGGTCCGCATAGCGGCAGGTTATCGGCTTCTCGTCGCCGAGAACCTTCTTCTGCAGCTCCTCGTTTATCTTGCCGGGAGCCTTGCCGTATTCGCCCTTGATATAGTTCTTAACTTCCTTGGAGATGTTCTTGTATCTCTCACCCGCGAGCACGTTTGCGGTCGCCTGAACGCCGACCATCTGGCTCATGGGGGTGACGAGCGGAGGATAGCCGAGATCCTCGCGGACTCTCGGGGTTTCAGCGAGAACTTCATCGAGCTTGTCAAGCTTCTTCTGAGCTGTCAGCTGAGCGACAAGGTTCGAGAGCATTCCGCCGGGAATCTGATAGTTGAGAGCGTCGGTTTGAGTTGTCAAAACGACGGGGTTGAGCAGTCCGCTCTTGAGAGCGTCGTTGCGAACGGGCTTGAAGAAATCGTTGATTTTCTTGAGTGTGCCCATGTCGAGCGGGACTTCGCAGCCCTCTTTCTCGAAAATGTAGGCCATAGTCTCTGTGGGCGGCTGAGAGGTGCCGTTTGAGAAGCAGGAGATAGCGGTGTCGATAACATCCGCGCCGGCTTCAACGGCCTTCTGCAGGGTCACGGGGCCGAGGCCTGTGGTCGAGTGAGTGTGGACGATAACGGGGAGCGATATATTCTCCTTTATGCCCTTGACAAGATCGTAAGCGCTCTGGGGATCCATGATGCCCGCCATGTCCTTTATGCAGACGGACTGGACACCCATGCTCTCGAGGTCTTTTGCGAGCTTGATGTAGCTTTCGATGTTGTGGATGGGGCTGGTGGTGTAGCAAATGGTTCCGGATGCATGAGCGCCGCACTTAACAGTCTCGTCAACTGCCGTTTCGATGTTTCTCAGGTCGTTGAGGGCGTCAAATATGCGGATGATGTCGATACCGTTTTCAACGCTCTTTCTGACAAAAAGACGGACGACATCGTCGGGATAATGCTTATAGCCCAGAAGATTCTGACCTCTGAGGAGCATCTGAAGCTTGGTGTTCGGGCAGGCCTTGCGAATCTTGCGCAGGCGCTCCCACGGGTCTTCGTTGAGATAACGCAGGCAGGAGTCGAACGTGGCGCCGCCCCAGCACTCGAGCGAATAGTAGCCGGCCTTGTCAAGCTCCGGCAGTATTCCCTCGAAAGCCTCAAAGGGCATACGGGTCGCAATAAGCGACTGGTTAGCGTCTCGAAGGACAGTCTCGGTGAAATTTACTTTCATGTGTTTCGCTCTCCTTTGAAATTTGTAAACTTGCTTAAAAATCAGAACTCGATGCGCGAGACGATGTAGCTTTCAAGCTCGTCTATCGCAATACGCTCCTGCTTCATCGTGTCGCGGTCGCGCACGGTCACGCAGTGATCCTCGACGGAGTCGAAGTCAAAGGTGATGCAAAGCGGAGTGCCGATCTCGTCCTGGCGGCGATAGCGCTTGCCGATGGAGCCGGTCTCGTCGAAGTCAACCATGAATTTGCGGCTAAGCTCGTCACAAATCCTGACAGCCTCGCCGGACAGCTTCTTCGACAGGGGAAGCACCGCGGCCTTGTAGGGTGCGACGACGGGGGAGAGGTGGAGCACCACGCGGGTGTCGTTCTTCTCTGCGTCGATAACTTCCTCGTCATACGCTTCGCACAGCAGCGCGAGCACGGTTCTGTCGAGTCCGTAGGTGGATTCTATTATATAGGGAATGAACTTCTCGTTCGTCTCGGGATCGAGGTAGTCCATTTTCTGACCGCTGTATTCCTGATGTCTCGTCAGGTCGAAGTCCGTTCTGTTGTGGGTGCCGTTTATCTCGCCCCAGCCGAACGGGAAGAGGAACTCTATGTCGCACGCGGCCTTGGCGTAGTGAGCGAGCTTCTCATGGTCGTGGAAGCGTAGATGCTCGGGAGCTATGCCGAGATCCTCAAAATACTTCTTGCCGAACTGCTTGAAGTAGTCATAGAGCTCGTTGTCGGAGCCCTTCTTGCAGAAGGTCTGGAACTCCATCTGCTCGAACTCGATGGTTCTGAAGGTGAAGTTGCCGGGGGTTATCTCGTTCCTGAACGCCTTGCCTATCTGACCGATGCTGAAGGGCAGCTTTGCTCTCATCGAGCGCTGGACGTTGAGGAAGTTTACATATTCACCCTGCGCGTTTTCGGGGCGCAGATAGATAACGCTCTTTGCGTCGTTGGTGACTCCGCGGTAGGTCTGGAACATGAGGTTGAATTCTCTTATGTCCGTGAAATTGTGCTTGCCGCAGTGGGGGCAGGGGATCGAATGAGCCTTGATGAACTCAAACATCTCCTCTTTCGTCATCTTGTCGGGGTGGGCGTTGGGGTCGAAATTCTCGATGAGAGTGTCGGCTCTGTGGCGCATTTTGCATTCCTTGCAGTCGAGCAGCGGGTCGGAGAAGCTGGCGATGTGTCCGCTCGCCTCCCAGACTCTCGGGTGCATGAGAATGTCCGCGTCAACTTCGTAGCTGTTTCTGCGCTCCTGAATGAATCTCTTGCGCCAGGTGTCCTTGACGTTGTTTTTCATTCTCGCGCCCAGCGGACCGTAGTCCCAGGTGTTCGCAAGACCGCCGTAGATGTCGCTTCCGGCAAAAATAAAGCCTCTGTTCTTGCACAGGGCGACGATTTTTTCCATTGTTTTTTCGGTATTGTTTAGCATAAGTGCTTTCTCCCCTATTATTCATTCCAGCATATGATAATCTAAAAAACGCCAAAAGTCAAGGCGCGTAAAAGAGATTTTGACCGCTTGTCCGCCCGTCTTTTTGTGCGTTATTCCGCAAGGCGGATTTTGTCTGTGCATTTTGCCGAAAATAGTGCGGACAAAGCGCCGAAAAACATAAACAGTAACAGAATATCGATATAAAAAGAACAATAAATTTTTTCGCCGGGTCTTTGATAAAAAATATTTTTTTATCCGACCGACGCTTTTTCAACATCGTATTGACAAATCCGGGTTTTACTGTAAAATTATATTGTTATAATAGCGGCTATATTATATAAAACAAAGCAAAGAGGGGAAAACAGTGAGTAAAAAGGACTCAAAGATATCGTCGTTCTTCGGGAAGATAGGCCCTATGGTGGGCTACAATGCCGCAAGCATACTTTTCGGCGGCGGCGGATACATCATCTCGCTTTATTTTCTGTCATTTTTGACCGAGGTCGAAAAGCTCAGCGTCGATCAGGCGGGTATGGTTATCGCCATGGCTCATATCTGGGACGCCGTAACCGACCCCGTCATGGGTATTATAACCGACCGCACGCGTTCGAAATACGGCAGACACAGAAGATATCTGCTCTGGGGCGTTATTCCGATAGCTGTCTCGTATTTTTGCCTGTGGAACTCGTTCGGCATCTCCGCTACAGGCAACAAGACCGCGACGATGCTCTACTACATGCTCGCGTATATGCTCTATAACACGGCGCTGACTCTCGTCACCGTGCCGCATGTTGCGATGCTGCCCGTTATCGCGCCCGATTATTCCCTGCGCACTCAGTATAACTCCGTGCAGTATATAATGAACTCCGTCGGCATGGTTTCGTCGTTCCTGCTTGTGTCGCTGTCGCTCGGTTTTACGAACATGGAGATGACCGCCGCGTCAAGACCGAAGTTCATGTTCTTCGGCGCAGTATTGTGCCTGTGGTTCTCGCTGCCGCTGCTCGTGACTTTCAAATGCACGAAAGAGCCGAGCTCGCTCGACATGAAGCTGCCGCCTTTCAATGCGACTATGCTCCTTGAAGAGTACAAGCAGGTTTTCCGCAACAAGGCGTTCAGACGCTATTTTGTCCTGAGCTCGATGTACACCATGGCAAAGGGCTTCTATGCAAACTCAAACCAGTATTTCATCAAATACAGTGCCCAGCGCTTCGGCTATTTCAACACCCTGCAAACGATTGCGGGCGCGGCTGAAGCATCCGGCTTCCCCGTCAACTATCTGCTGACGATGAAAAAGGGCAAGCAGCTGTGCGGAAAGCTCCTGACTCCGCTTATGGCGGCGGGACTTATCATAAACCTGTTCATCGGCAAGAGCACCCCGCTCTGGGTCGTCATTGTTTCGATAATCCTCTATAACTTCGGCTTCTCCGGCCCCGGATTCACCGCCACAAATATCCAGCCCGATGTCACGGATGTTGACGAGATGATAACCGGACGCCGCCGAGAGGGCGTTATCTCAACGTTTAATACGCTCATCAAAAAGACCATAAACGGACTTATGAGCGCGTTCACCGGATTTATTCTTAAAGGCTTCGGCTTCCGCACCGGCGCAGAGGGCGCGAATGCCCTCGAACAGACCGCAAAGGGCATATTCGGACTGAAAGTGACTTACTGTATCCTGCCGCTCATCTTCGTCGGTCTCGTCTATGTCTGCGTGTTCACATATAAGATGACCCGCGAGGATCACAAGATGATAACCGAGGCTATAAAAGAGAAGAAAGAGACCGGCAAGTGCTCGCTGACCCCCGAGCAGATGAAACGCTGCGAGGAGATAGCGGGTCAGAGCTTCGGCGACATGTGGATAGGCAGACCCTCCGCAGAGACCCTTGTGACCGAGCTTGACTAAAAGACCCACGAAAGGATCAAAGAATTGTCTACGAAGAAAGAAAACATCAGAAATTTCAGCATTATAGCGCACATCGACCACGGCAAATCGACCCTTGCGGACAGACTCCTCGAGCTGACCGACTCCGTGGCGAAGCGCGATATGACCGCCCAGATTCTCGACAATATGGATCTTGAGCGCGAGCGCGGAATAACGATAAAGGCGCACGCGGTTAAGATGGACTACACCGCGAGCGACGGCGAGGTCTATGAGCTCAATCTCATCGACACTCCCGGCCACGTCGATTTCAACTATGAGGTCTCGCGCTCCCTTGCCGCGTGCGAGGGTGCGGTGCTCATAATCGACGCGTCGCAGGGCATCGAGGCGCAGACGCTGGCGAACACCTATTTGGCGCTCGACCACGACCTCGAGATAGTCCCGGTTATCAATAAAATTGACCTGCCCGCAGCCGACCCCGACAGAGTTGCCGAGGAGGTTGAGGAGATAATCGGACTCGACTGCTCGAATGCCCCGCGCGTCTCGGCAAAGACGGGTGAAAATGTAGAGGCCGTGCTCGAACGCATAGTTCTGGATATCCCCGCGCCCGAGACCGACGATACTTTGCCGCTCAGAGCGCTTATCTTCGACTCTGTCTATGACAGCTACAAGGGCGTTATCGTTTACGTGCGAATAAAAGAGGGCAGGATTAAGGCGGGCGACACCATGCGCATGATGGCGACCGGCGCACAGTTTACCGTTGTCGAGGTCGGCTATATGCGCGCTACGAGCATGGAGCCTGCCGAAGAGCTGACCTCGGGCGAGGTCGGATATATTACCGCCTCGATAAAGACTGTCAGCGACGCCCGCGTCGGCGACACCGTGACGACCGCGGAGAACCCCGCAAAAGAGCCGCTTGCAGGCTACCGCAAGGTGAACCCGATGGTTTTTTGCGGCGTATATCCCGCCGACGGCGCGGACTACGAGAACCTGCGCGATGCGCTCGAAAAGCTCCAGTTAAACGACGCCTCGCTCTCATATGAGCCGGAGACCTCCGGCGCGCTCGGCTTCGGCTTCCGCTGCGGCTTTTTGGGTCTGCTCCACCTCGAGATAATCCAGGAGCGCCTTGAGCGCGAATACGACCTCGACCTCGTGACCACCGTTCCGAGCGTCATATATAAGATACACCTGACCGACGGCAGCGTTATCGAAATCGATAACCCGACTCACTATCCCGACCCCGTCAATATCGATTACAGCGAGGAGCCGTTCACCAACGCGCATATCTATTCGCCGCCCGAATATGTCGGCGCGATAATGGACTTGTGCCAGGAGCGCCGCGGCGTGTTCAAGAACATGACCTATATCGCCTCCGACCGCGTGGATATCCTCTATGAGCTGCCGCTCAACGAGATAATCTACGATTTCTTCGATTCTCTCAAGTCGCGCACCCGCGGCTATGCGTCGTTTGACTATGAGATAACCGATTACCGCCGCTCGAACCTCGTAAAGCTCGACGTTCTCTTAAACGGCGAGATAATCGACGCGCTTTCGTTTATTATCCACTCCGACAAGGCGTACGGGCGCGCGAGAAAGATAGCCGAAAAGCTCAAGGACAACATCCCGCGCCAGCTGTTTGAGATTCCGATTCAGATAGCCATCGGCGGCAAGGTCATCGCCCGCGAGACAGTCAAGGCGATGAGAAAAGACGTTCTTGCCAAGTGCTACGGCGGCGACATAACCCGAAAGAAGAAGCTGCTCGAAAAGCAGAAGGAGGGCAAGAAGCGTATGCGCCAGTTCGGCACGGTCGAAGTGCCGCAGGAGGCGTTTATGGCGGTTCTCAAGCTTGACGACGATTGACAGACAAAACAAACAAAGCTGTAAATTACCTGCCCTGCGGCGATCGGTAATTTACAGCTTTTGCTTTTTGACCTGTCTGTGATTTATTTTTTGGCGGCAACGCTTTTCTGCATACCGTCAAGCTTAGCAAGAACGGCGGCGTACATATCGCATATTGAAAGCGAAATGAAGTCGGCGGGCTGCGAAAAATCGTTGTTGACCCATTCCTCGATTATGCCCAGGGAGCCCTTGACCATAAAGGTGTATGTTGTGTTTAAGGTCAGGTCGTCAAGGTCGGGGAATTTTTGTCTCCACTCGTCTGTTATGTCGCGGCGGTTTATTTCGCAGCATTCGTCCAAAAACTGCTTGCTGCCGTATTTGCCGAACAGTGCGTTGCAAAATGAACGCTCAGCCTCCACGGTCTCTATTATTTTGTTTATCCGGGGGAAGTCGCTTTTTGTGTAGTTGCAGTTTCTTACGGCATCGCAGAGACGCTCGTAGACAATGCCTTCTATTTGACCCAAAAGGTCGTAAACATCGGCATAGTGGGCATAGAAAGACCCTCTGTTGACGTTGGCTGCTTGGCAGAGTTCCGTTACCGAAATTTTGTCTATGGGCTTTTGCTTGAGCAGTGAAATGAAGCTCTCGCAAAGCAGCTGCTTTGTTATTAAAATGCGGCGGTTTTCCATGAAATCTTTGCCTCCGTAGGTTGTCAACTGAACAAAAAAGCCCCGACTTGTTCAGTTGCGCACAAATCGTAAATTTTTGTTGATTGACGCAACAAAGCGTAGAGATTATACTATAAATGCAGTTATAAGTCAATCTTACAATGCGAAGGGAGGAGACGAAATGGAAGCGGCATTGGAGCTGTTGCTTAAGGCACTCGAGTGGTCGGGCAAGGCGCTTTATTGGGTTACTATAGGCCCGATAATAGAGCTTATAAAGCTGATTTTCGGAATCGCTTAAATTTAACGAGGAGGGAAAAGTAATGGAGATCATCCAGAGAATTTTAGAAGCGTACTTTGAGTATGTAAGATTTATTCTTGAGCACCTTTTCTGGTTCATTCCGAAATAAGAGGGGCTGCATTTTAATGCAGAGCTGAAGAAAAATTCAAAGGTCATAATTCGAGCGGTTGCTGCGATTATGACCTTCTTTTTTTTATTTGTTTTCCGCGCCGGAATCAGTTTTTCGGGCTGTCCGCGGCCGCGCGCATCGTCATGACGACTGTAAAGGTGTCTCCATTGTCGTCGGTCACAAGCCGTCCGCCGTATTTTTCGGCGGTGTCTCTGAGAATCCTCAATCCGTAGCCGTGCTCGCCCGTGCGGCTCTTTTTCTTGTCCTCATAGTCCGGAGCCACATTGTTTTCGCCGGTTATGTAGAGCATCCCGTCGCTCTCGTCTGTAAAGCTCTTTATCTTTACATATCTTTTCCCGTCGATTGCCTTCGCCGCGTTTATCGCGTTGTCGAAAATGTTGACGTAAGCCTTGCATATATCTATTTCTTCTATGTCGAGAGTCTCCGGAACGCGCAGGTCAAAGTCGAAATCGATTTCGTTTTTTCTGCATTCCGCGGCCTTGTTCGAGGCTATCGCATTTACGAGCGTGTTTTGGCAGAAGCGCTCTATTTTTATGTCCGCAACCTCTGCTTTGAGCTGAGAGAGCATCTTCTTTGCGGACTCCTTATCGCTGTCCGTACCGTTCTCCATTATCTCGCAGGCGGTCTGCACCATGTTGGCGAGGTCGTGACGTATCTTTCTCGCCTCAACGCTGTTTTGCTCGACATTCTTGTAGTATTCGAGGTTGACGCTGTTCTGATATTCCTGCATCTTCAGCGCCTCGCGCAGCTTTTCGTTCTGCGAAGAGCGGTTCATGACATAGAAAAGTATGACGTCCGCGGCGATACTGAAAATTGCGACGACGGCAAAAATTATTATTGTTGTGCGATCACGGTCTTTAAAAAGGGAGAGAGGGCTGTTTTCGCCCGCCCAATCGAAGTGATTTAACAGGATCATGCAGGTGTCGAGCAGCAGCATTTGACTCAGCGGAAAGATGATAAATGCAAGCATCGAAGTCGGTTTTATTGCCCCGCCCTCAAGCTTTCGCTTTCTGAAATATGTAAACACAAGGAAAATCACTGTGTACACGAGCAGAAACGGCGTGAGAACCAGATTGGCCTCAGGGTCGTTGCTGCCTATTCCAAACAGATTTAACATCGAAGCCACAACGGCGGTGAAGCTGGATTCCAACGCAAAAATTGCTATCGACACAAATGCCTTCGTTCGGAACTTATCCTTGTAGAGCACCGCCGCGCAGATGAAATAATACGCGAGCGGAAGCAGAACCAGAAACGACGGGGCAACAAAGGTCACGAATTTCTGCGAGACAACCAAAAATACAAACGGAACGGTGGTTATCAAAAAGACAAGGTGTTTATTAAATTTCGGCGTCAGGTTATACCAAAGAAAGCCGCCCTGAAGCAGAGCGAGCATTATGTTGTTGACATACCATAAAAATTCGTAAATAGATTCGGACATTGTTTCCCCTCCCACAAAAGCCGTTATTCCATAATACTTAATATATCTTCCGCACTGTCGGCGATATAAGAAGCGCCGCCGTCAACGAGCACCTTTCTGTCGCGGAACCCCCATGACACGCCGATGCACGGCAATCCTGAGTTTCTCGCCGTCACAACATCGACCTCGGAATCGCCGGAATAGACTGTCTCGGCAGGATTCGCGCCGAGCAGCTTCATCGCGTATAAAACGCCGTCGGGAGCGGGCTTTTTCTGCCTGTCCTCCGTCTGACCGACTGCGGCGTCAATTAAGCTTTTGAAATAATCCTCGCACAGCCCGATTACCGCCGGCTCGAACTTGTTCGACACAACGGCGATTTTGACCCCGCGCTCGCGCAGCTTTTTGAGCAGCTCGATTATCCCCGGGTAAGGGGCTGTTTTGTTGGTCATATTATCTTTGTAGTGCGCCTTGAACACCGCAAGGCAGTCGGCCTCCGTTTTTTCGTCCGTGCCCTCGGGAACGGCTAAGTGTATGAGCCTTGCAACGCCGTTGCCGACAAAGCGTCTGACCTCGTCCGTCGTGCGCTCGGGAAAGCCGAAGCGGCGCAGGGCGTAGTTAGTGCTGTCCCGCAGGTCGTCGAGCGTGTTCAACAGAGTGCCGTCGAGGTCGAATATAATATAATTGTATTTCATGCGTATGCTCCTCGGATTTTGCTTTTTTCGTGCATATACTTATTATATCGTAGATTTTTTCTATGTCAATGCGGAGTTCACAAAGTGTTTACAAATAAATTGTTGACAAAATCTGCAAGGAGTTGTATAGTATGAATTGTAAGTTAGCACTCGAACGTTGAGAGTGCTAACGAACAAAACGAAAGGCAGAGACAGATGGAACTGAGCGAGAGAAAAGAGAAAATTCTTGCAGCAGTTGTCGAGCAGTATATAAAGACCGGCGAGCCCGTCGGCTCAAAGACTCTGCTCGATTCTCTCGATATGTCCGTTTCCTCCGCCACCGTGCGAAACGAGATGGCGGATCTCGGCTATCTCGGGCTGCTCGATCAGCCGCACACCTCGGCGGGGCGCGTCCCCACAGGCGAGGGCTACCGCTACTATGTCGATAACCTCGTCCCCGAGAGCGAGCTCAGCGACGAATCACGCAGGCTCATAGACGCGGGTATCGGAAATGCAAACGGCGACCCCGAAAGCCTCTTGAGGCACGCGGGCGAGGCGCTTGCCTATCTCACCGAGTGCGCCGCCGTCATGACGACCCCCTCGGGCGAGAACACGAAGATAAAGCGCGTCGAGCTTGTTCCCATATCGCCGCACACCGCGATGATAGTGCTCTTGGCGAGCAACGGAATTTTAAGAAGCAAGCTCTTCAGGCTCGATTCCCCGATAGACACAACGGTCTGCGAGACCTTCTACAATGTCGCGCAGGCCATGCTCATAGGAGTGCCCGTCAGCGCGCTTACTCCCGCTTATCTCCAGTCGATAGCGGCGCGGCTCGGAATGGAGTCGCTTGCGATGTTCCCGATGCTCTCGGCAGTCGCCGAGCTTTCGCAGAACGCCGCTCAGCCGCACGTCTTTCTCTCCGGTCAGTCGAATCTGCTGCACCACAGAGAGTATGCAGGCAGAGCATACGAGCTGCTCGAGTTTTTGAGCCGCGGAGCTCCGCTGAGAACCCTTGCGGACAGCATGAAGGGCGAGCTCGAAATAAGGATAGGCAGAGAGAACGGTTTCGTTCAGCTCGACAATTCGAGCGTCATCCTTGCGAGATATACCGTCGGCGAGGACAGCGCCGGTTCTATAGGCATTATCGGGCCGACAAGAATGGACTACCGCAGACTGGTTCCCGGTCTTAAATATATTTCTCAGTGCATAAGCAAAACAATGGAAAAGGCACTTGAAGAGTAACGAAAGGAATGTAACACCAATGAGCGAGAGCACGAAAAAGCCCGAGCAGGCGGAGGAGAACAAAGCCGAAACCGCTCCGGCGGAGGATACGAAGAAGGCTGAAAAGAAAGCCTCGAAGTCCTCGAAGAAAAACGCACAGGCCGACCGCATAGCCGAGCTCGAAAAGGAGCTCGAAAAAGCCCAGCAGTCAGTCAAGGAGAGTGCCGACAACTTCCTGCGCCTCGCTGCGGAATATGATAACTTCCGCAAGCGTTCGCTGCGCGAGAAGGACGACATAAAGGTTCGCTCGAAAACGGACGTCGTCGAGAAGCTTCTCCCGGTCATAGATAATTTTGAACGCGCCGCTTTGAACGCCGAGGCCGATGCCGAAAGCTACCGCAAGGGAGTCGAGCAGATATACAGGCAGTTCGGCGATATTCTCAAAGCGCTCGACATTGAGGCGTTCGGCGCCGAGGGCGATGCGTTCGACCCGAATATCCACTCGGCTGTTATGCATACCGAGGACGAGAACGTCGGCGAGAATGTTATCGTCAAGGTTTTCACAAAGGGCTATAAGCTCGGCGACACGGTCATAAGACCCGCAGTCGTTCAGGTTGCCAACTGATGCCGCAAGGCATTTTTGGAATATAAATTAAACTATTCATTACTTCGGAGGTAATTTATTATGTCAAAGGTTATAGGTATTGACTTAGGTACAACAAATTCATGTGTAGCGGTTATCGAGGGCGGCGAGCCCGTCGTTATCCCCAATGCCGAGGGCGCAAGAACAACGCCTTCCGTCGTCGCATTCGGCAAGACCGGCGAGAGACTTGTCGGCCAGGTCGCAAAGCGTCAGGCTATCACAAATCCCGACAGAACCGTCTCCTCCATCAAGAGACAGATGGGTTCCGATTACAAAGTTAAGGTTGACGACAAGAAGTACACCCCTCAGGAAATTTCCGCGATGATTCTTCAGAAGCTCAAGACCGACGCAGAGGCTTATCTCGGCGAGAAGGTCACGGAGGCTGTTATCACCGTTCCCGCTTACTTCACCGACTCCCAGCGTCAGGCGACTAAGGACGCGGGCAAGATAGCGGGCCTTGAGGTCAAGAGAATAATCAACGAGCCCACGGCGGCTGCTCTTGCTTACGGTATAGACAAAGAGAATGATCAGAAGGTCATGGTTTATGACCTCGGCGGCGGCACCTTCGATGTTTCCATCATCGAGATGGGCGACGGCGTTCAGGAGGTTCTTGCAACTGCCGGTAACAACCGCCTCGGCGGCGACGATTTCGACCAGAGAGTTATCGATTGGATAGCCGACGAGTTCAAGAAGAGCGAGGGCGTTGACCTGCGCGGCGATAAGATGGCCATGCAGAGACTGAAGGAGGCTGCCGAGAAGGCGAAGATTGAGCTTTCCAACGTCACCACCTCCACCATCAACCTGCCCTTCATCGGCATGAAATCCGACGGCACTCCGCTCAACCTTGAGATGACCCTCACCAGAGCTAAGTTCAACGAGCTCACCGCAGACCTCGTCGAAGCGACAATGGGCCCCGTTCGCCAGGCTATCTCGGACTCCGGCCTCAAGACTTCCGAGCTTCACAAGATCCTTATGGTCGGCGGCTCGTCCCGTATCCCCGCAGTTCAGGAAGCCGTTAAGAAATATACAGGCATCGAGCCCTTCAAGGGCATCAACCCCGACGAGTGCGTCGCTATCGGCGCGGCTATCCAGGGCGGCGTCCTTGCAGGCGATGTCAAGGGACTGCTTCTTCTCGATGTTACCCCGCTGTCACTCGGTATCGAGACTATGGGCGGCATAAACACCAAGATTATCGACAGAAACACCACCATCCCCGTCAAGAAGAGCCAGATTTTCTCCACCGCGGTTGACAATCAGCCCTCCGTTGAAGTCCACGTTCTTCAGGGCGAGAGAGATTTCGCTAAGGATAACAAGACCCTCGGCGTGTTCCACCTCGACGGCATCATGCCCGCACGCAGAGGCGTTCCGCAGATCGAAGTCACCTTCGATATCGACGCAAACGGCATAGTCCATGTCTCCGCTAAGGATCTGGGCACCGGCAAGGAGCAGTCGATCTCTATCACCTCCTCGTCCAATATGTCCAAGGAGGATATCCAGAAGGCTGTTGACGAGGCCGAGAAGTTCGCCGAGGAGGATAAGCAGCGCCGCGAGGAAGTTGATATCAGAAACGGCGCAGACCAGATGGTCTATCAGTGCGAGAAGCTCGTCAGCGAGGACGGCGACAAGTTCTCCGAGGACGACAAGAAGGACATCAACGACAAGATCGATGCCCTCAAGGAAGCCCTCAAGGGCGAGGATATCAACCTCATCAAGTCCCGCCAGGAGGAGCTCACCTCTAAGTTCTACGAGATTTCCGAAAAGGTCTACAAGGCAGCTGCCGAGCAGGCTCAGGCTCAGCAGGGTGCCGACGGCGCTCAGCCCGGCAATGATGCGGGATACACTGAGGCGAATTATACCGACGTCCCCGAAGACAACGACTAAGCCGGCAATGCGTAATTTCGCGTGATACGGCGTTGTGAGAACCTGAGAACTTGGTCACGTACCGACGTACGCTCCCGCGTTCTCAGAACCTCACGCCTTGTCTCGCACAAAATTCCGCTATTGCCTACCTTTTCGCAGAAATTGACAGTCGGCAATGCGTAATTCCGCACGATACGGCGTTGTGAGAACCGTGCCCGTTCGGTCATTAATGTAGGGGCGGATATCATCCGCCCGCGAAAAGCCGTCTCGGGTTCGCTGCGCCGATACGCATTGCGGAAGAGATAATGTTTACGCGGTTATCGCGCATGAACCTACGTATAGCCGTGGGCTCTGCGCGGTTTGCGTGTTTGATTTGTAGGGGCGGATATTATCCGCCCGCGATATGATGATGCCTATGGATATGAAAAAACCGTCAAGAAAGAAGATACGTCTGGATGGGTATGACTATTCTTCGAGCGGGGCTTATTTCATAACGGTCTGCACCGGAGATAAAGAGCCTTTGCTGTGGAAAAATTCCAATCTTGATGTCGGGCTTTCCCGCTGCGGTGAAACGGTGAAAACGGCAATTGAGTCAATCGAAAAGCACTATGAAGGTGTTGCGGTAGACAAATATTGCATAATGCCGAACCATATTCATTTGATTCTTACAATTATCGCCGATGAGAGCGGGCGGATGATATCCGCCCCTACAGTATCGACCGTTGTAGGTTCAATGAAGCGGTGGGTTTCAAAAGAACTCGGCGTATCCGTTTGGCAGAAATCCTTTTACGACTGCGTGATACGCGGCGAAAAGGAATATTTTGAAATTTGGCAATACATTGACGAAAATCCGTTAAAATGGATTTCGGATGAATTGTATATTGTATAAAGGAGTAATTTCCCTTGGCAGATAAAAGAGATTTTTACGAGGTGCTCGGGGTCAGCAAAAATGCCACTGAGGACGAGATAAAAAAAGCATACCGTCAGAAGGCGAAGCAGTATCATCCCGATCTCAACCCCGGCAACGCTGACGCCGAGGCGAAATTCAAGGAGGTCAACGAGGCCTACGAGGTGCTCTCCGATAAGGATAAGCGCGGCAGGTATGACCAGTTCGGCCATGCCGGCGTCGATCCCAACTTCGGCGCGGGCGGCGGCGCAGGCGGCTGGGGCACGGGCTCCGGCGGCGTTGACTTCGATTTGGGCGATATTTTCGGCAGCTTCTTCGGAGGAGGCGGCGGCTTCGGCGGCTTCGGCGGCGGACGATCCGACCCCAACGCGCCCAGACGCGGCGACGATGTTCAGGCGCGCGTCACGATTTCATTTGAAGAGGCGGCTAAAGGCTGCAAGCGCAAGGTGGAGATACACCGTATCGAGACCTGCTCCGACTGCGGCGGCTCGGGTGCTCAGCCGGGCTCAAGCGTCAAGACCTGCCCCGACTGCGGCGGCAGAGGTCAGGTGAATGTTCAGCAGAGAACACCGTTCGGTGTTATTTCGACCACTAAAACCTGTACCAGGTGCGGCGGCAAGGGCAAGATAGTCGAGAAGCCGTGTCAGAAGTGCCGCGGCGGCGGGCGTGTGTCCAAACGCCGTGAGCTTGAGGTGAATATCCCTGCCGGCATAGACGACAGACAGGTTATTTCCGTGCGCGGCGAGGGCAGCATGGGCTCGAACGGAGGTCCCTCCGGAGATCTCCATGTGTCCGTATTTGTCAGACCGCATCCGTTCTTTGAACGCGAGGGCTATAACATCTGGTACGACTGCAAGGTAAACTTCGTCCAGGCGGCTCTGGGCGACAGCATCATGGTGCCTACCATTGACGGCAAGGTCAAGTTTGACCTGCCCGCCGGCACTCAGCCCGGCACCGTCATGTCCCTCAAGGGCAAGGGCGTTCAGTATCTCAACTCGCACGGCAGAGGCGATCAGTACATCCGTATTATCGTCGAAGTCCCGAAGGATCTGACCGCGCCTCAGCGCGAGGCACTCAAAAACTTCAAGGATACCATGGGCTACAGCGATGTCACCCCTGATGAGAAGCGCGGATTCTTTGGCAAAAAGAAGAAATAAATTCTCGGACCGGAACGGCACGCACCGCTCCGGTCACGTTTTTATATCGGAAAAAACCGCCCGATGTCCCTTATTTTACACATTCCTCCCGACTCTGTCGGTTGACGGAGCGGGCAAGATGAAGTATAATAAACCGACAACAGGTTTACTGTAAAGACGGGGGGAAGCCGCATTAAGGCGGCAATCAACGAAAAAGGAAGATATATTATGGAAGATAAATTTGAATCTGCGGCTCTGCTTATGCCGACCGTCGCACTGCGCGGACTCGTAGTGTTCCCCGGTATGCAGGTACATTTCGATGTCGGCAGAGAAAAGTCAATGGCGGCGCTGAAGGCGGCGCTTGACGGCGACAGGAGAATTTTTCTCACCGCACAAAAAGATATAATGACAGACGACCCTGATTTCAACGACCTCTATAAGCTCGGCGTTGTTGCGACCGTTTCGCACGTTGCGAAGCTCCCGGTTGACGGCGAGATGATAGTGCGCGTGTCGGTCAAGGGTATGTACCGCGCGCGTCTCAACGGCATAGTCTCGACCGAGCCGCATCTTGTCGGCGCGATAAGAGCCTGCGCGATACGCAAATATGATATAGAAAACGAATACGGTCAGGCGCTCATAAGAAGCGCGAAGAGCATCTTCGAGGGCTATGCGCAGAGTGCGCCCCAGCTCTCACCGGATATCATTCTCTCCGTGCTCGGCTTTGACCATCCGGGCGATATGGCGGATTTCATCGCCGGCAACATTGCCCTCGAGCTCCCGGACAGGCAGTCCGTCTTAGAGGAGCTCGACCCGATAAAGCGCCTTGAAAAGCTCTGCGTGCTCCTGCTCAAGGAGTCCCGTCTGCTCGAATATGAGGACGAGATTCAGGAGATGGTTCAAAAGCAGATGGATGACAGCCAGCGCGAATACTATCTGCGCGAGCAGCTGAAGGTCATCTCATCGCAGCTCAACAACGGCGTTTCTCCCGAGGAGGAGATTCAGGAGTTCCGCGATAAAATTGCGGCTCTGCCCGTTGACGACGCTTCGAAAGAGAAGCTTCTGCGCGAGTGCGACAGGCTCGAGCGCTACGCGGTTCAGTCGCCCGAGGCGGCGGTGAGCAGGAACTATCTCGAAACCTGCCTCGACCTGCCCTGGGGAAAATATACAAAGGATAACCTTGATCTCGCCCGCGCCAACAAGATACTTGAGGCGGATCACTACGGGCTCAAAAAGGTCAAGGAGCGTATACTCGAATTCATGGCTGTGCGCTCGCTCGCGCCCAATGTCGGCGGTCAGATAATCTGCCTTGTCGGCCCTCCCGGAGTCGGCAAGACCTCGGTTGCAAAGTCGGTTGCCCGCGCCATGGGCAGAAAATATGCCCGCATATCCCTCGGCGGCGTCCATGACGAGGCGGAGATACGCGGCCACAGAAAGACCTACATAGGCTCCATGCCCGGCAGAATAATTGCCGCGATACAGCAGGCGGGCAGCTCAAATCCGCTGATCCTCCTCGATGAGGTCGACAAGCTCGGCAGCGACTACAAGGGCGACCCGTCCTCCGCGCTGCTCGAGGTGCTCGATTCGGAACAGAACTTTGCCTTCAGGGACAATTATCTTGAGATTCCCTATGACCTGAGCAAGGTGCTGTTTATAACCACGGCGAATGTCGCGTCCGATATCCCCGCGCCGCTCTATGACCGCATGGAGGTCATTGAATTGGGCAGCTACACTGCGGAGGAGAAGTTCCATATCGCCAAAAAGCATCTCATTCCCAAGCAGCTCAAGAAGCACGGGCTCACGGCGCGTCAGCTCCGCTTTACGGACGGCGCGATAAGAAATATGATTGACGGCTACACCCGCGAGGCGGGCGTCAGAAGGCTTGAACAGCTCATAGCCTCCGTCTGCCGCAAGGCCGCCAAGCGCATAGCCGAGGGCGAGGAGAAGATAAGCGTCAAGGAGAGCGACCTTTTGGCTCTGCTCGGCAACCCGAAGTTTAAAGAGGAGCGTCTCAGGGATTCCGACGAGGTAGGCGTAGTCAACGGACTTGCGTGGACCTCCGTCGGCGGTGAGCTGCTCGAGGTTGAGGCCGCGGTGCTCGACGGCACGGGCAAGCTCGAGCTCACGGGCTCTCTGGGCGATGTTATGAAGGAGAGCGCCCATGCGGCGATGTCCTATGTCCGCTCCCGCGCCGACGCGCTCGGAATAGACAGCAAATTCTATAAAAATAAGGATATTCATATCCATTGCCCCGAGGGAGCGGTTCCGAAGGACGGCCCGTCTGCGGGCATCACTATGACAACGGCCCTCGTCTCCGCGCTCACCGACACGCCCGTCAGACGTGATGTTGCAATGACCGGCGAAGTCACCCTGCGCGGCAGAGTCCTGCCGATAGGCGGACTCAAGGAGAAGTCCATGGCGGCCTACATACGCGGCGTAAAGACCGTCATTATCCCAAAGGCCAACGTGCCCGATTTGGACGAGGTCGACGACGCGGTGAAGGCGAATGTTGAGTTTATCCCCGTCAGCAATGTTGACGAGGTGCTGAGTATCGCCCTCATCCCCGTGGACAGACCCGCCGAGGTCGTTGAAGAACACGATGCCAAAAAGGACAGCAAGCGCGCCGACATCCCGGCGCACGATAAAACAGGCGGACGCAGAAGCCGCGTCACTCAGTGAGGTTTTTATGAGATTTGATATCATTGAATTCGACCGCTCTTACGGCACTTCTTCTCAGCTCAAGAGATTCTCGGAGCCCGAAATAGTTTTTTCGGGACGCTCGAATGTCGGCAAGTCGTCGCTCATCAACAAGCTTTTTAACCGCAAGAATCTTGCCCGCGTCAGCTCCGTACCGGGAAAGACTGTCACCGTCAACTTTTTTAAAGGCGACAAGGTGAATTTCGTCGATCTCCCGGGCTACGGCTACGCCAAGGCGGCAAAGAGCGAGAAGCTGCGTTGGGCGGAGCTTATGGAGGGCTTTTTCGGCTCCGAGCGCAATATAACGCTCGTCGTTCAGCTTATAGACTCGCGTCACAAGCCGAGCAAGGATGACTACGATATGTTGAACTTCCTGAAGTCCGGCGGATACAGAACCGTTATCGCTCTGACGAAGATAGACAAGCTCAATAAAACCGAGCGCGCACAGCGCCTTGAGGCGTTCAAAACCGAGCTTGCCGACTTCCCGGATTACGAGACTGTTCCGTTCTCGTCGCAGACCGGCGAGGGCGTGGATACGCTCAGAAAAATAATCGCAGCTGCGGCCGAATAAGCGGAATGTGACCTGCCAAAGCTGACAAACTATGTAAAGTTATATAACTTTACATAGAAGATTTGACGACTTTCGATTCCGTTTGTTCAAACTGCGAAAAGCGTTGAAAAATATCGGGTTTAGCGCTGAAAAACAAGACTTGAAACGACCGAGCCCGATATTTCAGTGATACAAAACTTGTAAAGCTAATCAGCTTTACATCTTAAAATGAGAGGATGATGTATATGTCCGATTTCACAACCGTCTATTTCACATGGATCAAGAGGGGATTCAACATCCCGTCGACCCTCGTTGAGTTCTCGCTCTTCGGAAACGAGATAAGCATCAAGTTCTACGGAGTCATTATCGCCTTCGGCTTTATACTCGCCGCGCTCTTCGGCGGCAGAATGGCCTACAAGTGGCGCATAAGCCTCGATAAGATGCTCGATGTGCTCATCTACGGAACTCTCGCGGGAATAATCGGTGCGCGTGCGTACTATGTTATATTCCAGTGGGACTATTATAAGCTCCATCCGGCGGAGATACCGCAGATCTGGCAGGGCGGTCTTGCCATCTACGGCGGAATAATCGGCGGACTCATCGCCGCATTCATAGTCTGCAAGGTCAGAAAGATAAATATTCTTAACCTCCTTGATATGGGCGGCATCAGCCTGCTTATCGGTCAGGGAATCGGACGCTGGGGCAACTTCATGAATCAGGAGGCCTTCGGCACGAATACCGACGCCCCGTGGGGAATGTGGAGCAAAAAGATAGCGGCGACGATAATTCAGGACAGTCAGCTGCTCGCGGAAAAGGGCATAACCATGGATCCAAATAAGCCCGTTCATCCGACCTTCCTCTATGAGTCGCTGTGGTGCCTCATCGGATTCCTCATCCTCTATGTTATCTATAAGAAGTTCAGAAAATTCAGCGGTCAGCTTTTCCTCGGCTACGGCGCGTGGTACGGGCTGGGCAGAATGATAATCGAGGGCTTCAGAACCGACAGCCTCTATATCGCACACACGACTATAAGAGTTTCTCAGGTAGTCTCGGGCGTGCTTATGCTCGTCTGCCTTGTGCTGTATATAGTGTTCACAGTCAAATATACGAAGCATCCCAAGCCCATTGAGGGCGTGGATTACTTCCCGGAGGACGCCGTAAAGACCAAGAAGGAGCGTCTTGCGGACGAGGCCGCCGCTATGCAGGCGCAGACCGAGGAGACTTCCGCGGAGAAGTCCGAGGAGGTTTCCGAAGAAGCTCCCGAAAAAGAGCCCGAAGAAAAAATCGAGGAGACTCCCGAAGAGGAGAAGCACGAAGACAGCGAAAAAACGGAATAAATCAATTGGAAAGAGTGGATAAGATGGCAAAGCTGATAGACGGAAAGCTTATTTCCGCAGAGGTGCTTGACTCGGTACGCGAGCGCGTGGAATATCTGAAAAGCCGCGGCGTTGAGCCGTGCCTTGCGGTCATAATCGTCGGAGACGACCCCGCCTCGAGGGTGTATGTCAACAACAAAAAGAAGAGCTGCGAAAAGGTCGGCATAAAGTCGCTCGAATTTGCGCTTCCCGCGCAGACTGCGCAGGAGGAGCTTATCGAGCTCATCGACAAGCTCAATCGGGACAGCTCGGTCAGCGGCATACTCTGCCAGCTCCCCGTGCCCGAGCACATCGACTCAGACGAGCTTATCCGCCGCATCTCGCCCGAAAAGGACGTTGACTGCTTCCATCCGCAGAATGTCGGCGCGGTAGTGACGGGCGGCAGCGTGTTTCTGCCCTGTACTCCGGCGGGCATAGTCGAGATGCTGCATCACGAGAAAATCGAGACGGCGGGCAAAAACTGCGTTATCGTCGGCAGGAGCAACATTGTCGGCAAGCCCATGGCAATGCTCATGCTCAGAGAGAACTCCACCGTCACCGTCTGCCATTCTAAGACCGAGAATCTCGCTTCGTTCACCTCGAACGCCGATATACTCATCGCGGCGGTCGGCAGGGCGAAAATGATAACCGCGGATATGGTAAAGCCCGGTGCGGCGGTCATAGATGTCGGCATGAACAGGGACGAAAACGGCAAGCTCTGCGGCGATGTCGATTTTGAAAGCGTCAGCAAAATAGCCGGCGCAATAACGCCCGTGCCGGGCGGCGTGGGCCCGATGACTGTCGCACTGCTCATGCGAAATACCGCAGAGGCTGCGGCGCATCAGAACAATATAGGATAACACCGCTTTTGCGGATATCGCAATAACTCATTTTGGAAAGGACGATTTTTATGGCGTCGGAAAAGAAACTTTATAAAAAAACAAGCGAAAAGAAGATCTGCGGCGTCTGCGCGGGTCTTGCCGAGTATCTCAACATGGATGTGACTGTAGTCAGGCTGCTTTTTGTGCTGCTCTCTCTCTTCACTACGGGATTCCCGGGGATTCTTGTCTATGTCATAATGGCGCTTGTTATGCCCGATGAGGACGATCTTCAGCCCCCTTATGACAACAGCGAGGAACAGTAATAAGTATTTGGCTCTCCGGTTTTGCGCCGGGGAGCTTTTTACTGCAAAAAACAGCGCAAAAACGCAAAAAACTTTGCCGTAATATTTGACAATCGGGTGCTGTATATGATATAATCACCTATGCCGCATATCTCGGGCTGTGCTTTGCACTATGAAGAGGATTATCCCGCCCGCACATAGCGAGTCTTGAAAAAAGGAAGGTAAATATTGATGTACGCAATTATCGAAACCGGCGGAAAGCAGTATAAGGTTCAGGCCGGCGATGTCGTATTCATCGAGAAGCTGGACGTTGAGCCTGAGCAGGAAGTCGTTTTTGACAAGGTTATGGTCGTCGGCAAGGATGACGGCGTCGTTGTCGGTACCCCCACTGTTGCAGGAGCTACTGTTACGGCTAAGGTTCTCAAGAACGGCAAGGCCAAGAAGATTACCGTCTTCACCTACAAGCCCAAGAAGAACGAGAAGCGCAAGCTCGGCCACAGACAGCCCTACACCAAGGTGGAAATTTCCGCTATCAACGCTTAACCAATGATAAGAGCGGTATTTTTTGAAAGCGAGAGCGGCAGGGGATTTGAGATAACCGGTCATGCGGGCGGCAACGCCGGCAGTGATATTGTTTGCGCGGCGGTTTCGTCCGCGGTGTATATGGCGGCCAATACCGTCACCGATGTTATCAATGTTCATGCCGATATCTCCGAGCAGGACGGGCACTTCAGGTTCTCCGTCAACGCGGACGATACCTCGGCAGCGGCGGTTCTCGACGGACTGAAGCTGCATCTGACGGAGCTTTCAAAGCAGTACCCGAAAAAGATCAAAGTCATTACGGAGGTGTAACACAATGCTCAAGATAAATATTCAGCTTTTCGCACATAAGAAGGGCGGCGGATCGACCAAGAACGGCCGTGATTCCGAGGCCAAGAGACTCGGCGTCAAGAGAGGCGACGGTCAGTTCGTTCTCGCAGGCAATGTCCTTGTCAGACAGCGCGGAACCCACATTCATCCCGGCAACAACGTCGGCAAGGGTTCTGATGACACCCTCTTCGCTCTCATCGACGGCAACGTCAAGTTCGAGAGAATGGGCAAGGATCGCAAGAAAGTCAGCGTTTACGCTGTCGAGCAGTAATCTGCCTGAATTTTTAAAATTACAGCTTCGCTTCAGCGAGGCTGTTTTTTTTATATTTCACGCTAAAAATCACTTGTATAATGCCTATATGTGCGTAATAATAAGCGTGCATAGCCGCTTTTTGTATACCTTTTATATATAGGGCGTTTTGGCGGCAAAAATCCGTCGAAAAATGTCGTTTGAAAGCTTCATCGGTGTGACGGAGAACAGAGAACAGCTGTAAAGTATTTTGCTTTACAGTTTTCGCTCCGGTTTCGGCAACATTTTTCCGTAAAGTTAAAAGCCTTACAGTGCATCATTGCTTTCTGCAATGTCATGCTTTATACCGCGATTCCGAATCATATCGAGTGGAGCTAATGCAACGCAAAATGATTCTTCAAAGGCAACAAAACGCCGATTTTGTTACGCTTTTTCATAGATTTGTAACCATTTGTAACTTTTTGAACTTTTCACAAAAGTTTAGCCATTTTTTCCCATTTTAGCGAGTTATTTCAAGACTCAGCGCCACACTTTGAGCGTTATCGAAGTTAATTTGTCGGCGCCGCTGTGCAATTTGCACAAAACAGAAGGCGAAAAAAATTTGACAAATGCCGATTGTGTCAATATAATAGCAAAAGTCGTTCAAGCAACGGCTCAGTATACCCACGGAATCCAAAGCAAAGAACAAAGGAGTATTACCCAATGTTAGAGCATATCAAGGCTTTCTTTGCCAAACTGCCCGTGAGAAATCTGTCAAAACGTAAAGTTCTGGCAACGGTTTCAGCCCTGGCGATTATCGTCTCCGTTGTGACGGTGACCGCGTTTGCGGCTGCGGCAACCTATAAGGTTACCGTAAACGAGGCAGGCAAAACGGCCTACACAGTTTCGACCCGCGCAGACTCAGTTGAAAAATTCATTGAAGATAACGCTGACACACTGTCACTCGGCAAATATGATTATCTTGACTCATCCTCTTTTGAGGCGGGCACGAATTGCACGGTGACTGTCCTTCGCTCGCAGGTTATTAAAGTTATCGACAAGGGCGAGGAGTTTTACCTCAACGGAGCCGGCCCTGCGGCTCAGATGCTCGAGAAGCACGGCTTGGCTCTCGGCAAGTTCGACGAGACAAATCTCGCCGACGGTGAGTTCGTCAGCAGCGATAAGACCCTCGAGATAAAGCGTTCGTTCGGCGTTACGGTCATAGCGGACGGAAAGTCAAACGATGTCCAGATAGCCTCCGGCACAGTCAAGGATGCTGTTGCCCGCGCGGGCATAAAGCTCGGCGAAAATGACGAGACCGACCCCGCACTTGACAGTGAGCTCACAAACGGCATGGAGATAAGCGTTCTTCGCGTTGAGTATAAAGAGCGCACCGAGACCGTCAAGGTTCCGTTTGACACGGTTACAAAGAGAACCCCCGACCTCTACGTTGACCAGACAAAGGTCTCCGTTAAGGGTGTCAACGGCGAAAAAAAGGTCACCTATAAGGACAAATATGTCAACGGCGACCTCGACTCGTCCGAGACCGTCAACGAAGAAGTGACCAAGCAGATGGTGACCGAGGTCATCCTCAAGGGCAGAGTTAAGCGCGTCAAGAGCATCAAGCTAAAGACCCATACGCCGATATCCGAGCTCAAGGTTCCCTCGAGAGTTCAGCTGAACGCGAACGGCGTACCCAAGAACTACAAGAAGATAGTTGACGGCACCGCAACCGCATATTACGGCGGCACGGGAACGGCATCCGGACGCAAGCCGATGCCCGGACACATCGCGGTCAACCCCAAGCAGTTCCCTTACGGCACCGAGCTCTATATCGTCTCGCTTGACGGCAAGTTCGTCTACGGCTACTGCATAGCGGCCGATACCGGCGGATTTGCAAAGAGAAATTCCTGCACTGTAGACCTCTATATGAACACATATGAGGAGTGCTGTGCATGGGGCTACAGAGGCGTTCGAATCTACGTTCTCTGATGAAATGAAAATCAGGACTGTCTTATAGGCAGTCCTTTTTTCATGCCCAAATCGATGAGTAAGCAGTGTGCAAATGTGTAATGTGATGTAATGGCAAATTGAGATTTGCGGGGGAGTTGCAAGAGATGCACTGTAGGGGCGGATATTATCCGCCTGCGGGTTTTGCGGTAGCTTGCGGCTATTCAC
>ERZ827524.1080-NODE-1080-length-29296-cov-7.286242_pt1 | contig 29296 bp, 28 predicted proteins | sample MGYA00519702_ERZ827524 | MGnify/ENA primary metagenome ERZ827524 (study PRJEB31778, sample SAMEA3449341) | human gut metagenome | biome: human gut; feature: human-associated habitat; material: faeces | place: United Kingdom | collected 2010/2012 ...
CCCTTTGGTGGGGCGATGGGGCAAAGCCCCATATCCAAAAATGCTTAGATATTTGCTTCTTGAAATGTTCGGTCTCAGCTTGACGGCTTCATTTTTTTGTAGCTCCATTTTTCTGCAAAAAAAGAAGGCGAACCGCAGTCGATTCGCCTTCTTGATGGGTTTGTTCAATTAGCCGCCGAAGGAAACATCCTCGTCCGCGTTGTCCTCGCCCTCGACAGGCGCCGGCGTCGCGTTGGCGCTGGCCTTCGGGGTGCGGGTCGGCTTCGGGGTGCGGGTCGGCTTCGGGGTCGCGGTCGGGGCCGGAGTGGCCTGCGCGGTCGCGCCTTCGATCTGCTCGCCCGCGTTCACGATGACGGCCTGATCGTTGTTGACGATCTGGATGAAGGTCTTGCCAACCTTCATTTCGAGCTCCTCGCCGTTCTCGTCGAAGAAGATCATGCGGGCGGGGAGGGACTTCGCGTCGTCGCCGGTCTTGCCGTCATGGGTGCGCACCCACGTGCCGCGGATGTACTTGCCATTCTGGAAGATTTCGGCCACGCCCTGGCCGACGAGCTGAATCACCGGGCGCTGCGGGGCGTTGTTGAACCAGCTAACATCGGTGCGGAGCACGATCACGTTGGCGTATTCCGTCTGCGCGCCGGTGAGAGCGTCGTAGTACGGCGCGCCGTTGCGATAGCGCTCGTACAGGCCGGTCATCTCGTTGTATTCGTAGGAAGAGACGTAGGCCGGGTTCGTGGTCTTGTAGTTGATGGTGATGGCGGAAACGTCCACGCCGCGGTCAAGGCCGGTCTCGGTGAACTTGAACGGGTGCTTGGTCGATTCGCTGGTGAACAGGGAGGCGACGGCGTTCATGTTGATCTGAACGTTGTGCGGCGCGACGTGCTCGCCGTCGTTCTCGCGGTGGAACAGATCGCTGTAATTGCGCTCGGAGCCCTCGACGAACGGGAACACCCAGCGGCCCTTCTGGCGCGCGTCGGAATGGACGGAGAGCGCCCAGTCGTCCACGTCAACGACGATGTTATTGCCGTTCGCCCAGTTCTGCCAGCCGTAGAAGACCCACGCGCTATCCCAAATCTCGCGCAGGCTGCCCATCGGCACGCGCGCGGAACGGACAGGACCCGCGAAGGACGGGATCGTGCCCATGAAGAGCATGGCGGAACGGGTGGAACCGTCGGCCTGAACCGGCATTTCATAGGAAATATCGGCGGAAGCGACGCCCCAGTGCGGCAGCGCTTCCGGGTGCGCGTCGATGTTGACGAGGATCGGGTAATAGTTGCCGTACCAGCTCTCGCCGGTCAGCGGATTTATGCCGTCGACGACCGGGTTTTCATCCGGCACATTGACGGAGATCTTTCGTGAAGAAGTGATTCCCTTGGTGGGCAGCTCGAGGTAGTAGGAATCCTCCGCAGCGGCGACAGCGCTCGTGCCCATCAGGCATACGGCGGCAGCCGCGAGGAACCATTTGTACATGCGATGCAAAATAACACCTCCAAAAATGTTTCAAAAAGATACCAACCGAAACAATGATACATCAAAAAAAAGATTATGGCAAGTGTTTTTAACAAAAAGGCGGCGCGGCGCATAAACTGCAAAAAGCGGGGGAAAATGACGCTCAAAGGCAAATTTGCAGGAATGAAAATTGAAATGTGCAAAGTGGACGAAGAATAACGACAAATAAAGGCAAAATGGCGATTGCAAAACGGGTAAAATGGATGTATAATGTTCTTGAAATTCATTTCGGGCGGCAATGAAGTCGGCTGACCCGGTTTAAGGGGGCGTTTGTCTTGTCCTTGGAGCTTTCTCGTATGTGCGCGTCGATTGCGCCGTCTCCCACGCTGGCGATCGACGCAAAGGCGAAGGAAATGCGCCGGAGCGGGCGCGACGTGGTGTCCTTCAGCGTCGGTGAGCCGGATTTCGTCACCCCGCAGTATATCCGCACCGCCGCGCACGAGGCGCTGGATATGGGGCTGACCAAGTATACGCCGGCGGCCGGCACGCTCGGCCTGCGCCGCGCAATTTGCGAAAAGCTGCGCTGGGACAACGGACTGGAGTATTCGCCCTCGGAGGTGATCGTCTCCAACGGCGCGAAATTCTCCATCTACGCCGCGCTGGCCGCGATTGTGAACCCCGGAGACGAGGTCATCATCCCGACGCCGTGCTGGGTTTCCTATCCGGAAATCGTGCGCATCGTCGGCGGCGTGCCGGTGCTGGTGCAGGGCGACGTGAAGAAGGGCTTCGTCACCGAGGCGGAGGATCTCGCGCCCTACGTCACCGAGCGCACCAAGGCGCTGATTCTCAACTCGCCGAACAACCCGAACGGCTGCATCTGGAACCGCGAGCAGTTGGCGGGCATCGCGAAGCTGGCGGTGGAGAAGGGCTTCTACGTCGTCTCCGACGAAATCTATGAAAAGCTGATTTACGACGGCGAGGAGCACGTCTCCATCGCGTCACTGGACGAGGATATCTTCCGGCAGACCATCGTGATCAACGGCGTTTCCAAATCCTACGCGATGACGGGCTGGCGCATCGGCTATACCGCAGGGCCGATTGAGGTGATCCGCGCCATGAGCAGCCTGCAAAGCCAGGTCGCCAGCGGCAGCAACTCGATTGCGCAGTACGCCGCCGAGGAGGCGCTGCGCTCCCCGAAGGGGCGCGAAGCGATTGAGCGCATGCACAGGGCTTACGACGAGCGCCGCCGCCATATCGTGCAGCGCCTCAACGCCATCGACGGGCTGACCTGCGTGATGCCCAAGGGCGCGTTCTACGTGATGGTGGACATGAGCGCGCTGATCGGCAAGCATCTGGGCGACCGGCAGATCGGCGGCTCGATGGATTTTGCCGACATGCTGCTGGAAAACGCGAACGTCGCGCTGACCCCCGGCACGGCCTTCTGCGCGGAGGGCTACTGCCGCATCTCCTACGCGACCTCGATGGAGCAGATCGACAAGGGCGTTGACCGCATCGAGCATTTTGTGAATAATCTGGTGTAAAAGAATAGATAAAACGGAATCAATTCCCTTAAAATGCAGGAATTTGAATGAGTTATTCAAATTCCTGCATTTTTTAGTACATTCAAAAATGTGAAAATGCTGTCAATATCAAACATTGTCGGCGGATTATTGTTTGCACATTCTAACAAATATGAATAAAGGACTTTCAAAAGCGCGGGATTTATGGTATCATCGGGGCGAGCAGACGGCTGAATGTGTCCGGGAAAAACGGACAGACTAGACAAGGACGAAAAAGCGGAGAAGCCGCGTTAGAAAACCGTTAAGAAAAGGCCGGTTTTCCGCCGTCCGCCGCGGGAAATGCGGCGGTTTATCCGATTTAAGCGGATGGATTCTGTACAAAGAAACGGGAAAACGGTTCAACGTCAAAGCGCGCGGCGTTTCCTTGGCGAGTTCGTCAGTTGTGCGAACATTTCGGCCATGCTACAATAACCACGTTTTCATCAGCATCAACGACCACCCATAAAGGAGAGTTTGCATGGTTCATTTTGAGCAGTGGGAAGGCTTCGAGGGCCGTATTTGGCGCGAAGAGGTCAACGTTCGCGACTTTATTCAGAAGAACTACAAGCCCTATGCGGGGGACGAGCGTTTCCTCGCCGGTCCGACGGAGGCGACGGATAAACTCTGGGGCATCCTCCAGAAGCTGCAAAAGGAGGAGCGCGCGAAGGGTGGCGTGCTGGATATGGAGACGCACGTCGTCTCCGGCCTGACGGCTTACGGGGCGGGCTACATCAGCGAGGCGGACAAGGCGCTTGAGCAGATTGTCGGCCTGCAGACGGATAAGCCGCTCAAGCGCGCGTTCATGCCGTTCGGCGGCATCAAGATGGCGGAGGAAGCCTGCCGCAACTACGGCTATGAGCCCGACCCCGAGCTGCACAGGATCTTTACCGAGTACGCGCCGACCCACAACGAAGGCGTGTTCATGGCCTACACCCCGGAGATGAAGAAGGCGCGCCACAACAAGATCATCACCGGCCTGCCGGATACCTATGGCCGCGGCCGCATCGTCGGCGACTACCGCCGCGTCGCGCTCTACGGCATTGATTTCCTGATCGAGGAAAAGACGAAGGATCTGGCCAACTGCGGCGACGGCACGATGACCGAGGACGTCATCCGCCTGCGCGAGGAAATCGCCAAGCAGATCAAGGCGCTCAAGGGCATGAAGGCGATGGCCGCCGCCTACGGCTTTGACATCAGCAAGCCCGCGGCCAACGCGAAGGAAGCCTGCCAGTGGCTGTATTTCGGCTATCTGGCCGCGATCAAGACGCAGAACGGCGCGGCGATGTCCGTTGGGCGAATCTCCACGTTCCTGGATATCTATATGGAGCGCGATCTGGCGCGCGGCCTCATCACCGAGGCGCAGGCGCAGGAGCTGATCGACCATATGGTGATGAAGTTCCGCATGGTCAAGTTCGCCCGGATTCCGAGCTACAACGCGCTGTTCTCCGGCGACCCGGTCTGGGCGACGCTGGAGGTCGGCGGCATCGGCGTGGACGGCCGCTCGATGGTCACCAAGAACGACTATCGTTTCCTGCACACGCTGGAAAACATGGGGCCGTCCCCGGAACCGAACATGACCGTGCTCTATTCCGAGGATCTGCCGGATGCGTTCAAGCATTACGCTGCGAAGATCTCCGTGCTGACCAGCTCGGTGCAGTATGAGAACGACGACGTGATGAAGCCGGTCTGGGGCGACGATTACTCCATCTGCTGCTGCGTCTCCGCGACGCAGACCGGCAAGGAGATGCAGTTCTTCGGCGCGCGCGCGAATCTGGCGAAGTGCCTGCTCTACGCGCTCAACGGCGGCGTGGATGTGAAGACCCGCGAGCAGGTCGGCCCGGCGTATCGCCCGGTCGCCGGCGAGGTGCTCGATTACGACGAGGTGATCGCTGCCTACGACCGCATGATGGATTGGCTGGCGGGGCTGTACGTGAATACGCTGAACCTGATTCAGTATATGCACGACAAATATTATTATGAAGCGGCGGAAATGGCGCTGATTGATACCGACGTGCGCCGCACCTTCGCGACGGGCATCGCGGGCTTCTCCCATGTGGTGGACAGCCTGAGCGCCATCAAGTACGCCAAGGTGACCCCGATCCGCGACGAGACCGGCCTGATTGTCGATTTCAAGACCGAGGGCGATTTCCCGCGCTACGGCAACGACGACGACCGCGCCGACGACATCGCCGTGTGGCTGCTGGGCAAGTTCCTTGAAAAGATCAAGAAGCGCCACACCTACCGCGATTCCGAGCCGACGACCTCCATCCTGACCATCACCTCCAACGTCGTCTACGGCAAGGCGACCGGCAGCATGCCGGATGGCCGCAAGGCGGGCGAGCCGCTCTCCCCGGGCGCGAACCCGAGCTACGGCGCGGAGAAGAACGGCCTGCTGGCCTCCCTCAACTCCACCGCCAAGCTGCCGTATCACTGGGCGCTGGACGGCATTTCCAATACGCAGACGATCAATCCCGGCGCGCTGGGGCACAACGACGAGGAGCGCGCCAAGAATCTCGTGCAGGTGATGGACGGCTACTTCATGCAGGGCGCGCATCATCTGAACGTCAACGTGTTCGGCACCGAGAAGCTCATCGACGCGATGGAGCATCCGGAGAAGGAGGAATATGCCAACTTCACCATCCGCGTATCCGGCTACGCCGTCAAATTCATCGACCTCACCCGCGAGCAGCAGCTCGACGTCATCGCCCGCACCTGCCATGACCGCATGTAAGCCGATCGGACGGGTGCACTCCGTCGAGAGCTTCGGCCTTGTGGACGGCCCCGGCGTGCGCTATGTGATCTTTTTGCAGGGCTGCGCGATGCGCTGCCAATTCTGCCACAACCCCGATTCGTGGGAGACGGGCAACCCCGCTGCCGAGACGACGGACGCGGAAACCCTGATTGAGCGGGCGCTGCGCTACAAAAAATACTGGGGCAAGGACGGAAAGCGCGGCGGCATCACCGTCAGCGGCGGCGAGCCGATGCTCCAAATGGAATTTGTGACGGCGCTGTTCGAGCTGGCGCACCAAAGGGGTGTGCACACCGTGCTGGATACGGCGGGTCAGCCCTATCGGGCGGATGCGGCGGATCAGCGGGCGTTTGAGCGGCTGATGGACGTCACTGATCTGGTGATGCTCGACCTCAAGGCGATGGACGAGAAACTGCACCGGCGCGTGACCGGAACGGGCAACGCGAACATCCTTGCGATGGCGCGAAAGCTGAGCGACATGGGCAAGCCGATGTGGATTCGCCATGTGCTTGTGCCCGGCCTGACGGACAGCGAGGACGACCTCAGGCAGATGGCCGCGTTCATCGGGACGCTGAAGACGGTGGAGCGCGTGGAAATTCTGCCGTATCACACGCTCGGCCTTTCCAAGTGGAAGAAGCTGGGCATCGCCTATCCGCTGGACGGCGTGCCCGCGCCGACGGCGGACGAGGTTACGCGCGCCGAGCGCATTTTGGGAATCTGCTGACACAAAAAGCGGCGTTTTCGACGGAAAGCGCCGCTTTTCTGCGTTGCCGGACTTGACGGGAAAGCGTTCGGATGATATATTAAATACATTAGAAAGTGGGGGAATCGCGACGCGCTGACCGGCGAACATACCGTACGGAAACAGGCGCTGCGGATGCAATAAAAAACAACGGAAATAGAACGAGGAGAGAAGACATGACGGACCAGACAACGTATAGACAGAAAATACGAAACGAAAAGGAAGAAATTGATCTCGTTCAAATGATTCAGTATGTTCTCCAAAAATGGAAGATTCTGCTGCTGGTCGGCGTGGTTGGGCTGCTTCTGGGCGGCGCGTTCGGCGCAATGAAGACGGGAAAAGAGCCGGCGCAGATGGACATCAACGACCTGAACGCCGACCAGATTCAGCAATACGCGAACTATCACCAGTTCTATGAGGACGAGGTGGCGCGCCAGAAGGAATCCATCTACATGAACATGGATCCGGGAGCGGTCTATATGGCGGACAAGAGCTATTATGTCGCCGCGCAGGAAAGCGATCTGAACCGTCTCGGCCTTGCGATCAGCTCGATTTTGCAGAAGCAGGAAGTATACGACCGGATTTGGGCGGAAACCGGGCTGACGTGCAGCCAGCGCAGCCTCTCGGAATTGATGAGCGTCACGTTTGCGGAAACGGAAAAGAATGCCATCCAGCTTAGCGATGATCGCAGCAGCGACGGCAGAGTCAACATTTCGGTTGCCGCGCCCAGCGAGGAAATCGGCGAAAAGATTCTGGCGGTGCTCGATGAGCAGGTTCAGGCGGTTTGCGCGCAGGTTGCGCAGACTGCCGAGAACGGGATGACCTATGAAGCGATGACCCAAACCGGCCGGACGGGCTACTGCGAGGACGTGGTTACCGCGCGGCAAAATGGCGAGAAGCGGTTGGCCACATATCAGGAAACCCTCGGCAAAATTGAAGCGAAATTGACCGACAACGACAAGGCGTATTATGCGCAGGTTTATGAGGGGAGTTGGAAGCCGGAAAACAAGATGCCCAAGTGGGCGGCGCTTGGCGGTGCGGTGCTCTTTGTGCTGGCGGGCGGCTGGTTCGCGCTGGCGTTCCTGCTGGATGGCAGCGTGAAGGGCACGGACGAGCTGGAGGATCGATACGGCCTGTATCTGCTGGCGCGCGTCGAGCCTGAAGGCGCGGCGAAAAAGAACCTGCGCGGCCTGGATAAGCTGTTTGCCGAAAAGCCGCAGTACAACGACGGGGCGTATCTGTCCGCCGCGCTGAGCGCGACAGGCATAAGCGGCCTCGTTCTGAGCGGCGACTTGGCCAATGCGCAGATTGCGCAGACGATGAAGACGGCGGCGCAGGCGGGGGGATACAAGGTCTGCGATCGCTTCGAGGTGGACGTTCAGGCCGTTGCGGATAAGATGGACGGCGTGGTGCTGTTCATTCAGCCGTGGGTCACGAAGAAAGCGCAGGTGCTTCGCGAGCTGGAAATCTGCGATTTTAACGGGCTGCCCGTGATCGGCTTCGTGGCGGTCGGCTGAGAAAGAAAAAACAGAAAGCGAATGGAAGAGTATGTACGAGCGGGGAATTAAGGGTTGGCTGAAGCATTTTGACTTTATTTTGCTGGATATGCTCAGCCTTGCGCTTGCGCTTTTTGTCGCATTCAGCTTGCGGTTCAGCCAAGCTTGGGGCAGCTATCAGACGGAGCTGTACCGAGAACTGCTGGTTATGCTGATGTTGCTGGATTTCACGGTCTGTGTGATGTTCAACACGATGCACGATGTGCTCAGGCGCGGAATGTATCAGGAAGTGCTTGAGAGTGTGAAGCATGCGGCGATTGTCTTTGCCGTTATGACCGTACTGCTGGTCGCGCTCAAGATCAGCAATTCATATTCGCGAATCATTCTCTACGGCACATCGGCGCTGCACATGGTCTTGGGCTGCGCGCTTCGGCAGATCTACAAGAAGCTGCTGCAAAAGCGGATAAAGCACGAGAAAAGGCGCGCCGTGCTGATTGTCGCGCCGGAAGCGCGCGCGGCGGAGGTAGCCCAAATGCTGCTGACAACCGCAAACGATGCGTTTGACTTGGCGGGGCTCGTGCTCTCGGATCGCGACGCGCAGGGGGAGACGCTGAATGGAATCCCGGTGGTGGCGAATCTGAGCGACGCGGCGGAGTACATCTGCCGCGAGTGGGTGGACGAGGTGTTCATCGAGGCGGACGCGATCAAGGCGGCGAAAAAGCTCGTTGCGCAGTGCCAGGAGATGGGCGTCGTCGTGCACGAGCAGCTGATGCTGGAGAGCGGCGTGAGCCAGAAGCAGCTCGTCGAGCACATCGGCGATTACACGGTGCTGACCAGCACGGTGAATTACGCCACGCCGTTTCAGGCGCTGGTCAAGCGGCTGATGGATATCGTCGGCGGCCTGATCGGCTGCGTGCTGGCCGGAATCATCATCCTGATCGTCGGCCCGCAGATCAAAAAGGCTTCGCCGGGGCCGATCATCTATTCGCAGGAGCGCATCGGGCAGAACGGGCGGCGATTCAAATTCTATAAAATCCGCAGCATGTATCTGGACGCGGACGAGCGCAAAAAGGATTTGATGAAGGAAAACCGCGTTTCGGACGGCCTGATGTTCAAGCTGGATTTCGACCCGCGCATCATCGGCAACGAAATTCTGCCGGATGGCACGAAAAAAACGGGCATCGGCGCGTTCATCCGCAACACGAGCCTCGACGAATTTCCGCAGTTTTTCAACGTGCTCAAGGGCGATATGAGCCTTGTCGGCACGAGGCCGCCGACGGTGGACGAATGGGATAAATACGAGCTGCATCACCGCGCCCGCATGGCGATGAAACCGGGCATTACGGGTATGTGGCAGGTCAGCGGCCGAAGCGACATCACGGATTTCGAGCAGATTGTCAAGCTCGATACGCAGTATATCTGTAATTGGAGCATTGGGCTGGATCTTAAAATTCTGTGTCAGACGGTCAGCGCCGTGCTCAAGCATAAGGGCGCTATGTAATACTAATTCTTGTTAAAATGGCTTAATCCGCGCACCATCTTTTTCGCTCTGACTTTGCCTCGTTCCGTTCAACGTACCTCCAGTACGCCTCACTTCACTTGGCTTCGTCAGAACAAAAAATCTGATGCGCTCTGTTAAGCATTTTAACTGCGAATTAGTATAAACAGGCAAAAGCCACCGGTCGATCCGGTGGCTTTTGTCGTTGCCGCATGTCAATATGTGGAAAATGTTGATGAAGTCAACCATCCTGCTCCGTCGGCAGGGTGACCCCAAAGGTCGTTCCGCAGTCGGAGCTGGATTCCACCGCCACGGAGCCGCCGTGCAGAACGGCAATTTCACGCACGAGCGCAAGCCCCAGCCCCACGCCGCCCATCTTGCGGCTTCTGGATTTATCAATCCGGAAAAACGGCTGGAAGACGCTGTCCCGGTATTCCGGCGGTATGCCCATTCCCGTATCGGAGACGTGCAGAACCGCCATGGCCTCCTCCTGATGGATGGAGACGGTGACGGAGCCGCCGGGGCGGTTGTACTTGATGCCGTTTTCAACCAGATTGAACAGGAGGCGATAAATCAGCGCGTCGCTCCCGATGATGCAGACGTCGTCGCATTTCGCGCGGAGCGAAACGCCGTTTTGCTGTGCGAGCGGCGTCAAATCCGCCAGAATCTCATCCGCCAGCGGCGCGAGCGCGATGTGATCCGAGCGGGAAACGGAGAGCAGATTGCTCATCTCCAGCAGGGTGCGCACGAGTGACGTCAGGCGGCCGAGCTGCTCCAGCAGCGCGCCGACCAGCTCGGCCGTTTCGGCGTCCATATCGGGGTGCTCCTCGGCGAACAGCTCCAGCTTGGTTTGCAGGATGGCCAGCGGCGTTCGCAGCTCGTGGGCGGCGTTTCCCGCAAACTGGCGCTGCAAATCAAAGGACTGTGCCAGACGGTCGAGCATCTGGTTGACGGAGCGGCTCAGCTGCTGAAACTCCCGAACGGTGCTTTCGTCAAGGCGCAGGGTCGCGATGCTGTCCTGATTGATCTTTTCCGCCTGACGGGAGAACTGCCCAAGCGGCTTCAGGGCGCTGCCGGTGACAAAGTAGGCGATGGCCGCGCTGAGCAGGGTCACGACGGAGGTGATGATCCAGCCCTTGTAGCCGTAAAGCGCCTTGGCGTCGCAGACCTCCTGCGAAAAATGGATGAGAAAATCCGAAATCTGGTCGTCCGGAATTTCGATGGCCAGACCCTCTACGTCGCCCGGCTGATATTGCATGATGTAGCCGCCTAGGGAATCCATGCCGGTTGCGCCCGAACGATACAGCAGCAGATTCAGGCAGATGCAGGCGCAGGCGATCAGCAGGGCGGTCAGGAGCGTCATTCTCCATTGAAGTGACAGGCGTTTCATCGCGATTCTCCTTTGATTTCATATCCTTCGCCGATGCGGTTGCAGATGGGATCGTAGCCCAGCGCCGCTCTCAGCTTCTTCCGCAGGGCGGAAATGTGCACGCGGATGGAATTGCTGAAGCAATCGACACTCCCATCCCAGACGTGCTCCATCAATTCCTCCTGACTGATCGGCCGTCCCTGATGCAGGAGCAGATATTCCAGCACGCCGCATTCCTTCCGCGTCAGGGAGAGCGGCTGGCCGTCTACGGAGGCGACGCGGCTCTTGGTATCAAAGGAAAGCCGCCCGCAGCGCAGACAGATATCCCGCTGGATGAACTGCCGCCGGGTCAGGCTGCGAACGCGCGCCTCAAGCTCCGCCAAATGGAAGGGCTTGGAGAGATAGTCGTTTGCGCCGGCATCCAGCCCGTCCACCTTATCCGCAATCTCGCTGCGCGCGGAGAGAATCAGCACGCGGGTTTCAAGGTCGCTTTGGCGAAGCGTGCGCAGAACGGTCATGCCGTCCACCTTGGGCAGGTTCAGATCCAGCAGAATCAAATCGTATTGCTCGGACGCTAAAATATCGAGCGCTTCCTCGCCGTCTTCGCAGGCGTCCACCTCGTACCCGGATAACCGAAGCTTTTTGGCGATCCCCTCGCGCAGGGACTGCTCGTCTTCCACAACTAAAAGGCGCATAGGCTCCTCCGTCTTTCTGTTTTGACCTTATTATAACAGATGGCGATAAGTTTTGTGTAAAGTTTTTCTTAGCGGAGATTTTAACCCCCATGGTGTATACTCGTCTCATCAAAGCGACAGGAGGAAAACAATGAATCAAAGAAAAGGGCTGATCCAGTGCGTTTTGCTGGCGGCCGCGGTACTGATGATCGGCTTCGGCGTTTGGCGCGGGGAAGCCCAAACGGTTTTCTCGAAGGCCATTCGGCTGTGTATGGAGTGTGTTGGCATTGGATAAGAAAAAAACGCATGTTCTCGCCCGGTTTCGCGGATGGATACAGGGATGCGCCGCGCTGCTGACCAATATCCACCTGCCGAATTTCAAAAAAGGGGCGCTGTATCAGGGCGCGGGGAAATATGTCTGCGTGCCGGGGCTGAACTGCTATTCGTGTCCCGGCGCGGCGGGCGCGTGCCCCATCGGCGCGTTTCAGGCGGTCGTCGGCTCGTCGAAATTCAAATTTTCCTACTATATCACCGGCATCCTGATTCTGATCGGCGTGCTGTTGGGGCGTTTCATCTGCGGGTTCCTCTGCCCCTTCGGGTGGTTTCAGGAGCTGCTGCATAAGATTCCCTCGCCCAAGGTTTCGACGAAGAAATTAAAACCGCTGCGCTATCTGAAATACGTCGTTCTGCTGGTGATGGTGGTTCTGCTGCCGATGCTTGTGACCAATCAGCTCGGCATGGGCGATCCGTTCTTCTGCAAATATCTCTGCCCGCAGGGCGTGCTGGAGGGCGCGATTCCGCTGTCCCTGACCAACGCCGGGATTCGCGCCGCGCTGGGCAAGCTGTTCACGTGGAAGGCCGGCGTGCTGCTGGCGGTCGTGCTGACCAGCGTGTTCGTGTATCGCCCGTTCTGCAAATGGCTGTGTCCGCTGGGCGCGTTCTATGCGCTGCTAAACAAGGTCTCGCTTTTCCAGATGCGCGTGGATACGGGAAAGTGCGTATCCTGCGGCGCTTGCGCGAGGGCCTGCAAGATGGACGTGGACATCACAAAATCGCCCAACCATACGGAGTGCATCCGCTGCGGCATGTGCATGAAGGCCTGCCCGACGGACGCAATCCGATATACATTTGGCTTTGGTGACCTATCTCAAAACGAAAACAAAGAAAAGGAGCAAAAACAATGAAAACGAATCGAGTAATCGCGCTGATGATCAGCCTGCTGCTGACCTTCTCCATGACCGCCTGCGGCGAACAAATGTCCGCCATGAACACGGATATGGAAGAAAAGACGGAAGAAAAGTCCGCCATGGACATGGACGAAAAGATGGAAGAAAGTTCCGACATGAACATGATGGAAGGAAAGACGGAAGAACAGCTTTTGGCGGTTGAAAACGACATCCTCTTCGCCAACAACGCGCTCTGGGAAAAAGTATTCATGTCCATGGATAAAAACGTGAACGACGACATGCTCAGCAGCAATTACGGCGACGTGCTGATGAGCGCCGTGGAGGGCGCGAAGGATCAGTTCTCCGCCGAGGAATACGAGGCGCTCAAGGCGGACGCGGAGAAGATTCGGGAGATCGAGGAACAGATCGCGGCGCTCGCCGCCGACAACCCGGCAGATCAGATGAACGACGAGGAACAGGACGGCGCTTTCCCGCAGTTTCAGGGAAAGGATCTCGACGGCAACGACGTGGATAACAGCCTGTTTGCCAACAACGCGTTCACCGTTGTGAATTTCTGGTTCAACGGCTGCAAGCCCTGCGTGCAGGAGCTGGATGACCTGAACGCGCTGAACGAGCGCATCAAGGTGCAGGGCGGCGAGGTCGTCGGCATCAACGTGGAAACCCTGAGCGGCAACGAGCAGGGCATTGAATTGGCCAAGCAGATTCTCGAAATGACCGGCGCGAAATACCGCAACATCTACTTCGACGCAAACAGCGAGGCCGGAACGTTTGCGCTGGGGATCATGGCGTTCCCGACCACCTATGTGTTTGACCGCAACGGACGAATCGTGGGCGAACCGCTGCTCGGCGGCATTGACATCGAGCAGAACATGGAAACGCTGCAAAAGCTCATCGATCAGGCCATGGCTGCCGACAAGGGCTGACAGACGGAATGATCCCCTCAGAAGGGAGGAAAACGCCATGTATCGGAGCGTATGGCCGCTTTTGCTTGCCGTGATGCTGCCGCTGAGCGGATGTGCCGCCGGGCAGGAGAACACGCCGCGGAAAACGGAACAGAAGGAAATGAACGAACAGCCGTCTCCTATCTCCGGCGAGGCGCGCACACATATGGATAACACAGAAAACGTTATTTATTTGGCGGGCGGCTGCTTTTGGGGCATGGAACAGCTCATGCAGTCCATTCCCGGCGTTCTTGACGCCGAGAGCGGCTACGCCAACGGAACCTGCGAGGCGGACGCCGACTACCAGACCGTCTGCAGGGGGAACACCGGCTTCCGGGAGACCGTGCGGGTGGAGTACGACCCCGAACAGGTGAGCCTTGACGCGCTGCTGCTGGCTTACTTCTACGTCATCGACCCCACGGTGGAGAACCGGCAGGGAAACGACATCGGAAGCCAATACCAGACCGGCGTTTACTACACCAACGACAGCACGAGGGAAACGGTGGAACGCATCGCCGAAATCGAGCGGGGACGCCGTGAAAGGTTCTCCGTGGAGATCGGACCACTGAAAAACTACTATACCGCCGAAGCATACCACCAGAATTATCTGGAGAAAAATCCGGGCGGCTACTGCCATATTCCGAGGGCGGAGATGGAGCTGTTCTCCAAGCTGCGCATTGATCCGGGCGACTATCAAAAGCCCGCGGCGGAGGCCATCCGCGACAAGCTGACGCAGGAGCAGTACCGCGTCACGCAGGAGAGCGGCACAGAGCGTCCCTTCAGCAACGCGTTCTGGGATCAGTTCGAGAAGGGGATCTATGTGGACGTTGTCACCGGCGAACCGCTCTTTTCCTCTACGGACAAGTTTGAAAGCGGCTGCGGCTGGCCTGCCTTTACCAAACCCATTGAAGCGCCCGCCGTGGTGGAACTGGAGGATTTGAGTTATGGAATGCGCCGCACGGAGGTCAGAAGCCGCGCCGGTGATTCTCACCTCGGGCATGTGTTTACCGGCGATCCGGAATCCCCCAACGGCGTGCGATACTGCATCAACAGCGCGTCCCTCCGCTTTGTGCCCTACGCAAGGATGGAGGACGAGGGCTATGGATATCTCCTGTACCTGTTTGAAGACTGAGCCCGTAATCATCCGATGAACGCATAAACAGCGCCCCGATCACGACGAATCGGGGCGCTGTCATTTTTGGCTTTACAGAGATTCAGTCAAGGAAAATGCGTTTTTTTCCCGGAGTCAAAGTCCGGGGTTCAGTGGCAGTCGTGATGGCCGCATCCGTGTTCGCCGCAGGTGTGGCCGCCCTCGTCGTGCTCATGGTCGTGGTGGCTGCAGCGAACGTCGGGGTTATTCTCAAGAACATCGTCTACGAAGGCGGCTGCGCCGGCACGCAGGGCACCACCCGCTCCACCGAGATCTACCTCTCCATCCGCGAGGCTGACCTGACCGTTGGGCAAAAAAAGAAGTGCGGTGAGGAAGCAAAGCGGGAAATAATGGGATGGAAAGAATGAAGGCCGCGTGGTAAAATAGGTTGCGAGAATGGATTTGGTTCGTATGTGGAAAAGAATATTCATGTAGAGGATGGAATAGGGCTGTGACAATTCAGATGATGCAGGCCTTTTGGCAAGCGGCTAAACTGGGAAATTTTACACGCGCGGCGGAAAACTGCTTTATGACACAACCGGCGTTCAGCCGTTTGATGAGCAGGTTTGAAAAGGAAATGGGCGTCCGGTTATTTGAGAGAACGACGCGCCATGTGACGTTGACGCCCGAAGGGGTGATTTGCCTAAAACGGATTGATGAAATTCTGGATGCGTATGACCGAATGAGAACAGAGCTGGAGGAAGCCCAAAGCGCTGTGGTGACGGAGCTGCATGTCGGATACAATCCGGTGTCCGGTCCGCCGGAGTTCTTTGTTCAGGCGCTTCGACAGCTTCAAAAGGCCTATCCGCATGTCCGCGTGACCATTGTTCGAACCTATTCGAATCAATTGTACGAGCAGGTGATAAACGGACAGATTGATTTCGCGCTGGTATCGCAGTCCTATCAGAGGTCGGATATGCCGGTTCAGGGCAGGCCGCTTCAGCCGATTTTGCTCTACGCACTCGTGGAAAATCGAAATCCGCTGGCGAAACTGGAGACGGTTTCCGCCTGTGAGCTGGCGGAATATCCGCTGTTTTTTATGAAAAATACGGCGCCGCTGACACGCGAATCTCTGGTAATGGCTTTTCAGGCGAAAGGAATGACGATGCGCGAAGATGGCGAAGTGGATGATCTGGAAGAGATGGTGATGCGCGTTCGAATTGGCAACACGATCGGAATTTCCAGTTTTTGCGACCCAAACCGATCTTATCCGGATATTGTGCCGGTTCGCATTGCGGAATATGGGCAGCCGGACAGAGCGGCTTGCCGTGCGATGGTTTGGCATAAGGATTGCACGCATCCGTGCGTTGGCGCGATGCTTGCGATCCTTGACCAAATGGCAAAGGAAAAACCGAGTCGGAACGGCATATATCCCTTTGATTGACGGATTCATAGCAGTTTTGGTATCAATCGCGGACAAAAGCGAATCAAATCGGCATTTGTCATATCTTTCACAGACTGATATAATGAGGAACAGCTCGACAGAAAAACAAATGAGCCAAAAAGGAGCGGTAGACATGAAGAAAATCGTTGCGATGGCCATGACGCTATGCTTAATGTTAGGGGTGGCTGTGGCGGAAAACGAGAACACGTTCACCGGAACGGCCAAGGGCTTTGGCGGCGACGTGTCCGTTACCATTACGGTTGAGGATGGAAAAATAACCGATGCGGTGGTTACGGGCGATAACGAGACCCCCTCGATTGGCGGTCAGGCTGTTGAAACCCTCGGCGGGGCGATTGTAGAAGCACAGTCGGCGGAGTTCGACAGCGTTTCCGGCGCAACCGTGACCAGCAGCGCTGTGCGCGAGGCACTCAAGGATGCGATGCGTCAGGCGGGATTGATGGAGGCGGCAAGCCAGACCATGACTGCCGGGACCTATGAGTTTACATATCGCGGCTATTGCTCGAATGTGACCGTGGCAACCACTGTCAGCGAAACGGCGATTGAACAGGTTGAAGTGGTCAGCAACGATGAAACCGTGGGCATCGGTTCTTATGCGATTGAACGTATTCCGGCGGCGATTGTTGAAAATCAGACTGCCGGTGTGGATGGCGTTTCCGGCGCGACGGCAACCAGCAATGCGATTCTTTCTGCCGTGCGCGATGCGCTGAACGCAGCAGGTGCGGATATGGCGATTTATAACCGCACGCCTGAAGCGCCGGAGGCTGTGGATGAGACCTACGATACCGATGTCGTTGTTGTCGGCGCGGGCGCGGCTGGATTTGCCGCCGCGGTGACGGCGCTTCAAGACGGCGCGGACGTGATCGTTCTGGAAAAGATGGATATTCCGGGCGGCAACACGGTTCGTTCTTCCGGTGTGTGGAACGTGGCAGGCCCGGATCAGAAGGAAATCGACGATTTCGTGGAGTACACGATGAAGGGCGGCCATTACATGAACAACGAGGCGCTTGTTCGCGTGATGGTCGAAGGTTCCTGGCAGATCGGCCCGTGGCTTAAGGAACTGGGTTTCCCGGTCAACGAGAAAGGAAGCGGCGTTGAAGGTTTGGCACGCGGCCTGATTACCGATTACTATAAGAAGGTAGAAGAGCTGGGCGGTCAAATTCTTTATGCGACAAAGGCGGAGAAGATCCTGATGAATGACGGCAAGGCCTGCGGCATTGAGGCGACCTCCGGCAATGGCGGCAAGGTGACGGTCAACGCAAAGTCTGTCGTGATTGCCACCGGTGGATTTGGTTATGATCTTCAGAAGTGTTATGAACTCAAGCCGTCTTTGACCGGCATGATTACCAACAATCAGGTCGGCGCGACGGGCGACGGCATTTACATGGCGGAGGCCGTGGGCGCAAACCTCGTTGACATGGATCAGATTCAGGCGCATCCGACCGTTGAGCAGAGCACCGCAACGCTCATCACGGAGGGCGTTCGCAAGGCTGGCGGTATTCTGCTTAATGCGGAAGGCAAGCGTTTCACGGACGAGTGCAATTATCGTGATATTGTTGCAGGCGCGATTCTGGAACAGACTGGTGCGTATGCGTATATCGTGTTTAATCAGGATCTCTATGATAACAATGGCAACATTCCGACCTATGATAAGCTGGGCATTGTGGCGCATTGTGCGAATACCGATGAAATTGCCGCGTATATTGGGTGCGACGCGCAGACTGTCGCCGATAGCTTTGCGGCGTGGAACACGGCCTGCGAAAACAAGAACGATCCGGAATTTGCCAGTGAATACGACTGGGAGCGGAATATCACGACCAGCGGCCCGTGGTATGTGATTAAGATTGCACCGGGTATCCATCATACGATGGGCGGTATCCAGATCAATACCGAGACCGAGGTGATCTCCACCGAAGGCACGGTGATTCCGAGTCTGTATGCCTGCGGCGAAGTGACCGGCGGCGTTCACGGCGGTAACCGCGTCGGCGGCAACGCTTTGATTGATTGCCAGGTGTTTGGCCGCATTGCGGGCGAACAGGCTGCCAAGAACGCTCAATAATGTAATTCTCATGTAAAAAGTTCCTGCTGTCGGAAATGCTTTCGGCAGCGGGAGCTTTTTTTGCGCGCTTGACGGTACATTCTTCACAACCCGCGCCAAAAGGGTTATAATCAAGGAAAGCATGGAGGCGGAAAGGAGGGCGGCAGCCGTGGAGGAGCGCGCATGGTTTGAACAGGTCTATCGGCAGAACGTGGATTTGCTGTTCCGCGTCGGCCGCCGCCTGCTGGATTCGGATGAAAACCCGGATACGCTCTATGACATGGTGCAGGAAATCTTTCTACTGCTGTGGGATCGGCGGGAGACGCTGAAAACGCATCCCAATATCGGCGGCTGGCTGATGGCCGCACTGAAATTCCGCATCCTCGGCGAGCGCGGGCGGGTGACGCGCCGCGCGCTCAGACACGCATATTCGCTGGATGACGACGGAGCGGAGCCCGTGTCGGATCGCGCGCTCAGCCCGGAGGAACGCGCCGTGTTTGCGGGGCATGTTCAGGCCATCCGCAGGCTGCTCAAGCCGGACATGGCGGAGCTGTTCATTGATTACGCCGTGAACGGCTGCACGCCGCAGCAACTGGCGCAGAAAAACGGGCTGACGGTCTCCTGCGTCTGGATGCGGCTGAACCGCTGCAAGCGGCGGCTGCGCGAGCATCCGGAATTTTTCTATCTTTTTTTGCTGATTGTGTTAGGAAACGGCGGCCATACCGTCTAAAGAAGTAGAGGAACCATGATTTCAGAAGGGAGGGGACAGGTGTGGAGGAAGAAATCCGAAAGCGTATCGAAAACGGCACGTTCACGGATGACGATATCGTTTCGCTGATGTGCTGGCAGCTGTCCCTGCCCGGCGAGAAGATGGATTGCGCGCTCATCGACGAATGTGACCGATACCTCTCCCGCGACGCGGCGGGGCTATCCGACGCGGACAGGGATCGCATGTGGCGGCAGATGCTCGTGCGCATCGGCGGGGCGGAGACGCACAGGCGCGCAGTGAAGCCCGCGCGTCTTCGGCGCATTTCCCGGCGCAGGGCGGCGGTGCTGCTGCTGTTGGCGCTGCTGGCGCTGGCCGTCGGCGGCGTGGCCTATACGGTGCGGCGCGGCGTGCTCAATTTTACGGAGGATTTCGGCTTTGCGCCGATGGTCAGTCAGGATGGCGCGGAGCGGCTTGTGACCAGCGGCAGTCTTGCGCACATCGAGCTTGAACGGACGATCATCGATGTGCGAGAGGCCGTATACGACGGCGCGGAGCTGCGCATCGTGTACAGCCTGACGGACAGAAGCGGCGAGCTGCATCTGGCCACCACCGTCGCCAACGGATACGAAATGCCCGGCTATGACGCGGGTGAAACGCAGATTTGCGACTATGTGCTGGTCAACGGGCAGAACGTCGATTTCGATCAGGCGTGGGAAGTGCCGGGCGACGCGCCGGGGCAGATGCTCTATTATCTGCAAACCAATCTATCGGCGTGGCGCGCGGAGCTGGCGGATGCGAAGACACTGGATATCCGCCTGCCGATGCTGCAAAACGGCGAACAGGTGGCGTTCTCCATCCCGGCGGCTGTTCCGGCGGGCATGATTCGCCACGCGAGCGTCGCCGAGACGCTGGAGGGACCGGCGGCGCGGGTGCTGCAATCCAATCTCTCGCCGATCAGCGGCTATATCGAGCTGCTGCTGGAAGGGGTGGACGAGGCGGCCTATTTCGGCGAATTTGCCAACCACTACGCGGTGTATGGCGCGGACGGAAGCGAACTGACGTGGGCGTATTCCGTGGGCGTCCTCGGTTTTGACGAGGCGGGCACGCACCTTGGCATCACCATCACGCCGCCTGCGGAGGAATGGCCGGAGAAAATGACGCTCTCGATTGAGCGAAGCCCGATCAACGCCGAATATCAAATTCAAATTGAACCGTAACAGGGGCGGCTCTGCGCAGATGCGTGGAGCCGCCTTTTGCCCATAGCGAAAGGACGCGGCGAAACAGCAGAAAAAATTTTTTTCAAAAATGCGTGAGGATTCGCCCCGCTGGCGCTCTATACAGATAAAGGGCTGAGGCCGAAGGAGGAAACGAACATGAGGATGAAACGGGTTTTTGCCGCGGGCGCGCTGCTGCTGGCGCTGACGCCGAATTTCGCTGCGGCGCAGGATTACTACACCCTGCCGGAGATCAGGGAGCAGGCAAAGGACGGATGGCACGAGACCTACACCGACAAATACGGGCGGGAAATGGTTGTGGATATCGACGTGGAGGTGTACGGCGGGGAGAACGCGCCCGTGCTCAAGACGAAGCCGGCGTGGTATGCGGTTCAGCCGGAGAAGCTCGACGCGGGCGCGGAAGGACGGAACGAGCATGGGCAAATCGTCATCTGGCATCAAAATCCGGCGGATTTTGTTTTCGGCGGAAGGAGCAACGAGAAGCCGCTGATCGTCTGCCACAACTATTATGATCGGCTGGCGCTTGATACGGTGTATGGCGCGGAATACGGAGCGCGGAACACCCTTCGCGATTTGACGACGCGGCTGTATGCGCTGCTGGCGCAGCAGAATGTGGAGATTCAGCTTGTGGAGGACAGGCCGCTGGAATTCAGCGTGCGCTGCCGTGTCGATAAAAGCACGGGCGAGGTGGTTCAGCCCGCCTGCAATATGGCGTTTTTCATGCAGAAGCTGAACGATTTACCGGTGCTCACGCACGTCATGCGTACCTTCGACAAACAATCGTGGCCGGAGTTCTGCGCGCAGGTGTATTTCGGAATGCGGGCGGCGGATGAATACGTCCTTTCGGTGGATGCGCTGGAGGAAACCGAAAAGCTGGCGGAGGATATCCCGCTCTGCGCATGGACGACGGTTCGTTCGGCGCTCGAACAGCAGATTGAGCAGGGGCATCTCCGACAGGTATTTGATGTGGAATTTGGCTATGCGCTGTATAACGACCCGAACGGCGATTTTTCCGTGCCGTCGATCTACGATGTGGCCTGCTATTACGCCGTCCCGTCTTGGGTGGTGCACGGCATCTACATGGATAATCCGAAACAGGCGTTTGTCTATCGCGGTCGAAACGACGATGAACTGAACGACGACATTCGCAACACACCGGAATATAAAACGTTGATTGTCAATGCGCAGACGGGCGAAATGCTCGATCCAAAGGATAAGAGCCAGCGCGGGTATGGCGACGCGCGCTACAAGGGCTTCCTCCCGTGGGACAAGGTGAAATAAGGAGAAAACGAACATGAAAAAACAGTTTGCGGCGCGGACTGAACCTAACAGCCGGTAAACATGCGGGATGAAAGCACGATATATAAGAAGAAAATAGGGGATGTGTCTATGAAGAAAAAAGTTTTGACTTTTATAATATTGTTTGTACTATGCGGATTAAATACGGGCTTGTGTCAGGAATATCTGACATTAGAACAATTAAAACAGCAGACTCCGCCTAGATGGGTAGAAACATATCAAGACAGATATGGGAGAAGTACGGAGGTTGATATTGACATTCAAATCCATGGGAATACAGATGCGGCAATTTATAAATTAAAGCTTCCGTATAATCAGGAAGTAAGATGCAGTAACAATAATCCGTACAATTCCGTTGAAAATGTCAGGAGAAAAGGGGGAAGAAGGACACATATATACACTTCATTTGGAGAGAAAATAGATGTATATTTTCCATATGGAAAGGATTATGGAAATAACATGACGCCATCTGAAATGTATGCTTTTCTAGGAGAGCGATTAGCAAATGAAGGGATTGATCTGGAAGAGTTTGAATGTACCTATCCAGCCCAATTTGATGTTTTGTGCAATCTGAGCCAATCAGATGGACATACGATTGCAAGCGCCTTCTATCATATGGAGTTATTGCAGAAGATAAACGAAATGCCGCTTTTGACGCACGCAATAGCAAGCTTCAAAAAAAGAGGTTCGCCTGATTTTTGCCCGAACCTGACATTCTTAATGAGAAATGAAAATGAGTATTCGCTATATGTAAATAAAATGAGCGTAGAAAGTGTTGTTGCAGAGGATATACCGCTTTGCTCATTTGAAAAAATACAAAAGACGATTGAAGAAAAAATCGAAAAAGGATATATACAGCGGATATACTCACTCAAATTTGGATATTCAATTTATAATGCAAAAAGAAAAGGAAATAAACCGTTGGCCGCGTATGACGCAGAATGTTATTATGCTGTTCCTTCTTGGGTGATTGACTGTGTATATATGGTAGATCCTAAAAAAACGTTTGATTATCATGTTGAAGAGGAACTAAAAAGGGATCCGGATGCAAACGAAAGGTATTCGAATGGATTTAAGACAATTACAATCAACGCGCAAACAGGAGAAATGCTGGATCCTTTAGATACCAGTGATAAAGGCTGGGGCGATGCAAATTACAAGGGCTTCATCCCGTGGAACAAGGTGAAAAAATGAGGGCAGAACCATGGCGGAAGAAATCAAATCCATCTTCAAATCCCGAAATTACTGGATGGCCTTCGCCATCAGCTTTTTGACGCTGCTGGGCTATTCGCTCTCCTCCTGGCTGAACGCCATCAGCGTGGGCGAGAGCATGGAATACCGCGAAAGCGCGCTGAGCCTATCCGTCGGCGGTATTTTCTTCGGCGGCTTCATGCTGTTGTTCCCGTTCTGCGCATCCGTTGCGCACGCAACCAGTCAGGTGGACGAGCTGCGAAGCGGCATGGCGCGCTGGCGGGTGATGCGCGGCTCGGTGGCGCGGTATGTCGGCGTCAAGGCGGCGGCCTCGATGCTGGCGGCGGCGCTGGCGACGACGAGCGCGTTTGCGCTGCACGCGGTGATCTGGAATGGGATTGCCCTGCCGTGCGACCCGGCGGCATACGCCGTGCATACGATTTATTTCTCGGAGGATTGCGTGTATGCCGACCTGTACACGGTCTGCTACGGTCTGCCGATGTATGCGGCTGTCGCGGCGGGCATGGGGTTTTCGGCGGCGGTCTGGGCGGTGACGGCGCTGGCGACGGCCGCGTGGTCTCCGGATAAGATGATGGCGTTCACCATCCCGTCGTTCATCTATTACCTCTGGAGCGCGGACGCGGCGGAGTGGTTTCTGGGGCTGAACATTCCGCATCCGGCGAGCCTGTTTAACGACGGGCTGTCGCCGGAACGCCTGCGCGCCGCGCTGGCGAGCTACGGCGTGCTGTTTGCCGTCAGCCTTGCGGCGTACTGCGCCGGGTGTGAAAGGAGGCTTCGCCATGCGTAAGCGGCATACGCTTGGGGCGACCCTGCGCGGCCATTGGAGCCTGTGGGTACATTCGCCGCGGACGGTCATCGCGCTGGCGTTTGTGGCGATGATGACGATCATGTTCACCCGCGCGCAGCATTTGCTTTATGAAGCGAGCGGGTATGCGCTGCATCTGGGCGAGATGGTCTACGCGAGCGTCAATCAGGGGTTCCATCTGCTGAACACGAGCATCGGCTTTCTGGTGATGATTTCGGAAATTCCCAAACGGATTGCGTGGCAGAAATACGCGCTGATTCGCCAATCGCGCGGGCGGTGGCTGATTTCGCTGGTGGCGTTCTGCGCGATGATCTCGGCGCTGTTTCTGGCGGCGATGCTGCTTTCGGCCACCCTCTGCTCAGCGCCCTACGCCGCGCCGGGCGGGGGATGGAGCGACCTCGAGCGGCTGGCCGCCGACCCGGATTATGTGTATGAGGTGCAGTTTGCGCCGGCGTATATCCGTGTGCTGTCGCCGCTGGCGGCCTGCGGCTTGGCGGCGGCGGTGCAGATGGGGTATTACCTGCTGCTGACGCTGACCGTCCTCGCGTTTGCGCTGTTTGACTGCGGAAACGTCGGCATCATCGTCTGTGTGATGATGGTGACGGCGCATATCACGCTGCTGGCCGAGCTGTTTCCGGGCATCGTCCTGCCGGGGCTGTATGCGACACTGAGCGCCATTGCCGGCCGGGCGTATGGCGATGAAATCGGCGCGGCGCTTCGCGCGCTCGTCGGCTACGGCGTGGCGATTGCGGCGTTGATCGCGCTGATGGCGGCGCGCGTGCATCGCATGGATTTGCGGTTCGAGGGGAGAGCATGAGACGATGATTCAGATTGAAAATCTGTCCAAGCGATATGGAAAGAAAGAGATTCTGCGCCAGATCACGGTGCGGTTTGAATCGGGCGGCATTTACGGGCTGGTCGGCGCAAACGGCTGCGGCAAAACGACGCTGATGCGCTGCATCTGCGGGTTCAGCCAGCCGACAACGGGGTATGTTCTCGTGAACGGCTGTCTGGTCGGCGGACGGCGCGCGCTCAGGCGGAATCCGGCGCTGCAAAGGAGCGGCGCGGTCAGCGAGACGGCGGATTTTGCCCCGAAGACGGGCGTAATCATCGAAAGCCCCGGCTTTCTGCCGAATGAATCCGGGCTGACGAACCTGATGCTGCTGGCCGACATGTCCGGCCGCGCCGATCGGGCGGATGCTCGACGCGCGATGGAAACGCTGGGGCTTTCGCCGGACGAGCGCAAGCCCGTCGGCCGGTATTCGCTGGGCATGCGGCAGCGGCTCGGCTTTGCGCAGGCGATCATGGAAAATCCGGATGTGCTGGTGCTCGACGAGCCGTTCAATGCGATGGATCGGGACGCGATGGAAGAAGTTCATGCGCTGCTGAGACAGTTTCGAGAGGCGGGCAAGACGATTCTTCTGGCCAGCCATAGCGCGGCGGATATTGCGAAGGCCTGCGACATCGTTTATGAGATGGAGGACGGGAGGCTGCGGCGGGCTGTTCCTGCGGAAAGAAACTGAGCGGCAGAGAGGGAAAAAAGACTCAAAAGCAACGACCCGAAGGACTGACAATGCCGAAAAACAAACCAAGACCCGTCCTCTGGATTTGAAGGATGGGTCTTGGCATATCTGTTGAGTACTGTTGTTCAAGCATTTTTATTTTTGACTAACAGATTTGATTTTTATGCGCTGTAAACGTGTTTTTTTCTTTTCCAACACAGATGCGAGCGTGTAAATGTCATCAAAGGTAGATTCTGAAAGAGGAATAAGAAAAAGTTCATGGCTATGAATCTTGTTTCTACAGATACGAATGTGCAAAATATAGTTATCACCACACCAAAACTGACTGAGAACATTTTTGTATTCCACGCGGACGGGTAAAGTGTTTTCGCGGCAAATTTCTATGTTCTCCTGTGTGCAACGTATGCAAATGGATGTTTGCGAATTATTTTGTATCCGTCGTAATCGCCCTTTGTGATAAACTCCTGCAAAATGGGTGTTTTTCGGAAATCAGAATTGCTGCCATTGATAATGGATCGTTCATTGAAGGGCAAACGATATTCTTCCAAGGCGCGTTTATAGCCCGCAATACGTTGAGCCGTTGAAGAGGATGTCGTATGTCCGGCAATATAAGCGAGATTTCGACACCCTTTTTGGAGCAGATAAGTGGCGGCGTCGTAGCTGGCCTGCTCGTTGTTAATACCCCATGCTGTCGACGGCCTCCAGCACCCTTCGACGGTTTTCTTCTTTAACGGAGTCAAAGTTGTTCAGAACTCTGGAAACGGTGGCCGTGGAAACGCCTGCGCGTCTTGCAATTTCCTTTACAGATGCCCTGGATTTCCTCCAGAATGATTGCTTTTATAGAGAACTGGGAACCACGGCTTTTCTGTATCGGGGGATTATTGAGCGGTAACCGGAAATCAATCAGGTGACGGTCAAGTACATGAAGCAGGCAAGCTCCGAAAGCAGCAAAACGCGGAGAATCACGCTCATTTCCGCCCCGACGAACGAGTAGGTGATGGTTATGGAAAAGCAAGGTCAATGGCTTTCGTGTCCATATTGCTTAGAGGGAATTCTCAACCCGGCAAAGGAAAACGCTATGCAAAAGAGATAAAAGTGTCTGAAAGGACAGATTGTTCGCAAATTTTGCTTCAGACGGATTGACAAGCTCCACTTGACCGTGTATAATTTGCATTATACATAATTCGAATTATAAATGCGGAGGAGCGAATATGCCTGCCAAAGCAAAAGTCACAAAAGAGATGATCGTTGATGCGGCCTTTGCGATTGCCCGCGAAGCGGGAGTGGAACGCATCAACGCAAGGACTGTATCGGAAAGGCTGCATTGCTCAACACAGCCCGTCATGTATCATTTTGCGACGATGGAAGCACTGAAAAGAACCGTCTATGCGAAGGCAGACCTTTATCATTCGGAATATCTGATGAATATGAAAAAACCGCCCAAGGGCGCTGCTCTTGGAATCGGAATGAACTATATCCGCTTTGCCATCGAAGAACCCCACTTGTTTCGTTTCCTTTTTCAGTCGGATTATTTTAACGGAAAGACTTTGCTTGAACTGATTGATGCTGAGGAGCTTACTCCCGTTCTTTCAGCGATGCAGAGATCCTTGGGAATCGGCATGGAGCAGACGAAAACGGTTTTCGTCACGGTGTTTCTGTTTGCTCATGGATACGCAAGCATCATTGCCAACAATGAGCTGAAATACGATGAAGACACGATCAATTCCCATTTGGAGCGGGCATACAGAGGCGCAATATTGGCCGCGCAGGAAGAAGCGACATGAAAGAGCAATACAGGGCAATGTAATCCGCTTTTTCCCCATGTCGCTCCGTCCGAAAATCATAACATACTGACGCCTGATATGCATTGGATAATGCACATCGGGAAATGCACTTTATAATGAAAGGATGCGGGATATGGCTCCGAAAAATAAATTCACAAAGGAAGAAATGGTAGAGGCGGCACTGCGGGTCGTGCAGGCGAAAGGGATCGGCTGTCTGACGGCAAAGGCAATAGCGGATGAACTTGGGACATCCACGCGCCCGATCTTTACTTACTTTGGCTCTATGGACGAAGTTAAGCAGGCGGTCTATGCTGCTGCGGTGCGTGTATATGACAGCTACACCAAAGCGGGCTTAAAAGAGAGAATCCCGTTTCTCGGCGTCGGAAAGAGCTATATTCGTTTTGCGCGGGAAGAACCGGAGCTTTATTGGCTCCTGTTCCTGACTCGGTCACCGGAGTACAGCGCCATAAAATCGATGCAGCATTTACAGTTACTTGTCCGTCCGACCCTGATGAACATTTACCATATCACCGCCGAAGAAGCAGACCTTTATTTCCGTAATTTATGGTTCGTTGTTCATAGCCTGTCCACGCTGATCGTGACCGGCGACTGCCCGTATTCCGACCAGGAGATCGGGCAGGTCCTGACAGGGGTCAGCATCAGCATCTGCAAGTCCATCAAGGAGATCACCGGCTTCGCCGCCGGGACGTTTGACCGCGACGCGGCCTTTCGCGCGCTGGTCGGAAAGGGACCCAGGGTACAGGAGGATGATTAACATGACCGAAACGCTTCCGCTTAAACTAAATTGGCTCCGCTGTCCCCGCTGCGGCGGCAAGACGCGGACACAGCTCCGGCCGCACACGGTGTTGGAGGATTTCCCCCTGTTCTGCCCGAAGTGCAGATACACCTGTGTGATCCGGTTTCAGGACGGAAAAACAGAAGAAATTGAAATGCCAGACGCTTAGACGCAGTGCAGACCACAACAGACGTGGAACGCGCTGCGTCTTTTTATTTATTGTCAGGAATGAAGGAAATGCCCATGAAAGAATTTATAAAAAAGCACCCCGCACTGGCGGATGTCTGTGATGTGATCTTGTCCCTGCTCTGCGGCAGCTTCGCGCTGCTGGCCTTCGGCATCGTCTGGATCCTGGAAAAGCTCGCAGACGCGCGGCAGGGACAGGAGGGAAGGTGGCGGATATGAAAGAAATCGTTATCTACGTCCACGGGAAGGGCGGCTCGACGGCGGAAGCCGGGCATTACCGGCCGCTGTTCCCGGACGCGGAAGTCGTCGGCTTTGATTACCGCGCGCAGAGCCCGTGGGAGGCCGAAGCCGAATTCCCGCCGTTTTTCGCGGCACAGCGGAAGCGCTGTGACCGCCTCACGCTGATCGCCAACAGCATCGGCGCGTTCTTTTCCATGTCCGCGCTGGATGCAGCGCTGGTCGACCGGGCGTATTGGATCTCTCCCGTGGTCGATATGGAGAAGCTGATCGGCGATATGCTGCAGTGGGCCGGCGTGCGCGAGCAGGAGCTTGCCGAAAAGCAGGAAATTCCTACGGCATTCGGTGAAACGCTGTCATGGAAGTATCTGACCTACGTGCGGGCGCATCCGATCGCGTGGCGCGTGCCCACCCGCATCTTGTACGGCGCACACGACGATCTGACCTCGCCGGAAACCATCTCGGCCTTCGCCCGGCGCGTCGGCGCGGAGCTGACCGTCATGCCGGACGGCGAGCATTGGTTCCACACGGAAGAACAACTGCGCTTTCTGGACGCCTGGATCACGGAAGGCGCCGGAAGATGAGAAAACATAGATGAAGCAGGAAGACATCATGAAACTGGAAGCGGCCATCGCGGCGGACTACGGCAATATCGCCGGGATGGTCGTGCGGAAGGACGGCGAGACCGTCTATGAACGCTATTTTGGCGGCTGCACGGCCGAAAGCCGTCTTAACGTGTTCTCGGTGACCAAGAGCATTATCTCGATCCTGCTCGGGATCGCGCTGGACCGGGGCTGCCTTGGAAGCATCGACCAGCAGGTCCTGGAATTTTTTCCGGAATACACGCCCAAGCGGGGCGAAAAGACGATCCAGCGCATCACGATCCGGGACATGCTCACCATGACCGCGCCCTACAAATATCGCTCCACACCCTACACGAAGTATTTTACCAGCCCGGACTGGGTGCGGTTCTCCCTCGATCTGCTGGGCGGGAAGGGGCCGGTCGGCGAATTTCGCTACGCACCGCTCATCGGGCCGGACATCCTGACCGGCATTCTGACGCGGGTGACCGGGCAGTCCGTGCTGGACTTTGCAAAGGAGCATCTCTTTGCCCCGCTGGGTATCGAGCGGTACCGCGTGTTCGGCTTCGGTCTCTGGGCGGTCTGCCTGCAATCTTCGGGCGAGATGATCGGTGACTGCGGGCTGACCATGCAGCGTATCGGCGGGACGATCCTGCCGGAGATCGGCTATCACAT
>ERZ827524.1090-NODE-1090-length-29057-cov-11.564340_pt1 | contig 29057 bp, 44 predicted proteins | sample MGYA00519702_ERZ827524 | MGnify/ENA primary metagenome ERZ827524 (study PRJEB31778, sample SAMEA3449341) | human gut metagenome | biome: human gut; feature: human-associated habitat; material: faeces | place: United Kingdom | collected 2010/2012 ...
ACAAACACAGGTCCCGGCACCATGGCATGGTCAAAATGCATCATGCTTTTTCCTGCAGGCGGCTTGTTGTCTTTGGCTGCATCCTTATAGCCGCAGCCATGCCACATGTTCACTGTGGTCTGCCCTTTACAATGATAAAAATTCAGGTAAGCTGTATTGTTTGTATAGAAAAAAAATCCTGCAACAGCACCATAATAATAAGCAAGGGGGCTGGACCAGCCATATTTATTCTCTGCTGTTACAAATTTAACATTCTTGCATTTCAGTTTCTCACATTTTTTCTTATCGGAAACCATCCAGATAATCTGATAGTTCTCATTTATTTTATTCTGAATCAGATATTCATAAAAGGCCCTGGGATTGTCTGTCATGTCCTGCATAGTACGGTTTTTCAGCACAATGCAGTTCTGACGGAGCTTCCCGTGATTCCCGAACCATTTTCCCACCATGGCAAGCTCCGCTTTTGAACAAAAGCGGCCCAGATAATAAAGAACACTTCCAGCCAGACCCTCTTCTTTTATTTTCCTTTTAAGGGAATCCTTTGTCATCTCTTACCCTCGTTTCTATAATTTGCCTGACAAAAATTACGATACACCAGAGCCTGTATGAAAAAGGCTTTCTGCAATTGCCAAAATAGATTTCATTTCCATCGGGTTCTAAACAATGTGCATCCAAATCACTGTTATCATTCTGATTTTCGTTCCACATAATAGAGAATCTGAGAACTCCGTCAACATTACCACCAGCTGCTTTTACATTCTGCTTCATATCAGAATCGGTGATATTTCCTGAGTAAGCCCAAGACAATCCATTATTCCACTTAAACATTGTCTTAGCATCTGTGTTTACAGGTGCAATCATTGATACGAAATTCTTCTCATGCTTATTCTCTACAAAAGCTTCAATCTCTTTTGCAGTTGGAAGTACCTTATCAATAAAATCCTGTGCAGAAATCTCTTCAACCTTTGAAAATTTCTTAGGACTTACAGAAACTTCTTTCTCCATCTGTCCAAAAATATCATCTGCACCATTCATTCTTCTCGCAGCACTCTTATTAGAGAACAATACATTATTAACTGTGATATCATTCAAAGTGGCAAATCTTCTCTGCAATGAATCCATATATCCCAATTCTGCAATTGTCTTCTTTGCGTCCTCAAGCATCTTCTTTGTGAAAATGGCCTTGGGTCTTTTATAGTTGCTCGGTGCGGTAATTTGCTCATATTTTCTAACAGCAGTATCCAAATCCATATCTTCGCTCACATTTACAAGGAGTGTTCCAATAGAATGATTTCTAATTCTGCCAATTGCAATACCTGCTGTTACAGACTTCTCCCAAGCGTACAATTCCTTATCAGATTCAGATGTCAACTTATCATATTCTTTCTTGTACTTCTTAAACTCTGTGAGCACAGTCTTCCATTCTTCACCCTTATAAAGCGTATTGGAATTAATCAGTTCAAGAATCGTATCAAGCGCATCCATTGTGATTTCATCAAGAGAACGCTTAAATACATTTCTTGTATCTCTAAACTGTCCCTTGATCTCTTCATTAGAACTGTTACTTTTATTCACAAATTTACTAGGAAGTTCCAGGAAGAAATGATCCCAACGATGAGATCTGCCGTCAATCTCCTCAAAGTTAAAATCGGTTCCCATCTTCTGAAATGTAGTTGTGTAAATATCCGTAACCTTATGTGCTTTTACAAAAGCATCAAGAGCGTCACATACCGGCTGATATGTAGAATCATTAAGCTCAAGTTTCCAAATCGTGTGTACCTGATTGTCTTTAATAATTACAGCGGCACCAATATTTTTGATAAACTGTCTACAACAACTACAATCATGCTCTCTGCGTTCTCTGAAAATGTTATTAGTACCGGCAGGAAAACTATCAAGATACGTATTCCATAGTTCATCCTTATCAACATCTACTTCAAATAAGTGCGTTACATCTTTCTGCATTTCGTTAAAATGATCCTGTAATGCTTTCTTGAATTTTAAAAATCCATCCATTTTGTATACCTCTTCTTTCTTTTATTGTTCTATATAGGTTATTTTCCAAATGAACTAACAGACTGCGACATCTGCTAGTCCTAAAATTATTTATTTCTACGCTTACCTACAATAAATCCAATGCCAAAACATACGCCAATGCAGATAAGAAATACTCCAATGTTTAACACAATCATGCTGTCACCTACTCAATAATCTTGAAGGAAACATCAGTACGTCTATTCATTGCACGATGCTCTTCGGTGTCATTGTCAACAACAGGGTTGCTAGAACCATTTCCAACAATAACAATTCTATCTGCGGAAATACCATTCATGATAAAATAATTCTTAACAGTCTCTGCTCTCTGAAGAGACAGCTTCTTATTATATTCGTCCTGCGGATCAGAGTTAGGATTAGGATCGGTATTACCTGCAATCTCAATAATTGCACCATCCAGAACCTTTGCGATTTCAATAAACTTATTCAGCTCCTCAGATGCACTTGCGGAATCAGAGAACTTAGCTGTATTCTTGACGAAAGTTACAGATGCGGATCCACTCAACAGAGCTTCAGTATCCTCAATAGTCTGCTTATTCTCTTCTGTTACCTTCACAATATTTGTATTAGATACTTCTGTTGTACTGAAGTTATCAGCAATAGCCTGAACATAGGTATCATCAAAAATACTGTCCACCAGATCTGCATTTACACTCTCACCAATAGAAGTCCATACCTTACACATATCAGAATAAATAGTTTTAGCGGTTCCATTTAACAGATCAGAATTATCTTTCCAAGTGGTTAATCTTGCAGTCGCTGCGCTTCCAATAATATCTTCATCAGAAGCCGTATTGAACATAGGCATTACTTCTCTAATTGCAGAGAATTCAGTATCATATAAACTAGAAGCCTCAAGAGATCCTTGAATAAACTTTTCAACCACATCAGCATGTGCCTCTGCGAAATTCTTATCAAATAAAATGCCATCCATTACAAGATTTGTAGAACTTGCTGTACTAAATAATACATGTGCATCTGTCATATTCTGAGTCTGAGTAAGATAAGGTTCCCATGTAGCTGCTACATCAACCTGTCCTGCGAAAAATGCCTTCGCAGTATCATCTGCTGTTGCAAACAGGACTAGATTATCAATAATTTCAGATTTCTGATCATCAGACAGATTAGAGTTATTTACAAACCAAATAACCAAAGTCTGTGCCTCAGAGAACTCAGGTACTCCAATTTTAGCACCAACCAAATCATTTACTGATGTAATAGAGGACTTCGCAATAATACCGTCTCCACCATTAGAGTAATTGGTGATATAAGGCATCACAACATTTTTACCTGCTTCAGTAAATTTCTTAGATAGAAATGCGGTTCTGTTAATTGTATATCCAGCTGCATTTAAATCACCCTTAATCAAAGCATTACTAGACTGTGTAGCGTCATTAATTACATTGATGTTTACATTAATGCCAAGTTTTCCATAAATAGAATCAGGCTGAGTTGTAAGACCACCATTAGCGTCAATTACAGACTTCCAACCAATCCATTCATCAAGAGATAGATTAATTGTGCCATCACTACTATCCGTCTTTTTAGTATCTGTCTTTACATCAGTAGAAGTATTTACATTGGAATTTGCATCATTATCTGCCACAACACTATCTGTCTTAGTATCATTCTTCGTCTTAATAAAACCAGTCTTCAGTCCTGCTAAGACTCCACCTCCAATTAATGCAACAATCAAAATCATAATTAAAATCTTTGAAGCCTTCGTAAGTCTAAATCTCTTTGTACTCATTTTCTTTATTCTCCTTATTTGTTATACTTTTTCATCAGACCATCTAAATAATCGTTACTGCTTGTCTTTTTAGCCTCTGCTTCTGCTTTGGCAAGTTTAGTTGACATCTTATTGTTATGTACTACCTTGGATCCCTCAACAATAGCATCCAGATCTCTATTTTTATCTCTGACAGAATCCAAAAGTTTATCAGTTGCAGTCACATTCTTCAGTTCATCCATATCGTCATAGACTTCCTGTAACTGTTTCTTCACTTTCATATTCTCTACTACTTCCTTACTTTCTCTCTTCAACTTACGAAGATTCTTTTCGCACATTTCCTGTGCTTCCTTGGCTGTATTAGCAGCATCCTCATATGCTTTGATTAGTTCAGAATATCTTCTAATATCAGCTGCAACCTCTTCTCTTTCTTCTGCTTTTAATCTGGCAAGGTCAATCTTATTTGCTTTTACAAGAGATTCACATTCAGCTTCTACTTTTTCGATTCTTGCCTTCAAATTTTTCATATCTTTCTGAGCATTACTTAATTTACCGGCAGCAACCTTATATGCATTGTCTGCTTTATTATAAGCATCCTGTGCCTGTTCAATCTTCTCACCGTAAATAGCTTCTGCTCCTTCAGGAGTAGTTGCCATATCCTTGATAAATAGTCTTGTAAAACCTTTAAATAAAGATCTTGCTTCAGGGAACAATGCAAAGATTAAAACAACTAACACAATTGCTACGATAATAATAATGTTTCCAAGTTCCATTTACTCGTTTCCTCCTTCGATAAACTTAATAAGACCTGTAATTCTACCAATCTCTGTAGTGATATTATTCTCCGAAGTCTTCATTTCTGTCTGCTGATCTGCGATTTCTTTCTCTAAGCGAGCAATCTCTTTCTTGTGATTTTCAATCTCAGTTTCCTTTGCACTAACAGTGGTATTACCTTCGTCAAGAATCTTATTCAATACATTCTTCAGTACTTCAACCCTATTTTCACCATCAAGAGAAACATCTGTAACAGTCAGTCCAAATACTCCAAGGGTTGCTAATACAGATCCTCTTTTTGTCTCTGTAACCATTTCTTTAGGAAGAGAATTGATAAGCTCCTCAATCTTAAAAATTGACTTGGACTTATCAAATAACTCATTCTGAGTATAGATATCATCAATTAATGTATCTGTTCTTACCTCATCCAACTCTACAGGAACTGCTTCCTCTACATCATAACTTGTTTTCGTTTCATACTCTCTCTCATCTGGTACTCTTTCAACGAAAAAATCCTTTAAACTCATTTTTTACCTCCATATAATTTTAAAATTCTATAATCACGTTACACATTTTATTTGCTTCTTCTCTACTGTGTGTAACCATAATTATCGTGCTACTTGTTTCTTTGTGTTGATTGATTATCAAATCCTGCATTCTTTCTCTTGTCTCAATGTCTAATGCGGATAAAGGTTCATCCATAAGAATAATTCCAGGATTCATAAATAATGTTCTTGCTAAAGCCAATCTCTGTCGCATACCGCCTGATAACTGTTTTGGATATTTATCTTCACTATTTTCTAATCCAACCAGTTTCATCATTTCTTTAGCTCTATCAACATCACATTTATTTATTCTCCCTTTTACCTTCTTAGCTATGAGAATGTTATCTAAACATTTCAGCCAATCAAAAGAAGTATAATTTTGGTGCATCATATAAATGTTATTTTTACTAGCATTAGTAATTAATTCTCCATTAACACTGATAGTTCCGCTTAAAGGCTTCACAAGACCTGCAATAGTTCGTAGTAATGTCGTCTTACCACAGCCAGACTCTCCCAAAATTCCATATATTTTTGAATCAAACTGATAGTTGAAATTTTTAAGTAAAGGCTTATCTCTACTATAACCAGTATATAATTCACTTATCTCAATCATTGATGTACCTCCCATAATAATCTTTGTTTTTCTCTTGTTAACTCGCTTTTTCTCACATTTTCATTTCTTCATAGAGATTTTTTCTAAGTCTATGTCATTCCCCTTGGCCATGAATCATGGATATTCGGATGTTTAGGGTACACAAAACAAGACGTCGTCTTATTCTGTTATGATCGGCCTTTCTTCCCCCAACTCCTTACGGCAGCCTAACCTCCCATGTCATACAGGATCTCCTTTACTTCAGGGTCCTTAATTCCTTCGTTCTGCTTATCCATAAAGGGGCGTCATGATGCTCCATTGCTGAGTCTCTGCTCTGATGGTAAGAAATCTGACTTGGCTCTCTATGTTTATGAATTTCTTCTGTTCCTTTCAGCACCTTGCGGCGGACGTCTCCTGAATCTCACAGTCGATCTTCTTATGCTGCCTGCGGCTGCCTGTGAATGTCAGAAAGCATCTTCTGCGGATCATAGGTCACTCCATTTGCCAGGATGGCATAAAAGACCCGTATCAGCTTACAGCTGATCGCAATCACGGATTGTTTCTTCTTGAGTGGATTATTCGCTCTTGTCGTGTAATACTCATGCAATGACTTAAACTCTGGATTCGTAGCTATCAGCGGTATCGCTGCATTGAACAGTACTGCCCGCAGATTACTCCGTCCTCTTTTGCTTATGGTCGTCTGTCCTTTGTGCTTTCCAGAGCTGTTCTCCCGTAATGAGAGTCCTGCCAGCTTTTGTATCTGTCTGGGTGATTCGAAACGCCTCACATCACCCACTTCTGCCAGAAATCCGGCTACCGTGATCACTCCTATACCTTTGATGGCAAGCATCTGCTCGCTTTCGGGTATCTTCCTGCACAGCTTTTCTATCTCCTCCATAACGGCATCAAGCTGTGCCTTTTTGTATTCGTAATCCTCCAGCAACAGTTTCATTTCATACCGGGCAGCTGAAGAGCCTTTCTTTAAGCCGATGCTGCGTTTTGCTGTCTCACACAGGGTCGTTGCCCTTTTCATTCCTACAGCCCTAAGCTTTGCATCACGCCAGATTTGATTGATTTTCTCGGCTCCCAGTTCCACGATTGCTTCTGGAGTACAAACTTTCTTTAGAAGCAGCATACTGCTCTGTGCTTCATAGTCCCCAAACACATCTGTGTACTCGGGGAAATATATGGCGAACCATCTGGCAAATCTGTTTTTGATCTGGGTCATCTCCCTGATGAGTCTCTTACGATTGGCCACCATAATTCTTAAATCAGCATACACACCATCCGGTGTATACGGTGCAGAATACCGACCTTCGGTAACCAGCTTTGCGATTACCTTCGGATCCTTCCTGTCATTCTTGCTTTGGCTGTTGTCATCCAGTTCCTTGGTCTGCTTTACCGCATAAGGATTAACCATAACCAGGAGGATGCCCTCATCCTCAAGATAAGCGCCGAGGTCAAACCAGTAATGACCTGTCGGCTCGATACCTACGATCACATCTGACTTTCTGTACTTGTCCTGCAAATGCTGCATCCATGCTTTGAAAGATTCAAAACCTTCTCTGCTGTTGCTAAATGTAAAGACTTTTCCAAGCTCAATGCCTCTCCAGTCAAATGCCCTAGCGTACTGTGTCGTGCTTCCGATATCGATTCCAATTACCAAAGTTGATTCTTTTACTTGATTGATTTTTTCATTCTGCTTATAATTCATTTGTGGGTGTCTCCTTTGAACGATGATTTGTCAACCGGCCAGTTAACAATCATTATTCTATGGGTGGCACTCATTTTTTGCAAACCGGTTATTTGTTACTTAACAGGAATGCTCCATTTAAAAATATGTTTGACTAACCATTTCGCAGAAAAATCAAATATTACGCTTATAATCATGATTACAATAATTGCCATAAATACTAAATCTGTTCTACCTCTTGATGAAGATTGTTGAATAATATATCCCAAGCCGTATTTAGCGTTAATAGTTTCGCAGACCGCTATATATGTAAAGCCTATGCCGTAACACATAATATAGCTGTTCAATACACCAGGAAGCGATGCCGGTATTTGTATTCTCCATATGGTTTGCAATTTACTCATACCTATTGTCAATCCTGTATCTATGAGATCACCATTCACCTCATCAAGATTCAGGATCACAGATGGCATCATATATACGAATGTTGCAATAAATAAGAAAACAATTTTCATAAGTTCATCAATTCCAAACCACATAATTAAAAGAGGATAAAAAGCAGTAACTGGAATATATCTCATAATACTGATAATAGGATTTAGAACGTCCTTTGCTATTTTTGAGTTATAAACCAATAATGCTATTGGAAACGCAATCAAACCTGATATAAGAGTCGCAACAGTAATTCTCAAAAAGGAATATCTTATTGCTTTCGTTAACTGTCCTGTTTGAAACATTGCAATCATATCAGTGAATACAGTCTTAGGATCAGGCACAAATAAATGATTTACATGTTGTGCAGTTATATTCCACAGTATTAAAACCGCAATTGACAATGCTATTCTTTTTATAATAGTTTTCATTTTTTATTACCCTTTAAACTTTGAAATAGATTATCTAGCTTTGACACTAGATAATCCTAAAATTATTTATCTAACATCTACGATAGATGAATTAGTTCCTTGCACCTGTGGAAGTTCACCATTCCACTGTTCATACTTAATCTTTTCGATCAGTTCAGGTGTAAGAGATTCTGCAATCTTTCTATTTGCCTCCGCCTCTGCTTCTGCGGCGATCTTCTTCGCTTCGGCTTCACCTTCTGCAATAATTTTTGCCTGTTCTGCTTCGATCTGTGCAGTTTCTCTGTCCTTCTCTGCTGCGATAAGAGCTACCTGCTTATCCTTTTCTGCCTGAACCTTTGCGGTCTGTGCTTCAATGTTTGCCAACTCAAGTTCCTGCTGTGCTGTTACTTTCTTCTGAATAGCAGCTGCCGTTTCATCGTCAACATTTATCGAGGTAAAATTAACGGTGTCAATAATAATTCCATAAGGTAAAAACTTTTCCTTCAAATATGTATCAAGTTCTGCGTTAATTTCAGTACGCTTATCTCCAAAAATGTCGGTAACTGGATACATTGCAGATACTTCTTGCGTCCATGCAATTACCTTTGGCTTAATAAAAGTATCCTTGATTGTTTCGCCAGATCTTCCCTTAAACTGTACGAATGTATCAGCTACTCTATCCACATCGAACTTATAAGAGAATTCCAAATTAACTTTTACCGTCTTACCATCAGACGTAGGAATGCTAAAACTTTCATCTTTCTTAGAATCACCCTTATCCTCAGATGTCAAATAAGACTGTTCAATTCCAATAGAATAAATTGTAACCTTCTTCGTTGGTGCGACAAAATGCCAACCCTGACCAAGTACTTCCCCATCTACGCCACCTGACATGTTGTACACAACTCCTACATAACCAGCCGGTACTTTCTCCATGCACATAAATCCAAGCACTACCGCTACAACCATAATAATTCCTAAAAATACTGCTCCTACTTTTCCTGTCTTCATTTTTTAGTTACTCTCCTTTTCTTTTTTATTATCTTTTTCATCTCTATTCATTTCTTTCATTGCATCTTTTCCAATTCTGGAAATAAATTTTCCGAATGGAAAGAATACAAACGAAAGTAAGAACCATAATGCGAATACTCCTAAAAGTACTAAAATAACTAATACTGGATTCACTATTTTATTCTCCTTCTTTGTTTTCTAATTTAGCGATCCTTTCTTCAAGTTTGCTAATTTTTTCTCCATAATACATATTCATATCTTGAAAAATACCAACTTCGTTTTCATTGCAATAATATAAATACATACCTGCTAAAATTGTTACACAAATAATTAATACGATTAAGCAAAGCCAAGCCATTCTTATCACCTCCACTCTTTTATTCTCTTTTTATTTTGGAATTTTCTGAACAGAATTGTTCACTGATTATAATAATCACGAAATGCATTTCTAATTTTTTTGTCTACATTTTTAGTAGAGTCTGAATAAAAGAAAAATATTATACTGTTATGATTATAATCACTTGCGTTTACTTCTTCGTAAAATTTTTCGATTATTTCTTTATTATCTCTCGACTCATCTAATAAAATGATTCTACCAACACTACACGTTAAAGGAAAATATTGTACAATATATTTTAAAATTTTTATCCCTCCAAATGAAACGTGAATTTAGTTAGAAATCAAAATCTCTTTTAATACTCTCATCACTAATATACTGTAACATTATATCTCGTTCAAAAATTTTATCTCCGATTTCTCCTCTAATTCTTTTGTTATTTTTTCTAATTGTTGAAATACAATTATCTATATTATTTTCCTTAATAATCTTACACATGTCATATGCCAAATCTAATTTGTTTTCAATGTCATTTTTATCAATTAGATTTCTTGCAATATCAACTAACGTATCAGTTACTGCAATGCTTTTATCTGACTCTTCCTTAATCTGATTTCTTAATTTACAAATCTTTTCTTCGTAACTATGTATGATTTGATTTCTGACATTAGTTACATCTGAAATAGGAACGATCCACGTCTGATTAACGTCTTTAACAATGGATCCACAGTCTACGCAAGCTATAGTATAATTCCCAGAACTTTTTCTCTTAAGAATAACACCCTTCATGTACGGTGGTTCATTTTCTCTAACTTGAAATAATACGTTATCTCCTGGCTTAAAAATCATATCTTTATCTCCTAAAGCAAAATTTAATCGTATAAATCTATAACTTTTTTGATACTTTCCTCATTAATATTTTTTAGCAATCTATCTCTTTCAGATATCTTATCTCTAATTTGCCACTTAATTCTTCCATTTTCTTTTCTGATGTCAGATACACATTCTAATTCAATCGAGAAAATAGCTCATTTCATTTCTGCAATTGCTTTTAGTTTATTTTCAAAGTCTTCAGAATCCTTATAATTAATAAGATTCTTCGCAGTATTAATAATCCGTCGTTTTAAATTTTCATATTGTTCAGCTTTATCGGCATCCTTTTCCTCTTGTGTCGGTTTTCTAATTTGACTCTGTAATTCGGAAATCTCTTTTTCATATTTTGAAATAATCTGATTTCGAATATCATCAACCTTATCAAGAGAAGAAATCCATTCCAACTTAACATCGGCATATACGACAGGCTTCATAGGTGATAATATGTATAAACAATAATTGCCGTTTTCTTTACACTTTAGAATTATTCCAATCTGATTTTTAAAACTTTTCTCATCCTTTTGGAATAAAACAACATCACCTGGTTCAAATACAATAGTTTCTTCTTTTCTCATAATAAAAATCTCCAAATCACAATAAATATCTTAATCCACTTAAATACTTTCCCTTTAATTTATCAGTAAGCGTATCTGTTAATGATAAATGATCTTTCATGTCAGCTAACTTTACCCAATAAGCACATAGATAATCGTTTGTATCATGCTGTTTAAATCTCTTGCAATATTCATCATATGTAAGTTCTGATGGTTTAGTTAAAATCAGTAATGCTGACTGGAAATTTTCAGGTAAACATTCTGGATTAAATTCTGTATCTTCTAAAAGATCGTGCATAAGTGCTAAAGCCACGCATTCATCTCTTAAATCATATGGGATAAATCTATTTTCTGCGACATATATGGCTACCCTAATAGCGTGATTTAGTTTATCTTGTGGATAATACTTTTTTGCAATCCTTAATGCATCGCTTATTTTTACTGGATTTTCATCTAATGTCATATATTACTCCTATCGAAACAAAATTTTCATCGAGTGTTCCTAAGCAATTCCGCCAAATGCTTTTGCGGTTCATTGATATACTTACTTAGTGTCTCAATGTTTTCTCTTGTATTTTTGATTATACTTTCAGTAACATAATCTTCAAAATCTTCGCAGTCATCAAATTCATCTTCGAGTCTACTTACCACATCATCAACATAAGATGACATATTCTTAAGAATTATATTGATCATTTGAAGTCTATGAAGTTTTTCATTATTCTCTGCAATTTCTTTCATTGTACCTGCCATATATTTCCTCCTATTTAATTCTTAAAATAGCTGGATTAACAACGCCATCGCCATCATAATTATATTCTCCATTGTGCCATTTTCTAAATAATTCACCATATTTCCAACATTGTGAAAGAATGCTAACGGCACAACCATACATAAATCCAGTGATTCCTTCCTCATCAGCTTCATAACTCAGTTTGTCAGCATTATCAACAATAACTTTCATTACATCATCAGAAGACGCTTCAATTTTTTCTTCCATCATCTCAGCCCATCTCTCTGCATATGTAAAACAGGCTCTACTATATCCATCACTATTCTTATCATACCAATCCTTATATTCTTTCTCTTTTCCTTCTATAATTTTCATATGTTTATTCTCCAATCTTCTTATTCTTCTTATAATCCTGCACGAGATTGCCACAACATAATGGTAATTCCGCCTTTGCAGCAACATCAACGATTACCTTTAAACCACAGCTCTCTACTTTTTCTTTGATCTTATTCATATTTTCCCAATTCCACTGGATAGCGTCTTCGAGTCCATGTTCTTTAGTAGCTGTCGTAGTATTAAGTGGTGTGATTTTTACACAGAAGACATTAGGATTAAGACCATATAGCTTATTCGGATCAAGTTCCCATCCTGCTCCACAAATAAAATTAAGAGTAATAAGCCTATTATTATTTGGCATATTATTGAACTCTTTCTTCATTTCCTCAATAGTTACAACATTAGCTCCTCCAAATAAATACTTTCTTTCCTCTTCATTTGTACTGTTCGTGGAAATCTGAATGTGCATAAATCCATCAAGATATTCTTTTACAGGCATAACCTCATCTTTTAGAACATCAACTGGACTTTTACCGAATACCTTTACTTTTGGTAGAATCGTGTTATAGCAAGGTAAAAATGTGAATCCTTCTCTATAAGTTTTCATATCTTTCATTACCTGTAAAATATTCTTCCAATTATATTGTGGCTCTCCCATACGTGCGAAACCTACTTTAATCTTGTTACTCTTTGTAACATACGGATGTTGATTAAATACAAATTCCAGCTGTTCCCACATCTCTTCTGTAGAAAGATTACCATGGAACCCTAATTCTGGAACTAAACAAAATTGACAATGCTGTGGACATCCATACTGTGTACTGATTGCAGTCAGCCACTTTTCCTCAAAAGGCACTAGATTCTTCTTAATCAGGTCTACATCATCCGTCATAATGATTTCCTGAGATTTTCCTCTCGTGTTTACATCCTGCATGGAAGTTGTCTCGATATAAAAATTCTTTTCCTTATTATAAAGGACATAAACGCTGCCACTTGGATATGCATACTCTTTTACCAATTCAAAATGTTTCATTTTTAATTCGCTCCTTTGTCTCATACAAAATTTTATAAGCCGCACTTAATCCAGCTCTATCATCCAACAAAATATTGTAATAGATTTTATTGCCGGTAAAAGGAATATAAGAAGGAGATTCATTTATGTAATCAACATGAATTCCAACCTCTATACATTTATTCTCCATAAATTTGAATTTTGATTCATCACAGCATGTACTAAGAATTAGTGTACATCCCATATCCTTACATTCTTTCAATAAAGCAATTACTTTGTCGTATCTATAACCTTTGTCATAATAATCAAAGATTGTATTATCAAAATCAAAAGCAATAATTATTCCTTTATGAATTTTCCAATTTTCAACCAATCGGTCTATACACATATCATCATTAAGATATGGATCAACCGCAATATTGTTCAATTTCTTCATACTTTTTCATCCATGTTTTTCTATCATCTTCCGTATAACCAAAGAAATATGGATAAAGTTTGTTATTTGTTGTGAAATAGTAATGATGATATTCTCCATCTGGCAAAAACATAACACCTGGAATATCAATAGTTTCTTTGATTTTTAAGAAATTCTGATATGCTTTTTTATTACCAAACATCTGGCGGAAAGTCACTTGCTTTACACCGATATCATGCATCTTATTTATATATGTAAGGCAGTCCTCTGTGGTCATTCTCTCATTTAATACATTGATGACTCTCAGTTTCGTAGTCTTTTCAATTTCAGGGAGCATCATCCGTAATTGTTCCATTGCTTTTGTATCATAGGATTCTATACTTAAAGCAATCTTTCGGAACTTCTGAATCAAACCCATATCGGTCGGCAGGATTCTGGTATGTATATCCAATTGTTTTCCATATTTTGTAGCCAGCTCATACATCCGGTTATAAAAGTCGATATTTTCCTGCCAATGATAAAAAGGATCTCCACCACCGGATAAATTCACAGTTGGTGCCTCCGATGCAGCAATACACTTTTCCAGATAATCCCAGTCTATTTTACTTTTATCGGTAACTGCATTCTGTAAAATCGGATGATGTTTCGTGATACAATATTTACAATGACAATCACAGCCAAAATTTGTTATCACGGTAAATCCTCTATTTTGTTCAGTATACATAACAAAATCCTCCTAAATAATGTAAATGAAACCGTAGATTCCTAATAATCAAATCCACTTATCAATCTCACGAAATACATTTCCAAGCGAATCTACAATCATCAAATCTGTTTCTTCATTCAACATTACTTTTATTTTTTCTCTGTTTATCACAACTAAATGTTCACCACTAAAATATGAAATATAATTAGCGGCTGGATATACTTGTAATGAAGTTCCACCAACTATTAACATATCTGCTTTCTGAATAGCATTTATTGCGCTCATAACAGCATTCTCAGGAAGTTGTTCTCCATACAAAGTTACATTTGGTCTTATTTGACCTCTACATTCACACTTAGGAATACTCTCATTTGTAGTGAATATATAATCAGAAGGATATTCTTTTTTACACTTACTACAATAGTTTCTTTGAGTGGTTCCATGGATCTCAAATACGTTTTTACTACCGGCTTTCTGATGTAATCCATCAATATTTTGAGTTACAATGGCTTTTAATTTACTAATCCTCTCCATTTTAGCCAGTACCTTATGCGTAATATTCGGATCAATATTTCTTGTATCCATCTTTTGGCGGTAAAATTCATAGAATACTTTTGGATTATTATATAAACATTCTCTACTCAAAAGATATTCTGGCTCATACTTATCAAACTGAATGTCATGTTGATTATATAAACCATTTTTGGAACGAAAATCAGGAATACCACTTTCTGTAGATACACCAGCTCCTCCAAAGAATACTATGTTGTTTGATTCTTCTATATATTCTCTCAATTTATCATACATACACTTTATAATCCTTTAATAATAAATACCTATTTTTTCTAACTTCGCCAAGATTTTTTCTGCTTGTTCTCTATCGCCAATAGCATTACAAATCCTCTCCCTATGTGGAATAGAACTATATGGGACAAAATGCTTTGCACTCACATATTTCCATTCTCCATTTTCGTAAATCAGGAAATGAGGGTATCCACAATTATCATTTCGCACATCATATACTTTTCTGATTACACTATGATCCTCTTTCTTAACCACTTGAAAAACTTCATTCATACAATCTACGCTCCTTTTTCAAATAATCCATTTATATATTCATCCATTTTATATGTCAACTTAATACAATTTCCATGAGATATATAATTCTTCCATGCCTTATAGCTCTCATCAAAATCTTTTTTACTTAGTTTTCCATTATTAACAAGCTTAACCATTTTAGCAAATTTCTTTTTGGCTGCTCTCTTATTCGAATTTAATAATTTACGGATCGGTATACCATATTTAGTCACATATGTATGAAATCCGCAAAATCTTATGCCGTTCTTAAATGGAATTACTTGTGTTTTACCATTTAATTTCAAGTTCAATGACTCAATAAATTCATATATTGCATTTAGACAATATACTGCATACTCTTTACTTTCTACAATCAAGTAAAAATCATCCATATATCTACCATAATATTTAACCCCTAGTTCTCCAGTAATAAAATGATCCAATCCAGATAAATATAACAATGCAAACACTTGGCTTATCTGATTTCCTAATGGAATCCCTATTCCTTCTGTACTATCAATAAATTTTTCACATAGCCATATAACATCTTTATCTTCAACAAAATACTCAATTATATCCTTTAATATGTCATGATCAATACTATAGAAAAATTTACTAATATCCGCTTTAATAATCCAACAATTATATCCGTATTTACAATACGCCAGATACATCTGCTCTCTCAAACAATCTAATCCAAATAATGTTCCTTTATCAATTTGTCCAGCATAATTTGTTAATATGAATTCTTGCTTTAAAATTGACAATAAGACATTATCACAAACACTATGCTGTACAATTTTATCCTGAAAAGAACATGCTTTTATAATCCTCTCTTTGGGTTCATATATCGTAAATTCATGATAGGGAGCTATTTGATATGTTTTTGTTTCTAATCTCCTTTTAATTTGATATATACCATCCAAGGCAGTTGTTCGAAATTTAATGTTACTTTTACTAAATCCTTTACCTGATTTAGATTTTTTATAAGCCTTATATAAATTCCCAAAATCACAAATTTTCTCAAAATCAGAACTATATTTTTTATCTTCTGTTATAATATTTTAATCCTTTGTATTTATCTTTCTTGTTCAGAAAGAAGGGTTGTCTGTTCTTTTGATGAAGGGACTCTAATTTCAGTGTTTCTCCTACTTTATTGCATCTTCCTTCCCAGAACGGACGCACAGCTTTGACGTTACTGCACCAATTGTAGTTCACGTTACCATTGGAGTTGACGTACTGAACATTGTCAGAACTGTAGCATACAACAAACAACCAATAATTTTTATCTCTTTTTATCTTTCTCTCTCCATGCAATAGTCATATATTTTACATCTTCAATTTGCTTCTGCCAGTTTGTGACAGTATCTGTCCCTATCAAATTAAGATTCATAGACATTTCAATAAAACATGATAATTTATCACATGAAGTAATCGCTTTAGTTTGTAATTCAAGTCGTTCTGATTTTGAGTTTTCGAGATTTAATCGATTTGCATCTATTAAGAATTCGTAAATATCTATACTTTTATCCTGTATTCTTTTTATTAGTTGAATATATTTAACCGGATATCTTTTTCTGTTTGAAGTAATTCTAATTGTATATTCCATCAAAGAGGTTGCTTTTACAATTACATCTAATAATTTACTCGCAGCCACTTTTATTATTCGCTCCTTTCAGTCGCTTACTTAAAGCACCGGCATATGGGCTTTCGCCCCTTGCCTGGTTATCGGCGAGCCTACGCTTCGCTTGTTTTTTAAGATACGAAGATATCAGATTTCAAGATGAAAAACGGACGCACAGCCCCGACGAAACTGCAACAATAGTAGCCCACGTAACCAAAGGAGTAGACGAACTGAACACTGCCAGAACTGCAGCCGGAGGGTGTTGAGTCAGGAGTCGCAAGCCAATACCAAGAATCAAGTTTAGAAATATTCTTTCTATATTTTCTGTATAGATCAATCGTAGGAATTGCTAGAATATCTCCAGTAACAGTTCCATAATCATCTAATCCATCAAGAGATAGTAAATCTAATGTGATAGGAACTAATCTGTCTCCAAATTCCATTTGTAAGTTCTTTGCTAAATCACTATTAGTAATCATATTTCTGACATTGGAATCAGTGTAATTGTTTGTTTTTCCAAATTCACATCTATCTAAATATCCATCCATAAAATAATATGTAAGATTACCATCCACTACTTTATTCCATGCATATCCACAAATAGAAATAATCTTATCTTTCATATATTCTTTAACTGCATCACGGAATTCTGTCTCATATTTTCCTCGATCCTCATCAAACCAGTCCGGTGTAATATCTTGATCAACATTGAAATTCCATTCATCAACAGGAACAGCTTTATTTCCATTTGGAGGAAGCAATTCAGCTCTCACAAATACTTTCATAGCATTCATACGATCATCCTCAATGCCTAAACTTTCGAGCAGATTAGAATGACTATCATTCCCTTCTGGTGCTAAAACTACCTTATTCTTTAAAATAATTCCTGATTTAAACTGACACATATTTATTTTCTCCTTCCTATCTAGTAATTATGTCAAAAAATAACTGTTCACACATCACAAGCATGATGCAAACACAAATAATCAATATTGCTTTACAAATTTTTTCTTTCACATTTCACCTCTCGAAATTTCGATTTCATTTAAAAATCAATCATTAAGACTCATATAAATCATAAGTTTTACAAATTAGTACTCATCTTGGTTCTACATATTTAAAAACAGCTTTACCATCTTCGATATAAACAAGTGTTGGATTTTCATATTCTTCATATCTTGTATATCCAATAAAACCATATGTTTCAATATATGGTGCTAACCAATCTAAGAAATGTTCGATCTCAGAGTCATAATTTTTCAAATTGGCTCTAATATTTACTTTCCAAGTTTTAGAAATTGTATTAAAAATCATCTTACTGTTAGTAGAACCATCAAAATAGTAACTATCACAACAAGCTACCATATACCATCTATCACACTTAAAAAATTTATGTCCTGGTAACACATCTGGTTTGTCAGTTCCATCAATAAGACTATGTAAAATATCTATAACATCCTTTGATGTATCTCTATATAAGTCAAAACACACATTAATTTCTGTGTACATTCCCATTATGAATTATTCACCTTTCTAATATATAATACCTTATTTTTTCTCAGATACAATTTTCTGAAACATGTCGTCAACAGAATCCAATAAATCATATCTTTTATCAAATACAGCTGTTGAACTCCTGGCAAATTTACGCTCTACCATATCGATGTAATAAGTCGTGCTCCCATCATCGCCCATATAGAATTCGTCCCATTCTTCATCTGTCATCAATCCTTTGACATATAATTGATCAATTGCAAGGTTATCAAAACTAACTACTTTAAATTTATCAATAATATCTTCAAGATTTACATATAGCCAATTTTGATTTGCGACAATATTCTCATGATCTTTTATGTAAAAATCATCACCACGTCTAAGATGTTTATAACCAAGAATCAGCATCTTCAGATTATTATTCTCTAAAACTTCTACATCCGATGGCTTTAATACCCCGTTGATTACATGAATAACCGCATTTGGATATTGCTTAATAAGTTCAATAAATCTTTTTGTTGGATTTACAAGAGATACACCAAGACCATAGATAAGTTTTTCATCAACAAGTCTTCTGATGAGTTCCTGTTTCTTCTCAAAATGAATCTGGTTTACAGTCATGTTTACAATAACTTTTCTATCTTTGAGTTTCTGTAAGAATGGAATTAAATCAGGATGACTTGTAGCATCTCCACCACCAAGAGCAACTTCCTGATACGGATGAAGCGTGTTAATGAATTTCTCATTCAGAATATCTCCAAATTTACCATCTGTTGTACTACCTTCGTGACAGAATGGACATCCCATATCACAAAAATTTGTTATTTTAATATCCATATTCTCTGCAAAAGCTGGAACAAACTCATCTTCATCTGTCTCTCTAATCTTAGTACCATCACTCAAGATTGTGGTTCTAAAATTTCCATTTATGTATCTTCCTAATAATCCCATTCTTAAAATCCTCCTAAATTAAATCAACCATCGTATCCATATTTACCAAATGAAACAATTTTATCTCCACTTTTACTTGTATATCTATATGCAAATGTTTCAAGATCATCGTTCTGCCACTCCTCATAGGTTTTAGCATCCTCGTCTACAATATTGTTTTCTTTTGCGTATTTGGTATAATACTTTTCTTTCGCAGATTCTGACAAGTCTGACCAATCTTTAGAAAATTCATCTTTGTGATTTTCATAGTCTTGTGCTGCATATTTCTTATCATCATCTGATAAACTATTTGCTTTTACAAATGACCTAGAACCCCATTCATCAAAAAGAAGTTCGCCATTCTTCCACTGTTCAAACTCTTCCTCGCTACACATTGTAAGTGAATGGGTGCTAGATGAGTTAGTTTCAAATACTCCACGTCTAATCTGTCTCTTCATATTATTAATTTCCTTTCATGTAAACTTCATAATTATCGAATTCTGGCTTTAAATCACCGTAATTTGTATAAGTACCCCACATTGTTTTTTCTTCTCCTTCGTTTACATACATTCTGTCATCAAATTCGTCTGAATTATCATTTCCTGTGATAATCTTTGAATCTCCGAATAAGTATCTAAATAATTTATCTGAATCATGTAATACATCATTAACAAAGTCCTCGGTCTCATTAGAATGATCAATGTATCCATAACCATCAAAATCATAATAAGATCTAATTTTGCCGTCATATTCCCATGATGCTTCTTTCAATTTTGGTAAGTTATATTCAATGTTATTATTTTCCAAAATATCTTTTAGCTTTCGTAAATAATCATCAGCCTGATCTTTATCAAAACTTAAAATTGCTGTGATTAAATATGATGCCTTACTATACAAATCATCATATTCGTTATTTTCCCAACCGAATTCACCAATAGTAAAGTCAATATGTTTTGATAAATTATAGTCGCCTTTTGCTATACAAATTGCATGTGTACTTGATGAATTTGTTTCAAAAACTCCTCTACGAATTTGTCTCTTCATCGCAATATTCTCCCTATAAACTCTCATATCTCTTCAGCATTTCAGCATAAACATCGTCTTTGCTTGCATAATACTCATCATCCAACTTCTTCTGAATCTCTTTCTTACGCTTATCAAGTTCCTTCTTCAGTTCTTCTTTCTCCTTACGCTGCTCCACACGCTTTTTATATGCAGAAATATCAATTTTTCCAATGACCTCTGCTGTAATGTTTCCTTTATATCGTTCTCTTGATTCTTCTACACTGATGATTTCATCAATTTTTGCATTAGGGTTATTATTGCTTAATGCTACCATATCCCCTATCTTATAATGATTTCCATCATCATAAATAGCAAAGCAATACTGTGTGCAATAACCCCATTTAATAACTGCTACCTTACTAAATCCTTCTAATTTTGCCATAATAATCTCCTCTACTTTTCTGCATCAATAACCAAATTTCCATAACCACTTTCATAGATAAGAGCTTCCGATAGCTTTACTGAGGCACAATTTTCGCCACCTCCATCGATTGTAATCTCAATATTTGGATTTATCTTTGCGATTTTATCCAAAATATTTATTACCTCATCAGCTGTGCATTGCTTTGTGTTTTTCTTATTAATCCATTCTGCGAACTGTTCAAAATCGTTCTTGTCCATGCAAACCTCAGAATAGTAATAATCCTTATTCCGAATAATCGCCCAGATTTTCTTTAACTTCTCTCTGAATGGACATTGCTCTCTGTAATAGTTGCCACTCGTATGTGTTACAAATGCATAATCTCCATCTTTGTAATCACAAATTGCAAAATGAATACCTTCATCACAACCACATTTACAATTGATAATCAGCTCATCATCTTTGAAATTTTTAAATACTGCCATGTTTAACCTCTCTCGTATTTCATTCTTCTCTCAACCTCTTCGTCGTTATCCTCGTCATTAAAATATTTATAAGCAAGTAACATAGGATAGTTAGAATCTTTTGCTCTGTCCCACATCATAAATTCTGTCCAATTAACTTCACCTGTATCATTATTCCAACTTGGACTTTCAAATAATTCATCAAATACACTACGATATGAATACTTTTTCCTTTGAATATTTCTATTTTTTATAATAGTTGATTTACCATATCCTTTAATCTCTACAAGAACGTTTCTGTAATCAACTCTTTTGCACAATCTTATAAACCATTTTATGAATTCTTTATAGGTCTGTTCAAATTCTCTGTCTCTTAAGGCAGCATCTACTACGAGAATATATTCATCTTGAGTTTGTAACCAACCTCTATCGTAGCTTTTATTACCATACCTATCTTTTAAATTATTGGTTCTATCTCCGAATTCATCACATGAGCATGAACTGTTATAACCATTTTTCTGAATGATATATACATTCATATCGCCCTCAGAGCCTGTTACTCTTGGCAGATGATTTAGCACTGTTTCAAGTATATATCTCTTCTCAGCCTGAGTTCTTCCCATAGGACTAACTGTTACGGTTCCATTTATATAAGTCCAATATGACATTTATATCCTCCTATGCTACTGCTGCCGTTTTCTGTTTTGAATTTTCTTCTACATTTTTAACAAATTCATCAAAATCACGCTTCATGTATATATAATTGACCTTCTGATCAGGACTGAAAGACGAATTATTACTTTCATACTTCTTAATCCAGTCCTCAAAACTCAGATCCCGATCATTCATACAAGCATAAGCCATAATAGCAACTAATGCAGTCTTACACGCTGTATAAACAGGAGAATCAATCTTTACACAGTCATCTACCATGTCCTCATAAAATGAGATATCCTCACCATTTACTTCTGCATTTACATTGTTCTGAACGAATCCAATAACAGTATCATTTGTAACAGTATCCTCTTCGTCAGTTTTTACATCATCCACATTGCTTTTAATCTGTAAATACTCATTCATCAATGCGGTATATGTATCCATCTTTGCACTAACAAGCTTTTTATCAGTAGTGCCTGGTTCCTTATCTAAAGAATCGTAGCTACGTCCGTTAATTTCTTTAGAATGCAAACTTGCTACTAACTCCTTCAGGAAATCTGCAAATTTAGAATCATCCATACCAGTCTTAGCAAATTTATGAAATACAGCCAACCACACCGGAATATCCTTCTTCACTAAAATTGTCTTGCATTCTTCCCCACAAGCATTTTCAATTCTCTGAAAGTATTTCTGAATTGTATTAAATTCTTCCATACTTCCATTATCCTCAAGGTAATCGCATACCTCTTTTGCTCCACGTTTATATGAATCAAAATGAAAAACATTCATAACAGATCTACATACTACCTGTAAATATTCTCCATTCTTTCTGCATGTATCAGAATATTCGATAGAATTTTTGAAAAATCCTTCTTCTGCGATATTCTTAACCTTACGTGCATATGTAGGGAGCCATGTTAATGCTCTCTGACTCGTATTCATACCTTTATGATTATTAAGCTTTCGCACAAGCTTACTTACTTTTTTCATATCACAATTTGGATATGTGGCAATTTTAATCTGATAATTATCAAATCTCTTTTTTAATTCATTGGGAAAGTCATCATATGTTTTGCCTTTTAAATCAAAGATTTTCTTTTCCCATAAAATATTACCATCATCATCTCTTACAATTTTTCCGTTTTCATCAATAACCTTAGTCTGATATTCAATTTCAGAGTCTTCCGTTTTGGCAGAAAACTTGTGATTCCCAAAACGGATCATTAACAATGCAGTTGTTCGCTGTAAACCATCAACAATATACTTTTGAACAATATCATCATTTAATGGAACCTCTGCTAAAATTAAAGGAGGCATATAATCCTGAGTTAAAGCAGTAACACCAATCCCATCTACAAATTCATCACTGCTACAAAAATAACGCTGCACATCCTGATTATCACTTACATCATTGTCTCTTACCTCGCTGATATAATTGATTACTGGTACATTTACCTCGATTACTTTACCCATGATTTATTCCTCCTAATAATTTACAATAATATCTTCACATTCTCATATGCCTGTATAGCAGCAAGATTATGTAAATACTCTTTAGAACTAATATGTAATGCTTCTTTTATCTCTGCCGGCTTATATCCATCAGAAAGAAGTAACACTATTTTTCTTTGCAATTTTGATAACTTATTCAAATACTTTTCAATTTTGCTTTCATGCCAGCCACTATGCTCACAAGCTTCATCAAAAGTATTGAATTCAGATGGTATTAACTCACTAAGTTGTAGTCCATCTTCCGTTACAAGATTACTCATACTATCTATTTGCTTTACAGGAATACGTTTAATCCTGTTACGATCACGGATCTCAGTTTTAAACTTTCGTTGCACATTACCAATAAGAAACGATCTAAACTGGCAATTTTTATCATCTTTATATCTAATTGCACTATCAGACAATGCTTCCAATGCAATAGAATAAAAATCGTCATAGTCTTTATCAGAAATACCGCCTATTTTAATAAATAATGGATAGCAAATCTTTTTCAACTCAGCCATCTCATTATTGCAATAGAACTCTAAGGTTTTATTTATGTCCATTGTTTTCTCTCCTATCAATAGCCTTATGTAATACTTCTCCAAAATCCAAATCAGATTCACGTAACTTTACATGCTTTGTTTCCACATAACACTTTGGACATCTATTAAACTTCTCATTACCTTCATTTGAAAATGACATGGCAGCTACCATAGGGATTCCACAATCTTTACATAGAATCATTCTGATCATCCTCCTCTACAATCCGATACCGGTATTTTCTATCAAACAAACCATTGATTGCTTTTTCTGTTCGTTCTCTACTAAATGCTCCTGGTTTTAAATCTTTTAATACATTTCCAATAATAAGCATCTCATCTTTCATTTCTCTTCTTAATTCCCTATTTTGTTTGATATTTTTATAAATCTTCCAACCTCGAAACAGATCAAATGGATTGCTAATTTCTATAGTATGTAAAATATCTATCATTTCTAAATCTTTATTATGTAATTCCTTTTCAAGATATCTAAATCTTTCAGATGCATCTTTAACCGTGTCATCACACTGTCCAAACATCTCGATCCATCTGGAAATATTCTCTGACGTTGTTTTTTTACCACCCTGAAGAACTATAAAATTCACTTTCCGTTCTTCATCATCAACCTTTTTCGGTTGGATATCTGGGATTGCTTCTACCCTAAATCCCATATTCCGTAACCCTTTTGGGAGACCTTTTAAAATATTACGTGCCTTTGTTTCATTAAATAAATCACGTTTTGCTTCTGAGCAACTAATTGCTGTACCGTTATCATCCAGACAGATATAGCAATTTCGATTATTCTTTATCACATAATCCATAATGAAATTTTCCTTTCTTCTATATTTGATAATGTGCCATGGCGGACTTGAACCACCGACACCAACCGTACCGAAGTGTTCTACCAACTGAACTAATGGCACTACCCAGTAAAGAAAAATGTAAAACGTTCTGATCTACAACACTTGGGTTTCAATATGTAAATCAAAATTTTACAAAATCTGTGCTCAATGCTGTGCACTGACATCGAACAAATAATCTGACGAGGCTTCTTATTAACGTGGCAAATTATTCCTATTTATATATGCTGCCTTAACATATACTTTCGGCAGGTTAGTGGATCGTGTCCGACTTGAACGGACGACTGTTCGCTTATGAGGCGAATACTCTAACCTTCTGAGTTAACGATCCATATGCACCATACGGGGTTCGAACCCGTGACACCCAGATTAAAAGTCTGGTGCTCTACCTACTGAGCTAATGGTGCATAACGGGGCTAGTGGGATTCGAACCCACGCACTACCATCTCTGATAGTTAATGCAGCAGTCAAAGTGCTGTGTCTTACCGCTTGACGATAGCCCTATAAATTTATTCTCTATATTAAGTTGTATAATCCTTGAATTTCTTAGCAGACTTGCCCGAATTTTCCAGATGAAACCTGACTTTGATCAGTTGACATTTATTGGAAAAATATGTACAATATAATATAGTAGTGTGCAAGCACTGCTCTTTGGAGTATTCTCCGAAGTTGTTATGTAGTGCAGTCTAGTAGAAAGGTGCGCCAACACCGGTTGAATCGCTAGGCTGCATTTTTTATTTTGTTTGGAACAATTATGATTCTACACCCGAACACCTGTTCTGTCAATATAAAAATCGAACGTTTGTTTGTTTTTCTGTTCGGTATTATTATTTTATTTATCTATGAGTCCTATTTTCAGGACTCATTAGTTGGTAGTCGCAAGAGTAAAACGTCATGCATAATACCTTTTCTAGTAATATTCTCAGGTGATTGAACCATGGAAAATAACTGCATATGAGGTACATATGAATCATTGTTCATAATGATCGTCTTTGACTTCTCAACCAAAATGCATACACTCTCAGGAGTAGTTACTTTATGAGATTCCAAATTCCTATCAAAATCAAATGTATAGATAGTAATATTACATTCAGCTCCACTTTCTTTTAATCTTTGTAAAATAGCAATGGCTTCATCGTAGCTCTCTACTTTATAAGTCTCAGTATTCATAATACTACCCTCCCTTAAATACACATACTAACTTTAAGCGCATTTAATACTCTGTTGTTATCGTATTCACTGATTTTCCCACCCTATCTTTTATTCTCTTTTTGTCGATAGTTCTAAGCTGCTCTAATTCAATTGTAGAGTCAACTTCAAGACCATTCTCTTCGCTACTCTTTAGCAACACATGCGTAGGAAGGGATGGCTTCTCTTTAGAAGTCAGAATAGCAACAATAGTTGTAGGGCTATATTTATTGCCAACGTCATTTTGAATGATAAGCACAGGACGGATTCCTCCCTGTTCAGATCCTACAACTGGTCTCAAATCTGCGTAATAGATTTCTCCTCTTTTCATGTCGTAGTCACCTCTCCTTTCCTAGTATGTAAATCCTACGCATTTATCTTCGTGTCTTCCTTTGATAGTTCACATTATATATGGTTTATATAAGGTTGTCAATAGGTTTATATTATTTTTTTCAAAAAGTTGACATAAGGTTTATATTAGCCATATAATAACCATAAGGTAATCAAGGAGGGTACTATATGGCACACGGTCAAATTGCAAAAGACAAAACTACTATTTCTCTTGTAATTCCTAAAGATTTAAAGGAAAGACTTTTTGAAATCGCTACAAAAGAAAACAGATCCGCTAGTTCACTTATGGTAGCATTGTTCGATAATTATGTATCTATTTATGAAGATAAAAAATTGTTATCAGAATATAATAATCTTTCTTATAAAGCAAAAGAAGATGACTCGAAATAGATATTTTATTCTATATCTACTCCACCGCCTTTCACGATTCTTTCAATTTCATAATCTCCTTCTACACAATATTTTTCAAACAAATAATCTTCCAACTGCTTCACAACATTGTTTGGGTCATAGGCGGTCGGCTGTTGGTCAGTTACAAACACAATGGCATCACCTACGGCACAATATGTTTCATAATCCTGTTCTCTTAACCAACTAATATTTTCAATTAAAGATTCACATAGTTTATCAGCATCAATCGGTCTTCCCATCGTTCACTCTCCTGTTCCATTGCTCTATTGCCTCTTCCTCTGATTCTTGTCCTCCTATTTCAGCAAAACAGTTATTACATTGTACCCAGTGCCAACTGTTTCCCGTTAAACGTAGATTCTTACTGCCACAGAACGGACACGGTTTAAGTTCTTTGCTCATTCTTCACCCCCCCAATCAATACAATTTCTGACCACATCCGCAATATCCTGGATAAGGCATTAGGTTATGACACTTTGGGCAGAAGTATTTTCCCTCGATAATCTCTCTTGAAATCGCCGTATGCTTTTCCACGGATTCACGACATTCCTCTACCGTACCTATCTGGCGGTACTGCTGCACCTCTTCCAGAGCCTTGATTGCCGTATCATACGCATTATTCAGATTGTCTACCTCCTGCACAATATCGCATTTTGCGCAGTCTCTATTGCAATCACGATTTATGCATTCTTTTTCGATCAGCATTAAACTTTTTGCTTCATTCTCCGTCATGGCTACTCCTCCAACAGCTCCGGATTATCAAATTTGTTGCCGATAACTTCGTCACAGTCTAAATTCCATCTCATGGCTCCTGAATATGAAAACATAGGCGGGTCATATTTAATAACATCAATTTTTGTTTTTCCATTCCATTGATACTTACAAATATCATTCTCCCAAATCAGCTTGCCGTTCTTGTCCTTCAGTCCGGTGCACTGGCAGATTGTGGATGGTGCTACCTCAAATGCCACAAACTGCAAACACCCTTCTTCTCCGACCTTATCACTCTCATTTACCGAGTTACCAACTGCATGAATAAATACTTGTCCTGTTACACCATCATCAATACGATTTCCAATTACCCATTCCCCGTTATCAATCCGCTTTCCACGGAATAAATATCTATCCTGCATCGTTATTCCTCGCTTTCTTTCTGCAACCATTTCTTAATGTTACTTTTACAACTCGACTCACACCTACTATGCCTACAGTCAATATGGTCTGAAAGATACACAACGCAATGTTGGCTTACTACTGACAACATTTCTGCCAGTTCTTCATCAGTCATGTTCCTGATCCGGTCTGCGTTGGTCATAGGTGCGTAGTGCTCGCAGTCTCTTTCTATGTCCTCATGCGGACAGTCGTTGATTTTCTCGCACCATGAGTACGCATCAAACCCATTATCTTTTGTTTCTAAACGCTTGCAATTCTTACATTTCGCCATAATCTACCTCTCTTCTGTAAAAACTTTGAAAATTTCTGAATCTATTTCCCAGTTTTTACAATTTTTTGTGCTGTCTTTAATAGCCAGTTCCTTCACATCAAATTGAGAGCATATCTCCGATTTGGTAACAGCATTAGTGCATCGATTTAATTTCATGTACTTGCAATTCAGACACATCTTTTTAATCTGATATTTCTGAAATGCTGCTTGCCCTAACTTACAGGAACATCCTGCATCATTATCTGTCGTATATACGGATCCGCAATTGCGCCCATCGTAATCTATACCACTATAAGTAGTGACATTTATTACATTCCTTGTTTTTCCGCAAAATTTACATGTTCTTTCTTCTCTCTTCATTCCTCACCTTCCATTTCTTTCAGCTTGGCTTTTGCTTCTTTTTTTGTGAGGAATACTGTTTTACCAAATTCCATTACATCAATTTGGCCAGATAAAGTCTTATCGTTTGATTCATAATCGCAATACAGTATAATTTCTCCATCTTCAAAACAATCCAAATGGAAGTCTTTAACTGTAAACTCGTCTATATCTTTTCCAAATCCTGCAAAATCAAGGAAAATTTTATCTCCCACCTTGCACGGAAACCGCAGTAGGAATCCCTGTTCCTCGGCATCCTCATAATCAGCTAATTTTTCAGTAGGACTACCATTTCCATAATCAGGCAATCTCCAAATTTCCTCTCCACATCTTTCACACTCAAATGGATGTTTATATACCGCCACTCCTGCTATATTTCTAGTTGTCAACCTCTCCATATTTTCTCCTTTCTGTTACACAATTTTTTCGATATTTCAGTTTAGATGTTCATAACACCAGACTTCCATCCTGCTTTTTTAGCCTCTTCTGAAAGAATCTCATTTTCTTCAGCTATAG
>ERZ827524.1092-NODE-1092-length-29038-cov-8.677742_pt1 | contig 29038 bp, 25 predicted proteins | sample MGYA00519702_ERZ827524 | MGnify/ENA primary metagenome ERZ827524 (study PRJEB31778, sample SAMEA3449341) | human gut metagenome | biome: human gut; feature: human-associated habitat; material: faeces | place: United Kingdom | collected 2010/2012 ...
GAATTTATCGAGCGCTTCCCGGAAAAATACAATACCCGCATCGAGCGCGGCGGCACGAACGTATCCGGCGGCCAGAAGCAGCGCCTGTGCATCGCCCGCGCGCTGCTCAAAAACCCGAAGGTGCTCATTCTGGATGATTCCACCAGCGCCGTCGATACCGCGACGGATGCGAAGATTCGCGAGGCCATGCGCACCCACATTCCCGGCACGACCAAGATCATCATTGCGCAGCGCATTTCCTCCATTCAGGATGCGGATCGCGTGCTCGTGCTGGACAACGGCCGGGTCAATGCGTTCGATACCCCGGAGAACCTTCTGAAGACCAACGCGATCTATCAGGAAGTCTACAACAGTCAGGCCGGAAGCGGCAGCGGCGACTTTGACGAGGCCGCCATGAAGGGAGGCGACTGAGCATGATGGGACGAAACAGAAACGCCGGAAAGCCCGGCGCGAAGAACCCCGGCAAGACGTTTAAGCGCATCATGGCCGAGATCATGGGCCGCTATAAGCTGCACTGCGTCGCGGTCGTGCTCTGCCTGATCGTCAGCGCGGTGGCCAACGTCTACGGCACGATGTTCATGCAGCGCCTGATCGACGATTACATCACTCCGATGATCGGCCGCCCCGACCCGGATTTCGGCCCGATGGGGCGCGCCGTGCTCGGCGTCGCGCTGGTGTACCTCCTCGGCGCGTTCAGCGCGTGGCTGTACAATTACCTGATGATTTTCGTCTCGCAGGGCACGCTCAAAAACCTGCGCGTCAAGCTCTTTTCCAAGATGGAGCGCCTGCCGATCAAGTATTTTGACACGCACGCCCACGGCGATATTATGAGCGTCTATACCAACGACATCGACACCATGCGGCAGATGATTTCCCAGTCCATGCCGCAGCTCATTTCCAGCGTTGTGACGATTGTGAGCATCGTGACCTCGATGATTATCCTCAACGTGCCGCTGCTGATCATCACGCTGTTCATGGTTGCCACGACGATGACGCTCTCCGTCAAGCGCATCAAGAGCGCCGGGCGCTTCTTCGTCGCCCAGCAGCAGGATCTGGGCAGGGTCAACGGCTATATCGAGGAGATGATGGACGGCCAGAAGGTCGTCAAGGTCTTCTGCCACGAGGAACAGAATTTCGCGGGCTTCAAGCAGCTCAACGATGCCCTCCGCGAGAGCGCCTACAACGCCAACCGCATCTCCAACACCATCATGCCGCTGACGATGGCGATGGGCAACCTGAGCTATGTGCTCTGCGCGGTGGTCGGCGGCCTGCTGGCCTCCGGCGGCTACCTCGGCCTGACCATCGGCACGCTGGTCTCCTTCCTGACGCTGAATAAGAGCTTTAACCAGCCAATCAATCAGGTTTCGCAGCAATCCAATGCCATCATCATGGCGCTGGCGGGCGCGGAGCGCGTCTTTGACCTGCTGGATGAAGCGCCCGAGGTGGACGACGGCTATGTCACCCTCGTCAACGCGAAAAAGGACGAAAACGGCGTCATCACCGAAAGCGACGGCCGCACCGGCCTCTGGGCGTGGAAGCACACGCACAAGGACACGGGCGAAACCGAATATCGCGAGCTGAAGGGCGATATCGTAATGGATCACGTCGATTTCGGCTACAGCGACGATAAGCTGGTGCTCCACGACATCAAGCTCTACGCCACGCCGGGGCAGAAGATCGCGTTCGTCGGCTCGACCGGAGCGGGCAAGACGACCATCACCAACCTGATTAACCGATTCTACGACATTCAGGATGGCAAGATCCGCTACGACGGCATCAACATCAACAAGATCAGGAAGGACGACCTGCGCCGCTCGCTGGGCATCGTGCTTCAGGATACGCACCTGTTCACCGGCACGGTGATGGAGAATATCCGCTACGGCCGTCTGGACGCGACGGACGAGGAATGTATCGAGGCCGCCAAGCTCGCCAACGCGGACGGCTTCATCACCCGCCTGCCGGACGGCTACAACACCATGCTCAAGGGCGACGGCGGCAACCTCTCGCAGGGACAGCGCCAGCTTCTGGCCATCGCGCGCGCGGCGGTCGCCGATCCGCCCGTGCTGATTCTCGATGAGGCGACCAGCTCGATCGACACCCGCACCGAGGCGCTCGTTCAGGCCGGCATGGATTCCCTGATGAAGGGGCGCACCACGTTCGTCATCGCGCACCGCCTGTCCACCGTGCGCAACAGCGACTGCATCATGGTGCTTGAGCAGGGGCGCATCATCGAGCGCGGCACGCACGACGAGCTGATCGCCCAGCACGGCAAATATTACCAGCTCTACACCGGCGATTTCGAGGAAAACGATTGACGATACTCGCCGCGAGAAACGGCGCAGATAGAACGAAAAAGAAGCCGAAGAACGCCTGAAATGTGTCCCCCGTGTGAAAACGCGGGGGATTTTTTTCGTTCGTCGGGATAAATTTGACAGCCTCATGCGTTTCTATGGTATAATCGGAGGGAAGATTTTCCCGCCGAGGCCGTCTGCCCGGCGGCAGGCAGGAGGCTGGCACGATTGAATCAGGCTTGGTATCAGGTGGCGTCCATGGGCTTTGGGTATCTCAGCGCGGCGATCATCGCGCTGATCGTGCTGCTGGCCTTTCGGAAATATACGAAAGACCGCGCGCTCTGGCGGCGGGTCAAAAAGAACCTGCCGCGGACGGGCGCGGCGGGCCGTCTGATTGTGCTTTCCGCGGGGAATCGGCGGCTTCCGGCGGGAACGGAGCTGCGCGTGCCGTTTGAGGGGACGCTGGGCGGCTCGATGGGCTGCGACGTCTGCGTGCCGTATAAAAGGGTGCACATGCGCTCGGCGTTTTTCTGGGTCGAGGGCGAGGCGCTGCACCTCGTGCCGCTGCATAAGGACGGATTTCTGGCGGATGAAACGCCGATTGAACCGGGCGACGAGGCCATCATGCGCGACGGCGCGATGCTGCGCGTCGGCGAATTGAAGCTGGTGCTGCGGATGTATGACCGCGGCGAAGGCGTAGTCGGCGCGGACGAGCCGTATGTGACCCGCGCCCGCCGCAGCAAGGCCGGACAGGGGCGCGGCGACGGGCTGGGCGCGCCGACGCGCGGCGCGATCCGCAGGGAGAAAAAACGGATGAATCAGAGCGAAGCGGACGAGACCGAACGAGCCTCCGCCGCGCAGAAGGATAAAAAGATGCGGAGGTGACGGCATGGCTCCACGCAAGCGCGATACACAGGTGCAGGAAGACGGGCAGACCGTCTATAAACCCGCAAAGAAAGCGAAAACCGTCGTAAAGGAAGAACCGGAGGACAAAAAGCCCGTCCGCCTCAAGCCGGCGCGGACGAAAACGGGCAGGCTCAAGCCCGAAGCGGAGAAAGAAGAAAAAAAGCCGGACAAAAAACCGCCCCGGCGCTACGAGCCGGAGCAGAAGCTGACCGGGCGGGAGAAAAAGGAAAAGGCGCGCGCCGCCGCCGTCGCCCGCGACAGGCGCAGGGCGGTCAGCCGCGCGGGGGACGGATGCGTGACGATGATCGCGCTGCTGACGGCGGTGTTCGAGGTGCTCGGGCTGCTGCTCTGCGCGGCCAAGGCGGAGGGCGCGTGGGATACGCAGGCGGTCAGGCTGTGCATGGTCATGGCGCCGCTGGGGCTGCTCACCACGCTGGCGCTGCCGCGGCTTCTGCCGATGGATTCGCTGGTGATGGCGCTGACGAATTTCCTCTGCGGCGTGGGCGTGGTGGTGCTCTATACGGTCTCGCCCGAACGCGGCGCGCGGCAGGCGATGTTCTACGCGATGGGGCTGGCGGCGATGCTCGTGATGAGCGAAATCGTCTTCCATGTGCGACATTTCCGGGGGCTGACGCTGCTGGGCATGGCGCTGGGCATCGGCGCGCTGATCCTGCCGCTGGCCTTCGGCGAATGGAAAAACGGCGCGAAGAACTGGGTGTCCGTGCCGCTGCTCGGCTCGTTTCAGCCCAGCGAAATCGTAAAGCTCTCGGTGGTGCTGGCGCTGGCGTATTTCTTCAGCGCGCATCGAACCGTCTGGCAGATGATGCCCGCGCTCCTGTTCGCGGCGGCCTGCCTTTTGCTGCTGATGATGCAGCGCGACCTCGGCACGGCGCTGATCTATTACCTGACGACGCTGGTGCTGTTCTACGTCGCCTGCGGCAACGTGCCGCTGACGATCCTCGGCCTCGGCGGCGGCGCGGGCGCGGCGGTGCTGGGCTATCAGATGTTCGCGCACGTCAAGGTGCGCGTGGCGATGTGGCGCAACCCGTGGAGCGACCCGACGGACAAGGGCTATCAGATCATTCAGGCGCTGCTGGCCATCGGCTCGGGCGGGCTGTTCGGCGTGGGGCTGGGGCAGGGTACGCCGGAGAAAATCCCCGCCTATTACAACGACTTTATCTTCGCCGTGGTCTGCGAGCAGCTTGGGCAGGCGTTCGGCGTACTGCTGCTGGCGGTCTATGTGCTGCTGATTCTGCGCGGGGTGACGGTGGTTGCCCGCGCGCGGCGCTCGTTTGAGATGCTGCTGGGCTGCGGCGTGCTGACCATGCTGGGGATTCAGACGTTTATGATCGTCGCGGGCGTCATCAAGATGATTCCGCTGACGGGCGTGACGATGCCCTTCCTCAGCTACGGCGGCTCGTCGCTGCTCTCGTGCATGGCGATGATTGGGATTCTGCACGGGGCGAGCGCAAGGGCGCAGGAAAATCTGGAAGAAGATATTCTGTGCGTGAGAGGGTGATTTTATCAAGGTTATCAAGCGGCGCATGCACCTGCTGACGCTGCTGCTGGTGCTGATGTTCGCGCTGGTGATCGCGTATTTCTGCTACTGCGTCTATTTCTACGGCGGGCGCTGGGTCGCGAACCCCTATAACCCGCGCATCAGCAGCCGGAAGCGGCATGTCGTCATGGGCACGCTGACCGACAGGGACGGCACGGTGCTGGCCTATACGGATGAGGATGGCAGGCGGCGCTACAACGGCAGCGCGGCGACGCGCAAGGCGGTCTGTCAGGTGGTCGGCGACAGCGGCGGCAAGGTCTCCACCGGCGCGGACACGTTCCACGCGCAGTTTCTGCTGGGCTTCCGCTCCAGCATCTTCGAGCGGCTGGCCGATGCCTTTACCGGCACGACCCAGCGCGGCGACGACGTTCGGCTGACGATCTCCGAGCGGCTCTCCCGCTACATCAGCGAGCAATTCCCCGCGGGCAAGCGCGGCGCGGTCGTCGTGCTCAATTACAAGACGAACGAGATTCTGGCGATGGTCTCCATGCCGCAGTTCGACCCGACGAACATGGATTCGGCGCTGTCGGATGAGGTGGCGGGCGCGCTCATCAACCGCGCGACGCAGGGGCTGTATCCACCCGGCTCGACGTTCAAAATCGTGACGCTGGCCTCCGCGCTGGAAAATCTGCCCGATCTGAACGATTTCGCGTTTGACTGTACGGGCTATTATCCCGTGGGCAACTACGCCGTCACAGACGGCAGCGCGCACGGGGTGCAAACCCTGTCCGACGCATTCGCGCGCTCCTGCAACACGACCTTCGCCGCGCTCTCGCAGGATCTCGGCTATGAGATGCTGGGCAATACGGCGGAGGAGATGGGCTTCAACCGGAACTTCATGTTCAGCGATTTGATCGTCTACAATTCCAGCTACCCCATCGACGACCTGAGCGCCGAGGATCTGGCGTGGTCGGCCATCGGTCAGGGGCGCGTGCTCGCCACGCCGATGCACATGGCGCTGATTGCCGCGACGATCGCCAACCGCGGCGTGATGAACGAGCCGCGCCTCGTCGCGCAGATCACGACCGCGCAGGGCGGGAATCGCGCGCTGCTCAGCCATGCGGGCGGCAGGCGCGTGCTCGGCGAGGACGTGGCGGCGCGGCTGGAAAAAGAGATGATCCGCGTGGTCAAATCCGGCACGGGCAAGCGCGCCGCGCTGAATAACGGCTATACCGTCGCGGGCAAAACCGGCTCGGCGGAGGCCAGCAACGACAAAAGCATCGAATCACATGCGTGGTTCGTTGGCTATATCACCAATGACAGCGCGCCTTACGCGATCTGCGTCCTCGTGGAAAACGGCGGAAGCGGCGGCGGCGTGGCCGCGCCGCTGGCGCGGAAGACGCTGCAAAAGGCGATTCATCTGGGATTATAATCAAGGAGGTTTTAAGCGATGCGCAAGAGGATTTCGGGTTTGATGACGTTGGTTTGTCTGTTGGTGGCGGCGGCTTCGGCGCTGGCGGCAGGCACGACGGTGACGACGTTCACGCCGTTTGCGGATATGGATTTCGCCGCGCAGGGGTACATGGATTTGATCACCGCGTGGGAAGACGAAACCGGCAACATGGTGGAGGATTATTCCGGCCTGGAGGACGACCTGTTCATGGAGCAGATGCAGGAGATGGTGACCGCCGGCCGCGCGGATCTGGTCGTCGTGCCGCTGGGCAGCGGGCTGACGAAGGATCAGCTGGTCAGCGTGGACGAGCTGCTGGCCGCCGCGCCGGATTGCGGCGCGAAGCGGATGGACGCGATGGCGGAGCGCGACGGCAGCGTGCTGCTCGCGCCGGTGCGCTTCAACTGGGAGGCGCTGTATGTCAACACCGACGTGCTGGAGGCGAACGGCGTCGCCGTGCCGACGAATTACGACGAATTGATCATCGCCTGCGCGTCGCTGGCGCAGAAGGGAATTCTGCCGCTCGCCAACGCCATGTGCGAATGGCCGGAGATCGTGCTGGACTGCACGGCGATGATCGGCGCGCCCGCCGATCAATACGGCCAGCAGACCTCGCTGGACGGCGCGAAGGCCGTGACGACGGCGCTCACGCAGGTCGGCGCGTTCGGCCTCGATCCGTGGAATCTGACGGACGAGCAGGCGAAGCAGGCGTTCATGGAGGGCGCGGCGGCGATGCGCTTTGACGGCAGCGATTTGGCCGAGCTGGTGCCCGAGGCGAGGCAGGAGCACGTCGTCGCCGTCGCCCTCGCGGGCATGGACGGGCAGACGCGCACCGTGTTGGTCGGCACGCCGAACTATGGGCTGGCGCTCACCCGCGCCTGCTGGCAGGACAGCGCGCGCCGCGAGGCCGCCCTGTCTCTGGCTCAAAAGCTGCTGGGCGGCGACGGCGCGGCGATGATTGGCGCGCCCGCGTATACGACCGCGCTGGGGAAGAGCGTGGCGCAAATGACCGCCTCGGCGACCACCTGCGCGGGGCTGCTGTATGACCTGAACCCCGAGCATTTTGACGAATGGTCGGAGAGCGTGGTTTCCGCGCTGATGGCGCTGTAATACTAATTCTTGTTAAAATGGCTTAATCCGCGCACCATCTTTTTCGCTCTGACTTTGCCTCGTTCCGTTCAACGTACCTCCAGTACGCCTCACTTCACTTGGCTTCGTCAGAACAAAAAATCTGATGCGCTCTGTTAAGCATTTTAACTGCGAATTAGTATAAAAGAACAGAAAGAGCGCATGGCCGCGTGGCCGTGCGCTCTTTTTAACGAATAGGAAATTGCATAAAATCGCCCGCGTGAGCAAAAATTTGATGCTTTTGCAGACTTCGGCGGAGGGGCAGGCGGGTTCAGCCCGCATTATACCCGTTCCGCGACGAGGTCGCCCATCTGTGTGCAGCCGACCTTCGTGCAGCCCGCGGCAAAAATATCGCCGGTGCGGTAGCCCTCGTCGAGCACCTGCGAAACCGCGCGCTCAATCGCGGCGGCTTCCTGCTCGAGGCCGAGGCTGTGGCGCAGCAGCAGCGCGCCGGAGAGAATCGTGCCCAGCGGATTGGCGATGTCGCGCCCCGCGATGTCCGGGGCGCTGCCGTGAATCGGCTCATACAGGCCGCGCGTCGTGCTGCCCAGGCTGGCGGAGGGCATCATGCCCAGACTGCCCGCGATGGCGGCGCTCTCATCCGAGAGGATGTCGCCAAACAGGTTGCCGGTTATCATCACGTCAAACTGCGCCGGGTTCAAAATGAGCTGCATGGCGGCGTTGTCCACGTACATGAAGCTGACCTCGACCTCCGGGTATTCGCGGCTCAGGCGCTCGACCGTCTCGCGCCACAGGCGGCTGCATTCCAGCACGTTGGCCTTGTCCACCGAGCAGAGCCTGCCGCGGCGCTTTTTCGCCATTTCAAAGCCGATGCGCGCCAGACGCTCGACCTCCGGCACGGAATAGGCCATCTCGTCCGTCGCTGCCGCGCGATCCTCGCTGCGCCAGCGCTTGCCGAAGTAGATGTCGCCGGTCAGCTCGCGCAGGATCATAATGTCAATCGGCTTGGCGATGATGTCCGGGCGGAGCGGACACGCGCCGGAAAGCTGCGGGTGAATCGTGCACGGGCGCAGATTGGCGAACACCTGCATGCCCTTGCGCAGGGCGAGCAGCCCCTTTTCCGGGCGGCGGGCCGGCTCGACCGCGTCCCACTTCGGGCCGCCGACGCTGCCCATCAGCACCGCGTCCGCCGCGTTGCAGGCCGCCAGCGTCTCGTCCGTCAGCGGCACGCCGAATGCATCGATGGACGCGCCGCCGAGCCTGCGCTCGTCAAAGCAGAACGTGTGGCCGTATTTTTCCGCGACAGCGTTTAACACCTTGACCGCCTGCGCGACGATCTCCGGGCCGATGTAGTCGCCCGGCAGAGTGACGATATGGGCTTTCATGGCTCACGCCTTTCCCGCGATCTTTTCGCGAACGAAGTTTTCAATGCCGCCGACGGCGATGATCTTCTGGATGAACGGGGGGAACGGCGCGGCGGTGAAGCGCTCGCCGGTGGTTCGATCCTCGATCACGCCGGTATCCAGCTGGACGGCCACCTCGTCGCCGTCGCGGATGGCCTTGGCCGCTGCCGGACACTCGATGATCGGCAGGCCGATATCAATCGAGTTGCGGTAGAAGATGCGGGCGAAGCTGTCCGCGATGACGAGCTGAATACCGCTGGCCTTGATGGCGATGGGCGCGTGCTCGCGAGAGGAGCCGCAGCCGAAGTTGCGCCCCGCGACGATGATGCGGCTCGTTTCGCTCTTGCGCTTGAAATCGCTGTCCAGATCCTCCATGCAGTGCGCGGCCAGCTCGGCGGGGTCGGTGGTGTTGAGGTAGCGGGCGGGGATGATGACGTCCGTATCGACGTGATCGCCGTATCGAATGACGGTAGACTGAACGAACATGTTAGAGCACCTCCTCAGGCGTGGCGACGCGGCCCATGATGGCGGAAGCCGCGGCGACCGCCGGGCTGGCCAGAATGATTTCGCTGCCGGTGTGACCCATGCGGCCGACAAAGTTGCGGTTGGTGGTGGAAACGGCGCGCTCGCCGTCGGCCAGAACGCCGCAGAAGCCGCCCAGACACGGGCCGCAGGTCGGCATGGTGAAAATCGCGCCCGCGTCGATGAAGATATCCACCAGCCCCTCCTTCAGGCAGTCCTTGACGACCTGCTGGGTGCCGGGGATGACGATGCAGCGCACATGGTCGCTGACCTTGTGCCCCTTGAGAATCTGCGCGGCGACGCGCATATCGCTGATGCGGCCGTTGGTGCAGCTTCCGATGACGACCTGATCGATGGTCTGCCTGCACTCGCGCGCCGGACGGGTGTTTTCCGGCAGATGCGGCAGGGAGACGGTCATATCCAGCTCGTCGAGGTTGATGGTCACGGTGCGGCTGTATTCCGCGTCCGGGTCGGCCTCAAACGCCGTCCATTCGCGCGTCACGCGCCCCTTGAGGTATTCGCGGCAGACGTCGTCCACCGGGAAAATGCCGTTCTTCGCGCCCGCCTCGATGGCCATGTTCGCGATGGTCAGGCGGCCGTCCATCGGGATTTCCTTCACGCCGTCGCCGGTGAATTCGAGGGACTGATACAGCGCGCCGTCCACGCCGATTTCGCCGATGAGGTGCAGAATCACGTCCTTGCCGCTGACCCACGGCTTCATTTTGCCGGTCAGCACGACCTTGACGGCCTCCGGCACCTTGAACCAGCATTCGCCCGTCGCCATGCCCACGGCCATATCCGTCGAGCCCACGCCCGTGGAGAACGCGCCCACCGCGCCGTAGGTGCAGGTGTGGCTGTCCGCGCCGATGATGACCTCGCCGGGGGCGACGATGCCCTGCTCCGGCAGCAGCGCGTGCTCGATGCCCACGCGGCCGACCTCGTAATAGTGGACGATGTGCTGCGCGCGCGCGAATTCTCGCATCTGCTTGGCGAGCGTCGCGGCCTTGATGTCCTTGTTGGGGACGAAGTGATCCGGGATCAGCGCGATCTTCGCGGGGTCGAACACCTTGACCGCGCCCATCCGGTGAAACTCGTTGATGGCCACGGGGGCGGTGATGTCGTTGCCCAGCACAAGGTCAAGCTTGCACATGAGCAGCTCGCCCGCGCGGCAGCGCTCAACGCCGGCGGCACGCGCGAGGATTTTTTGTGTCATGGTCATGCCCATAGCGGAAAAACCTCCCTCAAGAAAATGAAAAAGCCTCGCACACCTGCTTTTCGCAGGGGCGAGGCGAGAATGCCACACGGTACCACCCTGATTCGGCTCGCGCTCAAGCGCGGAAGCCCTCTTTTGCCTTAACGCGGCCGGTTCGTCCTCTGCTCGGCACAGAGGCAGCTCGGGAGTGAGTTATCCCGCGTCCCCGCCGTCGGCTTGCACCGGGCGCCGACTCTCTGAAGGTCAGGGGCGCGTCTTTGTTCCGTCATTGCTTTTGCGGCTGAAAGCCGCCTTTCGCTTAAAAAGCGATGTGCGATTTGCGTATTATTGTAATCCGAATGTGACAAGTTGTCAAGTATGGAAATCAATCCCCCGCCATGGCGCGGCGGCTCGAATGGATGAAATCAAACGAATCCAGGGTTTTACCGGCCATCACGCCGGTTGCGCGGCCGTTTTCGGCGGCGATTTCGCCGGATACGATGACAAAACGAATGCCCTCCGGCGCGGCGTCCGGGCGGCCGAGACCGGGGAAATCCGCGCGGTCGCAAATCGTTTCAGGGTCGAAGACGAGCAGATCGGCGTCCATGCCTGCGCGGATGCGCCCCTTGCGCCCGAGCCCCATCGTCTGCGCGGGGAGGAGCGTCGTATGCGCAATCGCCTGCTCCCAGCTCAGCTCGCCGCGCTCGATCACCATTTTGCGCAGATAGCGCGGGAAGCTGCCCGCGATCTGCGGGTGCCCTTCGCCGGGAGCGTAGCTGCCCGTGTCGGTGGAAACCATCGTCATCGGGTAGCGCTGAATGGTGTAGACGGCCTCCTCGCTGCCCGTGTTGACCACCACCGCGTCGCACGGGTGCGCCGCGCGCAGGTGTTCATAGAGCGCCTGATCCGGCACGAGGCCGATGTGCTCGCCCGTGATGACCCGCAGGTGGCGCAGCTCGATGCCGTTGTCACGCATGGTCACGGGCTCAAAGAGCGCCGAGCCGATGGAAGAACACCAATCCTTGTACATGCCGCTGTCCAGACGCATATCCACGCCGCGCGCGCGCGCCAGCTCCAGCATCTCCAGCGCCTTGTATTCGACGCCAACGCCGTATTGATATTCAAAGTGCGAGACGATCATCCGGCAGCCCGTGACCTCGGCCAGCTCAATGGCCTCGCTGAGCGAGTTGAGGTCGGTCATGGCGAACATGCGCGTGTCGATGGCGGCGGGTCTGCCGTAGCGGCGCGCCATCGTGCACAGCGCCTCCATCTCCTCAAGCGACGTGCCCGGCGCGTAGCCCGGCCCGAGGGAAACGCCGGCCGCGCCGCTTTGCAGCGCGCGCTCGCAGAGGGCTTCCATTGTGTGTACCTGCGCGCGTTTGGCCGGGGCGAACAGATCGGTGACGCCCGCCGCCTCGCGCAGCGCGCACAGGCCGATCATCTCCGCCTGATGAATCGGAAATGCCGTCTGGCTGCGCAGAAATGCGTCTATATCCAGCGGGGAAAAGCCGCAGTTGCCGCCCACCGTCGTCGTGATGCCCTGAAGCAGGGAGAGCGTGCCGGTGTATTTACAGCCGTCGATATGGCCGTGCGGGTCAATAAAGCCGGGGCAGACGAAGCAGCCGGAAGCGTCGATTACCCGCGCGTCCTTCGGCGCGCCAGACTGCGCCGGTTGGATGGCGGCGATGCGCCCGTCCTCACAGAGCACATCGGCCTGAAAGCGCGACAGGGTCTCCGGGTCGATGACCGTGCCGCCGGAAATGAACAGCTTTGACATGGTTTTCTCCTCCATACTCCATCTTACGAACAGAAAAATATGGCGGTTCATCCGTCCTGAAAAACCCGCCCGAAATCGGACGGGTTTTTCAAGACAGGAGCGGCTCTGCCGCCCCCGCTACTCCATGAAAAAGGAGTTACTGCATGCTCAGCTTGAACGTCGTCCAGATATCCTGGTATTTCTGCTCGTCCTCGCTGGACAGGTTGCGCACATACTCCGTGTCGTCGATGCGGTCATAAATGCCGTTGAACACCGGGTTGTTCAGGTAGCTTTCGGAGAGGCAGGCCTTCGCCGCCTCGTTCGGGCTGCAATAATACTGCCACTCGGCGCAGACCGCCGCGACTTCCGGGCGCAGCAGGTACTGGAGGAAGAGGTTCGCGTTCTTGGCGTGCGGCGCGTTCACCGGGATGAAGCAGCCGTCGATGCCGAAGCCCAGACCCTCTTCCGGCCAGACGACCTTCAAATCCGGGTTGGCGTCCAGCGCCAGCGCGACGAACGGGGTGAAGGTGTAGGCCACGGAAATATCGCCGGAAACCAGATAGTTGTGCAGGTTCTCATATTCGAGCACGTGGATGTTGCTGCGCAGCGCGTCGAGCTTTTCCGCCGCCTCCGCGAGCACCGCGTCGTCGGTGGTATTCATGCTCTGGTGCATGGAGAGCAGCACCATGCCGATGGTCACGCGCGCGTCGTCGATCAGGCCGAGGCTGTCCTCAAGGGACGGATCCCACAGGTCGTTGAAGCCCTTGATGTCGATCTCCACCGCGGACGGATCGTAGACGATCAGCGGAATGCCGCTCACATACGGCACGACAAACTGGTCGTCCGGATCGAAGAACTGATGGGTGAAGCCCTCGTTCAGGTTGGAATAGTTATCCACGATGGCGGGGTCGAACGGCTGCATCAGCCCGGCTTCGCGGGTGGCGTTGAGCATGTAGTCGCTGGCCAGCACCACGTCGTAATCGCCGCCGTTCACCGCGGAGAGCTTTTCATACATCTCCTCGTTGCTGGAGAAGGTCGCATAGTTGACCTTGATGCCCGTCTCCTCCTCAAACGGCTTGATGACGGTCGAGTAGTCGATGTAACCTTCCCAGGTGAAGATGTTGAGCACGGCCTCGTCGGTCTTGTTCTCGGTCTCCGCCAGGGCGCAGCCGCCGATGGTCAGCAGCGCAAGCAGCAGGCAAAGAAGTTTCTTCATGTCCATGTCCCTCCTTAATCAGGAATGGTTGATCTATCTCAAACGCGGGATGCGTTTGATGCTTATTGGAGTTTTGCGTTGCTTCTGGCCGTTATCAATTGAGTAGCGGCCACACAGATAAAGATCACGCCGAGCATCAGGGTGGAGAGCGCGTTGATCTCCGGCGTGCCGCCGGAACGCAGGCCGGTGTAGACCTTGAGCGGCAGGGTGGTCGTCTCCGCGCTGGTGACGAAGAAGGAGATCACCACGTCGTCAAGGCTCATCGCGGCGGAAAGCATCATGCCGGAGAGCACCGCCGGGAAGACCAGCGGCAGGGTGATGTCCTTCAAAACGCGCGCCGGGCTCGCGCCGAGGTCGCGCGCAGCTTCCGACAGCGAAGGATCCATGCCGATCAGGCGGGATTTGACGTTGATGAACACATAGGGGATGCAGAAGGTTGTGTGCGTCAGCACCAGCGCGCCCATGCCGAGCTTAAAGCCCACGGCGGTGAACACGGAGAGATACGCCATGCCCAGCACCAGCTCGGGGATCATCATCGGCAGGGTGGCGATGGTTTCGACCGCGCCGCCGAGCTTCAGGTGCGACCGCGCCAGCCCGATTGCGCCCAGCGTGCCGATGCCGCCCGCCAGCAGGCTGGAGACGACAGCCAGAACCAGCGAATTTTTGAGCGCGTCGGCCATCAGGGCGTTGGAAAACAGGCGGCTGTACCAATTGGTCGTAAAGCCCTGCCAGCTTCCGATGGTGCGCCCGCTGTTGAAGGAATAGATGACAACCATCAGAATCGGCAGATAGAGGACGATCAGCACCAGCGTCAGATAGACGGGGGAAAAGATTTTGCGCTTTCTGCGCCGCTTTGCCTGCGCCATCACATCACCCCCAGATCATCGCCGCCGACCTTGCGATACAGCAGATAGATGCCGGCGGAAAGCGCGATGAGCACCATGCTCATGGCCGAGCCGACGTTCCAGTCGCGCACCTTGAGAAGCTGGTCGCGGATGAGGTTGCCCACCAGCACCAGACCGCCGCCCATGATATCCGACAGATAGAACAGGCCGACGCTGGGCACGAACACCAGCACGCAGCCGGCGAGAATGCCCGGCATGGTCAGCGGCAGCGTGACGGTGAGGAACGCCCGAACGGGGCTTGCGCCCAGATCGCGCGAGGCCTCCACCAGCGTGAAATCCATCTTATCCACCGCGTTGTGGCACGGCAGGATCATAAAGGAAATCAGGCAGTAGACCATCGCCAGCAGCACCGAGCCGTAGGAACCGAGGAACTTGATGTTCTTCTGAATCAGCCCCAGCGAGCGGAGTACGCCGTTGACCGGGCCGTTGGCCTGCAGGAGGATCTTCCAGCCGTAGATGCGCACCAGCGCGCTCGTCCAGAACGGGATGATGACCAGCATCATCAGCAGCGCCTTCCATTTGCGCGGGGCGCGCGCCATGCAGTAGCCGAAGGGATAGCCCACCAGCAGGGAGATGACCGTCGTGAAGAACGCGAGCTGGAGGCTGTTGGCGAAGACCTTGAGATAATCCTCGCGCAGCAGCGCCTTGTAGTTGGCGAGCGTCAGCGGCATGCCGAATTGGAATTTGCCGCCCGTCACCAGCGACGTGCAGAGCACGTAGATCAGCGGCAGGGCGACCAGCAGCACGCCGAAGGCCGCCATCGGCGCGGTCATCAGCGCGCGGGTGCGCCGCTCGTGCGCCTGAAGGGTGTTTTTACGCGCCATGGGACGTCCCCCCAATGACCGCGGCCTGCGCGGGATTCCAATACAGATAGGCGGTGCTGCCGGGCGTGAGCGCGTCGCTGAGGCGGCCTTCGCTCGTCGCGACGGCTTCCTCGCCGTCGGGGAGGATGGCATAGGTCAGCACGCTGCCGCCCGCGTAGCGCGCCTCGCGCACGGTGACGGGCAGTTGGAAGCCCTCGACCGGCACGGGGGAGACGCGCATCCGCTCCGTGCGCACGCAGATTTCGCAGTCCTCGCCCGCGGAAAGCCGCGCGCGGGAAGCGTCCGCCGTGAAGCTGCCGCATGCGCCGCGGATGACCGCCGTATCCTTTCCGACGGATTCCACCTTGCCGCTAAGAATGGTGGAGCGCCCGATGAACTGCGCGACGTAGTGCGTCTTCGGCTCGTCGTAGATTTCTTCCGGTGTGCCGAGCTGCTCAAAGCGCCCGCCGCGCATGACCGCGATGCGGTCGGACATGTTGATGGCCTCTTCCTGATCGTGGGTGATGTAGACGAAGGTGATGCCCAGCTTCTTTTGCAGGCGCTTGAGTTCAAGCTGCATCTGGCGGCGGAGCTGCAAATCCAGCGCGCCCAGCGGTTCATCCAGCAGCAGCAGCTCCGGTTCGGGCGCGAGCGCGCGGGCGATGGCGATGCGCTGGCGCTGGCCGCCGGAAAGCTGGCTGGGCATGCGTTTGGCAAAATCCGCCATCTGCACCAGCTCGAGCATCTCGCGCACGCGCTTTTCGATGGAGGCTTTATCCATCCTGCGTACGCGCAGGCCGTAGGCCACGTTCTTTTCGACGTTCATATGCGGAAAGAGCGCGTAGCTCTGAAAGACCGTGTTGACGGGGCGGCGCTCCGGCGGCAGCGCGGTGACGTCCCGGCCGTCCAGCAGCACCGTGCCCTCGTCCGGCGTTTCCAGACCGGAGATAATGCGCAGGGTCGTCGTCTTGCCGCAGCCGGACGCGCCCAGCAGCGTGACGAACTCGCCCCTGGCGACGTCCAGCGAGATATCGCGCAAAACGTCGCCCTCGCCGAAATTCTTGGAAATGTGCTGTAAAGAAAGAAGGGTATCCTGCATGGTTTCCTCCCTGAGTCATCAAGCCTGTGCGGGCGGGGCTTAGCGCCGCAACCCATAAAAACAGCATGATTATATGCTAGAAAAAGCGCCGTGTCAACCATAAAGTTCAGCGGGAAAAATGTGCAGGTTTAATGCAGCTAAACTTCCGGCGGGAAAAAGAGTTTTTTTTCGAATGTCGTTTTTTGAAAAGCGCATCTTGACAGGCGCGCATAAATCTATTATAATAACCATATCATAAAGCGGTAGCGGCTGCTACTGCTTTGGGCTGGCCGAAAGGTCTAGGTCCACCGCGGCGGGGATATTCCCCGCCATTCTTTTTATAACCGGTAAATGAGCAAAGAGCAAATTTCGGACAAAAAGCGGGCGCGCGATGCGCGCCCCTACAGGTACGGTGCAACTTATTGCTTAGACGGGAAATAACCTGATATAGAGCTCCCTCTTCGAGGGAGCTGGCACGGCGCAGCCGTGACTGAGGGAGTTAGGTAGGCGCGCAATGCGTGCCTGTTATCGGAATTTGTACAAAATTTCGGATTTGCTCATTTATTGTATAACGCTTTTTGCGATGAGCGAGGCAATTTCTGGAATAAACAAGCAGAGACGGAAATCAAGCTCCGTCTCTGTTTTTGTGTGGCTCAATCGCCACATTCCCCGGCGAAAGCGCGGATGGCCGCGCTGCGGGCGCTGCCGAGCACCTCTTTGGCGGGGCCATCCTCCGCGACGAGGCCGTTTTCCATATAAATTACGCGATCCGCCACGTCGCGGGCGAAGTTCATTTCGTGGGTGACGACGATCATCGTGCGCTTTTCGGCGGCCAGCTGACGGATGACGCAGAGCACCTCCTGCGTGAGCTGCGGGTCAAGCGCGCTGGTCGGCTCGTCAAAGCAGAGAATTTCCGGATCCATGGCCAGCGCGCGGGCGATGGCGACGCGCTGACACTGCCCGCCGGAAAGATTGCAGGGATACGCGCCCGCCTTATCCGCGAGGCCGACCTTTTCCAGCAGGAGCATGGCCTTCTGCTCGGCCTCCTGACGGCTTCGATGGAGCACCAGTTGCTGCGGCGCGACGATGTTGCGCAGCACCGTGTAATGCGGAAAGAGGTTGTAATCCTGAAAGACGAGCCCCATCTTGAGGCAGAGCCCGCGCAGGTCTTTTTCCGTCCGATAGCGCGCCGCGCCGTCCGCGCCGGTGGTGACCATCGCCTGACCGTCGATGCGGATTTCGCCGCTGTCGATGGTTTCAAGGTGGTTGAGGCAGCGCAGGAGGGTGCTCTTGCCCGAGCCGCTGCGGCCGATGACGGCGACGACTTCGCCCTTGTCCACGCGCACGGTCACGCCCTTCAAAATTTCGTTGTCGCCGTATTTTTTTCTGATGTCAATCGCCTGAAGCATGACCCTTGTTCTCCCTTTCCGTTTCCGCGCCGGAGCGCTTGTCAATCCTTGTAATACGCCATGCGGCGGTTGAGACAGCTAAACACGAGCGAGACCGCGCCGTTCATCAGCAGATAGAAAAGCCCCGCGACAAAGAGCGGCTCGACGGAAGCGGTGCGGCTGGCCTCGTTCTTCGCCGCGCGGAACAGTTCGGCGACGGCGATCACGTTCGCCAGCGACGTATCCTTGACCAGCGTAATCACTTCGTTGCTGACAGGCAGCAGCACGCGCTTTGCCATCTGCGGCAGGATGACGTGAAAAAACGTCTGTCCGCGCGTCATGCCCAGCACCTGACCGGCCTCGCGCTGCCCGACGGGGATGGACTGAATCCCGCCGCGGAAGATTTCGGCGAAATAGGCGGCGTAGTTGATGGAAAAGGCGAGAATGGTGGCGTTCATGCGGTCGAGGTTCACGCCCGTCAGTGTCGGAATGGCGAAATAGATGGCGAAGATTTGCAGCATCAGCGGCGTGCCGCGCATCACCAGAATATACAGCGACGTCGGCACGCTGACGATCTTGCGCCTGCTCATGCGCAGCAGCGCCACGGCCAGGCCGAGCGGCAGGGAAAACAGCAGCGTGAAGAAGAAAATAATCAGCGTGTTATAAAAGCCGCCCGTCATGGAAAGAACGAGCTTCATAAACGCGTCGAAATTGTTGAAGTATCGCATGAAGGCCTCCGAAAAGGTGATATGGACGGAAAGGGCCATTTTCTCCCCCTTCGGGGAGAAAATGGCTATTTGTCAGTTCGCGTATTGGGCAACCAGCGTGATGTCGTTGGCGAACCACTTGGCGCGGATGGTATCCAGCGTGCCGTCTTTGAACATGTCGACGAGCTGCTGGCTCACCGCGTCGGCGAGGGTCTGCTCGCTCTTGCGGAAGGCAATGCCGTATTCCTCGGCTTCCAGCACCTCGGGCAGCACGGTGAACTGGGTCGGATCGTCCTGCTGGGCGATGTAGTAATTGCCGACCACGGAGTCGATCAGCAGCACGTCGATGCCGCCGAGCTTGAGATCCATCAGCGCGGTCACGAAATCATCGTACAGCTGCGGCTCGCCGATGGCCGCCATCAGATCGGGGTTCGCGTTCAGCACGTCCACGGAGCTGGAACCGGCCTGCGTGCCGAGCACCTTGCCGGAAAGATCCGCCTCAGAGGCGATGCCGGAATCGGAGCGGACGACGAGAATCTGCTCGTTGGCCAGATACGGGATGGAGAAGGTCATCTGCTCGATGCGCTCCGGGGTCATCGTCAGACCCGACCAGATGCAGTCGATGTTTTTGCCGGAAAGCTCCAGCTCCTTGGAATCCCACGAGATCGGCTGGAGGACGAGCTCCACGCCGAGGCGGTCGGTGACTTCCTTGGCCAGATCAATGTCAAAGCCGACGTATTCGCCGTTTTCATCGACAAAGCCCATCGGCGGGTATTCCTCGTCAAAGCCCATCACGAGGGTGCCCTTCGCCTTGACATCCGCAAGGTCGGTATCTTCCGCCAGCGCGGCGGCGAAGCAGAGGGTGAGGACGGCGGCCAGCAGAGCGGCAAGCATCTTTTTCATAAGGGGTTGCTCCTTTCCGAATGACCGGCGTGGATTTGCCGGCTGTTTACTTTAACGTGTTAGCGCTTTAATGTGATGAAGTATACCACGCGAAAAATGGTTTGTCAACGGGGTTTTGAAGTTTTTTGAAAAAAACAATAATTGAGCAAAAATCAAATTCTGCACAAAACGCGGGCGCGCAAAATTTCGGATTGCTCATTTACTGAAAAAATCAAACCAAGAAATGAGCAAACGGAAAGGTTTTCAACATTCAAGGATAAACTGTGGAAAAAAACCGACGCTGCGAAACAGCGTCGGTTGGAAGGCGCAGAAAACTCAGTTTTCTGCCGGGGTTGGGGCAGAACCCCAACGTATTTATTTCTCGGTGATGATCTTTTTCAGATCGGCAATCGAGCTCTTCATATCCGAAGAGGTATCGAGCATCTTGGTCACCTTGTCGCAGGAATTGATGATCGTCGAGTGATCGCGGCCGAAAGCGTCGCCGATGCGCGGCAGGCTCAGCCCGGTCATCTCGCGCGTCAGATAGACGGCGACGTGGCGCGCCAGCGCGATTTCCTTCTTGCGGGAATCGCCGCGCAGCATATCCGCGCTCAGGCTGTAATAATCGGCCACGCAGTCGATAATCAGCTCCGGCGTGATGCGCTTGGGATCGCGCACGACGGCGATATCGTGCAGCGCGTGGGAGATGACCTCCTCGTTGATTTCGCAGTGGTTCAGCTTGGCGTAGGCGTTGACGCGGGTCAGCGAGCCTTCCAGCTCGCGGATGTTGCTTTCGATGCGTCCGGCGATGAGCTCCAGCATCTCGTCGCTGATTTCAATGCCCTCGTTTTCGGCCTTCTTGCGCAGGATGGCGATTCGGGTATCGAAATCCGGCTTCTGAATGTCGGCGATCAGGCCCCACTCGAAGCGGCTGCGCAGGCGCTCTTCCAGACGGGCGATTTCGCGCGGTGGCTTATCGGAGGAAATGATGATCTGCTTGCCCGCGCTGTGCAGGGCGTTGAAGGTGTGGAAAAACTCCTCCTGCGTGGAATCGCGGCCGGCGATAAACTGAATGTCGTCCAGCATCAGCACATCGACGTTGCGGAAGCGGTTGCGAAATTCCACGTTCTTGTTGTTCTTGATGGCGGCGACCAGCTCGTTGGTGAACATCTCGCTGGGCAGATAGAGCATGCGCATGTTCGGGAAATGATCCTGAATGAAGTGGCCGATGGCGTGCATCAGGTGCGTCTTGCCCAGGCCGACGCCGCCGTAGAGGAACAGCGGGTTATAGGCCATGCCCGGCTGCTCGGCGACGGCCAGCGCAGCGGCATGCGCGAAGCGGTTGGACGAGCCGACAACGAACGTGTCAAACGTCGATTTCGGGTTGAACATGTTGATGCCCTGCATCGCCGGGGCGTCTTCCTTCTTCTGGCGCTCCTGCCACTCGATGCGCTCCTTGACGCTCATCAGCTCGATGGTCATTTCGCGCCCGGCGGCCTGGCTCACCGCCTCGGTAATCATCGGCAGATAGCGCGCGCGGATGGTCTTCTCGTTGAAATCGCTGATGACCTCCAGCGCGAGCTTGTCGTCCACCACATACACGGGCTTGAGCGGCTGCTCGATCCATGTGGTATAGGAAACGTTGGCCAGCTCCTCGCGCATCAGTGCCTTGGCCTTATCCCATAATTCGATATGATCCATGGCGGAAACCTCCGTATCTTCTGCGGCGCGTGACGGCCGCTTTCCCACAATCTGTACACATATCCCTGTGGATATACTGTGGATATCCACAATACTTTCCACAGCTTGTGGAAAGATAGACTCCACCTGTGGATAACTTCTTATGACAGCTTTCCTATCATATCAAAAAAAAGCCCTGTTTTCAAGGCTTTTTTGGCAGGCGGCGAAAAGAAAGAAAATGCAGCTTTCATCCGCCTGCTCTGCCGGTTCATCGCGGGTTATCCACAATATGATGTGGTCGCTGTCGATAACTGACCACAATTTTCGTGCGCAGATGGGCGGATTCCGTCATTTTTGTGTGAAATCCTGTCGGAAAAAGTTTGAAAAAAATTTGTTAAATGTAGCCGCCGTCCACGCCGAGCACCTGCCCGGTGATGAAGGAGGCCGCGTCCGAGAGCAGAAACGCGCAGGCCTGCGCCACGTCCTGCGGCGTGCCGAGGCGGCAAAGCGGCGTTTCCTCCGCCAGCGCGGCCTTGGTTTCGTCGCTGTGCTCATCCATCATGCGCGTGTCGATCACGCCGGGGGCGATGCAGTTGACGCGCACGCCGCTGGGCCCCAGCTCCTTGGCCAGCGCGCGGGTCAGGCCGATCACAGCGGCCTTGCTGGCGGAATACGCGACCTCGCACGACGCGCCGACGCGCCCCCACATGCTGGAAACCGTCACAATCGCGCCCTCGTTTCGGGAGACCATGCCCGGCGCAAGCGCGCGGATGAGGTAAAACATGCCGGAGACGTTCACATCCATCACCGCGCGCCACTGCGCGTCCGTCATGTCGCACAGAAGCCCGGTGTGCGATATGCCCGCGCAGAGCGCCAGCGCATCGACGCGGTGATACAGCGCGAGCACGTCGCGGCACATCGCCTGCACGCTCTCGCTGTCGGCCAGATCGCAGAAGACCGCGTGCGCGTCGTGCCCCTCCGCGCAGAGACGGTCGGCCAGCGACTCGGCCTGCCGAAGCCCGCGGCAGCCGTGAACCAGAACCGTGTAGCCCTCCCGCGCCAGCTTTTCGGCGCACGCGCCGCCAATGCCGCCGGATGCGCCGGTGACGAGCGCGATTTTTTTCTTCATATGCAAAACCTCCGTGGTTTTCCCTATTGCTTATCGGCTTGACGGAATCAGCCGTCATGCTCTATTATAAGGAAAAGAACGGAGGAATCAAGATGGCTTATCAGATTTATTGCGGAAAAGGCTTTGACACCCAGAAGGCCGAGCGCTTTTTCAAGGAGCGCCGCGTCGCGTATCAGCGCGTGGACGTGCTCAAATACGGCATCGGCAGGCGGGAGCTGGAGAGCGTCGCCGCCGCGGTCGGGCTGGACGCGCTCTGCGACAAGGAGAGCAAGGCGTATCGCGAAAGCGTGATCGCCTACACCCAAAACCGCGATTCGATTCTCGCGGGGCTGATGGAAAAACCGCAGCTCCTTCGGCTGCCCATCGTCCGCGACGGCCGCCGCGCCACCGTCGGATACTGCCCGGAAATCTGGGAAGAATGGCTGAAGGGCTAATCCACGGGCGTTTCCTGCCCGCTGGCGTCGAAAATGCGCGTGCCCTCGCATGTCAGCAGCAGCGTGCCCACGCGCCATGCGTCCGTCTTTAAGCAGCGCTCCTTGTCAGCCCCGGCGACGACGTAGGCGTATTTGCCGTCTTCGCTGTCCTGATAAAAACGGGCGGAAAAATCCTGCGTATCGGTGGAGACCGTCACCGTCAGCAGCGGTTCGCCGCGCGGCTCAAAATCCTCGCAGGGGACGAAGCAATCCGCCGTCAGCTGGTCGAGCAGCGTGGAAAAAACCTCGCCGTCGGCCTTCTGCCCGTTGACGCTCAACTCGCCGCGCAGGCTGAAATCAAACGCGCAGTCGTCCCCGGCGCGGATGTGAATTTCCGAAATGTCCGAATCGGTCAATTCAGGAAAGAGCAGGCGCTCGTCCGGCACCTCGCCGCTCGTCGCCTCGCGCGCCGGCGCGTCGGGCGCGGAGAGCGTCTGCGTCGATTTGTTTCCGGCGGGCAGCAGCATGAAACCCAGGAGACAAACCGCCGTCAGAGAAAAAATTCGCTTCGCCATGCGGCGCGCCCCCTTTCCAGCCTTGCGTGGAGAATATTATAGCGCGCGGATGTAGCAGGGAAGCAATGAAAATGAAACAAAAATGTGAACTCTTTCCACCGAATTCTTTCCGCCGCGGCGGGCGGCGCAAAGCCGCTTGACAGGCGCTGGGCAAGTACGTTACAATGGAGCGCAGAAAGCCCCCGCGCGGAACGGCGGGGCAGAACTTTGAAAAGACGGAGTGTTTCGAGAGCATGGTTTTGAAGCATCATACCCTCAACCCGTTCGATCGCAAGCCGCAGGGCGCGGTGGCGACGGGCGGACAGGTTCGGCTGCGTCTGACGGTGGAAGATGAACAGGCGCCGGTTGAGCTTTTTTTGCGTGTCTGGAATGGCGATGAGCGCCGTTATCCCATGCGTCCGCTGGGATTGAAGGACGGCAGGATGATCTACGAGGCGCAGATCGGCGTGGGCGATAAGCCCCGGCTGCTCTGGTATCGGTTCGAGTGCGAATACAAGGGCGAGCATGTGGTGCTCGGCGCGCCGGGGGATCACACCGGCTGCGGCGAGGGCGTGATGGGGAGCGAGGAGAGCTTCCAGCTCACCGTTTACGACGCGGCCTACGACACCCCGGCGTGGATGCGCGACGGCGTCATGTATCAGATCATGGTGGATCGCTTCTGCCATGGCGAAGGCACGGACGCGCTCATGCACGCCAAGGACGGGCAGAATATCATCCTGCACGAGGATTGGAATGAAATGCCCTTCCTCAACATCGCCGAAAACGGCGACAACTTTGCCAACGATTTCTTCGGCGGCAATTTGGAGGGCGTGCGGCAGAAGCTGCCGTACCTCAAGCAGCTCGGCGTGAGCGTGCTGTACTTCAACCCGATTTTCTGCGCGCGCACCAACCACAAATATGACACGAGCGACTATCGCAGGGTCGATCCGATGTTCGGCGACGAGCAGGCGCTGGCGCGCCTGTGCAAAGAGGCCGAGGCGCTGGGCATGCGCGTGATGCTCGACGGCGTATTCTCCCACGTCGGCGACGACAGCCTGTATTTCAACCGCCGCGGCACCTACGGCGAGCACGTCGGCGCGTATCGCGACCCCGATTCGCCGTATTACAAATGGTTCACCTTCCGCCATTGGCCGGATGATTACGAGTGCTGGTGGGGCTTCAAAACCCTGCCGAACGTCAACGAAATGGACGAGGATTATCGCCGCTTCATTCTGGAGGACGATGATTCCGTCGTGCGCCACTGGGTCAGAAAGGGCACGAGCGGCTGGCGGCTGGATGTGGCCGACGAGCTGCTGATGCCGTTTCTGCGCGAGCTGCGCAGGCAGGTCAAGGACGTATCCGGGGACGCGGCGGTGCTCGGCGAGGTCTGGGAGGATGCGAGCCACAAGGTCGCCTACGGGCAGATGCGCTCCTATGTGCTCGGCGACACGCTGGACAGCGTGATGAATTACCCGCTCCGCGACGCGCTGATCGCGTTTCTGATGGCGCAGAAGGACGCGGCGGCCGTCGCCAAGGAGCTTTCCTCGCTGGCGCAGAATTATCCCAAGCCGTTCCTCTACGCGCTGATGAACCTGATGGGCAGCCACGACAGGCCGCGCATCCTCAACGTGCTGGCCGGAAACGACGGCAGCGATATTCCCCGCAGCCAGCGCGCGGATCACCGCCTCTCTCAGGAGGAGCGCATGATCGGCGCGCTGCGCGAACAACTGATGCTGCGGTTTGTGTTCAGCGTGCCGGGCATGCCGTGCATCTACTACGGCGACGAGGCGGGCGTGGAGGGCTGTGCCGATCCGTTCTGTCGCCGTACCTATCCGTGGGGGCGCGAGGATCAGGATATGCTGGCGCGCTACAAAGCCATGGCCGCCATGCGAAACGGCCATCCCGTGTTGAAAACCGGCGAATGTGCGTATATCGCGCCCTGCTCGGCTGTGCTGGGCGTGATCCGCAAAAACGAAAACGGGAAGGATGCGTTCGGCAAAAAGGCCGAAAACGCCTGCGCCGTGACGCTCATCAACCGCAGCGCCAGAGAGGTCGTCGTCTACCTGACGAGCGCGGACGTCTCCGGCGCGCAGACGCTCGTTTCCGACGACGGGCAGATTTTCACCGCCCGAAGCGGCGCGTTCAGCGTGAAGATCAAGGGCTTGCAGGGCATGACGATGTTCGCGATGTAAGGGCAAAAGAAAAAGAGACCGAAAGGCCTCTTGTCTCTTATCGAAAAAAGCAAAATTCAAGTTTTTGGGAACAGGCGTGATTTCGGTCACGCCTGTTCCGCTTTTAGCGGTTCGTCCACGGGAATGTATACTTGCGAAAATCGGTGTAGAGCGATCGGAATTTGCTTGCAGAATGACAAGCAATGCGCGAGCAGTCATTGCCCCAAAAAAACCGGAACGATTTCAGAAAAATCGGCTGCGCGCCTGCGGAGCTGGTTTTAATGTGCTTAATGCGCATCAAATATGAAGGCTATATGCTCGCAAATCGTCACCGCTTATTTCAGTAGCTTCTACGATCTTGTAATGTCGCTCATTTACTTTTACGATTCGCTGTTCTTCAATCGCAAATTCAAACATTGCAACAATATCACGAGTGACAAACTGGCACGCAATAGAGCGACAAATCAGTTCAGGATATTTCTCTGCACATAAAGCAAGGTCTTGTTCTATCTGTGAAATTCCAAGCTTGTCTGTACCGCCTTTGGCTTGTACTGGAATAATATATTGCTGCCCAGCCTTATCAATGCCAACATAAATTTCATCTGTTTCAACTTGACCAATTCCTGTCACCGTTGTGCGTAAGTGATTTTGAAGTGAATAGCAGGTAACGCCCAAAAATATATCAATCAGCCGATTGTATCGTACTATTGCCAGCAGTGCTTGTTCGTCTGAAATACTATATTTTTTCACTATACTCGGCGTTCCATCTGGGATTTTTATAGTTGCCAACATTGTATCAATTTCAACGAATTCAGAACCTTGCGTAAGAACAAATTCGTACTGAGCTGTCCCAACATTTTTTATGCGCCAATAGAAACTTTCTGGTGCGGTGTTAATTATTTCCTGAGGTAACCTTTTGCGATATTTGTAGGTGTAGATAATATCTCCCAAATTTTTAGGGATAGCAATTTCCAACTGATGGGCTTTCGTTGCCAAGTCATTACGCTCGAATCGAACAGAAGTTGCGCCAGCTTCGTACCGATCAAAGAATATTCCACTGATAATATCATCATATTTCACCATGTCAATCTCCTTTATATTTCAAAACTAAGACATCCTCATTAAGCCACGTTTCTGTGGATGTAGCAAAACGCTTTCTAAAGGTATCGATTCGATCAACTTTATATCCGCCGATACTCTCCGCAACTTCACCGAGGAGGGCTGAGGTGCGGATTGGAATCTGAAAGTATGATGCCTGATCTCCAACTACATAGGCAAGTGATGCGCCTTTGCGAAGATAAGGTTTTAATTCGGAAAGATGTCTTGCCATCCCTCCAAAATACTGTTTTACAACAGAAGCGTATAGCCTTTCAAAACCAGATGTCTTTCCAAGTTCTAAACGTCGTTCTTCTATTTTGTTGCTCAATTCGTTTATCGATCCAATATTTGATACGTATTGAGCGTCGTTATCATTGCGATAAACATTTTTTGAATTGGAACGAATGAACCCTTTCTTAATATTTCTAAGATCATCTTTAGTGTTTATGAAGCCTAAAATAACCGATTCGAGCCTTGTCGTCCTAGAATAATCCTTTTCGTTTGGATAAGGAGGTGAGGTAATTACACAGTCCACTTTGCCGATGTAATCTCTTTGGGGAATACTTCTGGCATCTCCTAAAGAAATATCAGCAAAAATTGAAGAATAGTGCTTCCAGTGTTCTAAATCGGCTTCCATTCGCTCAATCTCCGAAAGCCATATTTCGACTACATCAACGGATTCTTTTTTCTTTCGACTTATTCCTACCTCAGGTCCGAACTTCAAGTTACTGTATGAATAGACGATGTGTTTTGCCAATGCGAGCAGATAATAATCCTCAAAGGTTGAATTTGCTGCTCGAATAGAATCTCTCAATACTAATGTGTTACTCAATGGTTGTTCACAGATGGAATTTTTCAAAATCAAAGAAGTTTGCTCATCGGAAAGTGTCATCGGTTTTGATAATGAATTTATCGTCCGTGTCGCTACCAGTGCAATCTGTTTTGCTGCGTTCAAAAAATCGGAAGTATCGCTCACCCATCCGCATTTTGTCCTGCTTACAAAATGTGTCAAAGGGCTTGCTTCTATACCCCAAGAAGAAATTCCGTGCTTTTTGCACTCAACATTAGTTGTTCCCGTTCCGCAAAAGGGATCTAAAACAAAAGATGCCTGATCAACGCAAAAAGTTTTCAAATACTGTTGAACTAAATGTGGTGGAAACGATAGAACAAATCGATACCAGTCGTGAATAGAAGAATCTTCAACCCTTAATTTATTTTCAACATTTCCCATCGCTGTCCTCATCTTGCGCGTGATCGATTACATCAACTATCTGATCAATATTACAGTCTAACGCACAACATATTTTTTCAATGCTTTCAAGCGAAACATACTCATCTTTTCCGAGCTTTGCAAGCGTACTGCTGCTTATACCAGCTATACTTTTTAGATCGGTTCGCTTCATCTTTTTGTCCAAAAGCAACTTCCATAATTTTGTATAAGTAACCGACACGTTATCGCCTCCTTGATGCCTTTAATTATACCACATATTTAAGAGAAATCAAGGTAGATACAGATAAAAAGTTCGCATAATCAAATCTGAAATACATTTATACGAATATTATATCTGATTTTAAATACTTCATACTCTGTGTAGCCTAATTTGTTAAGTAGTAGTCGATTATTCTCTTTTCCGAGAAAACAACTGCCGTAGTGCAACAAAATTGAGTGAACAAGTGATAGAAGATATGCCAACATCTGTACAATAACTCTACAGAACCCCAAACAGGTGATTTTCAACCTTTAGCTGTATAAAAACAGGCGGCACTCAACCGAAGCTGAGTACCGCTCGCTTACCGCTCAAACGCCATATCCAGCGCGGTCTGCCAGACCTCGTCCGGCTCAAGGCTGGCGGCGCAGGGCTTCTGCGCCCACTCGATGGGGCCGTGGTCCTCGCCGGGGATGCTGTGCCACGGCTCGACGCAGATGAAGCGCATCGGCTTTTGCGGCGTGGACCAGATCAGCGTGTACGGGAAGTTTTCGATATTCACGCGGATGCGGCGTCCGGTGTCGCGCTCCAGCACGCAGATGGATTTGGATTTGAGGTTCACCATGCAATGGCTGTCGCGCGCAAACAGCTCGGCGCTCAGCGGGATGCGAGTGACGTTGCGGGCGAGGTAGTAATCCGGCGCGGCGCCGATGAGCCCGTTCGGCGCGGTGTTCAGGCACAGCGGGGATTCCACCGTGTCAAACAGAATGTCGTAATCCGCGTCGGTGTGTTTGTCGTCAAACGGCAGGGTGAAGCCGGGGTGGAAGCCCAGGCCGAAGCGCAGGGTCTCCTTGCCCGTGTTGCGGACGCTGACGGCGTGGCGGACGCGGCGGCCTTCGAGCGAGAAGGTCGTGCGCAGCGCGAAATCATACGGCCAGATTGCGCGGGTCTCGTCGCTTGAACGCAGCTCGAAGGTCAATTCGCGCGCGGTCTGGTTCAGCAGGGCATGCTCCATGTCGCGGGCGAAGCCGTGCTGGCCGCCGGCGTAGATTTTGCCGTCCTCCGCCTTGAAATGGCCGCCCGTCAGCTTGCCCGCGTAGGGAAAGAGGATCGGCGCGTGGCGGTTCCAGACGGCGGGATCGGCGCACCAGATCATCTCGCTTCCGGTGGCCAGATCGACAGCGCTGACCATTTCCGCGCCGAGGGAATCGACGGTCAGGCGGATGAACTCGTTTTCAATCGTATAACGCATAATAACCCCCTAAGATATAGGCTTTAAGATGATGCGCGATTCAATACCTTCGCGAGGAGAAGAAGGAATGGAAAAAGAAGGATGCCTCCCTCTTTGAGGGAGATTAGCTTTTTATCTACAGTCTGTGCCTCCCTCTTTGAGGGACATCGAATCTGTTGCCGCCTGTGGCGGAAACAAACAGGTGAAATGCCGAAGGTTGGCACGACGAAGTCGTGACGGAAGGAGTTA
>ERZ827524.1093-NODE-1093-length-29024-cov-10.789085_pt1 | contig 29024 bp, 29 predicted proteins | sample MGYA00519702_ERZ827524 | MGnify/ENA primary metagenome ERZ827524 (study PRJEB31778, sample SAMEA3449341) | human gut metagenome | biome: human gut; feature: human-associated habitat; material: faeces | place: United Kingdom | collected 2010/2012 ...
AAGCCATAAGGGGCTGCGGCCCCTTATCAACCCCTGGGTTTTTCGACAGTCTCAAAGGACGGCTTGAGCCGTCCTTTTTATATGCCGTGAGTTATAACAGCTTCTTTGTCTGCTTGTATACGTCGCCGGAGCCGAGGGTGATCACAACGTCGCCCGGTGCGGCGTGGGCGTCCAGCCACTTGCGTATCTCCTCAAATGTGCCGAGATAAATGGCGTTGCCGCCGCCCGCGTTTATGCCCGCCACCATGTCGCGGGCGTGTACGGTGCCGTCGTCCTTTTCACGGCCGGGGTAAATATCCGGCACCAGCACCGCCGTCGCGTTGTTGAAGCAGGTAACGTGATCCGTGAACAGCGTCTTTGCCCTTGTGTAGCTGTTGCACTGGAATACGCAGTATATGTTCCTGTGGGGTATGCGGCTGGCGGCGTCCAGCGCCGCGGCGGCCTCCGCAGGGTGATGGGCATAGTCGTGGTATATCTTTATGCCATCCCTCTCGCCGTAAAACTCGAACCTGCGCTGGGTGTTGCGGAAGGCCGCAAGGCCTGAGCATACGGTGTGCATTTCCGCGCCCAGGTAAAGGGACACAGCCGCGGCCGCCATAGAGTCTATCACCGTATGGCTGCCGGGAATGTGCAGCGTTATGCGGCCCAGGTTTTCGCCCCTGAACATAAGGTCGAAGGAGGGGCAGCCGTTGCCGTCGTAGACGAGGTTTGCGGGAGTATAGTCCGCGTCCTTCATGCCGTAGGATATCTTATTTCCACGGAAATCGTCGAAAAGGCGCTTTACGCGGCTGTCGTCGGTGCAGCCTATGAACACGCCGTTTTCGGGCAGGAGGCCGATAAACCTGCGGAAGGCGGCAACTATGTTGTCCATGTTTTTATAGTAGTCCAGATGGTCGTTGTCTATGTTGTTTATGAGGGCTACCGTGGGGCGGAGGGTAAGGAAGCTCTCCACGTATTCGCAGGCCTCGGTGATGAACAAATCGTGGGAGCCTATGCGGGTGCCGCCGTGGAGAAAATCCACAAAGCCGCCGATGTGTACCGTGGCATTAGCGCCGCCCTTTTCGGATATCATGGCCAGCATGGAGGTGATAGTGGTTTTGCCGTGACATCCTGCAATTCCTACTACCTCCTTGTAGCCCTCGGTGAGCTGGCCCAGTGCAACGCTGCGCTCAAGCTCGGGTATGCCCCGGCGTCTGGCTTCCGCCCGCTCCGGGTTATCAGGCTTTATTGCGGCAGAGTACACTACCAGATCGGCATCGCCTATGTTTTCGGCCTTCTGGCCGATGGCGACTGGTATGCCCAGCTCGCCCAAACGCTCGGTGAAGGGGGAGGTGGTGCTGTCGCTGCCCTGTACCTGGTATCCTCTGGCCCTGAGTATCTGGGCAAGGCCGTTCATGGAGCAACCGCCTATGCCTATGAGATGTATTTTTTTATGCCCTTCGATATGTGTCATATTTTCCTCCCTGGGAAAAATGTAATTGCAGATCAACTGCCGATAATTATATCACAAACCCGCCCGTACTACAAACGCGGGCGAAGGGCAGATCGCGAAAGCTTTTCTGCGCTTCCGCCGCCTGCTCTACCGTTTTGAATATGCCCACTACCGCCGCGCCGCTGCCTGTCATGAAGGCGTGGGCGCCCAGCGATTGAAGGCGTTTTTTGTTTTGCGCTATTTCGGGCGAAAGGCCGATGGCGGGAATTTCCAGCGCATTTTTGCATAGGGGTATCAGCCCGGTAATGTCTCCGCGCATTATTGCGGCTATTGCCCCGTCAGTGTCCGGACGCCTTTCAAGGGGCAGCCTTAACTCTTTGAACAGCGCGCCTGTGCTCACTCCCTCGTTGCCTTTTATTATAAGCAGGTTCAGCTCCGGGGCGGGCAGCGGCGTAAGCACCTCGCCGATTCCCTCTGCCACGGCGCAGCCGCCCATAAGGCAAAATGGTACGTCCGCCCCTATGGAAAGACCTATACTATACAGCTCGCTTTCGCTGAGCGGTCCGCCGTATAGCCTGTTCATGCCCCGCAGCACTCCGGCGGCGTCTGCGCTTGCGCCGCCCATGCCGGCCTCGGAGGGTATGCCTTTTTGTATGTATATGTCCGCGCCTCTGCCGGTTTTTTCGAAGAAGGCCCTGGCGGCCATTACGGCGGTGTTTTGGGGCGGCACTGCATCATCAAATGTAACGCTGACGCATTCCGATCGCTCCATATGTACGGCGTCGTATACGTCCACGGCGCACATTACGCCCCGGAGCTGATGGTAACCGTCCGGCCGCCTGTACAGCACGTCTAACGTCAGGTTGATTTTTCCGTAAGCCTTTATATCCATATCCGCATTATACCATCAGATAGGGCAAATGTATATTTCAACGGCGGCGCGGCGATAATTTTTCATATGTAAAATATGCAAATCAACACAAAGGGGAAACAAATATGAAAAATACGCTGTACAGAAAGCTGCTGTACGTCATATCCATGGTGCTGCTGTCGTTAGTGGCGGTGCTGCTGTTCAGGCCGGAGGAAGGCATATTCCGAATGCACGTGATAGCTAACAGCGACAGCGCGGCGGATCAGGCAACAAAGCTTGCGGTACGGGACGCCATATTGGATTACGAGCGCGGCATGGGGAATGTGGGCAGCGCGGAGGAGGTAAAGGCCAGACTCATGGACGATGGGAGGGGGATCTGCACCGCCATAGATAACGTGCTTCATGAGCGGGGCATGGATTATTCCGCCGAGCTGCACATAGGCACATATGACTTTCCTGACAGGGAGTATGGCGGCAAGCTGTATCCCGCCGGAAGGTACCAGGCACTCAGGGTGATACTGGGAGAGGGAAAAGGAAAAAACTGGTGGTGCGTAATGTTCCCGCCACTGTGCATACTGGAGGACGAAAATGGAAAAATTGAAGATGAGGCAAAATTTGATAGCCTGATAATGAAGCTTATAAGGGAGGCGAAAAAGAATGAGAGGGCTGAATAGGAGCATAGCCGCCCTGCTTGCGCTGCTGCTTATACTGTGCATCGCGGTGCCGGAAATGGCGGACGCGGCGGCACTGAGGCAGGGCTCCTCCGGCGAGCAGGTAAAGACGCTGCAAAGCAAGCTGAAACGCTGGGGATATTATAACGGCAATGTGGACGGCATATTCGGCAGCGGAACGGCGCAGGCCGTAAAATATTTCCAGAAGAAAAACGGCCTTACGGCGGATGGCATAGTAGGGGAGGCCACAGCCAAGGCATTGGGCCTGTCCCTGACGGGCAGCTCTGGAGGCGGGTCGTCAAGCTCCGGTGAGTCGAGCAATTCCGGGGACAAGGACCTGTATCTTCTGGCCAAGCTGGTACACGGGGAGTCCAGGGGTGAACCTTACAAGGGCAAGGTTGCCGTGGCGGCAGTGGTGCTGAACCGGGTAAAAAGCTCATCCTTTCCCAACAGCATATCCGGCGTGATATACCAGAAGGGCGCTTTTTCCGCCGTCTCGGACGGACAGATAAACCTTTCCCCTGACAACGAATCCATAAAGGCCGCCAGGGACGCTATGAACGGCTGGGATCCCACCGGCGGCTGCCTGTACTACTACAACCCCAAGAAGACCAGCAACAAGTGGATGCTGTCACACGATGTGGTGCTGACCATAGGCGAGCACGCCTTCTTCTAATGGGGCATAACGGCTTTATACGAGGTGAGATAAATGAGCGAAAAAACGCAGAACGCTTTTCAGAAATACATAATACCCGCCATACTGGCCGTGGCGCTCATAGGAGTCATACTATGGGCGGCGCAGCAGAAGGCGCTGGCTGAGAGCTATAAAAACCTGGCAAAGGAAAGCTATGTCAGGGCATACGGCGAGCTTACCGACGACCTTTACGATATGGAGAGCACGCTGTCCAAGCTTACTGCCGTCAATTCCCCCGCACAATACGTTTTGCTGCTGGACGAGGTTTGGCGGCTGTCCGGCTCCGCGGTGAGCCACATGTCCTATCTGCCGGTGTCCCACGTGGACACGGCCGAGCTCAACCAGTTCGTGGTGAGGCTGGGCGATTACGCACATTCGCTTACCAGGAAGGCAGTGCGGGGCGGAGTAATGACGGAGGAGGATACAAACACCATACTACAGCTCCGGGACAGCTGCGCAAAGCTGGCGGAGGAATACGGCGATAAGTACGCCAGGGGCGACGTACCCACAGAGGGTATAGATGCTGAGGGCTACTTTGCGGACAACAAGCCTCAGGACAGCGAGGGCATATCGGAATTTCCCACCCTGATATACGACGGCCCCTTCTCGGAAAGCAGCGAAAAACTCGAACCCAAGGGTCTGTCAGGCGGAGAGGTGACCATGGAGCAGGCGAAGACCGTGGCCAACATAATTGCCGGCGTGACGTTTGGCGAGGGGCAGGAGACGGGCGGAAAGCTTCCTGCCTATCAATTCAGTATGAGCAATGAAGACGGCACGTGGGTTGAAGCGGCGGTGACTAAGCAGGGAGGCAAGCTGCTGTGGTATATGAGCCCCTGCAAGGGAAATACCGAGGGAAAGCCTGACGATGCTGAGGGTAAAAGATACGCTGACACGGCGCTGAAAAAGCTGGAGGAGCTGGGCTATCTGAGCATGACGGCAACCTACGCCCAATATTACGGCGGGGCGGCGCTTATCAACTGCGCGGCCACGCAGAACGGCGTCATATTATATAATGATCTCATCAAGGTTTGGGTAGACCGGGAGACCAATGAGGTGACAGGCGTTGACGCCAGAAACTATCTCTTCAGCCATACCGAAAGGGAGCTGCCTGAGGCCAGCGTCACTATGGCCGAGGCGGAGGGTTATCTCGCTTCCTCGCTGAAGGTTATGGAACGCCAGCTTGCGCTGATACCAATAACACCCGAGACCGAGCGGCTGTGCTACGAGTTCAAGTGTACCTCGGGCAATGATTCCTATATAGTCTACATAGGCGTGGAGACGGGGGAAGAGGAACAGATATTCAAGATAATCGACAGCGAAGACGGGCAGCTGGTCATATAGCAGCAAAAACGCTTTGGGCCGTTCTTATGCAGAACGGCCCTTTTGCAGGAAAAAGATTGAGAAATTTCATACAAAATTGCCCTGTTTGCCTTGACAAATCGTAAAAAAAGCCGTAATCTAAATAAACCACTTTTTGGCTGGGGAGCTACCATGACGGCAAATACCGAAATAACAGAGCTTATTCGCAGCGAATTATGCCGTTTCCTGCAAGACGCCTGTGCCGGTAAGACCGGCGTAAAATTGGATATGGACAACCCCGCGGCGGAGGTATCCGCCCCATTGGGCTTCGTTACCGGCTATACCGCCCAATTCTGGGCGGAAAGGCTTGCTGACCGGCTGAACGGACATGAGCCGTCCCTTTTTGGCGTGCCGCTAATAGATGGTGTAACCGCCGCGAAAGGCCATGTGGCGTTCCGTATATCCATTCAGGCATATGACGCCATGACCCATCATATAATAGAAAGCTGCAAGCTGCCGGATATGCCGGATAAAAGCTGCGATGATGTATCCTATGCGCTCATAAAGTCACTGATGCTTGCGCGAAAGGGCGGGGACGGCATACCGGATACGGCTTCAATAAAGAAAGCTCTGTGGCTCGGCATAAGCGCCGGGGGCTTTTCCGGGGCAAAGCGGGCCGCTTTGAACAGGCGCTGTGCAGCCGCTGTGCTGGGCATATTCGACGGAATGAAAGACGGGGAGAGGGACGCTCTCGCGGCGCGGCTGGGCCTTTTCGGGCAGTGCGCCGCAAGGCTGATTTGGGTTAATTCCCTTCAGGAGGTATAAATATATGTTGATAAAAAGATTTGCACACTCATGTTTTCTGCTGCAAAGCGAGGGCGGTACCCGTATACTCACGGATCCCTGCGACCCGGCAACCGGCTATATCGTAGGCCCTGTTGAGGCGGACTGCGTGACCGAGAGCCACCAGCACCACGACCACAACTATGCCGCAGCGGTAAAGGGCAGAGACGTAAAGGTAATATCAGCCCCCGGCGAGTATACCGTCGGGGACGTAAAGATAACCGGCATACCCTGCTGGCATGACGAAATGCAGGGGGCGAAGCGGGGCGGCAACATCATATTCGTATTCGAGATGGACGGATTGCGCCTTGCCCATATGGGCGACATAGGCCACCTGCCGGATGAAGCTACCCTTAAAGCCATGGGCCATATAGACATACTGCTCATACCCGTAGGCGGCATATACACCGTGGACTACAAGCAGGCGCTGGAGATAGCCTACGCCATAGCGCCAAAGGTTGTAATACCCATGCACTATGCCGCCGACAAGCTGGCCTTTGAGCTGGGCGAGCTTGCCCCGTTCCTTGAAAACGCAAAGAACTGCGCCATACACCGTATGCGCCAGAGCGAGGCGGTCATCACAAGGGAAAGTCTGGGCAGCAACAGGATAATAGTGCTGGACTGCGCCGTGTAGCGGCGTAAGCAAAGCCCCCCGAAAGGGGGCTTTTTTGCGTTTACTGTACGAGACGGGATATTTCAACGCGAAGGACCTTCGCAAGCTGGACCAGCTCTATATCAGTAACGAATCGCTTTCCACACTCTATTCGCTGTATTGCATTCTTATCTATATCCAGTCCGTATACCTGCAGCCTGTCCGCAAGCTGCCGCTGCGACAGCTTCAGTCCCTTCCTCAGAGCCGCGACATTCCTTCCGCATAGATTATTCGAGCCGTCCTGAGATTTATTTATGAACATTTTTTTTCTCCTTTTGACATTCAGTGATTGTCAACATCAAAAGGGTATGCTATAATTGAAACAATAATGACATTCACTGAATGTCAAATTAAAGTAATTTTGAAAGAAGGGAAAAAAATGAAAAAATCACTTGCAATGATGTTGGCTCTGATCATGGTCTGCGCCTTGCCCGGAATCGCATCGGCAAATGGCAAAGGCAGCATCAACGGGGCCTGTATTACGCAGAATGCCGTATCCATTGAGCTGGAGGACATTACATTTGAAGAAAGCGTAAAGGTGGAGCTGTTCAGCGGCGAAACTCTGCTGACCACTGCCACTCTGAATGAAAACGCCTTGGAAGCAAACAAGAATTATGATTACGTGACCTGTTGTATACCTACCGTGGGTGAAGATGAGGCCTGGAGCCTGACCTCTTGGATCCCCAGGGACAAGATTGTTCCCAACAAAGCTGTCCTGTTTGTCGATGGAAACGAGTTGGATACGAAGAAGCTCACACTGGATGCCGAAGCATGGGCAGCCTTGCCCGGCACGGTGCTCCCCTCTAGCGGCAGCATCGAGCGCGCCGGCATCACTCATGCTAACGGTGTCCTGAAGAACGCTGTGTCTGTTGATCTGAAGAATGTTAACTTTGAGTCCAGCGTACAGGTGCAGCTGTACAGTGGTGAGACCCTGCTGACCACGGCTACCTTGCAGGGAGTAAATCCCGGCAGACATGATTTCCTGACCTGATGCATCGCTACCGAGACTGCTGACGCAAACTGGGCACTGACCCCCTGGACTCCCAAAGATGATGTTGTCCCCAATAAAGTCGTGCTGTTTGTGGATGGCAACAAAATGGACACTATGGAATTCACTCTGGATGCTGCAGAGTGGAAAGCCCTGCCCGGCACGGTGCTCCCCTCTAGCGGCAGCACCACCGGCGGCGAAAGCCACTGGCATTCCCCGGTTACCCCTGCTCCCGTTCCCGTGGTGGTAATACCCCCCAAGACCGGCGATATGACGATATGGCAGAGCATACTGCATTTCTTCGGGGTAATATAAAAAGATAACGGCATGACAAAGCCCCCGCGAATGCGGGGGCTTTGCTTATCCTTTCGTCTTTAGGGGGAAGAATGACGACGGTGCTTACGCTTTCTTTGACTTTGCGCTGCGGACGCTCTCGAGCATTATGCTGCCCAGTATCAGCGCGGCGCCTACCGCGCCCATGACGCCCATTTTCTCATGCAGGAGAACGGCACTCATTGCGGCGGTGGAAAGGGGGTTGAGGGCGCAGAACTGGCTCGCCCTCTCGGAGGGTATCCTGCGCTGTGCCACGGGCTGAAGGGTGAAGCCGAAGCAGCTGCAAACCAGCGCAAGCCCCAATATCGGCAGCCACTCAGAGGCGCAGGAGGGCAGCTTGGGAGCCTCGAATATGAAGGAGGCTATGGTGGTGAACAGGCCGATGAAGCCGACCTGCGCTATGCCTATGAGCATGGGGTCGCCCTTTTTGGAAAGCCTGTCAGTGAGTATTATCGCCAAGGCGTAAAGCATGGCAGAGAGTATGCACAGCCCTTCGCCGAGGCCGAAGCTGAACCTGCCGGAGCGCAGGGTGAGGGCGCCGACGCCTATTAAGGTAAGCCCGGCGCAGAGCAGGGCCCTTTTGCAGGGCAGCTTCCTATGCAGCAGCGCCTCCATCAGCGGCACTATGACTATTGCGGTATTTTCGAGAAAGGAGGTGGTGGAAGCGAGGGTGTGCTTGAGGGCGAAAAGCTCCGCCGCCATCATTGCGGAGAAAGCGCCGCCTATCGCCATGCCCATGAGCAGCGTCCTGAGGTCCATCCGCTTCATCCGATTGAAGAATATGGCGCAGAGTATCACGAAGGCAAGGCAGAAGCGAACGGAGAGTATGTTGAGGGGGCTCATAGTGGTGAGGAGCGCCTTGGACAGCAGTAGAGAGGTGCTGCGCGCAACTATAACGCCCGCGAGAAGGAACTCCGCAGGGTTTACCCGGCAGCCTATCCTTGCCCTTGCGCTGATGCTTTCCATTGTTTCTGTCCTTTCCTGATATTTTGTCGTTTTCTTTGTTTGACATCATTATATTACTGTTATATATTTGAGTAAAACGAGGATATATCATGGCAGCATTGATAAAAAGTCAAAATAGAGGCACGATATGGATACAGAGAAGTGCAGGGCGCTGATAGCGGCGCTGGAGCTGGGCTCACTTACCGCCGCGGCGGAGAGCCTCGGCTATACTCCCTCCGGTATAAGCCGTATGATGGCGGCGCTGGAGGATGAGATGGGCTTTCCGCTTCTGATAAGGAACAGAGGCGGCGTTGTCCCTACCGAAAACTGCAAAAATATGCTTCCCCTCATACGCGATTTCGTGTACATGGGGCGGCGCTGCGTGCAGCAGGCGGCCTCCATACGCGGCATAGAGATAGGCAAGCTCACCATAGGCAATACCTACGAGGCCTGCTACGGCTGGCTTGCCCACTTGATCGCCGGCTTTTCGCGGAAGTACCCGATGGTGGAGATAAGCACTTTGGAGGGGACCAGCAGCGAGCTTGCGGCAGCTCTGGGGGAGCACAGGGCGGATTTCTGCGTAATGAGCCGCCGCGAGGGCGACTTCGACTGGCTGCATATAAAGGACGATCAGCTGGTGGCGGTGCTGCCAAAGAGCAACCCACTCTCCGGCGGCGCGGCCTTTCCGCTCTCGGCTGTGGGCAATTATCCCTTCGTAGCCATACGCCCCGCAGAGGAGACGGACAACTCCCGCATGATCGCCCAGATGGGCATAACCCCGGATATACGCTTCGGCTGCCCTGATGGCCTTGCCGCCATGGCGATGGTGAAGGCGGGGCTGGGAATAGCCATAATGAACCAGCTCATCGTGGACTCGCTGGAGCCGGGCGGCGAGGTGAAGGTCATGCCCCTGGACCCTGAGCAGTATGTGGATATAGGTATTGGCGTTACAAAGAAGGACATGGTATCCCCTGCGGCAGCAAGGTTCATCGCCTACGCGAAGGAGCACATAGAGGAAATGAAGTAAAGAAAAAAGGCTTCCCAATTTAAAGGAAGCCCTTTGCGTTTGCAGCGTTATTCCTCCGCGTCTATGTAGGGCAGAAGCTTGTTGAGGTCGCAAGGCTCACTCAGTACAAGCTCTATGCCTTCCACCCGCTTGTCCTCGAACATCTGGGTGAGGGCTATGTACTGGCACAGGCGGGACTTGAGGTTGAGGCAGTCGCCCTCGGCGGTCATGAGCTCCACCCTGCCGGCGCAGGTGTTTACGGCCTTAAAAAAGCTTGCAGGCTCCGATATATCTCTGATCTTCATTGGGGCGTCCTCCATAAGTTTTTCTGTTATTATACAACAGCTCAGGTTTTTTTTCCACTTCACAATTATTTCAAATTATTATGATGATATGTACAAGGTCTTATATTACAATTAGCACTCGAAAGGTAAGAGTGCTAATAAGGACCATGGCACATACTACTTACGAAATCATCGGTCCGAGGAGGATTTTATATGGATATTAACAGGTTAACGCAAAAATCTATTGCGGCGGTGCAGGATGCCCAGTCCATCGCCAGCCGCAACACCAACCAGCAGGTGGATCAGCAGCACCTTATGAAGGCGCTGCTCGACCAGAAGCTCATAGCCGAGCTCATCACCAGAATGGGCAAGGATAAGGACGCCTTTGACGCCGCCCTGGACAGGGAAATAAGCAAGCTGCCCAAGGTGACGGGCAGCCGGGAGGCGGAAAAGGTGTACATAACCCCTGAGCTGGATCGCGCGCTCAACGCGGCGGAGGATCAGGCCAAGCACATGAAGGACGAGTACATCTCGGTAGAGCATCTGTTTTTAGGCATGCTGGAAGCGCCTAACGGCGCCATGAAGGAGATGTTTAAAACCTTTGGCATCACCCGGGACGAGTTTTTGAAGGTGCTCAACGACGTTCGGGGCGGGGCAAGGGTGACGACCGACAGCCCGGAGGATACCTATGACGCGCTGGGCAAATACGCTCAGGATCTTGTAGAGCTTGCAAGGAAGCAGAAGCTTGACCCTGTTATAGGGCGTGACGAGGAAGTACGCAACGTCATCCGCATACTTTCAAGAAAGACCAAGAATAACCCTGTGCTCATAGGCGAGCCGGGCGTAGGCAAGACGGCAATAGCCGAGGGACTTGCCCAGCGGATAGTATCAGGCGATGTGCCGGCAAACCTGAAGGATCGCAAGATATTCTCCCTTGACATGGGCGCCCTTATTGCGGGCGCAAAGTTCAGGGGCGAATTCGAGGAAAGGCTTAAGGCCGTTCTTAATGAAGTAAAGCGCAGCGAGGGCAGGATAATACTGTTCATCGATGAGCTGCACAATATAGTAGGAGCCGGACGCACCGAGGGCAGCATGGACGCGGGCAATCTCTTAAAGCCCATGCTTGCCAGGGGTGAGCTGCACTGCATAGGCGCGACCACACTGGACGAGTACCGCAAGTACATCGAAAAGGACCCCGCCCTTTCCAGAAGGTTCCAGCCCGTAATGGTAGATGAGCCTACGGTAGAGGATACCATAAGCATACTGAGAGGGCTGAAGGAGCGCTATGAGGTGTTCCACGGCGTAAAGATACAGGACAGCGCCCTGATAGCCGCCGCCACACTTTCCCACAGGTACATAAGCGACAGGTTCCTGCCGGATAAGGCCATCGACCTTGTGGATGAGGCCTGCGCCATGGTGCGCACCGAGATGGACAGCATGCCCACCGAGCTGGACGAGAAGCGCCGGCACATAATGCAGCTGGAGATAGAGGAAGCCGCCCTTAACAAGGAAAGCGACAAGATATCCCAGCAGCACCTTGAGGATATACGCAAGGAGCTGGCTCACGAGCGCGAGGAGTTCGCGGGGCTCAAGGCAAAGTGGGAAAACGAGAAGGACGCCATAAAGAAGGTTCAGTCCCTACGTACAGAGATAGAACAGCTTAACGCCGATATGCAGCAGGCCGAGCGGAGCTACGACCTCAACAAGGCCGCAGAGCTGAAGTACGGCAAGCTGCCCAAGCTGAAGGAAGAGCTGGCCAAGGCGGAGGCGGACATGGAGAAGGGCAAAGCGGACGGCCTGCTTCGTGACCGCATCACCGAGGAGGAGATAGCCAAAATAGTGGGCCGTTGGACCGGTATACCGGTCGCCAAGCTGATGGAAGGCGAGAGGGAGAAGCTGCTGCACCTGGACAGCATACTGCATAAGCGGGTCATAGGCCAGGACGAGGCGGTGCAGACCGTCTGCGACGCCATACTGCGCACCCGCGCAGGGCTGAAGGACCCCAACAAGCCTATCGGCTCCTTCCTGTTCTTAGGGCCTACCGGCGTAGGCAAGACGGAGCTTGCCAAGGCTCTGGCGGAAGCCCTGTTTGACGATGAATCAAACATGGTGCGCATAGATATGAGCGAATACATGGAGAAGCACTCCGTGTCCCGCCTGATAGGCGCTCCTCCGGGCTATGTGGGCTATGACGAGGGCGGCCAGCTTACGGAGGCCGTGCGCCGCCATCCCTACTGCGTCGTGCTGTTCGACGAGGTGGAGAAGGCCCATCCCGACGTGTTCAACGTACTGCTTCAGGTGCTGGACGACGGGCGCATAACGGATTCCCAGGGCCGCACCGTGGACTTCAAGAATACCGTCATCGTCATGACCAGCAATCTGGGCTCCAGCTACATACTGGAGGGCATAAAGGACGGCAGGATAACCGAGGAGGCACGCGCACAGGTGAACCTGCTGCTCAAGCAGAGCTTCAGGCCGGAATTCCTCAACAGGATAGACGACATAGTGTTCTATAAGCCCCTGGACAAGGAGGAGATCTTCAAGATCACCGACCTCATGCTGGAGGATATACGCAAGAGGCTCAAGGAGCGCAGGCTGGACGTGAAGCTTACCGACAGGGCGAAGAACTACCTTGCGGAGACCGGTTACGATCCTCAGTACGGCGCAAGGCCCCTGAAGCGGCTGCTTTCCAGCAAGCTTGAGACGCTGCTTGCCCGCAAGATAATCGAAGGCGACCCCGCCCCCGACACGGTGTTCACCGTGGATTACGACGGCGAGAACCTCACCGTATCAGAGAGCAAGGGCGAATAAAGCCGAATAATAATACGGCCCCGGTGAAATTGCCGGGGCACTTTTTTTAAGGAAGCGGCGGGCGGCAAGCCCACGCAACCTCCGGTTGCGCTTTTTCCAAGTATGATTGGTGGCGCAAAAGCCGCCCCCTGGTGTATGCTATGCACAAGAAAACCAAAAAGGAGTACCCGTGCTTATGAAAGAAATGACAGTAGGCGAAAGGATACAGCAGCTTCGAAAGGCGGCGGGCCTTTCGCAGGAGCAGCTTGCGGAGCAGCTCGACGTTTCCCGCCAGTCGGTATCAAAATGGGAGCTGAACGATGCGGCGCCGGAAATATCCAAGATAATCGCATTGAGCGAGCTTTTCGGCATATCCACAGACGAGCTTTTGAAGGGGGCCGGGAGCATACCCGCGGCGGCTGGAGAAAAGGAAAGCATAGCCGCCATAGCCCGGCTGAACGCCGCGGAAAAACGCATACGCACAGGCTTTATAACGGCGGTCGCGGGATTGATAATGCTTGCGCTGGAGCTTTTGCTGCTGCCGGTGATGCAGGTAATGGAACACAATGCCTTTGGGCATTTTTTGACCAACGCTATGGATTACGCCGGAAAAATGCCGATGAAGGCGGTGATATTCATAACAGCCGCCGCCATTGCCGCCGGGGGGATATTCATGTATCAGGGATACCTTTGCAAAAGGAAGCAATAGCGCACGGTTAGTCAAAAAAAGCGGCTTTTAAGCCGCTTTTTTGAGCTTTGTCCCTTATTCGCCTATATGCCACTTGTCCAGCACTATGCGCTGGGCGCCGTAAAGGCTGCTGTATCCTGAAAGCAGGTAGCTTGCGGCGCAGGCGAGGGCGAAGAAGGGGAGCGCACCGCCGCCGAAAAGCTCCACGGAAAGCAATATGGCTGTGATGGGGCAGTTGGTCACGCCGCAGAACAGCGCGGTCAGCCCCATAGCGGCGCCGAATGCGGGATCGAGGCCAAGGAGCGCGCCGGCAGTGCAGCCAAAGGTGGCCCCGACGAAGAAGGAGGGGACTATCTCGCCGCCCTTGAAGCCCGCGCCCATGGTGACGGCGGTAAGGAGCAGCTTCAGGATAAACGCCGCAGGTACGGCTTTGCCTGCAAGCGCGCGGGCGATAACGTCCATTCCCGCGCCGCAGTAGTCCCGCGTGCCCAGCAGCAGCGAGGCGGCGGCGACTGTGCAGCCGCCTAAAAACAAGCGCAAATAGGGGCTTTCTACCCTGCCCGCAAGGCGATGCACGCCGCCTATGGCCTTGCAGAATATGAGGGAAAGCCAGCCTGCCAGTACTGACAGGGCAAGCACCTGTAAAACGGGGGCGGCTTCCAGCGCGGGTATGCCGAGAAGCTCAAAGCGGGTGGGCGGCACGCCCAGGGCGGAGGACACGAGGAAGCCCGCAAAGGCGCTGACCACGGAGGGGAAAAGCGCCGCGTACTGAACCGCGCCCGCGCTGGCTACGCTCACGGCGAAAACAGCCGCGGTGATGGGCGTGCCGAAAAGAGCCGAGAAGGCGGCGCTCATGCCGCATATGGTGAGCACCCTGCCATCTCCCGGCTTTATGTGGAAAACGCCGCTGAAAAGCCCTGCTATGCTGCCGCCGAGCTGCAGCGCCGCGCCCTCGCGCCCCGCGCTGCCCCCGAAGAGATGGGTAAGCACCGTGCCTGTGAATATCAGCGGGGCCACGCGCTTTTTGACCGGCTCGCCGTTTATTGTGGCCTCAAGGACGGCATTGGCGCCCCGGTCGTCCTTCACGCCGCAGGCGTGGTACATGAATACTATGATAAGGCCGCCTACGGGCAGCAGGCAGAGGAGCCAAGGGTATGCAAGCCGCAGCTCTTGCGCAAAATCCACGGAGTAGTGGAATGCGGTGCTTATGAAGCCCAGCGCCATGCCTATGACGGCCGCCCACAGCAGCCACTTGAGGAATACGAGGGCATAGCGCAGCCATGTGTGCATCGCAAGGTCGAATATCCGCCTATCGTTATGCTTGTTATCCATAAAAACACGCCTTTCGTGCTGATTGATGACGGGTACATTATACCATCAATTGACAGAGGTATTTAGTTTCTTTTAAAATATAAATATAATTGGAAGGAGGGATTGAAGATGGAAAACAAGAAATACGCACTGTACACTTTTCTTACCCTGATGATAGAACTGTCCATCGCATCAGTGATGTACCTGCTTGTTGTGAAGTTACAAACGAGTTATCTTTTTATTTCCGATGCTCTATGGCATTACGGGATATTGAAGGTGATATGCGTAACGGCGGCTTTATTCCTCTATTTTGTATGCAAGTGCTATTATAAGGGAGGGGAAGCACATGAGGAATCCGATACACAGAAAAAAACTGAGTAGAGCCCGTCCCCGCCCCTCCAATAATTACATTCAAAAAATAACAAAAGGCTCCGCGCTGCGGAGCCTTTTATATACGCTAATTCTTTACTATGGTCGGCATATCCCAGCCGTGATGGTCGGTGTGCAGCAGGTGATGGGATTTTTCGCCCAGGGGAGCCGTGAGGTATTCCTTATACAGCGCCAGCACGTCGGGGTTCTCGTGTGAGAACCGCAGGGTATCCTTGGCGTCCAGCCTCCAGAGAACGCTGCCGCGCTCATCCGCCAGCTCGCAGCCGTCTACGATGGGCTGTCCGCCGCCGCCAGCGCAGCCGCCGGGGCAGGCCATTATCTCGACGAAGTCGTAATGCACCTCACCGCGCTTGATAGCCTGAATAAGCTTGCGCGCATTGCCGAGGCCGCTGGCCACGGCTACCCGCACCTCGCCCGCGCCGGGTATCTCGAATACGGATTCCTTCCAGCCGTCCATGCCGCGGACGGACCTGAAGGCGTCGGGATCCGGATTGCTGCCGGTGATGAGATAGTATGCGGAGCGCAGCGCCGCGTCCATAACGCCGCCGGTAGCGCCGAATATGACGGCGGCTCCGGTGCCGGTACCCAATGGACTGTCGAAGTCCTCCTCGGGCAGGAACACGGGGTTGATGTGGTTGGCGCGCATCATGATATTCAGTTCGCGGGTGGTGATGACCACATCCACGTCGGGATCGCCGCAGGCGTCCTTCATGGTGGGCAGGGCGCACTCGCTCTTCTTGGATACGCAGGGCATTACGGATACCACGAATATCTTGTGGGGGTCCACGCCTATCTTCTCGGCAAAGTAGCTCTTTGCCACAGCGCCGAACATCTGCTGGGGGGATTTGGCGGTGGAAAGGTTATCCGTAAGCTCGGGATACTGGGACTTCAAAAAGCGCACCCAGCCCGGGCAGCAGGAGGTGAACATGGGCCACTTGTGCTGATCCTTATGGGTAAAGCGCTCTATAAATTCACTGCCTTCTTCCATTATGGTGAGGTCGGCGGTGAAGTCGGTATCGAACACATAGTCAAAGCCCATGCGGCGGAGGGCCGCAGCCATGCGCCTGGGGGTGGCGAACTCGGCATCGAGGCCGTAACGCTCTGCCCATGCGGCGCGCACCGCGGGAGCCACCTGAACTACGGTAACGATATTCTCGTCGTCTATTGCGTCGTATACCCTGCCGGTGTCGTCGCGCTCCCTTATGGCGGCGGTGGGGCAGTGGGTTATGCACTGGCCGCAGTAGGTACACTCGGTATCCTTTATCCTGCGGTTGCGGGATACGTCAACCATCGCCCGCGAGCCGGTGCCGAGCAGATCCCATATATTCACGGTCTGCACCTTTTCGCAGATCTGTATGCAGCGCATACACATTACGCACTTGTTGTTCTCCCTTATGAGCGGCGCGGTGATGTCGGCCTTGTCTATGAGGAGCTTCTTCGGGTAATGCGTGCCGCGCATATTGAAGTCGTTGGCGAGCGACTGGAGGGTGCAGTTGCCGCTTCTTGTGCAGTTGGTGCAGCTCACGTCGTGATGGGAAAGCAGCAGGCGCAGATTGGAGCGGCGCGCCTCGCGCACCTTGTGGCTGTTGGTGAGCACCTCCATCCCCTCCGCTACTACGTTGTCGCAGGCGGGGATCAGCCTGTCGTGACCGACAAGCTCCACGCAGCATATACGGCAGGCCGCTATCTCGTTCATTCCCTTGAGGTAGCAAAGCGTGGGTATCTCGATGTTTACGGAACGGGCGGCCTCCAGTATGGTGGTTCCCTCCGGCACGGATACCGGTATGTTGTCTATCTTGAGGTTTACCATGTGCTCTTCCTCCCTCCCCTGAATATTCCGTAGCCGAAGTGGTCGCACCTCAGGCAGCGGGACGACTCGGCGTTGGCCTCCTCATCGGTCATGCCGCACTCGATGCAGGTAAAGTCGTTCTTGCGCTCACAGGCCTGGCGCTCTGTGGTGTTGATGCGGCCGTGAGGCGGGTTGCTGGAGAGCTGAGGATCGGGCACGACGACATCGACGCTGATCTCGTGATGGAAGCCCAGATACTCGTCTATATTTGCTGCAGCCACCTTGCCTGCGGCTATGGCGCGGATAACCGTCGCGGGGCCGGTAACGCAGTCGCCGCCGGCGAATACGCCGTCCATGTTGTCTATCTGACCGCTGGCCTCGGCGATGAAAGTGCCGCGCTTTATGGAGATCTTGCTCTGCTCAAAGCCGTGAGTCTCAATGCCCTGACCTATGGCTACAATGATTATGTCGGCGGGTATGCGTATCTCATCGCGGGCTGCCTTTTCCGGGCGGGGCCGGCCGGCGGCGTCTATAGTGCCTATTATCTGGGGCTGTGCCCAGAGGGCTGCGGCGCGGCCGTTTTCGTCTGCCTCTATGCGGACGGGGGCGGCAAGGGTAACGAGCTCTACGCCCTCGGCTATCGCGCCCTCCACCTCCTCGGGGAGCGCGGTCATGTCGGCCTGACGGCGGCGGTATACGCAGGATACCTTCCTTGCGCCGAGGCGGACGGAGCTTCTGCATACGTCCATGGCCACGTTGCCGCCGCCTATCACGACTATCTCCTTGCCGGTAAAGTCGGGCAGGCTGTCGTCGCCTATGGCGCGGAGCATCTCCACGGCGCTCATTACGCCCTCGCTGTTTTCGCCCTCTATGCCGGTCTTTTTGTCGGTGTGGGCGCCTATGGCTATGTACAGTGCGTCATATTTGTTCTTAAGCTCGTCGAAGCTCACGTCGCTTCCAACGGTTATGCCGGTCTTTACTTCTATGCCGGTAGAGAGTATGGATTCGATCTCCTTATCCAGTATTTCCCTTGGGAAGCGATAGGATGGGATGCCGTAGCGCAGCATGCCGCCCAGCTTTGATCTCTGCTCAAATACGGTCACTTTATGGCCCATGAGGGAGAGATAGTATGCCGCGGAAAGTCCGCCGGGGCCGCCGCCTATAACGGCTACGGTCTTGCCGGTGGGCTGGGCATTGGAGGGGTTGGGCACGTCGCCGGCGTGATCTACGGCGTAACGCTTCAGGCCGCGAATGTTTATCGCATCGTCTATCATGCGGCGGCGGCAGCGGGCCTCGCAGGGATGCTCGCATATGTAAGCGCAGGCGGAGGGGAAGGGATTGTCCTTGCGGATAAGCCTGACTGCATCCGCATAGCGGCGGTTTTTGACAAGAGCCACATAGCCGGGTATATCCACGCCGGCGGGGCAGAGAGCCACGCAGGGCACGGGGTTCTGCATACCGCCGAGGCAGCGGTGGTGCAGTATGTGCTCCTCATAGTCGTCCCGGAAGCCCGCGAGCCCGTCGGATACAAGGCGGGCGGCGTCGCGGCCGATGGCGCAGTCCGCAGAGTTATATATGACCCTGGCGGTGCGCTCGATTATGGATAGGGTCTCCATGGTAGCCTCTCCGTTGAGGACCTGCTCCAGAAGGGTGGCAAGCTGGCCTAAGCCTATGCGGCAGGGTACGCACTTGCCGCAGGTCTGCGCATGGCACAGCCTGAGAAAGCTGAGGGCGAGGTCAACTGGGCAAAGGCCCGGAGGGCTGGAAGCAATACGCCTTTCAACGTCCCTGTAAAGGCCGTCAATGACGGTCTGGGAACGACTGGGCGTCATGATGTCAAGTCTGCTCATTGTCGCTTCTCCTTATTAAAGTGATGTTGGTACCATCAGTTGACAAGAGCACACAAGCCCTAAAAGCTTGTTTTGGTACGCTCCTGCGTTCTCGTCGCTTGTATTACATCCAGTAGTACTGCGCTCCTCGGCCTTGGATCGCCCTCAAAACAAGCTCTTTAGGGTCTTCGAGTTTTAGAAGCCAAAGAGTATGGCAGAACAAGGAGGACGAGTGCAGAAATACTGGTTGTATTTCAAATGAGGACGACACAGTTATGCCGTGCTGTTTGGCTTCTAAAACCTTGTGTGTCCTTGTCAACTGATGGTAAGGGCGAGTGAAATACGGTGCGAATGATTTTGCATAAAAGGATAAACTTTCACCCATTAATATTGTAGTAGCGGTGAGACGGGTTTGTAAAGTATAAATTTTGTAAATGCATAAAATCACAATATTTAAATATTTAATGATATTTCCAATACTATAAAAACGCCGGTGACGATGCCGGCGCTCAAATTTCAGCCATGAATATTTTTCGTCTTGTAATTGCAAAAAAACGATCTCTATTTAGGGTTGTTTGAAAGGGTCACACAGATGTGACCGACGCAGAAAAGCATCGAGAATACTACCAGCGGCCACTGCCTGAGCGTTACGCCGCAGAGCAGGAACAGACAGCATGGTATTATGGCAAGGGCCAGAGCCTTTTTGCGGGAGGGGGATCTGCCGTAGAGTATCCAGAAGATAAAATACGCAAGAAGCAGCAGAGCGCTGCCAAAGAGGTATATGAGGAAATCCTCTACCGATCCGAAGCCGAACTTATCCAGACCTATGCAGATTATCATCAGGATAAAGCAGCCGTAGCGGCTTATCTGCTCAAGTATGTTGATGAACCTGCTTTTGCACCTGTTCTCCATATTACGGTGTCTGAGGGCGAATATCACGTTGGGTATCATCATAAGCAGTATTATAACCATGCCCCAGGGGTTGAGCATTCTCGGAAGGGCGGAGGTAACGAATATGGCGGTGGGGCCATCCGCTCCACCTATTATGCCCACATTTGACATTTGCAGCTTTCTCCTTTAAAAATATTATTTTCTGTTCAGAACCACCGGCACAGGCGCGTCGGGGGTCATGCTGTCCTCAGTCACTTTACAGTCCACCGCGCAGACGCGGACGCCTGCCGCCGCGGCTTCGCGCAGGGCTTGACCAAAGGCCGGATGGGTAACGTCGTTGGGCATGACAAGCTTCGCCAGCTTCATCTGCACTATGAAAAGCAGGCAGGCCTCATAGCCCGCTCTTGCCCAGGCGGCGAGGTGCTTCAGGTGCTTTACACCCCGCTCCGTTGGGGCGTCCGGGAATAACGCCGTGGCTCCCTCAAGCAGCGTTACTCCCTTGACTTCCATTAATACCGGTTTTCCGCCGCCGTGTTCTATGTAGAAGTCCAGCCGGGAATCGCCGTGGGAGTACTCCGGCTTTATAAGCTCCGCGTCCGGATACAGCGTATATATGTATTCCGCCGCGGCCTTGTTGGGGGCCTGGCTGTCAATGTTGATCAGTTGTCCGTCCCGGTAAACTGCAATAAGGTCGTAGCTCGTCTTCCTGGCAGAACCGCCGGGCTTTGTGAGCACTACCGTGGAGCCCGGTATAAGCAGCTCTTTGCAGCGGCCGGTGTTCTTTACGTGAACCGCTTCGGCTTTTCCGTCGATTGCCACCATGGCTACGAATCTGTTGGGGCGGGAAAGGAAGCGGGCTGTTTTTGTATTTGAATACCTCATAATCAAAAATTATAAATCGGAGGGGGGATCATTTCAACAGCTTTTGATACAGCTTGACGGACGGTATCCGCACAAAGCTGAAAAACCATAAGCGGGAATGATGACAGGCGCGTCTGCGATAATAAACTTATGAGTCTTTTTTGTCAATAAAACATAAAAAAGCTATTGCAAAAACCTTTGATAACGATATAAAATATAGATGAAATCAATAGATGATACCGATTAGCGATAACAGGAAAAGGGATAAGGAAAGGACTAAAGAAAAAAGGATCGATATCGGGCCTGCGGGTCGAGAATGATATAAAGCGGTTGATGAATGCAGGAGATTCCGCCGTAACTTGGCGGAGGCCGAAGGAATAAGCGGCGCGCATTGCCGGCGCGCTGTGAACATCTCAGGCGAAAAGACTGTGTTCTGACGGAACTCTGGAAAGCGAGGGCACCGAAGGAGCAACCTGTAACGGTATGAAAAACAGGGAATCTCTCAGGTTAATAAACAGAGGGCAGGCAGCATATTCGGTATGTTGTTAGCCCTCTGTATTTTATTTGGGGGCGGAAAGGGAGCAATAATGCGCAGCGGTCATGATTACCTGCTGATAACCAATAATCCCCTTGTGGTAAAGTGCATGGGCGACTGCTATCCCATAGAATTCGTAGACGGCGGATACAGGGACGTGCTCGTGAAGGTACGCGATCTGGTATACATAGGACATACCCTGTACACCCACCCGCTTGCGGGCAGCGTAAAGCCTAACGAGACGATATACCGCTCCATAGCGGTATCGAAAAGCCCGCACACCTTTTCGGCGGAGCAGGCGGAGATGATGTCCAACAGCATCATAGCCTATGATAAATTCCCCCCTAAAAAGCGCATACTTACAGATGAGCTTTTGAAGGATTTTCAACTGGTTGACTATACCTTGATCGCAGGCGCCATGGAATTTGACGCGGCGGCGGGTTTAGCAAAATAGAACATCATTCCCAAAATAAGAATAAGAAAAGGAGGTGTTTTCTTTGAAATTGGAACTTGGATTCATAGAGATCAAGGACATTCAATTCTCAAAGGAATCAAAGCTTGAAAACGGCATTCTCTTCGTAAACGCTGACGAGGCCAAGAATTTCGTTTTCGGAGACGACGACGTTAAGGCCTGTGTAAAGGACGCTCATTTTGACATTGCCAAACCCGGCGAGAGCGTTCGCATCACCCCGGTCAAGGACGTAATCGAACCCCGCGTCAAGGTAGAAGGCCCCGGCGGCGAATTCCCCGGCGTCATCGCCAAGGTAGACACCGTAGGCTCCGGCAAGACTCATGTGCTCCGCGGCATGGCAGTCGTTACCGCCGGTAAGATCGTTGGCTTCCAGGAGGGCGTTATCGACATGACCGGCCCCGGCGCCGACTACACCGCTTTCTCCAAACTGTTGAACCTGGTACTGGTATGTGAGCCTGTAGCGGGCGTACATCAGCATGAGTATGAGCACGCCGTGCGTATCGCCGGCCTCCGCGCCGCCACATATATCGGCGAGCTGGGCCGCAATGTGACCCCCGATTCCACCAAGGAATACGAGACCCTCGGCATCAAGGAAGGCATGCAGAAGTGGCCCGACCTGCCCCGTGTAGCGTATGTCCATATGCTCCAGAGCCAGGGCCTGCTCCATGACACCTACGTATACGGCGTAGACGCCAAGAAGAGCCTTACCACCATCATCAACCCCACCGAGACCATGGATGGCGCTATCATCAGCGGCAACTGCGTCTCTGCCTGCGATAAGAACACCACTTATCATCATCAGAACAACCCCGTGGTGGCAGACCTGTTTGAGCAGCACGGCAAGACCATCAACTACGTGTGCAATATCATCACCAATGAGAACGTATACCTGGCTGATAAGATGCGCTCCTCCGACTGGACGGCAAAGCTCTGCCGCCTGCTGGATCTTGACGGCGTTATCGTATCTCAGGAAGGCTTCGGCAATCCCGATACCGACCTTATCATGAACACCAAGAAGATCGAGCTTCAGGGCGTAAAGACCACCATCATCACCGATGAGTATGCCGGTCAGGACGGCAAGTCCCAGTCCCTGGCAGACGCCGATCCTCTGGCAGACGCGGTAGTAACCGGCGGCAATGCCAACCAGGTAATAATCCTGCCCAAGATGGACAAGGTCATCGGCACGCTGGAGGATATCGACAGGATAGCCGGAAGCCATGCGGGTTCCCTGCGTCCTGACGGCACCATCGAGGCCGAGATACAGGTCATCACCGGCGCTACTAACGAGATGGGCTTCGGCTATCTCAGCGCAAGGTAATAAGGAAGGAGGCCAAATCCATGAGTTATCGTGTAGTTCATTACATCAACCAGTTCTTCGCCAACATCGGCGGCGAGGAAATGGCTCACATAGCCCCCGAGATTCGTGAGGGCTTTGTAGGCCCCGGCATGGCTTTCAATCAGGCATGGAAGGGCGAGGCTGAAATCGTAAAGACAATCATCTGCGGCGACTCCTACTATGCAGAGCATGAAAAGGACGCCAAGGCTCAGATCCTCGAGTGGGTCAAGGCCGAGAAGCCCGATATGTTCATCGCGGGTCCCGCCTTCAACGCAGGCCGTTACGGCTATGCCTGCGCCAACGTAGCCCTCGCGGTACAGGAAGAGCTGGGCATCCCCGTTCTTACCGGTATGTACGTCGAGAACCCCGGCGCAGACCTGAAGAACAAGGTCCTCATATATGAGACCGCCAACAGCGCCGCCGGCATGCGTAAGGCTGCTCCCGGCATGGCAAAGCTGGCCCTCAAGCTCATGAAGGGCGAGGAAATAGGCGCCTCCTGCGAGGAAGGCTATATGCCCAACGGCATCCGCAAGAACTTCTTCGAGAAGGAGCGCGGCTCCAAGCGCGCCGTGAATATGCTGCTCAAGAAGCTCAACGGCGAGCACTTCGTAACCGAGTATCCCATGCCCTCCTTTGACCGCGTGGCCCCCAATCCCGCCATCAAGGATCTGAGCAAGGCTACCATCGCCCTGTGCACCTCCGGCGGTATTGTTCCCAAGGGCAACCCCGACCACATTGAGTCCTCCTCCGCTTCCCACTATGGCGAGTACAGCCTGGACGGCTTCGATAAGCTCTCCTCCGCCGATCACGAGACCGCTCACGGCGGTTACGATCCCGTATACGCCAATGATGACCCCAACCGCGTGCTGCCCGTAGACGTAATGCGCGAGTTTGAGCGCGAAGGCAAGATCGGCAAGCTGCACAACCTGTATTATGCCACCGTCGGTAACGGCACCGCCGTCGCATCCGCGAAGGCTTTCGCCGCCGAGTACGCACAGAAGCTCAAAAAGGCCGGCGTTGACGGCGTAATCATGACCTCTACCTGAGGCACCTGCACTCGTTGCGGCGCAACGATGGTAAAGGAAATCGAGCGTGCGGGTATCCCCGTAGTTCATATGTGCACTGTAACTCCTATATCCATGACCGTTGGTGCGAACCGTATAGTTCCCACCATCGCCATACCTCACCCCCTGGGCAACCCCAGCCTCTCCCATGACGAAGAGTACGCTCTGCGCAAGAAGCTGGTCAACCGCGCCCTTGAGGCCCTGACCACCGAGGTCACCGGCCAGACCATCTTCGAGGTCTGATCAATATACTATAAATAGTATAATCGCTGGATCCTCTCCCGGTTCCCTCAGAGAATCGGGAGAGGGTTGCTCGAAGGGGCGCTGTCTCTCAACGGAAAAGGCGGTAAACAAAATTTTGAACAAAATCCTGATTTTTATATGCAAATATGAACAATAAGGCAGAAGTGTCACTTGTTTTATTTGACGTAAGGCCTTATAATGATAAACGGATTAGATTTCATATTTGAAATAACAGTGATTGCGCGCGGAACGTATTGATTAAGGCGCGGATGACTGCATGAAAGCGACTATTAAACAAGGAGAGTACTTGTTATGAGCAAAATATACGACGTAATAGTACTGGGAGCGGGCCCGGCAGGACTTACCGCCGGCCTGTACGCCGGACGCAGCAGACTGTCCACCCTTATAATAGAGAAGGGTCAGGACGGCGGCCAGATCGCCATCACCAACGAGATCGAGAACTACCCCGGCCAGCAGCTTGAGGGCGAATCCGGCCCCAGCCTCATCGCGAGGATGACCGAGCAGGCCAAGAAGTTCGGCTGCGAGAGAGTGAGCGACACCATAAAGTCCGTGGACTTCTCCGGCAAGACCAAGAAGCTGGTGGGCACCAAGGGCGAATATGAGGCCAGGACCGTCATCATCGCCACCGGCGCACATCCCCGTCCCATAGGCTGCAAGAACGAAGAGCAGTTCGTAGGCAAGGGCATTTCCTTCTGCGCCACCTGCGACGCCGCCTTCTTCGAGGATTTCGAGGTGTATGTGGTCGGCGGAGGCGACGCTGCCGTTGAGGAGGCCATGTACCTTACCAAGTTCGCACGCAAGGTGACCATTATACATAGAAGAAACGAGCTTCGCGCCGCCAAGTCCATTCAGGAAAAGGCATTCAAGAACGAAAAGCTTCATTTCATGTGGGATCACGTCGTTGAAGAAGTGGACGGCGACGGAATGCTGAGCAAGATGATCGTAAAGAACACCAAGACCGGGGAACTGACCACTATCGAGGCGGACGAGGACGACGGCATATTCGGCCTGTTCGGCTTCATTGGCCTGCTGCCCAACAGCGATCTGTTCCAGGGCATAATAGATATGGAGAACAATTATATCCTGACCGACGACAACATGCACACCAACATTGAGGGCGTGTTCGCCGCAGGGGATATCCGCAAGAAGTCCCTCCGTCAGGTAGTCACCGCAGCTGCCGACGGCGCAATAGCTGCGATGCAGGCTGAAAAGTACATAGCTGATTTAAACTAAAAATAAATACAAGGAGATAAAAAATCATGCTGGAAGTAGATAAGACCACGTTCGAAGCGGAAGTGCTTCAGGCTCCCGGTAAGGTAGTAGTGGACTTTTATGGCGATGGCTGCGTACCCTGTGCTGCCCTCATGCCCCATGTACACGAGTTTGCAGAGAAGTACGGCGCAACTCTCAAGTTCTGCGCCCTCAACACCACTAAAGCCCGCCGTCTGGCCATCAGCCAGAAGATACTTGGCCTGCCCGTTATCGCAGTATACGAAAACGGCGAAATGATCGATTCCTGTGTTAAGGACGACGCCACTCCGGAGAACGTAGAGGCCATGATAAAGAAGTACGCCTGATCGCGTACACACAAAAGCGTTAGGTAGCCCCAAAGGGCTGTCTATATAGGTAAATTTTGAGAAAGGAGATAAGGTAATGAGCATTTTAGCCGGTAAGAAATGCGTGATCATAGGCGACCGCGACGGTATACCGGGACAGGCGATAGCTGCCTGCGCTGAATCCGCTGGCGCAGAAGTAGTATTCTCCTCCACCGAGTGCTTTGTCTGAACGGCCGCAGGCGCAATGGATCTGGAAAACCAGAAGCGCGTCAAGGAATTCGCCGAGCAGTATGGCCCCGAGAACGTAGTAGTTCTCCTGGGCGCAGCTGAAGGCGAGGCTTCCGGACTCGCTGCTGAGACGGTCACCAACGGTGACCCCACCTACGCAGGTCCGTTGACAGGAGTCCAGCTTGGACTTACGGTTTATCACGTATGTGAGCCTGAGGTAAAGGCAGAATTCGATCCCGCTGTTTATGACGAGCAGGTCAGCATGATGGAGATGGTCCTCGATGTTGACGATATCATCAATGAGATGAGCGCTATCAGGGAGCAGTACTGCAAGTATCTCGACAAGTAACGCATACGGGGAGGCGATAGCTTTGTCCTACCGCCTCCTTTTTTAGAATAAAGTTATTATTTCTTTTATATATAAAATAAAAGCAAGGAGCAAAGCAATGAAAAGCGTAATCAAAGGAGCGGGCTATATTCTGGTACACACCCCGGATATGGTCATTCATAACGGCACCACCCAGACCACCGAGCGCATAGTGAACCCCGAAAGCGAATACCTTAAGGAGCTGCCCGGTCATATAAGGAGCTTTGAGGACGTGCTTTCCTACTATCCCAACCAGGTCTACATCGGCAACGTCACCCCCGATGAGCTTGCTGAAGTACCCCAGCCCTGGTGCGACAAGGTATGCCCCAAGAACGGCCGCTTCGGTCAGTTCGGTCAGATGATGCCTCAGGAGGAGTTCCTTCTTCTCATGCAGGCCTGCGACGTGTTTGAGCTGGTATATCTTGACAAGGATTTCGTAGCGGAGAACAAGGCGAAGCTTGCGGAAAACCCCCTCATTGACGAGACCGTAATGGCCCGCGTGAACGACGGCATAGAGCTCTCCGAAATAGAGCGGCTGGTGTCAGAGGAGCACAGCGAGGGACTGTATCACCACGACAAGCTGGTAGGCTGCGTAAAGCGCGCCCACGACATAGACGTCAACCTCTCCGCCCATGTAATGCACGAGAACATCGCGGATAAGGCTTCCAGCGTTCTTGCGCTTCTTGCGGCAGTAAAGAATGCCGGCATAGCAAAAGAGGATGTAGAATATGTGATAGACTGCGCAGAAGAGGCCTGCGGCGATATGAACCAGCGCGGCGGCGGCAACTTCGCAAAGTCGGCGGCTGAAATAGCCGGCCTCAGCAATGCCACCGGCTCCGACTGCCGCGGCTTCTGCGCCGCGCCCGCCCACGCCATGATAGAGGCAGCAGCCCTCGTGGCTTCCGGCGCATACAAGACCGTTGCCGTGACCGCCGGCGGCTGCACCGCAAAGCTTGGCATGAACGGCAAGGATCACGTTAAGAAGGGCCTGCCCATACTTGAGGATATGCTGGGCGGGTTCTCCGTAATAGTCACTCAGGACGACGGCGTAAGCCCAGAGATCAACCTGGACATATTGGGCCGTCACAGCGTGGGCACCGGCTCCGCCCCCCAGGCCGTAATAGGCTCCCTTGTGACCGATCCCCTGGAGAGGAACGGCCTCAAGGTCACTGACATCGACAAATTCTCCCCCGAGATGCAGAACCCTGATATAACCAAGCCCGCAGGCGCAGGAGACGTACCTCTTGCCAACTATAAGATGATAGCCGCCCTCGCCGTAAAGAAGGGTGACCTTCAGAAGGCAGATCTGGCCAAGTTCACAGTTGAGCACGGCTTTACCGGCTGGGCTCCCACTCAGGGACATATTCCCAGCGGCGTGCCCTGCATAGGCCATGTGCGCAACGCCATAATGGACGGCAAGATGAAGAGGGTAATGGTAATAGGCAAGGGATCTCTGTTCCTCGGCCGCATGACCAACCTGTTCGACGGCGTATCCTTCGTTATCCAGGCCAACTCCGGCGCAGAGAAAGCGGCGGGCGTAAGTGAGGAAGAAATCAAGAAGATGATCGCCAAGTCCATGAAGGAGTTTGCAGCCGCTCTCCTCGCAAGCGAAGAAGAGTAAAGGGGGTAAACCCATGAGCATGGAGAAAAAGATAATCGCCAAGGCCTTTATGGAAATGGCGGAAGGCCTGGAAAGCGGCAGCTTCGGCGTTAAGCCCAGAATAGCCCTTACCGGCATGGGCAGCGAGCACGGCGAAGAGAACGCCATGCAGGCTGCGGTCATGGCAGCGGCCCGGGGCGTGGACGTATATTACATAGGCTCTCTGGAGCATGAAGGCATAACCACAATACATGTGGCAGACGATGAGGAAGGCCACAAGAAGATGGAGGAGATGGTGGAAAAGGGCGAGGTGGACGGCGCAGTCACCATGCATTTCCCCTTCCCCATCGGCGTATCCACCGTGGGCCGCGTAGTAACCCCGGCTAAGGGCAAGGAGATGTTCGTTGCCAACACCACGGGCACCAGCAGCGCCGACCGCATAGAGGGCATGATAAAGAACGCGGTTTACGGCATTATAGCGGCCAAGGCCTGCGGCGTAAAGGAGCCCACACTGGGCATACTCAACGTGGACGGCGCGCGCCAGACCGAGATGGCGCTCAAGGAGCTTCAAAAGAACGGCTACGACTTTAAGTTTGCAGAATCCGCAAGGGCGGACGGCGGCGCGGTCATGCGGGGCAACGACGTTTTGCAGGGCACTCCCGACGTAATGGTGATGGATTCCCTCACGGGCAACGTCATGGTAAAGATGCTCTCCAGCTTCACCACCGGCGGCAGCTTCGAGGCCTCCGGATACGGCTACGGCCCCGGCATAGGAGAGGGCTACGATAAGCTCATAATGATAGTATCCCGCGCTTCCGGCGCGCCGGTAATAGCCAACGCATTGGAATACGCCGCACAGCTCATCCGGGGCAAGGTATTCGATGTTGCCAGGGCGGAGTTTGCCAAGGCCGAAAAGGCCGGCCTGTCCAAGATACTGGCCGCCCGCAAGGCGGCCGCCAAGCCCGCGGCCGAGGCCGAGGCGGTGACCGCTCCCCCCGCGGAGCCCTGCACAGCCTCTATCCCCGGCATCGAGGT
>ERZ827524.1107-NODE-1107-length-28771-cov-48.365789_pt1 | contig 28771 bp, 24 predicted proteins | sample MGYA00519702_ERZ827524 | MGnify/ENA primary metagenome ERZ827524 (study PRJEB31778, sample SAMEA3449341) | human gut metagenome | biome: human gut; feature: human-associated habitat; material: faeces | place: United Kingdom | collected 2010/2012 ...
ACAACAATTTACAATATTCTCCAATCAATCAAAATAGAAAAATAGGATTTCAACAGAGTCAAAAAATAAAAACATTTATAATATGTAGATTTCATATAAAGTATTAGTTGCATATATATTTTGTATGTAGTTAATTTGATATGGCAAAAACATTATGATTAAATATTTTTTTAATTATCTTATTAATATTTGTTTTTTTTTAGAGGTTATGGAAATGAAATGGAACACACTTCAATCTGAAGTTCATGGACTAGATATTAATGATTTAGTTAATAAAGATTTTCTTAATAAACTTGAGAAAGAATTTGATGATAAAGATATAGATATTGTTACATTACAAATAGCTGTAAGAGACAAAGTTAAAAATTCTGAAGAAGATGATGCTAAACTTGATGTAATTTCATTGTCTAATAGGAGTATTGAAGATACTTTATTAAATAAAACAGTTGTTAATGTAAATTCAAATGAAAACTTTATTAAAATAAAAAAAATAATTGATGAATTTTAATCAAAGGAAGGGGTTTGAAAAGATGATATATGCAAGAGGTAATAATAATCAATTTATTAGTGAGGCTCCTTCAAATAGTTATATTTCCATGTCTAAAAAAGTTATTGATTCATTTATAGATGCTTTTATAGAAGTTAAAGGAATTATATATTCAAACGTTGAAAAAATTGTTCATAGGGAACCTTCCTTGGATGAATTAATATTAAACTTAAAAGAATCATTTAATACTACAGAGTATCTTTTAAGTAAATTAGATTTTTTAGAAGATGAATACTATGATTATTCTTCAATTAAAGATATGTTATTTTATATTTTGGATGATAAATCTTTATTAAATCATATTTCATTATTTAAAGAATTACTTAATTCTTTTTATGATCTTATTCTATCTAAAATAGAGTTATCTGATGAGGGTTATGAAAACAAATATGATGAGTTTTCTTCTAAATTAATTAATCTTGAACAAAAATTTTACAATAGTATATGTAAACCTAGTGAGAATTATGATGAAAAAACATTATCCGAAATATTTAATTCAATATTGGATATCTAATTTGGGGATTTTACAATGAATTCTTTTGTAGATACTAATGTTCCTATTGGTTTCATGTTTTCTATTGATCCTCTAAATAATAAATCAATATCTGCTTTTAGAGAATATGATAATATTTTTTGGTCAAATTGTGTTAAAAAAGAATATATAAAAGTATTTGATGATAAACGGAGAATTTTAACAAAATTTTTTAAAGAGTTATCTAATAATTTAACACGTGATGATTTTCATGAATTTACATCTGAAGATTTGAAAAATCATGTTTTAATGAATTATCCTCCAAATAAAAATCGTAAAAAAATTTTAAGTTCTTTAAATAAATTTTGGGATGATTATGTCAATGAATTGTTTCCAACTTATGATTCATTTAAAGATTCGATAAGAAAATGTTTATTTGATTTAAAAGTATCAATATATCGTCGTAAAACTGAATGGGAATCTACTGTTTTATTAACTGAATTAAGAACTGAAAAATATCTTGAGTTAAAAAATAAATTGAAATCTTTTAATGTTCACTCTCCTGATGATATAATTGTTCTTGATGCTCATGATCATAATCTAAAGAATGATTGTGATTTAGATTTTATCACATTTGATAAGAAGTGTTGCAATACTGTATCCCAAATTGAAGATTTCTGTTTTAATAGAGTTAAAGGAAAAGATGACTATTTGTAAATTATATAATAATAAATTATTTTTTTCTATTTTTTCTTAGATTTTTTTTTTGTTGTGTGTATATTAGGGTTTTTTGTTAAACATGTGGGATTAAAACATTGGTGTTTTATTTTTTGTGGTAATTGGGTAGTATTATTATTTGTATTTTGGATTCGTATGAATTTTAACTCGAGTCAAGGAATTTAATTAATGGAATTATCAATACTACAGCACGTGATAAGAGCGATGTGCAATATATTGGGGTCGATGAAAGTATAGGTAAAAACTTCGAATTCTTAATTATTGATGAGTTTACAACAATAAGATTCAGTACTGGTATTGGTAACTCAAAATAAAATTAATGAGGTAAGAAGAGTTCCGTTGATATTCAACTGAATGGAATTTACCTTGTTGGGGAGGATAGAATATGGTTCACCAAAAAATTGGTAATGGAATTCTTAGAGAAAATTACTACATATCCAAATTAGGCCATTCACGATGAATGTGTGTTAGCATTTACTGGAGGATATGAAAAAATAACTAATAAAATGCAATTTCAAAGGGTTAATGTGGATAAATGGTATTCTATGTGATTATAATATTTATTTTGTTAAGATTTTTTTTTTTGAAATTTTTTCTTTTTTTGAGTCTGTAAAATTTTATAGGCTTATTTGATTTTTATATGTTTTTTCTGTCCAATTTTCCATTTGGTAGTCTAAAAATCTCAGGATTCCGTTTTTAGTTTTGTACAATTTTTTTATTTTTTCTGGGTTGGTTTGTCTGTAGTAATTTTCGACTTTGTTCAATGTTTTTTTCAATATTTTCATCATCTAAGTGTTGTATGTATCTGTGGAAGTGATTAATGATGTATTTTCTTATGGAATCTTTTAATACTACTGGTATGGCCATGTAATTTTGTAAATATTGTTTAAATTGCCTTATTGCTTATTTTGTTGAGTTTTGTCTGAAACAGTTTTTCAATTCTTACGCATTTTCATAGATATGTTCTCTTTGTTTTGTGTTAATCTTGTTTCTTCTGCAGTAGACTTTTAATTTGTGATTTATTGTTTAAAATAAATGTAATGTGCATAATTGCTGATTTACTCCTATTTCATCGGATACATTGCGATACATTGGAAATAAATCTGTTGTTAAGCAAATAAATGGTTTATTTTTCGTTGAATCTAAGATAAATTTTTTAGTATTTTTTAGTATTCTGCGACGTACTATTCGTTTGGAGACTGGAACATTAAGTATAGCATCAAATAATGTTAATCTGTAATGTCTGACTCTATTAAGTCTTAAAAATTGCTCATCATATAAATAGTAGCCAGAATATTCAAATTCTTCGTTGTTGATTGTTTCCTTGTGATTTTTGTTGGACCAATTCTTGATTGTTTGAGGAGATACATGGATTTTAAGGAATATTTCAAAGTATTTACTTATTTTACGAAGTGATTGACATTCAATTTTCATTATTTCAGGTATTTTATCCATTATTTCTTGTAAAAATTGTTTATTTTTTCCAATTAATGGATTGTTGTATATTTTAGAATTTTTTTCCACATTTTTTGCATTAATATTGCTGTTCTTTGAATTCTGTAGTTTTTCCATTGATATTTTGTTTGTTTTTTGTTATTGTGCTTTTTTTGATAATTTTATGAGCTCCACAAACTTGACAAATTGGATTAACATATGAAAATATATTATTTTCGTCTAAAAATAGTTTTTGATTAGTATTTTCAATATTTGGGCTTTTATTAAGCCTTTCTGAAATGATTTTTTCATAATCAATTTTTTCTTCAGAAAAATCAAAAAGTTTAAGTTGTATGAAGTTTAAATTATTATTGAGGGCAAATTTGTTTTGTTTGGTCATAAAATATTATTTGTCCTCACTTATTTAAGTAATTTACTATTTTTAAATCAATATTTTCTAAATTAAAGCAAAATTAGAACGAATTTTTCATCAAGGTGAAGTTTCAACTGTAAAAAAAAATTAATTTGAAAAAAGCCTATAAAATTTTACAGACTCAAAAAAAGAAGATTATACAGATTAACTGAAAAAGGAAATGGATTATTTAAAAATTTAGATTAATAATTAATTCCACTTTCTATAATCATTAATTTAACATACAGGTCTTCTCGGAGTTTTAAAATCCTATTGAATCTTTCATTTTCAATATAATTTATCTTTTCGTTTGGTTTAAACTGGTCACTTTCTAAAATGTCTTGACTAAGTTTGGATATGAACTCTTCTATATGAACAAGGTTTCCCCAACCATTTAATTCATATATGGAATATGCTTCATCATAAGTAAGTTTCTCGGGAAGAGTTTCATCAATTCTTTTAAAGTCACATTCCAGTTTCTCATCAGTGTAATTTTTAGATGATATGCATTCAATAATACTGCCTACTGCAAAATGAGGATTTGATAAATAAACACATTTGTCATATACCAATGCCTTTTCACCATTCCAGTCAACAGTAACGGAGTTGTCTTTTTCAATATCAAATGGTATGGTTTCTTTTTTTAATTTTTCCGAACATAATGGGCAGAAATTATATTCTTTGTCAAATTCTTCACCACAATTTTCACATATGCTTTTACCCAGATTATTTAAAGAATCTATAAGTCCATCTAAATTATATTGATACATATCATTTTTTAAAACTTTGCCACAGTTCGGACAGAAAAGAAAATCGGGTTTATCACAATATTCAAAATTTAAATCACAGTCTTCACAGTACTAGTTTTCATCCACGGCAGGTAAACTCATATTTTATCACCATACTCACTATCTTATTTATTCCCTTATTAAAGTTTCTTATAGGTATTTTTATATATTTTGTGTATATAACCTATTTAATAACAATGTATAATTATGATGATGAATATATTATAAACTGTTTGGGATAACCAAAGTTTGATGAAATATCTATGGATGTGATTAAATATGGGGATTTGTCCGAATTGTGGAAGTTGGGTTGATGAAGGAGACATATGTCATGGCTGTGGTGCCAGTGGTAGTTACATTACTTCAGAAGATGAAGATGAAACATATAATCCTCCTGTTGAAAGCCGGGCAGACAGATTAGGTAAACAAGCATGGGATTTATATCTTGATGAAAACTATGATGATGCAATTTACAAAATCAATCAGGCATTAGATTTTGATGATAGACATGTTGAAAACTGGAATAAGAAAGCTATTATTCTTGAAGGCTTGAAAATGTATGCAACATCAGAAAATTGCTACAATAAATCACTGGAATTATCCAAAAGAAATATGGTTTATGACAACAAGGCAAGAATGTTATTTAGATGGGCACATAAATTACTTGAAGAGTCAAAAGATATTCCCGACGGATCCAATAAACTTGAAGAAGCAAAACAAAAATGCATTAAAGCAATGAAAGCACTTCCCGGAGAAAATAGTGAAGAAGATATTAATCAATATCTACGATTATGGGACTCAATAAATTTCTATATTGGCTATGAAAGAAAATTCAAAAGAAACATTGAAACATTAAAAAAATATGATAAATCAGAACTATTTACAATAACTGGAATAAACTATTATAAAAATGATGTGCAATTTAATCCAGGTTTACCTTTGAAACTTGTCAAGGAACCTGATAATGAATTTGATAAGGATGCAATTGCAGTATATGTTGAAGATAAAAAAATAGGGTATGTTGCAAACAGTGATTATACTAAATATAAATTAACTTCATCTGCATCAGAACTGCAGAATAAAATTCCGGATACTGCTAAAGGAAGCTATTTATTTTATTTAGAAAGATATGTGGAAATACAGTTTCCTATTGGAAGAATAATTAAATGAACTGGAAATAAAATTAATATTTTGAATGAAAATTTAGTCCATTAGATTAAACGTGTTTGTCCTTTTTTTTGAGATTTTTTTCCAGTTATCAATACTTCTTTAATATTCTTTGCAATTTTTTGCATTATTATAGTTGGAACAGCTTCCCCAATACATTCTCTTATATTTGCTTCATTTTCCTTTAAAAATTGTTGTTTTTCTTCTAATGGTAAATTATTTAATTCTTCTTCACTTATTTCAGACCATTTAAAATTATTAGGAATATTCATTAATAATAATTCACGTATTGAAAATGCTCTATCATCAACTGGATGGACTGTATTTTGACTCGCTAGATTAGCCATATAAGTATGCACACAAGGACCAACTTTATCCCAACATTGTCTTGTATATTTATCACCATGTTTGTTATTATGAACAACAATTTCTCCATCAACAATTTTATGGGGTCTTTTATTAATGTCTTCATTATCAAATGCAGATTCACCTTCGGAAATATCATGAATCCATGCTCTCATATCTTCTCTATAGGGCTTAAAATGATGATATATGTCAGAAGGATCAATTTCTCCCATTTCATTCAGACTAAATAAATTACCAATGACTTCAATAAGAGTTTTGGGTTCTTCTTTATCTGGAAATAAATCTAAAGGATGTACTTTATCAATTAAATCTCTTCTAACGCCAATTGTAACTGAACGGGTACGACTGCTGTTCGCTCCATAATCCTTGAAATTTATTATTTGATTTTCATGAGTCTGTAAAATTTTATAGGCTTTTTTCAAATTAATTTTTTTTTACAGTTGAAACTTCACCTTGATGAAAAATTCGTTCTAATTTTGCTTTAATTTAGAAAATATTGATTTAAAAATAGTAAATTACTTAAATAAGTGAGGACAAATAATATTTTATGACCAAACAAAACAAATTTGCCCTCAATAGTAATTTAAACTTCATACAACTTAAAACATGAATTATTCAAAAAATTAGACCAATGAAAAAATTCAAACCAATACGAGGAAAAATAGGAGACTTTTTCAAATTACTCAAACAAAGACTCAACATGAAACCAATACACAAATATACACCAAAATCAGTCAAAAAAAACAGTATATTTGAATGTATTTTTAGGATCATTAATCATATCACGAGGATTCTACTCAAAAACACCCATACAACAATTATCCGAAAACTAAAAAATTCAAACCCCTAAATAAGTCTTCTATCTAGATTACATGATTATTTACCATATTTATGCCTCATTTTATCATTTTTTTACAGGTCTAATTGTTCTGCCATGCATAATCTACAAAATGCATTTGGATTTTTCAAATTTCCTTCTTTTGCAGGACAGTAGTATGATTCTTCTTTTTTAGGACTTTTTGTGATTCTGGAAATTTAGCCCTTCTGGGTGTACAGGTTCTTCAAGAATATAATTTGCATATAATATTGAAAGAAATACAATTATGCAGAATTCTGCTGATGATTTGTGAGGGTCAAGTGTTTCATTTAAATTGAATATATATTTTTTAAGATGCATATATGTTTTAACATCAGATTATAAAATTAATATTGCTCGGGTAAGTATGAGGGAATCTATGGGCGGTCATGGTGTTCCTGAAGAAAAAATCAAATCAGGATATTATAATGCATTGGATTTGATTCCAGATTTAGTTGAAATTTGCGATATTGTCCATATTTATGACAATACTAATGTTCCATTTAGAATTTTCAAGAAAAGAAAGGACATATATTTCCATTGGGAAAAACAAATATTGGAGTTATTCCGGTATTGAAAAACTCACTGGAATTAGTGAATATAGTAATTAAAAGCAGTAAATATTTTTGTATAGTATATAGGACAACAGCTTTTATGTAATCTTATTTTATTAATTAAATTTTTTTAAGACTTTTTAACTTTTTTTACTATCAGTTTTGCGTTTTTTCACACTGTCACAGTTTCAAAGGTTTTAGTTTTGATAAAATCATTTTTAGTTTATATATTTCTTTATTGGTTATAAGTTAATTAATAAAATATTTTGTTAAGTAGTTATATATGTGTTAACAAATATTTTTTTAATTAATGTATTCTAAGGGAGGCATATAATATGGATGATAAAACACAATTGATACTTAATTTCATAAATGAAAGTAGCTCTAATATGCCATATGTATTAAAATATAAATTAATTAGGAAGGGTAAAAAATTAAAGTATAGATTTGAATTTGAAGAAATCAAGAATAGTATTGATGAGTTTATAGGATGAAATGAGTTAAATAGATTTATTGTGTTGCCTGGAATTAGGGGGTGTTGGAAAGACAACGCTGCTTTATCAAGTATATTATTATTTATTAAATGAAAAACACATATTGCCCGATCAAATAATTTATTTGTTCTGTGATGATTTAAACAATATAGTTGATTGCAATATAAGAGAAATAGTTGATATTTACCTTAATAATCAATTCAATACTCAATTAAGATTATTGGATAAAGAAATTTTTCTATTAATTGATGAATCACAATATGATAAGAACTGGTCAATGTCAGGTAAAATAATTTATGATCGTTCAGAAAAAATTTTCATGGTATTTACAGGTTCATCAGCTCTAAATTTAGAATATAATGCAGATGCTGCAAGAAGGATGTTTAAAAGAGTCGTAACACCTCTAAATTATAATGAACATCTGAAATTGAAATATGATTACTCAAATATTAATCTTGGAAATTCTTTGGTTAGCTTGATTTTAAATGGTGAAGAGCAAAATGCCATAAAATATGAAAATGAAATGAACAGGGACTTAATTAATAATATTAAGTATAATTTTAATGATTGGGATGAATATTTGAAATATGGGGGATTTCCAATTTTAGCTCGTAAAATCAATTTTAGAAGACTTTCTACTAATCTTGTGGGCATGATTGAAAAAGTGGTAAATACTGATATGGTTGCTATTAAAAATTTCACTTTTGAAAATCAGACGAATTCAAATAGGATACTAAGATATCTGGCACTACAAAATGCAGGAAATTTTTCACAAAACAATTTGGCAAAATATTTAAAGACTTCTCAAGCAAATGTAAAAAATATTTTAGATATTTTAGAAAAAAACACATTTAATATTTTCTATTGAAGCTTATGGAACATCATCAAAACCATATGAAAAAAACCAAAAAATATTATTTTGCAACAAGTAGCATTAGAAATGCATTATCCGAAAACTCTGGAAATACAATTAATGATATAAAGCAATATGGGGGAATACTTCTAGAAAATCATGTTGCATCAATCTTATTTAATTTCACACAAAGAGGAAATGATTGTTTTACATTGTATTATGATGCAAACAAGAAGCGAAATGTTGATTTTATATTGCAGCGAGATTTTAAAAATCCAGTACCTATTGAAGTGGGTCGTGGTAGAAAAGATAAAAAACAAATCACTCATGCAATCAACAGTTATGGCGCAGATTATGGAATTATCATTTCAGATACTACAACTAATATTGAAAAACACAATAATATTATCTATGTTCCTCCAAAAACATTTTCATTTTTATAATTGGCTATGCAGTAAAATACATAGGTTTCTGATGAAGCTTTTACTGAAAGATTTAAGCTTTCTATTAAGATAAATTAAGAAATATGTGATGTTAAAGGGTTTTTTAGTGTAAGTTATTTTTCTTTTAACATAAATTGAATTACTAAATAGATTCCTAAAGCTGCACTGAATACAAATCCTATCAGTCCCAATATTGAAACATCAAATAGTTTAGGTCCCTTATCTGAAATGATGGCCAGTGATGACCCGATAATTAGTGCAGATAAAATAAGTGAAATTGACAGCTGGTTCATGATTTCACTGATTGATTCGTGCTTAAGTTTCACGCTTAAATTACCTTCTTCAAGTTTTGAAAGCATATTGTTAAGTGTTGTTGGCAAATCTTTAGCTAAGTGTTCTATTTGCAGCATGTAATTGGAACTTACTCTTGCTAATCTGTTAGGACTGTATTTTTGAAATATTATTTTTCTAGATAATTTTTTCAGTTCAGTCACGGCATTAAATTCAGGGTCTAATTTCATTCCTGTATCTTCAATTAAAGCCATTCCACGTCCAATCATTACAAATTCTCTTGGTAATTGGATGTTATGTTTAATCATTACTTTTAGGAGTTGCTGTATTCCTCCATGCATATCTTTCAGGTCTGCACCGTAATATTTGTTCATTATGTCATTTACATCGGCTTTTAATTCAGGAGTGTTTTGTGCAGGTGTTAATATGTCCATGTAAATTAGCTGGTTGATAATATTGTCTACATTTCTGCTTAATAGCAGTAATATTAACTCTGCAAGTTCTTCTCTGAAATCATCATCTAAAATTCCCATCATTCCTTCGTCAATGTAGCATAGTACATTGTTTTCCATTATCATCATATTTCCAGGATGTGGGTCGGCATGGAAAAATCCGTCAATCATTATTTGTTTAAAATAAGATTTCACTCCTCTTTTAGCAATTAATTTTTTATTATATTCCGGATAATCGTGAACCATTACTTCAGAAACTTCTTTTCCTTTTATTAATTCCATTGTAATGATTTTTTCACTGCAGTACTCCGAATAAGCAGCAGGTATATGGATGTAGTGCACGGCTCTGAAATTATGCGCCAAATTTTTCATATTGATTAGTTCTTCATGGTAATCAATTTCTTTGAATATTGAGCGTTCAAATTCTGTTAAAATAGATGGAATATTATAAACTTTAGTCTGGTTTATGTATTTTCCGATTTTATCAGATAAAAATTTCATAATCTTTAAATCTGATTCAATAGTTTCACGAACATGAGGTTTTTGAACTTTAATGGCTACTTCTTTGTTGTTTTCAAGAAGTATTCCTTTATGGACCTGCCCGATTGAAGCTGAACCTAAAGGCTTTTCGTCAATTTCTTTGTAGATTTCATTTATTGGCTTTCCAAGTTCTTTTTCAATAACTTCTTTTATTTCATTAAATGGTGTGGTGGGAGTGTTGTCTCTTAAGGATTCCAGTTCCTTTGCTATTTCCACTCCAATTAAATCAGGTCTGGTACTTAACATCTGACCTAATTTAATATATGTTGGTCCTAATTCTTCCAGCACATCTTTTATTCTTTTTGGAATAGATTCATCAGGTAATTCTTTATATTTGCCTCTTTTAGTATCTTTTAAAAAAGGAAAATTCTTAAAAAAGGTATTTTCTTCGATAAGGTAACCGAAATCATTTTTTTTAAGAACTTTATATATTTCTTCTACCCTTTTTATAGAATCATTTTTTGTGTTGGAAATTATTTTCATATTTTTGTAATTAGTTAAAACTTCTATATATTAATATCTTAAAATTTCTCTAAGATTCTTGCATATACCTGTTTTAGATTATCGTCTGATTTTTCATAAATCCTTTTTAAGATAAGTTCGGGGGTACTTTTTGCAAGGAAGTTCATTTTTGGAGTTCTGTCAACTATCAGATTATAATTTTCATCTAATCCTTTTGCTTCAATACCGTCTACACGAATATCTGTGTAATTCATCAGTTCCCTAGCCATATGTGTTACAATTATTCCGTAGGAATTGGATTCTTTAATCATATCTATAAATGTTGAAATAATTTTAACTGCAGCTTCCAGTTCTGTTATTCCTTCAAGTTCGTCAAGCAATACTAATTTTTTGCTGTCTGTTGTTACAATTGGAATAAACACATTTAAAAAAGATTCAAAAGCTCCGGCATCCAGTGATCTTTTCTTTGAAAAATGATATATTTCATCAAACAATTTGATTTTAGCTTCACCGGCACTTACTGGAAGTCCCATTTGTGCCATTATGGAAATTTGGGTTAGTGTTTCAAGAAGGGTTGTTTTACCTCCGCTGTTTGCCCCGGTAAGCAGGGCTATGTTTTCGTCATTTGTAAGTTTGTAATCAATTGTCTGTGTGTTTTTATCATCTTTTCTAAGGGCCAGTTCCAGATGCAGTGCCTCTTTTAAATTTATTTTATCGTCAAATTCAGGTGCATTTAAATCATATTCATATGCAAAGCTGCCTAAACTAAATTCATAGTCAAATTTAATTACATCTTCAACTTCTTTGATTGCCTGTTCTTTTATGGAGTTCAATTCGATAGCTGCACTTTTTTTAACATCAAAAATATCATTTTCTTTTTTGGATGACTGTTCCAGTTGAATTCTTTGGATTTCACTGTCATCAATTTCAATAGGATATTTTCTAAGATACGGATCAAAATCAAATCCTGTTTTTTCTCTGATGATTTTCTTCCTTTCATTTATAATTTCATCAAATATTTTATTAATCTTTGGAGGGAGGTTCTTATTTAATAGGTTGAGAATTTCATCTCCTTCAAGATCAACATTTTGTATGGCATTTTCTAGTTCTTCATCCATATCCTTTTTTAAAGAATTGACTAATTCTTCAATGTCCACTTCTCTTTTATCAATAACATTAAGTTCATCAATAATTGGGATAATTTCTCCCAAAATTGTTTCCCGGCCTCTGATTTTTTGTATTTCATAAACTCTGTTAAAAAGATCCTGGTTATGTGTAAAGAAGTTTATTATTTTTTCAGGAACTATTTCATAATCATTTTCTTCAATATTAATCATTACAAGGTTTGGCATTCCTTCAAAATCAAGTATTCCCTGTGAATATACATAAAAGATAAGGTCATAATTCATTAATTCCTCCTGCAGTAACGGGGAATCAGTGGCTGTAATTATTGGATAATACTGATTCAGACCTAAATCAGTAAGATATGAATTGTCTTCTTCTGTTTCCACTAAAATAACTTTACTTGCATCATATTCGGCTTTCGGATTTTCAACTTCCTTTAAGTTTTTCATCAATCCTCTTAACTTGATTATTGGAAGCTGTGAAACCTGTTTTTTTGCATCCATCACAAAACTGATTTGTTTTTCTATTTTTTCAATATCTTTTGAAGGGGAAAGCAGCAAAATCCTATTTTTTGAATAGGAAGTGTTTGAATATGCTAATATTTTGTTTATGATGTCTTCATAAATCTCCATTGCCCTGTCGCTTTTAATAAACTCATATGTAGGATTATTTAATAGCTGGTTCATTATTTCAATAGCTTTCCTTTGGCTGATTCCATCAATATTTGCTATTTTTTCAACATCCACATTTTCAACTATTTTTTGAAGATTTTCTTCTCCTCCAACACTATTTAATATTTTTTCAGAGATTTTATCTCCAATACCTTTTATGTTTTGCAATGTTACTTTCTCTCCTTGCATTTTAACCAAACCCTTTTTTCTATACATTTTTATTTAAATATATATCCAAAATTCCCTAGAGCATTTGGGAAGTATTATTTTTTATTTGTCAATAGCTGTGTTATATTCCTGTATTTTATTTAAATAGTTTTCATCTCTCCATCGACCGTCAATAGCAAAATTAACAAGCCCTATTGATTTTAGGTAGGTAATGTCATTTAAAAGTGAAATATCTTCGCTATTTGAAATTATAATTTCTTCATTAGATAAGCTTTTATGAATAGGATATCTTTTGTTTTTCTTATCAATCAGGAAGATGTCGTCTGTGTTGTTCTTTAACTTTTTAGATTCTTTTTTGGTAAATAATCTGTTTCTGCTTTTCATTAGCTCAACAGATCCCTGAACAATAATTTCCAATTTGGAATTGTCACTACAATTGTCTAAAATATTTTTTAAATCTTCTTTTTTCAGTTCCGGTGACAATGTAATTATTTTGTAGTTTTCAAGACTCTTTATTGTTTGTGTATTTGTCACGTTCATGGAGTATGGTCCGTATTGGCCTGTAAAATCGGGAGACATTATTTCAATAGGGTAGTGCAGTTTGTTTAATATGCCTCTTACTTTTCCTAAAACTTTTATTAAATTGTCATGAGCAATGTCCGGCCATTTCCAGATTAATTCATAGTCTCTGTTTCTGGAAATGTCAATAGCCTTTTGCAGATAGCTGACCATATAATTTATATTATATTCTTCCCTGCTTTGATTTATTACTGATGGGTCTTCAGGAGGTATCTCCAAATAAACCCTTTTTACATTATTTATTTTATCTAAATCAGTTAGGTTATTTGTATAATAGGATAAACTGTATTGGTCAGTTTTTAGGGCATTGCCTTCATTTTCAAGATTTATTTTTACCTTTTTATTGGAGTATAAGGAATACACTTCTTTTTCTAATTTTTTGAAAAGTTCCCTTCTGATTTTATTGATTTCACTTATTGGGATAAATAATGTTCCGTCATAGTTGATATTGACTCCAACAATGTCAAATGGGTATTTGTCAACTTTCAGTAACTGTTTTTTTATTGTTTTTGTATCTACACTTCTTTTAAGAGGCTTTTCAAAGGGAACTTCTCCTTTAACTTCACATTCAATTTCTTTTTTATTTGCAAGAGTTAACCTGCCTTTCAAGTGAGGATATTTGTTTTTAATTGAAAATGTAAGTATTAATTTGGATTTGATAAAACTGCTGCCCTTATTTTCAATCTCTTTAACTTTTGAAGTTAATCTGTTTCTTTTTGTAAGATATGCTGTTGAATCGTTTAAATTGAAATGGTGTTTTTTATTCTGCTTTACTTTTTTAATGATTAAAACTCTGTCTTTTCTGTTAATGTCTTTAATTTCTTTATTTCTGCCTTTTTTATAATGGTTGAATGTTGTTAAAAGAGGGTTTTGTGAAATTTCAAATCCGTAGTCATCTTTTGCTTTTATTAATAATAATCCGTCACCTTTTTGGGGAATTGTTTTTAAACCGTCATCTAATTTAATGACTATTTGGCTGTTTTCACTATTGCAGACTTTACCTAATTTTAAACCGACATGTCCTGAACGGATACTTCTTGAAGATGCATAGTTAAATTGCCCTTCGCTAAATCCTCTATTAAATGCAAGGCTTATTTCTTCACTTTTGCTGGTTTTATTGCTTTTCAATTTGTTTAAGGCTTTTCTATAATTGCTCACTGCAATAGCCAAATATTCTTTGCTTCTCATTCTCCCTTCTATTTTGATGCAGCTGATGTTTAGCTCTGCAATTTCTTTTAAATGATCGTATAATGACAAATCTTTAGGTGAGAGGTAATAATCTTCACTGTTCAAACAGGATAATTTGTATTTTTGACGGCAAGGCTGTGCACAACTTCCTCTGTTTCCGCTTCGGCCTCCTTTAAAACTGCTCATTAGGCATTGTCCTGAATAGGAGTAGCACAGTGCTCCATGAACAAATATTTCAAGTTCCATATTTGTTCTCAAATTTTTAATTTCATCTTTTCTCATTTCACGGGGAAGAACTATTCTTTTAATTCCTTTGCTTTCAAGATAATCTAATTTAAGCTGGTTTTCTGCAGTCATCTGTGTTGAACCGTGGACTTTTAGTTTTGGCAGGTGTTTGTTTATCAGCTCAACCAGACCTAAATCCTGAACTAAAACTGCATCTACACCTATTGAATATAGATTAGACAAATAATTCATCACGTCTTGAAGTTCATCTTCTTTAATTAATGTATTTACAGTTACATAAACCTTGACATTGTGAAGATGAGCAGTGTTAACTGCTTCGGATATTTCATTTAAAGTAAAATTTTCAGCAAACCTGCGGGCACCATATTCTTTTCCAGATAAATATATTGAACTGGCTCCGGCATTAATGGCTACTTTAAGGTGGTCCATGGAACCTACAGGTGCAAGTAATTCAGGAATTCTCATGTTTGTCCTCATGTAATCTGCCTTCAATATAATTTCCCTTGTTGATATATGACTGTGAGAAATCCATTATCTGATATTTGTATTTGGAAAGCTCTTCATCATCTCTGTCTTTCAGGGAATCATTGTAAATGGATAATATGTTTGTTGTGTACTTTTCATTGGAATATCTGCAATCCAGGATTATGGAATCAAGACCTAAGTGTTTAATTTCGTTCATTTCTTCAATTAAACATAGACAGTCTTTGTTTATAATGTGGCTTTGTTTATTATAGTCAAATAATACTTTGTACTTGAATTTTTTCCTTTTTTTATCTTCTAAAATGGCATAATCTGCATTGTTATGTATTATGAAATCTTTACCGTCATTTAAGTTACTGAAATCATCCTTACTTACAATAACCTCTAAATTTCCGTTTACAATCAGTTCCAAATCAATGTCTTCGGTGTTATTTTTAGAAATCAGATGTTTAATTTCATTACCTGAAAGTTCTGAAGATAAAATTAAACCATTGAATCCTGCTTCTTTAAGATTTTTAACTGTAAATGAGTTCCAAACATTCAGATTATGGTTTCCATAAACAGGACAGTCAAAAATCTCACCCATTCCCGGGAAATCTCCCATAACTGAAATAATAATTCCTTTTGATTCAAGTTCTTTAACTATTTCATTGCATTTGGATGCTTCTTTTTCATTGATGAATGAGGACAATACCCAAACAAGTTCTGCATCAGGAGTCATAAGACTGGCTTCTTCTAAAAGCTTTGGAATATTTTTATAATAATCTTCAGGGTTATTGTATAAACAGTTTCCGTCAAAGTAAATCCGTTTAAGGTCAAATCCGGAAATTGATTTTAACTGGTCTAAGTTATCAATAAATAATGATATTTTAGGATTTTTCTTTTTGCTGAGGTTATTGAAAGATTCATAATCTTCATAAAACTCATTCAATTTTTTCCTTGTAGCTTTAACAGACTTTTTAGTTGGAGTGTAGTGATTTAACAGAAGGTCCTGTGCTTGAGATAGAACTTCCCTTCTAATCTGGTTAAGTTCACTGATTGGAATAAATAAACTGTCCGGCATATTGTGGAATTTGATTTCATCTATGTAGAATGGTGTTCCTCCGGTTTTTGATAACTGCTTTTCAATTTTTTCTTTTGTAATAGGTTTGTTTTTAGCTTTTTCAAATTTGCCTATGACTTTATGTCTGAAATTGATTAATTCGTCATCTAAATAATATTCAACATTAACAAATCCTGTTAAGTCTTCATTCCAGCTTAGGGTTAATGAAAGTGGGATATGGTTTTTAATGACTTCTTTTTGGAATTTTTTAAGATTTTCATGAATTGACTTGGAAAAACTGATAAATACCTCTGTGCCTTCCTTAACCAAACGTGTTGTATTAATTACAATTTCATTTTCGTCCTGTTTAACAATGTCTTCTAAATAAATTCCTTTGATTTTGCCGTTGTATTTAAAAGCTATTCCGTCACCTTTTTTTAGTGTGATGTAATTGTCTTTATTTTTGATTTCAATTGTAACTTCAGTTCCATCTATTTTTACAATGTCTCCTATGTATAAACCTTCGTGGCCTGAACTGCCTCTGCCCATTACTTCACCGGGTTTATCTCCCATTATGTATCCGTTTGTAAATTTCCTGTTGAATACAAGATGTAAATTTTTGGCATAATCTCCGGTATTTCCGTCCAATATATTGCGGTAGCTGTTTACGATGGTTCCTATGTAGTCTCCGGATTTCATACGGCCTTCTAATTTTAATGAAGTTACTCCAGCATCTGAAATTGCGTCCAGATTATTGTATGTAGCCAGATCATGGGTTGATAAAAGATATCCGTTCCCGATATTGTATCCTCTGTATTTTAAACGGTATTCCCGTCTGCATGGCTGTGCACATGCGCCCCTGTTTCCGCTGCGTCCGCTGTTGTATGAAGACATATAACAGTTTCCGGAGACACTATAGCATAAAGCTCCATGTCCGAATACTTCAATTTCCATATTGATATTGTCTTTTTTTAGCTGTTCATGTGTTTTAGCTATCTGGTTTACATTAATTTCACGTGGAAGAACAACTCTTTTAATATTGTTTTTAGCAGCCCATTTTATGGAACTGTAATTGCTTAATGCCATCTGTGTTGATCCATGAACTTCCAAATCAGGAATCAGAGTTTTTAAAAGCCAGCATATTCCAAAATCCTGAACAATAACTGCATCTATTCCTATTTGATATAATTTAAACAGGTAGTTCATTACATCAGCTATTTCAAAATTGTTTATTAATGTATTTACAGTAACATGGACTTTAACTCCATTTAAATGAGCATATTCGACAGCTTTTTCTATCTCTTCCATTGTGAAGTTTTTAGCAAATGCTCTTGCTCCATATTGTTGTCCAGCTATATAAACAGCATCAGCACCTGCATTAACTGCAATTACAAGCACATCATAAGATCCAGCTGGAGCTAATAATTCTGATAAAACCATTTTATTATTACACCCTAAGATTTAATCATTTAAAAATATGTTTTTTGTAATATAAATAAATTTTAAAATATCGTTGATAATGTATTGTTGGGGTTGTAGTTTACTGTTTAGTTTTTATTTTATATATTATTTTAAAAAGATATGATGTATTTTAAATTCAAAATAATAATATAAATCAAGTAAAAGAAAAAATAAGAAATTTAAGAAGAGATAGGCTCATGTCTTATTCTTTTAATAAAATCCTGCAATTATTATAAGTAACATTCCAGATAAGAATATTGTTGTAAATACTATGAAATATTTTGTTAATTTTTCACTGTTAGACTTATGTCCAAATACTAATGGCAGTATTGCTAATATTGGAATGAAGTAACGGGCTCCAACGCCTAAGATACCATCATAACCTACTGGAGTCCAACTTAAATATTGGATAAAAAATATGCTTGTATAAATTATTAAAAATAATATTATCAATTCTAATTTTTTCCTTTTAGCCATTTTTAAATCTTCAGATAAGAATAAAAATACAATAAAGAAGATTAAACACAATGCATTGTATATATTTAACCCTGGGAAAAGTATTAAATGGAAAAAAGAACAATCTTTAATAAAAATCAAGTATGGTAAAAAGATTAATGATTTTACAAAGGTTATAACTGCGGATGTAGGGTTGTGAATTATATAATTTATTTGATTGGCTGGATTAACATTATTTTGAATGTAATAGTCTATTCTTCCACCTTTTAACAATTCTTTTGAAGCATAAAAATTACTATATGCTCCAGCTATGACTATTAAGAGTAAAGCTGTCATTTTAGATATAATAGCTATTTTTTTTGTTTTAAATTTGTGTGCAGGTATTAAAAATAACATTAGTAATAAAAAGATATACGGAAATTTAATAAGTCCAATCAATACTCCTGTTGCCAAATAAATGATTATATTTTTATTTGGGATTATTTCTGATTTATACATCTGTATGAAGTAAGAAATATTTAATATTGCCAGAGCAAAAATAATTCCATCACTGCTCATTGATGCTGCTTGAAAAACAGCTATTGGAAGACAGGATAATACAAGTAACTCTTTTTTAAAAGCAGGAGTCTTTTTAATTGCAAAATATACAATTCCTGAGTATAATAATAAGTTACAAAGTCTACCTAACCATAATGCGAATATTACTGGTAATTCCAACATTTTTGCAATGAATATCCCAAATCCTTGAGCTAAATAGACATAAAATAAATTTTGAGAAAATACTGATGTAAAAAATGATTTGCCGTGCGTAATATCTTGATGCATAAAGGAAGTATTGTCTAGTAGGGTACTACCTTGAGAACATGTCATCTGATAAAAATAGTTGTTTATGAAATATCCCTGATTTTCATGGTAATTTGGTATAAGTCCTCCTTCTGAGGTTAAATCAGATCTTGCAAAATGTTCTACTTCATCAGGGGCTACAAGAAGTGGTGAAGCAAATACTGTTAGTAATCCAAATATAATGATTATTAAAAAAGCTGTTTTGTGTAATTCATCTTTATTTTTTATAGAATATCTTATACAAATTATTCCGCCTATTACAGTTAAAATACTTAATATTATCTGTGCTTTTGGATGATTATGGGTGTTACATGAAAATAAAAAGGTTGCAAGCAATATAAACCCGATTAAATAAGTGAGTATGTATTTTTTATCATTTATTTGTATCATATTGTATCATTTTTTTATAAATAATGCTTAATAAATTTATAGTTCATGTTTGTGGGGATTTTCATAGGTCATTTATATGTAAAATAGGTGTTTATTAAATAGCTGTTTTGCTTTTTGTTTTAATGAAACATTGAAAAAATAGTTAAAGTTTAATATAGTTTAATTCAAATTTAAAATTATGTACATTGTTTTTGAGGGAATTGATGGTGCGGGTAAATCTACTCAGATTAACCTGTTAAAAGATTGGCTGGAGCAGAATGGTTTTGATGTTGAAACAGTTGTGGAACCGACAGATTCTGAAGTCGGTAAGTTAATTAGAAAAATACTGCAAAGACCGGATGCAACAACTGACAGAATTCAAAAAACATTAGGTCTACTATTTGCAGCAGACAGGATGCTTATTATGGATAAACTTAATGATGATTCTAAGGTTATTTTAAGTGACCGCTCTTTTATTTCTAGTTTAGCTTATCAGGAACCTGCAGAATGGATTGAACAGATTAATAAATATGCTAAAGAACCTGATCTGGTTTTACTTTTAGATGTGGATGTTAAAACTTCTGTAAATCGATGCTCTAAAGAAGACGAATTTGAAAATGAGGAATTTTTAAGTAAAGTCAAAGCTAATTATTTGGATTTAATCAGCAATTTCAATCATGAAATAATTGATGCAAGTACTGGAGTAAATAAAGTATCAACAGATGTTAAAAAAGCTGTAGCTCCGTATATGGGTATTTGTCCTGATTGTATTAGGTGATATTATGAGCGAAGTCTTAAACAATGTAGTAAATGTAATAAGTGGTTTGGATGGTGTTTTGGAAGTAAGGCAACTTTCCAATGATGATATTTTAAAGATAATTGATATGGAAGCACAGCGCTCAAAGGACATAGTTCCGGTATTCAATGAAGGAGTTCAGGAATGTTTCAAAAGGGATGTATGTTTTGTAATTTTTAAAAAAGGATATTTCAGAGTTCCCCCAACTCCCACTGTTTTACTGACATTTGACGGAGAAATATTGGGTCATGATGTTTTTGATCCTGAAGATAAGGAAAAATTTAGGGCTGATGAAGATATCATGTTTTTAAGTGATGATTTTGTAATTTTTAAAGATGTATTAAATAATTACAATTTGGAAAAAGGCAATGAATATTTTGTTTTACCTCCCGTTCCATTTCCGGAATTGGATCCTTTTAAGTTAGATGGTGTTGTTTCATCAAGTCCGTCAACTAAATCTGACGAATATTTAAAAAATAAGTATAGTTATGGTGATGATTCTTCAATAGCTACAATTATTGTTTCATTTAATATTTAAATATTAAAATATTCATTTCTAGCTTCAACTAGTGCTTTAACATTAGCTAGTGGTGTTTTTGGAGCTAATCCACAACTTGGAGCTATAATATCAATATCTTCACTTAAAACTTTTTTTACATCTTCTTTTACATCTTCAGGTGTTCCGCTCAATAATGTTTTGGATGTTGAGATGTTTCCTACAATGACACATTCATCTTCGATGCTTTCCTTGGCTTTTGGAATGTCAACGGCTTCTTCTATACTTATTCCGTCAAAGCCAACAGAGGACATGTCACTTATAATAGGTTGTGTTGACCCGCAGATATGCAATACTTTTTGCACATCAATAAAATCCGCCAAATCTTCAAGATTAGGTTTAATCATTGATTTAAATTGAAGAGGGTCAATTAATTCTGGGGATGCTGTAGGTTCGTTTACACAAATAACATCTGCATCATGTTTCTGAATTGATTCAATGTAATCCATACTTGCATCAAGACAGTTTTCCATAGCTATTTCTATTTCATCAGGATCAGTTTTCATATATCTTACGACATTTTCAATTCCAAGCAAATGTCCTGTTAATGTAAATGGTCCGGTAATTCCAACGATTATCGGCAAATCTTCATATTTTTCTTTTAAAATATCAATAGCTTCAAGAACTACTGGAATACGCCCATTTTCTAAAAAATCATCTGGTGCTTCAATATCATCTGCAGATTCAAAAGGAGTTCCAGTTACTTCAGGAGTTCGTTCATTGTTTCCGAGATTTACTTCAGCCCCCATAGATTGTGCTTCAACTGTAAGTCCAAAAGGTATTCTTGCACATTCAAGGCCTGCAAGTTCATGTAGGGAACTTCCTAAAATTGCCATTTGCTCAGGATTTGTATGTGCTTCCGGCCAGGAAGCATTAGTCTGTTCCATTGCTTCGATAATTCCTGCTTGTGTTACACTTATAACAGGTTTAACTTCCACATCTTCACCTGAAAGTGCATTTTCAAGATTTTCTTTTAGATTCATATTAATCACTATATATCTTTGTAAAATTCTTCATATTTAAAAGCATGTTCTTTGCAATTTCCAGCACACCTTAAACAGCCAAGGCCTGAACATAAGTCTGTTCTTAATTTAAATTCATCTTTCTCAAAAGACAGAGCATTTTCAGGACATGAATTAACACAGTCCATACAGTAAATACATCTGTCAAATTTTGCAGATAATGTATTTTCAATATCAACTGTGTTCAAATCATAATCTCCCAAATCTGAAATATCTCTTGGGTATAATTTAGTTATTTCAGGTTCTGTTTTAATATTTGGAATTTCCTGAATACCGTATTTTTGCAGCCATTGATTATACATCCAAAATGGCATTCCCTGTTCATAAATAGCCAGTTCCAGGGAATATATTTTTTCAAATATTTCAGAAGTAGCAAGCATTATATGATTGCTTTTAATTTTATCAGCCAATTTCTGCAATTCATCTAATAATTCGGGGTTCAATACAATATCTTTAGCCATAGCTAATGATGTATTTCCGATTTGATAAACTTGATTGGGGCAGGGTGGAATTTGTCCTATGTTTAATGATTTTTTAGCATCAACATAAAATCCTGAAGCTCCGGCCATATATACACTTTCAATTTCATCTAAAAGGATATCTGCACTTTCAGCTAATGTTAACTGTCCGGCTCTAAAAGCACCTAAGGCTTTTCCAATATTTGAAATATCTTTTTCTTTGAGATAAACATCATCCTGCAGGTAAATTGTATCTTTAATTTTACCGTCTTTTATGATTTTATCATCACTACCTAAACTAAATGCAGCTATTACACCGGTTCCGGTAATTCCTTTTGCTTGTATGTCTGATTTTTTAATGACATTTCCATTAACAGGATCAATTAAATCTCCGTCTTCAACTATTAAATTGTCATTAAGAATTTTCATTCTCCAGAACATTTCCTCTTCATTAATATCGCAGATTACTCCGGGAGAAGCTAGCCGGCCTTTTTCAATATTTTGTCCTTCAATAGCAGGTCCTGCAGCAGCCGATGCAGTATAAATTTCTCCGTCTGCAATCAGGGCCATTTCAGCATTTGTTCCAAAATCTATAATAAGTGAATATTCATCTTTTTCTAAAGCTTTGGATTTGTAAAGCATAGCTAATGCATCTGCTCCAATTTCATGTTTAATGGCTGGAGGAATGTAAATCTTAGCATCAGGATTAATATCTAAGCCGATTGCTTGAGGATTTAATATTTTTCCACGTCTGGATGGAGGAGTTATATTTTTTTCTTTTAAAGCATTTTCTCCCCAAAAAGCCAAATCTCTTATTTCAATATTGTTAAATAAGGATAACTGTATTGGATTTCCGCAAACTGCCAATCTTTCTACTTTATTTAAATCAATATTTAAATTAGCTATAACTCTGTTTATTGTAGTTATAAGAATGTTATGGGCAGTTTCGCGACCTATATTTAATGCAAAGTGAAGATGATCTACTACATTAGCTCCAGGCAATGGATGTCTTAAAGTTATAGCTGTAGATATTGTTTTATGGGTAGTTAGATTGTAGCTTTGAGCTCTAATACCGCTAGTTCCAATATCTATAGCTATTGCATAATATTCTGCCATGGTTATCTAGTTTGAATATTCCGGTACGAATTCCCCTACAATGTCGCTGTACTCTTTTCTTAAATCTTCCCATGTTTTATGGTTTTTCAGGATTGCATCAGCTAATTTTGGTGTGTGGTAAGCTTCTACGCCGTATACTGTCATAGGCATACTTTCAACATAGTCTTTTCTTACAGCTCCTCCACCACAGCCTATTGCAGGCACTTCAAGACCTTCTTTTTCAAGAGCATCTACAACTTTTGGAAATGCAGTCATTGTAGTTGTCATAAGTGCAGTACCAGTCATAAATAATGGATGATACTTTTTAACAGCTTCAACAACTTTCTCGGTAGGAACATCTCTTCCTAAATCGATAGCTTCATATCCTCCGGCTCTTAAAAACATCATGATTAAGTTTTTACCGATGTCATGTGGATCTCCTTCAGCAACAAAACAAACAACAGTTCCTTTTGTTTCACTTTTGTGTCCAAGAACTTTTTCACATTCTTTTACACTTTCCATCATTGCATCTCCGGCAAGCATTAAATCAGGTAAGAAATAAACTCCTTTTGTATAAAGTAAGCTCACTGCATCAATACCTTTCATAAGTCCTTTGTTTATGATGTCCAATGGTGAAATCTCATTTTCAAGAGATTCTTTAACATCGCTTAATACTTTTGCTTTATCTTCATAGAGCACTCCTAAAGCTATTGATTTAAAGGGTTCTTCTGTTGGCAATCCTTCTTTTACTTCAGGATATTCTTCAGGTTTTATAGCTGCACCTTCTACAACTATATTGTATCTAATAGCTATCTTATTTTGATTTATTTTATTTTCTAAATCTTTATAAGTCATTTTAATCCCTTCTTTTTATTATAATTCATAATTTTTAGGATCAAAGTCCTCTACTTTACGTCCGTATCGTTTGGATGATTGTTTGATAAATTTGCCGGAATCTTCTGGTAATTTCTCATAGATTTTCATAGCTCCATCAAGGCTGTCCTGTTCGAATCTGGTTAATTGCATTTTTTTGTCTTCAACAGCTTCTCTTATAATGGTGCCAGCTTCAAGAGCTCCTGCTATGCTTCTTTGATATGGGTCATCACCATATTCTACAATAGCACGGCCAATTCTATGTGCATTGTCATATGCGAGAATTAATGCTTGAGGGTCTCTGTATTTGTCTGCTAATGTATACAGGTCTCTTAATATTTTATCATTTTCGGTTTCAATAGCAGTATTCATTAATGCAGCTTCGTATCCTGTTGCCTGTAACCAGACTTCAGGTGTTGTTCCACCCATTTCTTCTCTATGATAAACCGATTCATTACTCCAGCAGTCAGTTATTCCAGCTATTAAATTTCCCATTAAATCAGAGTGTGCACAAACAGCATTTTTACCTTCTGTTGCAATAGGAACTCCACTTATTGATTTTACAATAGGGTTTTCATAACCGCAGTCTTTAAGAGGTCCTTTTGCACCACATTCTACAGCAACCAAACTGTTACATGCTCCAATAGCTCTGGCTATTGCTGCTAATGTATGGGAACAGTCTTTATCTAACAATCCTCCTGCTAGAAACATTGCAGTATTTGATTGTGAACAGTTAGTGTCTCCTCCTGGAATTACATTGTGTTTGCTGCAGATTTTTACAATTTCCGTCCACATGAATTCCATATCTATGCTGCCTAAAACTCCAATTCCAAATAATATTGCTCTTGGGTCTCCTCGGGATATTCCGTAATCTGAAACAGATTTTCCTCCTGTTGTTTCAATGCAGATTATTGATGCTCCATTTTCACAGCATTGTTCTATACTTTCCATTACTTGCTGATACTGGGAGGAAGTTCTATAATTTTCTCCTTTTGCTTCATCTCTGATATCTGCAGGAGTAGCTTTAAGTGCAGTTTTAATTCCATATTCGTCTTGAAATTTTTCAAGAACTTCTACTTGTGCCTGAGTACACTCTCCTGCCCAATCAGGATTTGCAGTTTGTTGTGCAATATGTTCCTGTTCTAAGATAAATGAAGGCAGTCCAATATTAACTGCTCTTTGACAGGCACTTATTGCAATATTTCTACATTCTGATACCATGGTGTCTTTTGAATTTTCAGTTCCTTCTTTTGGAGCAACTTTGATTATCGGATTAACATAACCTGCTCCGATTTCTAATCCATTTTTTGTTTTAATGGGATGTTTTGAAAATCCAAAGGTCATTTCATCAGGATTTTCGTACTCCATTTTTGTATACCTTTTCATAGTATCACCTCAGATGGTTAATAATAATCATTAAAAGTATATAAATTAATTGGCTTGATTTTTTAATTTAATTTAATATATTGGATTTGTTTTTAAATTAAATGAAATTATTTGTTTTAAAATTAATATATTTTAATTAGAGCAGGTGTTTATTAAAAATAGTTAAAATTAGTAGATTATTTTTTCTTTTATTTGAAAATGAGAGTTTTATTAATTATGTGCTTTTATTTGGCTTTTATAAAATAAAATTTTATTTATATTTTTTTAATTAAATTTTAATTAAAAGGTAAATTTTATTTTTTACCTTCTAATTGATTTAATCTGGCTTCAATAGCTTCGTATAAGAAAACTTTAGCTTTTTCAAGTTCTTCATAAGTTCCTATAAGTTTAGGTCCGAATTCAGTATGTTCTAATTTTACATCGAACTTTTCGATAGTATGAGCAAGCATCTGTTCTCCTACACCATTAGGTAAACCCATTTCAAATTCCTGTTTTTCATCCATTGTTTATTCCTCCATATATTCTCTTACAGGAGCAAAGTGTTCAATTAAGAAATCTTTAATTCCGTTTTTCAAATCCATTGGATGTAAGTCTCCATTTGAGAAATCATTAATTAACTGTTCATGTGTAAGTTCAATGTCTCCTCCGAATTTTTCAGGCCTTTTAATAAGTAAAGTTTCCTGGTTTGGATATACGAATGTTTCAGCTATTTCAATCATCGGATTTCCTTCAGTTTCTCCCTGAGGACAATAGCTTTTTTTGATTTTTTTAGTAATTTCTTCAACTGAATCGTCAACAGCAATGTAATTTCCTTTACTTGAAGACATTTTAGCATCTCCGTCAAGGCCGTGTAACAATGGAGTGTGAATACAGACAGGAACTTTTTCATCAATTTTCTCTAAGTTTTCACGTGCGAGCATTTGGATTTTCCTTTGTTCCATTCCTCCAAGAGTAACATCTACATCTAAAGCAACCATATCTACAGTTTGCATAATTGGATAAACTACACTAGCCACTTTCGGATTTTCATCATGACGGCTTACTTGATCCATACTTCTTCTAGCTCTTTTCAAAGTAGTTAAGGTAGCTAATTTATAAACTTTAGATGCATAATCTTCGTTTAATTGGAAACTTGAACCTAATATGAATTCAGTAGTTTCATCTAAACCTAATGCTTTGAAACATTTCATGTTGTACTCTGCAGTTTCAGCAATTTCTTCAATGCTTCCTTTTCCATTTAAAAAAGCATGGAAATCTGCAAGAAGTATTTTAATTTTAAAACCTAATTTTTGAAGGGTTTTAAGTTTTTGTACTGTTACTGCATGGCCTAAATGAATTTTACCTGAAGGTTCATATCCTGTGTAAGCTATAGGTTGTTCTTTTTTAAGAACTTCTTTTAATTCTTCAGTATCTATAACTTCTAATGTTCCTTTTTCAATTAATTGAATTTTTTCTTCAATGCTCATCTTAATCACTTAATCAAATAAATGTAATTGTTAATTTTAATAATTTTAACTTCGTCACCAATATTGGAATCTTTAAATTCATCCATCATATCCAAATCAACAGCAGAATAATCTGCAGGGTCTAAAATTTGAATGTTGCTTGGGGATTTTGATATTATTGTTGTTGTTTCAATTTCATCAGCCTTTTTAAGAAGTGTTATATCTTCACTTTCTTTTAAAGGTATTGTATGTCTTTTATGGTCAGTGATATCTATTCCAACAACTCTATTTTTATCAATATCTTTTACCTGCAGTATTTTGCCATCATGTTTGATAAAGTCATCTATTTCAAATTCAGGAATTCTAATTGAAATCCAAATTCTATAAAGACCTTTTCCAGTAGATTTGTCTTCACTGATAAGTCTTGGAGATTCTTTAATAATTCCTCCAAATTCTTCTTTTAAGCTTTCAGCTACTTTTCTGCCGGATTTTAATGATCCGATATAATAATCGTAGCCCTCTTTTAGTTTAGCTATTTGTGGGCAGTAAGCAAGCTTGTCGCTTTTGCTTTGCTTATTTAAAGTTCTTTTAACAACTTCATCAGCTTTATCATATTCTTCTGCTTTTATATCTCTGTTGTCTGCTCTAAACTGAACAACCGATTCGTAATAGCCTGCCTGAAGTTTACTGCATGTTGGACAAACTGTTTTCATTATTCTTACTGAAGTGTCATGAGTTTCATCAAGCTGAACTCCGTAAACTTCTCCAACAACTTCCACATAACAATTGGCTATTGTTCCTTTTATCTGGTCGATTTCAAGATTGATAATTTCATTTTCAACAAGATTGCTGATTTTAATGTTTCGCTCTAAAGCACGATAAATTATTTCATCTTCCGGTAAAAATGAATCGGTCCATTTTCCTTCTTCGATTCTACTGTTGCAGTGGCTGCAGATTTCTACTTTAATATTTTCTGGGATTTCAATCATTTGAAAGTCTTTTAAAAAGCAGTCAATGCAGATATCTTCAACCATTTTTTTATCAGTACTTCCACATGCTACACAAAACATAAAAATCATTAAAAATAAGTTAAAATAGGATTATAATGGTTTTAATGGAGCTTTAGCACCACATGCAGCACATTTTAATATGAATATCCTATCTTCTCTGATAATTTTGGTATCTGGCCTGTTACATTCATGGCAAATAACATATTTTTCAACATAATCTTCTAATCTTTCGTTGATTAAGTAATGTGTAAATTTACCTTGTAAGATTGCTCTTGATCCTTCTAAATTACCTGCAGTACCTAATTCTCTTAATAAAAATTTTAATACATGTTGTGGATCTCTGTTTAAATCTTCAGCAACATCTTTAAAGTTTTTTATAAAAGTTCTGTTACCTTGTATATCTGAATAAGCTTTAGGAATTTTAAATCTTTTGTGTTCAAATACTTCAGGAGGTAATTGGTCTATTGCTCTATTTAATAAATTTTCATATTCTTCCATATTATCGCTCCGTAAAATTAGTATAAATATAATATATTAATTTTGATTTTAATCATTTATTAAGTTATCCTATTTGATGGCTCTTTCAAAAACTTGTGTGATTTTTTTCTTTTTCATTGTTTAAATTCCAAT
>ERZ827524.1119-NODE-1119-length-28507-cov-3.395051_pt1 | contig 28507 bp, 14 predicted proteins | sample MGYA00519702_ERZ827524 | MGnify/ENA primary metagenome ERZ827524 (study PRJEB31778, sample SAMEA3449341) | human gut metagenome | biome: human gut; feature: human-associated habitat; material: faeces | place: United Kingdom | collected 2010/2012 ...
GGCAATTATGGGCGCTACGGTTGATGTAAACGTAAAGGTAAACGAATCAGATACTTGGACCAAGGTTGCAACATTGGGCTCACCAAATCACTGGGAGCCGAACGACTCGATTATCTATGATTTATCTCAGCATATTTATAAGGCAACGGATTTCTATTTGCAGGTTGTCTTTAATGATGGGGCTTGCGGAGATTGGGCTTCGGTTCGTAGGTTGCGTGTTGCAACGGTGGCAGCAAGTGAAATTCGTTATGTAGGTACCCTTGTTAATGATAGTTTTGCGCAATCTTCCTGGACAGCTTCCGTCAACAGCGGCTCTTATTTTAGCGATTGGAATCCAGAAGGAAGTTTGTCAATCGTAGATGCGGGCTATACCAGGGATAAGAATGTAAATGCTGAACTGGTGTATCGTTTAGGTGGTCTTGCGGCAGTTGAAAAGATGAAAGCTACGATTGACTTCGGCAGAAAAATCGGCTCTGAAACCTATGTAGAACTTTTAGCTGGTACAAATGGAAGCGACTATACCAGTATTTATAAATCTGAACTTGGAAGCGATATATCAACTGGCGATGTTTCGGTAGATATGACGGAATTTGCAAGCGGAAAAACTGTGTTATATGTAAAACTGGTAGTACACGACACTCAGATGGGTGATTGGGTAATGCTGAACGGATTTAAGATTGAATCAGAGTCTACCAGTGAACCTACTCCGGAACCACAACCGAGTTCCTTTACTTTACTGGATGTAAACTTTAATGACGACGGTGCCTTGTCAGTTGGTTCACCTGAGCTATCTAATATTACAGACACTAAAAACGGCGGAGAAGGGCTTCCTTATGGAGCAACTGTCGATCAAGCCGGAAAAGGTTCTATTATTTACAAGTTTACAAATGAAACTCAATTTAAAGACGCGCTACTTGTCATGAAGGGCAGAGCAATTATCGGTGCTTCTATTACGGTGAGCGTAAAAGTCGGAGACGAGTGGAAAGATGTCAAAAAACTGGGCGGAAGCAGTGATTGGAACGGTTCTGCATCGATTGATCTAAGTAAATATGTTAATGGAAGCGGTACGTTCTATCTTCAATTTTACTTTGATGACGGGGCATGCGGGGACTGGGCAATGATCAATTCGCTGCATTTAACCGCGACCACCAATGGCCTGCCGGCTGAGGAAGAACAGGAAAAAGGAGAAACTATTTTTGCAGTAGATTTTTCTAAAGAGGATTGGAGAACTCAATATCCGATCGAATCTATCTCAGACAATATGCAGTGGAAGAGCTTTGACGGCGGCACAGGAATTATGCCGACTGTTAAAGATGGAGAGTCAAGCGCTTCTGATACCGCTTATATTATTTATAAAGTGGAAAATATCAATCCGCAGAATTTGGTATTATATGCAAACCATCGTTCTTGCAGCGGTGTGGAAGTAAATTTCCAATTCAGCAAAGATGGAAAGAACTTCTCTGTAATCAGCAAGGAGACGAGCGATCATCTCAATCCTGCAAAACCTGCTGAAATTGATTTATCAAAAGCAGCCATCGGATGCAGCCGCTTTTATATTAAAGTTGAAATTCCGGCAAACATGTGTTATGACTGGGGCGTATTGACTGCTTTGAAATTAGTTAATACACCGACTGATTTACAGCAAACATATTTGCTCGATGTTGATTTTTCTAAAGAAGATTGGAAAAGCCAGCATCAACCCGAATCGGTTGTCGGTTTGAAGCAGGGAGATTATGAGTATTCCTACCAAGTATTTAAAAAAGGAGTATATCGTGACGGAACAAGCGAAACTGGCTCTATTGTTTATCATGTGACCGGTGCAGAGGGCGTTGACGCGCTGACATTACTGATTAATAACCGTGCTTGTAACGGGGCAAAAACCATTGTTTCGATAAGCTTGGATGGCAATACTTTCCGCGAGGTAGCGACAATTACTCAAGATAACTTAGATTTCGGAACTCCGTTTGATTTGGATCTTTCAAGCTATGTAAATGATACTGATGATTTTTATTTAAAGTTGGAACTTCCGCAAGACAGTATTGAAGACTGGAATGTATTGGCTTGTGTCAAAGTACTTGCACAGATAGGAGATATTAAGACATTCTATCGTTTGGATACCAAGGGAAATATCGGAGGTACAGTGGAAGTTACTTCGAAAGTAGAAGCCGGTCAGCAAGCCACGGCAACTGCGGTACCCAATAGCGGATATAACTTTGTCGGATGGTATAACTATAGTGGTGATTTATTAAGCGAAGATTTGGAATATACTTTTGTTCCGGATGACAATATGACATTGATAGGACGCTTTTTCCCAACCTATGACGGAGAAGGACAGCTGGTGCTTGCAGCAGACTATAATGATCTCGGCATGAGTTTCTTGGAAGATGCGTATGATTACGACAATATCACAGTGATGTTAGATGATGGCTTAAAAGTTGCGGGAAAATACGGTCAGGCATTGGTTCGTGCAGATAGCGGTGTAGCTGGCAGTATTACCTATAAATTTGAAAATTTGGGAGAATTGGAACGCTTTAAGGCAGTCGTGGACGGACGTGCAATCATGAAAGCGACCATTGATTTTCAAATCAGCAGCAATGGAAGTACATGGAAAACCGTCAAGCAATTGGGCGGTCCGACGGAAGATCACGAATTTGGATATAATGAAACCCGTGAAGTCGAACTGATTGATTATGTCAAAGACTTGCCCACGTTTTATGTGAAAGTTGTTTTCAACATTGTCGGTTTACAGGATTGGGCAGCGTTACGCTCAGTTATGTTTATTGCCAATGGCAGTGAAGCAGAGGAAATCATTATTCCGGATTTCGCAGACGGACCGATTGGAAATATTGCAAATACAAACAGAGAAGGTTCTTTGCTTGATCAGAACATTACTTATGAAGACTATACTGATTATTTGTATTACATCAGCAATATGTATATTGCCGATGTAGAAGGAGAAAACGGCGAGGCCGATAAAGGCTTAATGGTTATGGATCGCACTCTAAACGGCGAGGTAATTTGGAAATTTGATAATTTAAAACCAGTAACGAAATTCCTTATGACCTTTAAAGGACAGGCGGTAAACGATTCGCTGATTTTGCTTCGTGTAAGCACCGATGGGGAGAATTGGCAATCTGTAACCGGAGGAAGGCTTGATAGCGTAAATGGAACTGATTTTAAAATTGGTACACCGGTTACCTATGATATGACTTCCCGTGTGGAAGGTGCCACCTCTGTATACATCAGAGCACTGTTTACTGCATCTGCTGTTAACAGTGACGCATTCCTTACCAATATTAGTGCAGAATCACAAGGCAAAGAACAAGCGCAAAAACCTGACGAAGAAGAGAATCCTGGCAATGAAGACAATCAGCAAGGTGACGGAAAAGAGGATAATTCTTCTCAGTTGCCGGATACCGGAGAAACCAGAGGCATTATTTGGTTGATTCCTGTTATAATAGGTTCTGCTGCGGCAATTTATACCAGCCGAAAAATCAAGAAATATCAAGATAGCGTTATGAAATGACGAAATAAATAAAACATCAACGAATAACAGCACCGGATTCAGGGAAAAGCAAAAGAACGGTTTAAAAATCGGAGCCTGTGCCTTTCCCTGTCCGTGCGTAATCTAGGTTATCACAGTTTTTTCGGAAGGAGCCACGCACAATGGAAAAAATATTGCCTGTTGATCAATTAAACTGTGAATCGTTGTGTGAGAATGTTCCGTTTGATATTTCGTTCAACAGTACGGATTTTCGGATTATAAGGTTGAGCCATGTTTATGATAACCATCAGCAATGGGTGATTCCTTTTCATGCACACGAAAGCTATGAATTTCATTATATCTCTTCCGGTGAGGGATATATAGATATTGAAGATGAAACTTTTTTTGTTCGGAGAGGCGATTTTTATATTACCGCACCTTATGTTCGCCATAAACAAAGCTCTTCAGCGAAAAATATTATGGAAGAATATTGCGTTGAATGTAAAATTGATCTTGAAACCAACCAGGTGTTTTCTCAAAACGGTAGAGATATTACAAAGGATGAGATTAAACAATTAAAAGTGTTTACTACGAATTCTATTTATACACATTATAAATATACCGAAGAAATGATTGGTAACTTTGTTAAAATCAGAGAGTTGAATAGAGAAGCACCATTTGGCTATTTACTAAAAATAGAAACGCTTTTGTTAGAAACATTATTGGACTCTTTGCAAATTGCATTGGCCATCCAGCAGACAAATAAAAATGATGCTTTTTTAGGCAAGGAACATTCCAGACTCATTAAGATAAAAAATTATTTGGATAGCAATTTATGTTCTGATATTAAAATACAAGAGGTTTCAAAGGTATTCTACCTTAGTCCGAGGCAACTTGACCGAATCATTATAAAGGGATTCGGAATGAGTTTTTATCAGTATCTTACTAATTTACGGATGAATATGGCCATTCGGTTATTAAAACAAACAGAAGATACAATTACAGATATCGCAGAAAAATCGGGTTTTTCCAGTTATCAGCATTTATATCGGGTTTTAAAGCGCAATGGATGCGATATGTCCCGTTTACGTGATATAGGCAATCAAGCGGCTGTTTTGGGTGCGGATAGAGACGACGAAAAATAATCGGAATGAGGTCGGTTGTGTAATGAAAATCAGGAAAGCGTTGGCTATTATACTATCTGGTCTGATGATAGGATCATTGTTTACTGGCTGTGGCGGCGAAGAAAAAGACTCATCCGGCGGACAGGAAGGTTCTTATGATTTCGGCGGAAAAACGGTTACAGTTGCGTGCTGGGTCGACATGACGCCGAAGCTTGGCAACAGCGACGGAGATGATGCTCGTTATTACGCGTATGAGTATGCCAAAGAAAAATATAATTGTGATATTGAATTTATTTCTATGCCGGAAAACGACTATTTTCAAACTTTTATCGCAAAGTCCTTATCCGGTCAGAAATTCGCTGATATTGTGACGGCACATTGTTGGAACTATGTCAGTTGGATTAATCAAGGACTTTTGCTTCCGGTAACAGATTACATGAAGGATGCAGATGAGCATTGGAATACCATTATGCCGAATTTCAAAAATGAAATTTGGAGTATTAATGCATATGCAAAAACAAAATGGCCAGAATTTTTCCTATTGTACAATACAGATGTTTTGGCAGAGCTAAATTTGGAAAGTCCGCAAGAACTTGCCAGACAGGGAAAATGGACTTGGGAAAAATTTGAGGATTACTGTAAGCGAGCAGTAGCTGATACAAATAATGATGGTACAGTGGATCGATATGGAATGCCGGCGTTTTGGCTTCCGGAAATTTTGAGGATGTCTGCTGACTTTACTACTGTTACTTATCAGGATGGTAAGTATTATAATGCATGGACCCATCCAAATACCAAGGCTCAGGGACTTTCTCTGTTGCAGTTTATGCAGGATTTAAAAGTGAAAGACAATGCTATTCTTGGAAATACAATAGGTGGTACAGGTGCTTCAGAAGAGTCAATGGAAGCTTTTCGCACGGGAAACGTTTTGTTTACCATGTCTGATGCATCACGGGCAAGAGAATTTAAAAAAGAAGGCATGACAAATTTCAAGCCTGTTACACTTCCTTACGGACCGGGTGTTACCAGCTTGAAAAATTATATTCAATCTTTTAGTTTTTATGCAATTCCAAAATACAAAGATTATGAAACCGACGCTTTGGTCGCTTTCTGGAAAGATTGTCAGACTACATGGGATGAGTCCAGAGGAGACGCTTATGATGCTTCAACAGCTGAGGATGATATTCAAGCTGTTTGGGCAGATCGTTTTGTAACTCAAGAGGATACACAATTCATGTATGATATGGGTAAAAATATGGAATATGTATGCACAATGGAATCCACGATAGATATAGATGGGCAGGATATATGGAAACTTTATCAACCTGTTTTGCGAAATACTTCCACTCCGGCAGCTGTAATAGAAGCTACTGACGGTATATTTCAATCAGCAATTGATAGCACGCTGAATAATAGTGCTGATGCGAAATAAAGCTATGATAAAAATATCGGATGGAGAGTGAACTGAGCAGTGAGGAACTGTTTATTAAAAGGTGTATCTGTGTTTTGCGTGGCTGTATTGCTTTGCAGCGGGTTGTTTTTACAGTCGGCTTATGCAGAACCGGCAGCATCTGCCGGACAGCAAAGCGTTGAGTTTTATCGCTCACAGGCTTATGAAACTTATCTGGACAGCTACAAAAACGCTGTCTATCCGAAAACTGAAATTAAAATTGACGGAATCGAACAATTAGATGCCAATGCCGAATCAAATTATGAAGTAGTGGAAAACCTTGGCGGCCGGCAAAAAAGCAGTCTTGTAACCAAAGAAAGCGGGAGTGTAACTTTTCGTTTCGAGGTAACGCAGGCAGGATTCTACAACATGCAGATCGGCTATTATCCTGTTGAGGGAAAAGGAGCCCAGATCGAGCGAACCCTATATATCGATGGAGAGATTCCTTTTGAAGAGGCTCGTTCTATTCTGTTTTATAGAAGATGGGTAGATATCGGTGAGGTAGAATACAGTGCGAACGGAAATGAATATCGTCGAGAGCAGGAAGAAAAGCCGGAATGGATTACATTTGACGTAAAAAGCAACGGCAGTAATTTAGACGGTTATCTGAAATTTTATTTTTCCGCCGGTACACATACGATTACTTTGCAATCAGTCAGCGAGCCTATGGCAATTTCTGAGATTACTTTATGCCAATTGGAAGAGCCCAAGACATATGAAGAGGTTTTAAAGACTTACCAGTCAGAGGGATATCAGGAAGTATCCACAGAAACGGTTCCGCTTAAAATTCAAGCGGAAGATCCCTCCGTTAAGTCGAGTGCAACGCTGTATGCTTTAGAGGATCGCACCTCTCCGATTAATGAGCCGTTTGATATTTCTAAAACGGTACTCAATACAATTGGGGGAGTGGGATGGTCTGCACAGGGCGAGTGGCTGGAGTGGAAAGTAAACGTTAAAAATGCAGGTCTTTACCGGCTTTCCATTCGAGCCAAACAAAATTATAAATCGGGATCCTTTTCTACTCGGTCGGTATGGATTGACAACAAACTTCCCTTTGAAGAAGCAGCCAATATAAAATTCCGTTTTAACAATCAGTGGCAGATGGTAACAGCGCAGATGGAAAACGGTGATCCTTATTTGTTTTATCTATCTAAGGGAGAACATACCATTCGATTAGAGGTTGCGCTTGGAGATCATTCCGAGCTTCTGCGGTTGGTAGAAGATTCAGTCAATGAACTCAGCGGGATCTACCGTAAGGTTATCATGCTGACTGGCTCTATGCCTGATTCGCTTCGTGACTATAAGCTGAAAAAGAATCTTCCGGAAATATTTACCTCAATGGAAGATCAAATCAAGACTCTGAATCAGGTCAATGATTATTTGGTTAAGTTATCCGGGAAAAAAGGAGAAGAATCAGCAACCATCGACAAGCTTCTCGTTCTTTTAAAACTTTTTCAGGAAAAACCTGATAAAATTCCAGCTAATTTAACTTATTTTAATGATAATATCAGTGCACTTGCTTCTTGGATGCTGAGCGTTAGTGAACAACCGATTCTGATGGATTACTTTGTTTTGGATTCCCCCAATGCTCCAAAGCTCAAAGCTGATGCCTCTGCACTTTCTAAGATCTGGGTGGAAATCAAATCCTTTTTCCTGTCTTTTGTAAACGACTATAATACAATAGAAGATTCAGCCGGCGCAGAAAGTGCTTCTTCCATGGTTGAACTTTGGCTTGCAGGAAATGCCGGACGTGACCAGGCAACTTCTATAAAAACATTGGCGGATAACTATTTTACTGAAGCAGAAGGAGTCCGGCTGAACATCAGGTTAGTAGATATGGATGTTTTGCTCCGTGCGGTTTCAGCTAGCGAGGGACCGGATGTTGCCATTTTTCAGGCGCAGTCCACACCGGTTAACTATGCAATAAGATCTGCATTACAAAATCTTTCGGAATTTAAGGATATTGATGAGGTTACTTCTCGTTTTTCAGAAAGTGCAATGGTACCGCTGACATTTAACGGAAATGTTTATGCGTTGCCGGAACAGCAGACGTTTTTAATGATGTTTTACCGCAAAGATGTCCTTTATGATTTAAATTTATCAGTTCCTAATACGTGGGAAGATTTTTATGCGGCAGTTCCCATTCTACAAAATAATAATCTTTCTGTGGGGTTACCTTCGCCGGTGCAGACACAGTCGGGCGGAACGGCGACTTCGCTGAATGATATGTTGGTCGCTCTTTTATATCAAAACGGTATTAATGTTTATTCTGAAAACGGGGATAAATGTTTGCTGAATCGTCCGGAAGCAGTGGAGGTATTTACTGATTGGACAGAGTTATATACCAAATATAAAATTGATAAACAAATCAATGAAGTCAACCGCTTTCGGACGGGAGAAGCTCCGATTGTTATTTCGCAGTACACTTTTTATAACACTCTTTCTGTGGCGGCACCGGAAATCAAGGGCTTATGGGGAGTTGCTCCCATTCCCGGAACCATGCAGGAAGACGGCAGTATTAACCGCAGTGCGGGATCAACCGGAACAAACGTGATTATGTTTGGTAACGCAAAGGATAAAGAGGCATCTTGGAAATTCATGAAATGGTGGACTTCTGCGGAAATTCAAACTCTTTACGGAAGAGAAATTGAAATTTTGCAGGGTGCTTCGGCGAGATGGCCTACTGCGAATCTGGAGGCAATGAAAAATTTGCCATGGTCGGCAGAGATTTCAAAGGCTATTAACGAGCAGTGGAAATATGTAAAAGGCGTGCCTGAGGTTGCAGGAGGATATTACGTCGGACGAAATGTTGACAATGCAATCAAGCAGGTAATCAACGAGGGACAAAATCCCAGAGAGACCATATTGGATTATGTGGATCAGATCAACGACGAAATTACATATAAGCGCCATGAGCTGGGATTGGAGTAAAAAAGATGGCAACTTTGACCAAGCGCAGGAGAAATTTTGAAAAAGGGAAAATATGTTTTAATCCAATATTACTTTTCAATATTTTTAGTCAAGCATCAGAAAAAATAAGATATTACTGCGGTTGTTATGCGGCACTTGCGCAAAAGTTCAGAAAGGAATGGTCGTACAGATGAAAAAAAAGCGGAACATTTTTCTTGAAATGAAGAAAAACTGGGCAGCTTATCTCCTGCTTGCACCGTTTATGATTTTGTTTTTTGTATTTACAATTATGCCGGTTTTTGTAACACTTGGGATTAGTTTTACTACCTATAATATTCTGGAGTCACCGGTTTTTGTGGGGTTGGATAATTATAAGCGGCTGTTTCTGAATGATGATATCTTTGCGATTGCCATTAAAAACACGCTGATATTTGCTTTGTTTACCGGACCGCTTGGTTATGTTTTGTCTTTTCTGGCTTCCTGGGCAATTAATGAAACGTCAAAACGTTTGCGCGGATTATTGACTTTTGTTTTCTATATCCCTTCTATCTCCGGAACCATTTACACCATCTGGACCATTATTTTCAGTGGAGATATATATGGCTATGCCAACAGCTTTTTGATGCGGATGGGATTTATAGTAGAACCGATTCAATGGTTTACGACAGAACAGTATATTCTTCCCTTAATTATTATTGTTCAGTTGTGGATGAGTTTAGGTACCGGCTTCTTGGCAATGCGTGCCGGTCTTTCGTCCATTGATACCCAGTATTATGAAGCCGGCGCAATTGACGGGGTAAAGAATCGCTTTCAGGAATTGTTTTATATTACTTTGCCAATGATGGCGCCGCATTTGATGACAGCAGCAGTTTTGCAAATTACTGCAATGTTTTCCAATGCAACTGTTGCACAGAACTTAGCGGGTTTCCCGAGTACAAATTATGCAGGTCACTTGGTTATGACGCATTTAATGGATTACAGCACGTTCCGTGTGGAACGCGGATATGCGAGTGCCATTGCGGTTTTGCTTTTTCTGATAATGATTATTTTAAATCAGATCATTCTGCGAGTTATGAGAAAGGTGGATGTTTAAATGACAGAGCCAAAAGAAATATCCGCCTCTAAAAAAAGAAAGCTGAAAGGATTCCTTTTTAAACAATATATCGCAGGAAGTAATCGCTCTCGTTCCGGAAATGTTGCAATGGCACTATTTATCATTGTTATTGCAATTTTTAGCGCAATTCCGCTGGTAATGGCAATTGGTATGTCATTGAAACCGTTAAATGAATTGTTCTATTATCCGCCACGGTTGTTTCCGGAACGACCCACTTTGGAAAATTTTTCGTCATTGTTTAGTTTGTTGCAGACAACATGGGTTCCATTTTCCAGATATGTATTTAATACCCTTTTTATTACTATTGTTTCAACCGGCGGTCATGTATTATTGGCATCCATGGCAGCATATCCGCTGGCAAAACTTAATTTCCCCGGGCGAAAAACCATGAACACTGCGGTAATGTATTCTCTGATGTTTGTTGCGGCAGTTGCAGATATTGCAAACTACCTCACTATTTCAGCTTTGGGGTGGATTGATACTTATGCGGCAGTTATTGTGCCTTTTATGAGTGCACCGCTGGGTTTGTTTATTTTGCGAAATTATATGACAACAGTACCAACTTCACTTTTGGAAGCGGCAAAAATTGACGGCTGCAACGATATTGTTATTTATTGGAAAATTGTTATGCCGCTTGTAAAACCAGCTTGGTTGACTGTAATTATTTTAATGTTTCAACAGGTTTGGGGAGTAGCCAATACCACCTACATATATAGTGAAGAACTGAAAACACTTCCATATGCATTGAGCCAAATCACCAGCGGCGGCGTTGTACGTGCCGGCGCCGGTCAGGCAGCAAGCGTGTTGATGTTATTAGTTCCCGCAATTGTTTTTATTTTTAATCAAAGTCGTATACTTGGCACTATGGCAACTTCGGGTATGAAAGAATAGGAGGAGAAGAGTGAAAAAGTTATTTCAAGTACTATGCGGCATCTTTCTCTCGGCTTCTCTTGTAACCTCTGTGACCGGAACCATTAATGCTGCACCCTATAAATCCTATAATTATGTGAATGGTAATAACGGTATTACTGATGTTGCAGCACCTACTGCGTATTTGCCGGTAAGGGTGCTGGACGAGAACAATCTCGGAGTAAAATTATCTGCTCCAGAGGATCTCTGCCAAGATGATGAGGGAAACTTTTATGTTCTGGATTCCGCAACCGGTTATGTTCATTCTTTTACATCAAACTGGGAGAAGCGATATACGCTATTCGGATATTTGGAAGCCGGTAATCAAAATCCAACGGATCTGAAAAAACCACAGGGAATATGTGTATGGAACAACATCCTTTATGTGGCGGAAACCGAAGGAAATCAAATTGTAAAATATGATATTAACACAAAAGAAGTTATTGGTTTTCTCAAACAGCCAAAGTCAGATTTGCTGGGAGACGGATTTGAGTTTCGCCCTAAAAAAATCGAAGTGGACAGTACCGGACGTATTTTTGTGGTTGCGGAAAATGTGAATCAGGGATTAATGGAACTTACACAAGAAGGTGCTTTTGTTGGGTTTGTTGGAAGCAACTCTGTTGTGGCAAGCCCTTTTGAAGTGATTTTTCGATATTTTCTTACTGAGGAACAGATTGCAAATCGGGTTGCCTTTGTTCCGGTTGAATACACGAATATTTCTTTGGATCCGTCCGGATTTATTTATGCTGTAACAGCGGTTAGCGAAGTGAATACACCGATCCGGAAATTGAATCCCGCCGGAAAAGACATTCTGGTTCGGAATCCTGTAAATGGCGTAGATGCGGTAGCAGGTGATCTTTTATACGATAAGAGTTCTGCGGCAGCGGATAGAGGACCTTCTTCCTTTGTGGACATTGCGGCGAACGATCAGGGGATTTATTTCGCATTGGATAATAATCGGGGAAGAATTTTTGCCTATGATGAAGACGGCAATATGCTGTTTGAATTTGGTGGAAATAATACTTATCAAACAGGAACGTTTATTCAACCTTCTGCACTCGGTATTGTCGGAAACAGAATATATGTCCTTGACCGAGACAGAAAAAATATAGTTGCTTTTGAGCCGACAGAATATGGTCAGGCAATTATGGATGCGACGCGCAGTTATGTAGAAGGTAATTACGAAAAGAGTCTTGTTCAATGGGAAGGACTCTTAAGGAAAAACTGTAATTTTGATTTAGCATATGTAAAAGCCGGTTTTTGTCTTTATCGAATGGGTGATAATGAGAAAGCAATGGAATATTTTGAATTGGCTAACGCCAGGGAATATTATACCAAGGCTTTTGTAAAGTACCGGAAAGACTGGTTGAATGAAAACTTCACATGGTTGATTCTGGGCGCAATTATGATTTTGATTTTGTTGATTGTTGTCATCTGGTTGATTCGTAAATGGAAAAATCATCGGAAAGAATTTGGCTCCGGAACGGAAAGAAGAGGTGTCGGTGGATGAAAGCAAAAGAAAGCTATATTTTGAAAGTTTTGGTTCATCCAATCGATAGCTTTTGGGAAATGAAATTTCAGAAAAAAGCGAAACGATGGATTCCTCCGCTTCTGATCATTGTTTACTTTTTGGCAACGATTTTTGAACGGCAGCTTCGAGCATTTTCGTTTAACGAGGCGTATAATACTCCGCTTGATTTAATGTATCAGATTCGTATCGTTATTTTACCCGTCGTTTTGTTTTGCGTGTCTAATTGGGCAGTTACTACTTTGATGGATGGAAAAGGGACGATGCGGGATGTGTTTATGGTCGTTGCCTATTCTCTGGTTCCGCTTATTATTTTTAAAGTACTGGGAGCTGTTATTTCAGGCGTTCTATCTTTAAATGAAGATATATATCTTTACTTAATAGATGGCTGCGGGATACTGTGGTTTGCAATTATCCTGGTTGTAGGAATTATGACAGTACACCAGTACAGTTTTAAAAAAATGTTGGCTACTATGTTGCTTACAGTAGCGGCTGCGGCAATCGTTATTTTTCTTGTTTTGCTTTTCTTTAACCTGTTTTCTGAAATATTCGGGTTTATTTACACGATATACCGTGAATTAACACTGCGTATTTAGAAATTGCAACTGTAATTCGGAAAAATAAACAGGAATTATCAGAACTACAACAGCTCCGAAAGGAATGGTCATATCTATGAGAAGATGGAATAACAGGAGGAAGTGTTTCCGATTACCTGTTCTTGGGCTTGCCGCAGCGTTGCTCTTTGTTATGCTTAGCAGTTGCGGGGATACATCAGAATCGGTGCAGCCCAATACAGCCGGTTTGGAAAAGTATGGACAGGAGCTCATACTTTCAGATGGATGGAATGAACTGGCTGGCGTTGGAAATTTGAAGCTTTCGATTGATAAGGAATCTCTTTCCGTGTCGGTTGAAAATACTGTTACGGGAAAGGTTTGGAGAACAAATTCGCTTAATCCGGAAGAAGATACTACCGCGCAGGGAACCAGTAAAGATATGCTGAAAGCCCAATTTCAGTTGTATTATTATGATACCAACGGCAACCTGAAAACAATGAACAGTTTTACTGATTCGATTAAGTTTAACCAAACCAAAGTATTTTCGATTGAAAACGGAATAGCTGTTCATTATTTGGTTGGAGATACCACAAGAGGAGAATCGGATATTCCGGCTCAAATTAGCAATCAGCGTTTTACCGAAGTGGTTTTGTCCAAACTGAATGATTCAGATGCAAAAGAGCTCAAAGGCTATTATAAATATTATAAAAACGATGATATGTGGGCAATTCGTCCGGCAGGACGAAATAATGTTGCACAAGTAATTGCACTGTTTGACAAGGCAGGATATACAGAGGAAGATCTTGTAGTAGATAACGGGCAATTTGGTATTTCCAGTCTTTTATCTAAGAAAGCAACTTTTGAAGTTGTGGTTGAATATCTTTTGGAAGACGGTTCTTTAAGGGTAAATATTCCCACAGAACAGTTAGTTTATTCGGAAGATTTTCCTCTTTACCAGATCAAACTGCTGGAAAATTTTATGACAGCAACCAATGAGGCAGAAGGATATATTTTATTACCGGATGGCAGCGGATCGTTGATTCAATTTAATCAACAGATTTCGAGCAGAGACACAATCAGCATTCCGATATATGGAGCGGATGGAGCTTTGAAAAGTGCCAATTCAGGAATCAGTGCACAAACTGCTTGCTTGCCGGTTTTTGGAATGAAAGAAAATAATGACGGTATTTTGGCAGTTATTGAGTCGGGTGAATCCTGTGCATCCATTGAAGCATATCGCGCAGGACGAAATAACGATAATTATGCTGTATATCCCATTTTTAATGTTGTTAATATGGATTTTATTTATTTGTCAGGCGGGGATACGCTGTCTACTGTTCCCGCATTTCAAAATAAGTTGTTTGATGGGGATTATTCTGTACGATATTTATTCCTTGATGAAGAAAAAGCCGATTATATTGGCATGGCAGACACTTACCGCAATATATTGCTTAAGAGCGGAAAGTTGCAAAAACTTGTTGAGACAGAGAACGTGCCAATTGCAATTGAGACAATAGGAGGAGTTATAGGATATAAATCTTTTTTAGGTGTTTCCTATACCGGTTTAACCCCCGCAACGACGTATAGCCAAAATATTGATATTTTGACTTTTCTGTCAGAAAACGGCGTAAAGAATATTGATCTAAAGATTTCCGGATGGTTTAACAACGGATATCGACATGATTATCCATCCAAAATTAAATTGGATGGAGTGTTGGGTGGGAAAAAGGAATTACAGAAGTTAGTAAAATATTGCTCGGAAAATAAAATAGGACTTTATCCGGATGTAGATTTGCTAACCGCGTATTCTTCCAGTAATGGTTTTTGGCCTGTATTTGATGCGGCACGCTATTTGGACGCGACAGAGGCTAAGGTGTCAGAGCTTTCTCTTGCTACAAAGCAGGAACGAGAAGAAGATGGATTGAAAGATCCGTTCCGATATATTATTTCTCCCGGTAAATTAAGCGGACTTGTGGATGGTTTCTTAAAAAAATATCAGAAATTCTCTTTTGATGGAATATCACTGCGGACAATGGGAAGCGAATTATATTCGGATTATGATAGAGAGGAAACATATAGCAGACCGACAGCGCAGACAATTGTTACAGATCAACTTTCTAAGATAGCCGCACAAGTGCCTAATATTATGATTAATAAAGGAAATTCCTATGCAATAGAATACGCAAATAAGATAGTTGATGTACCGGTAGATCACAGTTCATTTATGCTGACAGATTGTTCAGTACCTTTTTATCAGGCAGTATTTCATGGCTATGTCGAGATGTTTGGGCCTGCAATGAATTTTTCGGATAACATCACACAATCTGTTTTACGCAGTATTGAATATGGTGTTGGATTACAATATCAGTTGATTTATCAGCCATCCTCTTTTTTGAAAAATACAGAATATGATTTGTTGTATTGTTCTAACTATCTTGATTTGATGCCGGAAATTTCTCAAAATTACCAATTGGTAAATGAGGCGTTGCAAAAAGTAAGCACGGCAGAAATTACAGATCATCGGCAACTGGCGGACAATGTTTTTGTTACGGTTTACAACAATAATATTAAAGTTTACGTTAATTACAATTCTCAAGCAGTTCAGATCGAAGATGTTTCGATTAATGCGCAGAGCTTTGTGGTAAAGGAGGGATAGAATGAAAAGCAAGAATAAAGGTATGACTTTGAAAAAACGCAGAATGGTAAACGGTTATCTTTTTATTCTGCCTTGGATGGTTGGATTTTTGTTCTTTTTCCTGACGCCTATTGTTCTATCTGTTACTTTTTGCTTTAATAAAGTGACGGTTGGAGAAGCTGGTTATACACTGAACTTTTTAGGAATTCAAAACTTTATGACTGCTTTAACAAAAGACGGCAAGTATCCGGAATTACTGCTAAACTCGATTGTCAATTTGGTATCTAATGTTCCGATTATTGTAGTGTTCAGCTTCTTTGTTGCTTTGCTGTTAAAACAGAAATTTAGAGGTACAGCAATCGTAAAAGCAATTTTCTTTTTGCCGATTATAATGTCATCCGGATTGTTTGTTGACTTGCAGTCAAATTTCGGACAGGTTACAACTTCAACAGTGGATGCTGCGATGGAAGCTTCTACCGGTATGCTCTCGGTTTTTTCCAGTAGTAATTTAACCGGCTATTTGACGGAAATCGGATTGCCTGCTCAATGGATTGAATACCTGACAGGGCCGATTAATCAGATTTACTCTATTATTACAAATTCAGGCATCCAAATCTTTATTTTCCTTGCAGGACTGAATTCTATTTCTCCTGCATTGTATGAGGCAAGCAATATTGAGGGTGCCACAGGGTGGGAAGCATTTTGGAAAATTACCTTTCCGATGATGACTCCAATGATTCTCGTAAATGTAGTGTATTCTATTGTGGACAGTTTTACCGCGACAACAAACGGTGTTATGGAATATGCTTATGATTTGGCGTTCGGCAGCTTTGATTTCGGTTTGTCAAGCGCAATGAGTTGGATCTACTTTTTGATCTTATCGGTCATTATGGGGATTGTTGCTTGGATCATTTCCCGCAGAACATTTTATTACACTTAATTTAATTCGTATTCTGTATTTGGAAAGGAGATTCCCCTCATGGACCTTAGCTTTGGTGCGGTGAAAGAATCCTGCCGTAGAGTAAAAGGGCGTATCAACAGTCCGAAAAGCATTCATCTGCGTCAAAAGATTGACAGGGAGTCCAAAAGCTGGTTGTGGAAATTGATTCGGGCGGTTTTTGTCATTGGGTTTTGCTTTGTTATACTCTATCCGGTATTGACGATGATTTCAAAATCCTTTATGCACCAATCAGATATTTATGATAATACAGTTATTTGGATTCCTAAACATTTTACTTTGGGAAATTTGAAATTTGCGTGGGATGGAATGGATTATGTGAAATCATTCTTCAATTCTTTCCTTTTGACACTTTTGGTGACGTTGTTTCAAACTGTATCCTGTATGGTGGCGGGATATGGTTTTGCAAGATTTGATTTTCCCTTTAAGCGACTTTTCTTTGTTTTTGTGGTTTTCACGATTATTATTCCACCACAGCAATTAATGATTCCGCTGTATCTTCATTTTAAAAACTTTGATTTTTTTGGGTTATATGGGTTAATTACCGGAGGTTCTGGCCCGAATTTATTGGATTCCTATCTGCCGTTTATATTGTTATCGGCAACTTGTATGGGAATGCGAAACGGGTTGTTTGTGTTTATTTTCCGTCAGGCATTTCGGTCTATGCCGAGAGAAACGGAAGAGTCAGCAATGGTGGACGGTGCAAATGCATTTCGTACCTTTTTTTCTATCATGATGCCGGGGGCATTGGCTGTTACTGCTACGATTGTTCTGTTCTCTTTTGTATGGCAGTGGAATGATACATATTATTCCGGCCTTTTCCTGAGTGACTTGAAAACAGTTACGAAAGCTTTTCAGGCATTTAACGGTTATATCAGCAGCGGACGCTTATATGGAGATTTGACCTCTTACAGTTCCGTTTATGATTTCACCGATAAAAACGTTCTTCTTGTTCTTCGCAATTCCGGTATTCTTCTTGTGATGGCCCCCTTGATGATCGCATACCTGTTTACGCAGCGATATTTTGTGGAAAGCATTGAAAGAACCGGATTGGTAGGGTAGTCATTTTATTACATACAATTCTCATATGAGAATTAATAAATTGGAGGTTATTATTATGAAAAAGATTTTGTCAATTTTATCGGCGACTATTGTAACATTATCTCTTTGTGTCAGTGCAAGCATTTCTGTTAGTGCCGCAACAAGCGCATTTTCGGGCGAAATTAAAGCTGGTCCGAGCACCGAATGTCATGATGCGGGCGGAGAAAAACAGATTGGATGGGCTGAAGATACAGCAAAAGGCGAATGCTACGGAATTGGAAATACGGAGCCAGGAGATTACGTTGTGTTCCGTGGCATTGACTTTGGAACGACCGGTGCTTCCAAAGCAACAATCCGTTATTCGTTTTTAGTAACTGATTATTCTCCGCTGCCTTGTACAATGGAACTGTATATTGATTCTGTTACCGGTACACCGGCTGCTACCTTTGAAATTGAGGATACCGGCCACTGGATTGAAGATGCTGCTATGAATTTTTCATCCAATTGCAAAATTTCCGCAGGAGTACATGATGTTTATATTAAGTGGAAAAACAACACCGGTAGCCTTTTTGGTGTAAGCTTTACAAAAGCTTCCGGAAGCGGTAATACTACCACTTCCTCTCAGAAAGCTCCTGCTGCGTCTACCGCAACATCCTCTAAGACTACTGCGGCAAATACGTCTAGTACAACAGCAAATGTATCCAGCGAGCAAACAGTGTCAGCAGAAAGTACGGTTGCAGACAATTCAACCGTTGAGAGCCAAGAAGTTTCTTCGACAGCCAATATCAACTCTGCCACCGAAACAACATCTTCAGATATAACGACAGGGAATGAGCAAGAAGAAAAATCAATAGTTCCCATTGTTATTATTATTGTGGTTGTTGTTCTTATTGTAGCCGGAGGCGTAGTTGCATTAATTCTTATCAATAAGAAGAAATCCTAAAAAAGATATATAAAATACAATAAACCGTTTGGCGGGAAAGGACTGCTATGATGGAAATTCCAAAGATAATAGATGCAGTGCAGGCTGCTAAAATGAATCATTCTCTTAAAATTGAAAATGTTCAGATAAAAGCAGGGGCATTGTGTTATGAAGAGAAAGCATTGCTGCTGACTGAAAATGGAGATACCGCTTGCTTTTCTTTCCCGGTTTCTTGCTTGGCGGGAATCATTGAAATTACCGAGCTGCACCAGCGGAATGATGTTGGTTTTGCATATGAGGTTTATATTGGAGAAACTCCCATATATTTCAGAACCTATGAGCCGATTGCCAATGCGCCTGCAAGCGTATTTATCAGAATTCCTTCTGAGCTTGCTTCAGAGAACAATGTACCGGTGCTGCGGGTGGTATGCCGAAAAGGAACGGTAAGGATTGCTTCGGTCGTACTGCATGACGGAAATATTACATTCTCGTCTTCCAAAGAGCAAATGAGCGTTGGTTTCTTTTCCCCTCGTTTTTGTTGGCACGATATGGAGAAAGATATTGCTGAGGTAGAAAAAATAAAGGCGGATTTTGGTAATCCTACGATGTTTTCTCTCATGCTTGGATTTGATATTTTTTATATGAACCGGTCAGATAGACAATTAAAAGAAATGCTGTCCTATCTTTTGACCATTGTAGAAAAAACCGATACAGAACTGTTTCTTGACTATAATACTTGGTGGGGCGGCACACCGGATGGTCCGGATGGAAAAGGCGGTTATTTTACCGATGTGGAATATAATCAGGTGATTTATGATCCCCTGTCAAAGAAATACAGCCTTTCGGTTCCGAATATGTGGTCAAATACACCATGGTATACCATGAATAACGAAACCTTGAACAAGGTAAGAAATCTTCGCGCAGGGATTGCAGTCGATATTTTACAGAGATTGCTGGTTGAACGGTATCAAAACGCTGAGAACATGCCGAAGGTAAGCTTGTTTATTGATAATGAACCGACTTACTGGGCAAATTTTGCTTATTCCGACAGTCCGGACTCCGGCGGCGATTTCAGTCTGGACGCACATCATGCGGCGATAAAAGACGGTGTCTCATTGCGAACCGGCGGAAGCATTACCGAACAGCAACGGCTCTGGATGCTAAAAAATTTAAATGATTATATTTGCGGAATTTCCGCCGCATTAAAAAACGGTGCAGATCAGGAATATGCGTTTGTTTCAAAGGAAGGCGTGGCTTACAGCAATCGGAATCTTTCGGAACAAATTTATACTCATATTTTCCCGACACCTTGTTATCCTTATTTTCATTTTAAATATCCCCAATGGGAAACTCACGTTACCAATGACGCGAAGCTTGGTTTGGAAGGTTGTTTATGGGGTGATCTGCGGATTATGGATTATGCCATTCAATTTGGTAAGCTTGCGGAAATTAATGCGGAGCGCTGTTGTTATCCAAATGATCACACCTTTTTACATATGTACTATATGTATGGCTCAGAGGCCGGAATGATTTTTAATTATTATCCGGATGACCCTAAAGAAATCAGGGAAATCGGAGAGGCGGGCAATACATTATTTACCGACCCTGACTATGCTTATCCTGTTTATACTTATGATGTGTTCTTTGATGAGGCAGACGCTCCCGGATTGATTAAAAATGAAGGGGTTGCCATTCGTCCTTATCGTCAGCGCAAGGTATTGCAGCCGGTAAAACCGGGAAAAGGCAGTATTACTCTTAATGTCGGAAAAATAAAGGATTATCCGCATGGGGCAAGACTGGAACTAATGGGATTTGTCAAACCCAAAAACGGTGGTATTACCATATCTGTTGGGAAAACCCCGGAATCATTCATATGGGAATATGCGTTGCCTCAGCATGATAATACCGATGATGTTATATTAACAGATCTTCCCATCGGAGAATTTGACCCTACGAATGACTTATATCTCAAAATTGAAATTACCAGCAATAGTTTTGATGAGGATTGGGCACAGTTAAACTACATATGGAGTATCCGTGTATTAGCGCCGTATGAAAAACACGCGGGACATGCAGATGGATTCCGGTTTACTTATGATGAAAAACGAGCGCTTTCCAGAATGGTAATTTATCGCAGAGAATGTGATAAATTAATTGAAAAATATCCTTGGATGGAAGAAAAGGTAAAGGCGTTGCTTGAGTCGGAACAATATCTATTGGCTTACGAACAAATGAAACATTATTTGTCAGAGAATATGACAGCACGTTTTTATATCTGCGAGGAAGGAAAACTCGGGAAATACCCATTCACTGTTACAACAACCGCACCTGTTTATCTTACTGTCTCGTCAGAGGAGCATATGTTGACAGTGACCGCTGAAGGAAATCCAGGAACAATGGTGACCATCTGCGGACAATCCGGGCTCAGTGTTTGTGCTGCAGGAATCAACCGTTGGATATTAACCAGGGGAGAACAATCTGTGGTTTCCTTACAGCTTCAGAAAAAGAATGATTTTCCGGAAGGCTTTGTCGGGCAGTTTAAGCATTGGGACGGGAATAGCGCTGTTGTGCAATCACAGGATATGCCAGCCTTTCGATATCAATCCCAATTTACACTGGAAATAGGTGAAAACGCAGAAATTTGGTTGAAACATGAAAAAAGCAAGGAATTTTTACCGGCAAGCAGAGATGAAATTGCAGGCGGTGACATGCTGGAAGCGGAATTAAGCAACGGTATTGCGACTGTTTTACGCTTTACCAGAGGGGAATGCCGAGGTGAGATTTTATCGGTTACACCAATGGAATTTGTTTGTGCATCCCATAATTCCTTTATCACACTTTTAACTGATGACGGTCAGGTACGAAGTTTTGAAATCGGAAGAGAATGCGCATTGCAATATTCCGGAGCCTCTGCAGGCGACTCACTTTGCTGCGGAAAAGAAGGTTTAGGGCTGGAACCGAGTCAAAGAGTTATTGTACGCTATTGTCCGTATCAAACTCATGGTCGGATGGAAAGAGCAATTTCCATTTCATCCCAGTAACAATTATACAAACGGACACGAGGAGGAATCTGTTTTGCACAATATGCATTTAATCATCAATACCCATTGGGACCGGGAATATCGCTGGTCTTTTTCCGAAACCCAGTTTCGTCTGGCTGAGGCAGTTGATGATCTAATTAACATTATGAATAAGGATCCGGAATTTGCCTACTTTCATACAGACAGTCAGGTTTCCATGTTGGATGATTACCTGGATATTAGACCGGAACGGACCGAAGAGTTAAAAAAATTGGTTGCGGACGGTAGGATTCTGACAGGTCCATGGTATACACTGCCGGCAGAGTTTTTAGTAAGTGGAGAGGCATTGGTCCGAAATCTTTTAATGGGACATCATTTATCTGAACAACTTGGTAAAGTAATGAAGGCGGGATATAATATTTTCAGTTGGGGTCAGGTTTCCCAATTACCCCAGATTTATAGCCAATTTGGAATGGATACCATCATCTTTTATCGCGGAATTGACCAGTCTAAGCTCGATACGCTTGAGTTTAAATGGCAGGCACCCGATGGTACAGAAGTGCTTGGAATTACATTTGGAGCTTATCACAGACTTAATTTTTGGCGTTTTGTATATCTGCCTTATATTCTTGGCGGAAACAGCGTCAGTGGAGATAATCACAGCATCGGTAGGAATAATTTAGGAGACGCTTATTTGTCTCATATCAGCGATGATTATTTCGACATGGTAAATCATCAGGTGTATAACCAATTCTGTGCTCGGGATCTGGATGCCGCAGAAGCAGGATTATACAAGCTCATTGATACGGTCAAAGATAAATCTTCTTTAGAAGATCTGCTGTTTTTACAGGGCTTTGACCAAGAGAATCCTGATCCGATTGTTACAGAACTGGTTCAACGGTTAAATGAACGAATTCATTGCGGTCATATTCAGATAAGTAGTCTGGAAGATTATATTGCAACAGTTAAAGCAAAGCTGGCAGCACGAAATATTGACAAAACACTGCCGGTTCTTGACGGAGAAATGATGGAAGTGGAGCGGGTCGGAGATGCCTTTGGACCTTTATATAACGGGGTGTTTTCTGCCAGAATGCCGGTGAAGGTTATCAATTCCAAATGTGAATCTTTGCTTTCAGGCTGGGCAGAACCTGCAGCGGTTTGGGGCATGGCGCAAGGCAATGAATATCCATCAATCTCTCTTCGGAAGGCTTGGAAAGAATTACTGAAAAATCAACAGCATGACGGCATCGGAGGATGCCATGTAGATCGTGTCACAGAAACGATGAATGAACGGTTTGCTCAGGTCTGTGATATCGGAGAAACCGTTGTAAAGAACGGATTAATGAAGTTAGTGGGCTCCATTGATTGCTCCGCTTTACAGAAAAATCAAATCGGGCTTGTCATCGCGAACTCACGCTTTAAACAACGGGATGAAATTGTGCATTGTCTGGTAGATATTCCAAAAGATTGGAATATGAGGTGGAGCGGAAGCAATCGACGTGATTTTTATCTTCAGGTTACCGACAATGAAGGAAATACCGTACCTTGTCAAATCCTTTCACTGGATGACGATACTGTATTCGGCTACCTGAAATTCGGAAATGTTATCGGATACGAAACCACCCGCTGTCATATCGCAATAGAAGCCAAAAATATTCCTTCTAACGGATATAAGTTACTGACCGTTACTCCTCACAAGTTAAAACAGGCAGTAGTAAATCCCATTGCCGATGGTGTCATGACGATGGAGAACAGCAAACTGTATGTTGAAATCGCAGATAATGGGACTTTGCGGGTAACTGACAAAATATCCGGACGTGTTTTTGATAAGCTGCATTATTTCGAGGATTGTTCGGATAAAGGAGGACCGCTTCGTTTTGATCCGGCTTATGAATCGGGACTGACGACCTCATTAACGCAACGTCCGGAAATCGCGTTGATTACAAACGGAGAGCTGTCTGCAACCTATCGGATCACTTATACCTGGGAGCTTCCGGAGCAGATTTGCACTGATCTTCATATTCATGTGCCTCACGGAAGCGAGTGGGTTGATCAAGGTATGCTCCGGCGTAGTGACAAGAGAAAAGCAATTACTATTTGCACTGATGTGACCTTGAAAAAGGATTCTTCACAGCTTGAATTTAAAACAGTGGTGAACAATACGGTACGTGACCATCGTTTGCGTGTGTTGTTCCCGACAGAAATGACTCAGGCTACCGTTGGATTGGCAGATTCCCCGTTTGATCTTGTGAAGCGGGAAATTGCTGTTCCGGATTCAACCGGATGGTATGAAGAAGCGGCTCGAACATGGCCGACAAAGTCACTGGTATCTATCACGGATGATGATGTCAGATGCTCTGTATATCATTGTGGCCTTTCTGAGTACGAAATCACAGATAATAAAGAACGTGCAATTGCTATGACTTTGTTACGGTGTTTTTCTACTGCCGGAAACCCGACCGAAACTTTCCGTTATCAAGAACTGGCTGAGTGTCAAGGAAAACATACTTTCCGATATGCCTTTGATCTCTCCCAAGCATCTGTTACCGAATCGGAACTGATGAATCGCGCAATGGATTGGACCACACCGCTGCATACTGTTCAGACAACCACTCATACGGGACGTTTCTCACAGGAAAAGAGCTTTGTCAGCTTGTCCAAAGGCAGTAGGTTTGTGGTGACTTGTCTGAAAAAAGCCGAAAACAGCAATGCGATTATTTTACGGGGATATCAAGAGTCCAAGAAAGCAGAAAAGGTCACGGTATCCTTTGGATTCCATGTAGCGTCTGCGGTCAAAGCTACCTTGGAGGAATTGGCAATAGAAAAATTACCTTTGTCCAATAACAGCATTATCTTTGAAGCGCGTCCCAAAGAAATCGTAACAGTTATGTTGGAATTGGGCGAATCGGAGGAATAATGCATGAACTTTGACTTTTCAGAGTTTCTTGAATTGGAACAGACTGCAGATGGAGATTTTGTATCAGGCAAAAACGGAGTTACCAAAATCTTAACTCCTGTGGACCGAAAATCGGAGTTTATCTTTATCGGTGCATCTGTTTTTGTAAAAATATATTCTGCTATTGGAGGTTCTGTTTTATACCAGCTTAGGAAACCGGTGTTTCAGCCGAAAGCAGAAGCAATCTTGATGGATTTGGATGGAACAAGTGTTCAAAGCGAAGAGTTTTGGGTTTGGATCATACAGCGAACGATGCAACAGTTGATTGGAAATTCCGGATTTCAATTATCCGAGGAGGATATTCCGTTTGTATCCGGATTCTCGGTATCGGAGCATTTGCAATATTGTATTGATAAATATGCTCCGGGACAAAAGATTGAGCAGGCGAGGCGATTTTATCATGAAATCACTGCCTATGAGATGGATGAAATTTTAAAAGGCAGAGGAAATCAACATGCATTTCGTCCGGTGAACCACCTGAAAGAATTTTTACTTACCTTGAAACAGGAAGGAATCAAAATCGGATTGGTGACAAGTGGGCTGTATTCCAAAGCAATGCCCGAAATTGTGGCTGCATTCCGAACGCTTCAATTAGGAGATCCATTGGAATTTTATGACGCCATTATCACCGCAGGTCAAACATTTGTACCGGGCAAACAAAGCGGTACTTTGGGGGAACTGTGTGCCAAGCCTCATCCATGGCTATACGCAGAAACGGCACAGGTTGGATTGGGAATCTCCAAAGAAAGTACCGGTGTATTGGGCATAGAAGATTCTTCTGCCGGTGTGATGTCAGTTGCTCTTGCAGGCTATCCTGTGATCGGAATGGAAGGCGGAAATATCCACGCAGCAGGTTTGGATGGACTGTTATATCGAAAAAGCCATGATCTGCTTGATGTTTTGGAGTGTATATTATAAAGTCCTAAAATATTTTTGGACTTTATCGATATAGATTTTTCATGGAAAAGCGGATTGTTTTCTCAAGCGATGCTTTTGTATGTTTGATCCGAAATAGTGAGCCGTATTCATAAAGATGAAACATGCAAAAGACTAAGAAAGGAATGATTATAAAATGAATAAGAGAATTGTCCTCTCCAGTGTTATTGCTGTCGTAATTGTAATTGCCTTGATTATAGGGGCTTTTGCAATATTTGCCAGCATAAAGCCAAACAAATCCGTGTTGCAAAACAACAGCACTACCGATTCCTCTGGCTCGTCAGGGGACTCAGACACTTCAAGTGAAAGCGGGGATGTGTCATCAGACATTAGCTCAGATGACCTGAGTTCTGATCAAAACAGCAGCAGTTCCACGAATGGCGGAAATGGAAACGGTTCATCCAGTAAACCGGGGGGGAACGGTACTATAACTGAGGATATTAAAGCAAGCGCCAGAATGGCTAATTTGGCAGAAGCTGCTGTAAAAACCACCGGTAAGTCATCGGTTGTTACCGTATCCTCAACATTATGGACGAATGCCGAAAAATATACTTGCCGTACTATGACCGGAAAAAACAGCAGCATTTCTTTTGCTATTTCCGGATTGAGTGCGAACAAAGATCTGACGCTGGAGGTAGAAGAAATTCATCAGCGTACAGATGAAGTGTTTGCCTATACAGTGACGGTAAACGGCAAAGAAGTTTATTTTCGTACTTATGATCCTTCCTCAGATGGAACGAATCACTACTTCATTCCGGTTGACGGAAGTTTAATTGGCTCAAACGGAAAGGCTAATGTGACTTTTACGAACTATCATTCTTCGACTGTGCGTTTTGCAAGAGTCTGGGGATATTCTAATATGGATGCGGCTCTTAAAGCTGAGGGAGTCGGCCGCAAAATGTCCGTCGCTATGCTCTCACCTAACCTTACTTATAACCTGTCATCTGATAAAGTAACAATTAACCGTTTGGTTCAGCAGTTTGGAAGCTCTGATATGTATGAGGTTTCTTTTGCATTAGAGTTAAGTTATGTATCTCAAGGAATCACGGCTTTGCGTAACAAAATAGACTATTTAATGCAACTTTCAGCTGAGACCGGAACAGCCTTCCATCTTGGTATGAATTCATGGTGGGCAGGAACACCGGACGGTCCGGATGGACTCGGCGGATTTTTCAATGATATCCTTTATCATCAGATCGTATTTGATCCATTGAATATTGACGGTCGTGGATTTTGGAAATTATCTACTCCGAATACATGGTCGAATGTGCCTTGGCTTACCATGAATAATAAGACTTATAACCAGGCACGTAATTATCGCTTAAAGGATGTTACTTCTTATATTCAGCGGAAAGTTGCCGAATATCGAGTACAGGGAGGTAAACAGCCCGAAATTGGAATTTATATGGAAAACGAACCGGTTTATTGGCCTTATTATGCTTTTAATGCATCTCCTGAGGCGGCGGGTGATTTTAACGCTTCGGTGATTGCAGCGGCAAAAGCAGACGGTGTAACCTTGAATCCAGAGGATGGTTTGTCGACAGCAGAGAAACAGTGGATGTATAAAAATCTTCGCACCTATATTGCCCAAGAAGGCGAAGCGGTTGCAGAGGGATATCAATTCGATGCTGTGGTAGTGAATAACGGAAAGGTAACTTTACCGACCAGTCAGCAAATAGAAAATGCATATACTCATATGTTCCCGGATAAGACCTTCCCAATAAATGATTGCAACTATTCTGCTTGGGAAACGCATGCTATTCCGACGTTGCGGTTCGGCGGGGAGTGGGCTTCGGATCTGAATGATGAGCGTGCTCTGGATTATATTGCAGCACTTGGAAAATTCAGTGACGTTAATGCAGAACGCAGTTCCATGCAAGATTATTCATTGCTTCCACAGGCATACTTGTATGGTGCAGACCATGTGACAATTTATAATTTTAAACCTTCAGATGCTTCTCACTATAAATCTGCCGGAAATAAAACCGATGTACTTAAGACAGTTGAAAATTACGATAGAGAGATTATGTCTTATAATTTTATGAGTGCGGACAGCCTGAAAGCCGGAAATGTGCTTGTAGAGGCAGTAGACGTACAAAGAACTGCGTTGGGAGAAAATTATGTTGCCGGTCCGACCAATAAATTTGCTAAAGGAGGAAGTCTGACATTTAAAGTTGACAACAAGGGTACAGCTCTCTCCAACGGTCTTGTTTTTGAGATTAACGGTCGTATTCTGAGTGACCTGGCTCCTGCGGCAAAGATGACCGTTTATGCCGGATCATCCGCATCCGATTTACAGGAGGTAACTCAGCTTAAACTTTTAAATCCGAATAAGATTGACTTGTCCGATTATATTGATAAGAGTAAGTCAATAGCATATGTAAAAGTTCAGATGTCGGCAACCAATGCAAGCTTTACAGATTGGGTTTCAATCTCGTCGATAAAAGCTTATACAAAATGGGATAAAGAGTCGGGAAGTACAAGCAAAATCGAGTACACTTATCAACAGCTCCGCAATCGGAATTTATTTATGGGTTACCGTGCAGACTGTGAGCGTTTGTTGCAAACTTATCTTGATCGTGCAGGAAAAGACAGTGTTTATCAACGTGCTTGCGATTTGTATAATAATCAAAAATATGTTTCTGCTTATAATCTTCTGACTTCTAATATCAGCGAAACATTACCGGCTAGATATATGGTTGCCGGCAGCGGAAAACTTGGCAAATACAACATTTCACTGGAACTCGGAGATAAAAACAACAGTGTATATGTTGAATTGACCAAAGCGGCTGTGGAAAATTATGTATTCACTCTATCTTCTTATGATAATATAACTGTGAAAGCAACCTTTAGTGGCTTGACCAACGGCACATATTATAAACTTAATGCTTTAGAAAACGGAAAATTTGAGTTGGTAAAATCATCATCTGCATCAGGGGCGGTCAAAGCAACTGGCAAACAAGTCA
>ERZ827524.1130-NODE-1130-length-28198-cov-6.199197_pt1 | contig 28198 bp, 19 predicted proteins | sample MGYA00519702_ERZ827524 | MGnify/ENA primary metagenome ERZ827524 (study PRJEB31778, sample SAMEA3449341) | human gut metagenome | biome: human gut; feature: human-associated habitat; material: faeces | place: United Kingdom | collected 2010/2012 ...
GATTTCCAGAAGATTTGCGTTCACGCTACGCATTACGATGCTGTAATTAATCATAGTCGTTTGTAGTATGTTTAGTGTCCGTGTTTGCAACTCCCCAGAACGCCCCGTTCCTGCCGTTTTCGGGGTCTTCATTGATGACCGGCGCCTGCCATCATTTATGACCCGTGTTGGTCTTAATAGAAGACCCGAGCAAGGCACAAAAGGCTGTTCTTTCGATTGCCGGTGCAAAGATACAACATTTTCGGACAGAATTCAAGCTTTCACCCTAACTTTCTATGCTGAAAATTGCGTAAGTAGTTGATAGATAATGCTTTCTGTCGTTTTCTGTCAGAACTTTATTGCAGAAACATTGCAAAACAGGAAAATACGCTTTGAAGGTAGCCGAAGAAACGTGAAAAAGCGGTCATTAAGGTCAAGGTCATTAAGGTCATTAAGCTTTTTGCATGAAGTTTAGAATCCGCTTTTTAAAAAAAAACGACCTGTGTTTGCATACGTTTATAACTGTCTGAATGATAGTGTAAAAGCTTTTTTAATTACCTGGAATTCTAAAGTTTTTGCCCTTGCAGGGCGTGTGGAGCCTACATGCGAAACTTCAGTAAATCATGTGTTTTTAAAAGAAAACCTCTCCCTCAGCAAATCAACAGCTAAGGAAGAGGTTTGTACAGTTGGTCTTTTTGAAGACCGATTATAACTTAAAAATATTTGAATTTTCTTAAAGCTTTGACCAGTCGATGCTGCGGATAAATGCCAAGGTTGAAACCCAATCGCAGTCGAGGCAGAAAGGAGTAGGAACATCCGGGGTGTTGTAATAAGCCAGGGTAAACTCTGTATCTGCATCCTTAAATGCCTTGTGGTCGATGGTTGCCTGCTTGAAAAACTGGGTTACGAGCGGCTTGTTCTTGTTTGAAGCCTCCTTCAGTCGCTTCTGGTAGAGCGTAATATAAACACTCATGGCGTAGGCCTGCTCGTTGAGATAGCGAACCTTTATGTTCAAGGTGTCCTTGCTCAGATTTTTGTCGAGCATTACATACGGTGGCAGAATCTTGCTGCGCATGTAGGTCATTGCGTCAAACTTGAAGAGGGCTGTACGGCGCTCGTCCATACTCTTCGTGGTGTCGTTGAGGATTGCATCAGAAGTGCGGAGCACCTCGTTTAATACATCCTGGGCGCTTGCCTTAGCTATGCTGAGGGTGAGCGCAAATAATAATATTATGTATCTCATCTTTTTGAAATTATTAATTATCAATTCTTTTTAATCGTTGGTGTGGCGCAAGAGGAAGATGCTGTGGTCGATGCACGCTGGCAATTCTTCCTTATAATGCGTTACCATAATCAAGGTTTTGTTCTGGCGGCGACAGAAGGCTTCGATGACGTCTTTTACAAGACGGCGGTTGCGGTTGTCGAGTCCGTGGAGCGGTTCATCGAGAATCAGCAGTTCCGGATCCTTGACAAAGGCTCGTGCCAGGAGAACGAGGCGCTGTTCGCCGCTGGAGAGCTTCAGGAAACCACGGTCTTCAAGACCTTCCAGTCCGAAGACTTTCATCCAGAAGCGGCACTTGTCCATATCTTCTTCCTTCGGCTTTACATAGAGGCCTACGGAATCCATCAAGCCGCTTGCCACGATGCGGATGGCTGGCAGGTCGCGCTGGTAAGAGCGGTGAAGCTCAGGCGATACGTAGCCGATGTGTTTCTTGATGTCCCAGATGCTTTCGCCGCTGCCTCGAGGATTGTCGAAGAGGGTGATGTCGCAGGCATAACTCTGCGGATTATCGGCACAAACCAGACTGAGGAGCGTACTTTTTCCGGCTCCGTTCTGTCCGCTCAAAGCCCATCGTTCGCCGTTCATTACGGTCCAGTCGAGGTCGTTGAGGATGATTCGCTCGCCATACTGAATGCGCACCTTGTTCATCTTCACCACTTCCTGGGTGTGATATTCGCGGTCGCTGTAAGGCTGGTCTACGATGGCCTGTTCCAGCTCCGGGCTCAGCACATGGGCAGGCGCGGATTCTCTGCCGGCAAGATATTCGGCGAGGGTTACCTTAGGCAGAACCTTCATATCCTTTACTTCTACCACGTGGGTGATGAAATCAGGAATATCATCGCTCTTGCTCAGCACGAGGATAATCTGCAGGGCTCGCTCTGAAGAGAGGGTCTTGAGCAGTTCCTTGAGCTGGTCGCGGGTTTCAGCATCGAGTCCGATAAACGGATTGTCCATGATGAGCACGCGAGGCTCTGAGAAGAGGGTAGAGGCAAGTTTGAACTTGCGGAGCTCGCCACTTGAGAGCAGGATGGTGTATTTGTCCATCAGGTGCTGCATGTGGAAGAGTTCGTAGATGTGCTGCTGCAGGGCTCTGCGCTCCGGAGTGTCTTCGCCTGCCATCTGGTAGGCTTCTTCCAGCTTGTCCTTTACGATAGGTGTATTCTCGTCTATCTCGAGCTGGTTCCAGCGCTGCTGCAGGAAATAAGTGCGGTCGTTATCGCCTCCGTAGGTGTCGCGGAAGGTAATATACTTGATGTTGTCGCTCACCATTGTCTTCTGACTAGGTGAGAAATCGTAATCAGGGTCGTGCATCAGGAGTGGGTGGCGACCTACGATGATGTCAACAAACATAGATTTTCCTCCACCGTTCGGACCTACGATAGCGATGTGTTCACCATCGCACGCCTCGAAGTTTACGGGGTCTGCCATACGCCATTCAGGCATACGGGTAACACCATTTTTAATGCTAATAATCTTTTGCATCTCTCTTATTTTTTTATTCTACTCTGATTCTTTGTTGCAAAGTCTTTCCAGCTGCTGTAGTGCTTGGCGTCGGTCTCCGGGCGGTTCATCTGCAGAAAGTGGCAGTAGGCTGCCCCCAGTGCATCGGTAGCGTCCATGAACTTCGGCATTTCGTCTTGCTGAATATGGAGCAGTCGCTGCAGCATTCCCGCCACCTGTTCCTTCGAAGCCTGTCCCTGTCCCGTAATAGCCATCTTGATTTTGAGTGGCGCATATTCGTGGATAGGAACGCTGTGATGAATGGCGGCTGCGATGGCTACTCCCTGCGCTCTGCCCAGCTTGAGCATCGACTGCACGTTCTTGCCGAAGAAGGGGGCTTCAATGGCCATCTCATCGGGCAGATAGCTGTCGATGATGCCGGTTATGCGGTCGAAGATCTTGCCCAGCCGGAGATAGGGATCGCTCTCCTTGCGCATGTCGATGACGCCCATCACCACTAGTTCGGCCTTGTTGCCGATGATGCGGATTACGCCATAGCCCATCACGTTGGTTCCGGGGTCAATGCCGAGAATGATCTTCTCTGTGTTCGATTTCTTGATCATCGCTGATAAATCTCCTGACTTTTTAAAAATGCTGTTTTAACGGTCCATATATGGATTGTGAGCGAGCTCTTCGCCTATGCTGGTGTATTCGCCATGACCCGGGAGAACCTGGGTTTCGTCAGTCAACTGACCGAGATGGCGCAGACTGTTGATGATGCGGAACATGCTGCCTCCAGGGAAATCGGTTCTGCCGATAGAGTTGTGGAAGAGGGTGTCGCCGGTGAAGGCTACGTGCTCTGCCTCGCAATAGAAGGTGACGGAACCGCTGCTGTGGCCAGGAGTGGCGATGACCTGGAACTCGTGGTTGCCGAACTTGATGACCTCTTCATCTTCGAAGAATCTGCCAATAGGCGGAAACTGGTAATCGAGTTGCATCTGATAGAAGGTTTCTGCCTGCTTGGCGAGTCCCTTCATCAGGTTTTCATCTGCTGCCGATACTTCCGGTTTCAGTCCGAACTCCTGGTAGATGGTGTTGTTGCCGAAGTTATGGTCAAGATGGCCATGGGTTACGAGCAGGTGAACGGGCTTGAGCTGGTTCTCCTTAATATATTGTGTAATAGCCGTCCGCTCTTCCGGATAGAAGGCGCCGCAATCGATGATGACGCATTCCTTGGTCTCATCGCTTACCACGTAGCAGTTTTCCTGCAACATGTTTACTTGAAATCTTTCTATATGTAACATTTCTTACTTTGAACTTTATGATTACTTTTCACTCTTCTAAGCCGGAACGTAAACCAGTTGCTTGTCCTGGCTGAACCATTCTTCATCGAAGAAAGTGCTGAGCGGAGTGATTTCTGAAATCTTGAAGTATTGCTTCAGTTCTTCTTTCAGATTGCCGCCCTTCAGACACAGAAGTCCGTTAGGCAGAGCGTTTTGTCCCTTCTGCTTAAAGTTTTTCTTGATAATCTTCATCAGGTCAGGAAGCTGCATTACCGCACGGCTTACCACGAAATCGTACTTGCCTTTTTCGTCCTCTCCGCGCAGGTGCTCTGCCTTGAGATTCTGCAGATTGATGGCCGTAGCCACCTCGTTGCAGACTCTGATTTTCTTGCCCGTTCCATCTATCAGCTTGAACTTGCATTCAGGGAAGAGGATAGCGAGCGGAATGCCCGGGAAACCTCCGCCGCAGCCGAAATCGAGAATCTCCGTGCCCGGACGGAAATGGATGGCTTTGGCTATTGCCAGAGAATGGAGCACGTGGTGCTCGTACAGATTATCGATGTCCTTGCGGCTGATGACATTGATCTTGCTGTTCCAGTCGCGGTATAATGCATCGAGTGCCTCGAACTGCTTTTTCTGCTCTTCCGTGAGGTTCGGGAAGTATTTCTCTATTATTTCTATCATATAATTATATGTATTCTTCTTTATTTCTACTGATTTTTCTGCAAAGGTAGTGTAAAAAATCGGAAAACACGTAATAAAAACATCAAAATCTGTCAGATTATGCTCGTATATTAAGTTTTTTGCGTAACTTTGCACCCGTTTTCAATATAATTTAAGCAAAAATAGATAAAAACAGACAAGGAAATATGATAAAAGCAGCACTCTTCGATCTGGATGGCGTGGTTTTCGACACAGAATCACAGTACTCCATCTTCTGGGGAATGATAGGCAGGGAGTATCATCCGGAAATGCCCGATTTCGAATATCGCATCAAAGGACAGACTCTGGTTCAGATTTACGACAAGTATTTCACCGATGAAGCCGTCTTCGCCCACATCGAAGGTTTTACAGGCGCAAAGGAGGAACAGGCTAAGATTACAGCCCGACTGGATGAGTTTGAAAAGACCATGCAGTATGAATATATTGCAGGGTTCGAAGACTTCATCAGCGACTTGAAGCAGCATGGCGTAAAATGCGCTGTGGTAACGAGCAGCAACATTCAGAAGATGCTGAATGTTTATGAACGTCACCCGGAATTCAAGGCTTATTTCGACCGCGTGCTGACCAGCGAGGATTTCGCCGAGAGCAAGCCTCATCCAGACTGCTATCTGAAAGGTGCAGCCTATTTCGGTGTGGAACCGGAGGACTGTGTAGGGCTGGAAGACAGCTTTAACGGACTGAAGGCGGTGAGAGTTTCTGGAGCCTTCACCCTAGGTCTTGCCACAACGAACAGCAGAGAAGCCATCCAGCCGCTATCCGACTATGTGATAGATGATTACAGAGGTTTCAGCTTTGCTGACTTGCAGCGCATCGTGGAGAATGCGAAATAGATTCAACGCAGAACAATAAATAAAACAAAATAAAAAATGGGATATTTATCTACTGACAAGAAGAAAATTACCACCAAGACCTTCGCAGAAATGAAGAAGGCTGGCGAGAAAGTAACCATGCTGACAGCATACGACTTTACAACAGCCGGAATTATAGATGCAGCAGGAATTGACTCTATATTAATAGGTGATTCGGCCAGCAATGTGATGGCAGGAAATGCAGACACATTGCCGATTACCGTAGACCAGATGATTTATCACGCCCGCAGCGTGGCACGTGCCTGCCAGCATGCTTTCGTGGTTTGCGACATGCCTTTCGGCAGCTATCAGATCAGCAAGGAAGAGGCGCTGCGCAATGCTTGCCGCATGATGAAGGAAACGGGTGTAGACGCTCTGAAACTGGAAGGCGGCGTAGAAATCTGCGAAACCGTTAAGGCGCTGGTTAATGCCGGAATCCCGGTTCATGGCCATCTCGGACTTACCCCGCAGAGCGTTAATAAGTTTGGCGGTTATGGCATTCGTGCCAAGGAAGAGGCTGAGGCACAGAAACTTATCAGCGATGCCATTGCGCTGGACGAAGCAGGCTGCTTTGCCATCGTGCTGGAGAAGGTTCCTGCTAAGCTTGCTGCTGAAGTAAGCAAGAAGGTGAAGGCTGTAACGATTGGAATAGGTGCTGGTAACGGCTGCGACGGACAGGTCCTGGTTTATGCTGATGCACTCGGAATGACACAGGGTTTCAAGCCTAAGTTCCTGCGCCACTTTGCTCAGGTAGGCGAGGAAATGACCAAGGGTGTGAAGGCTTATATTGATGCGGTGAAGACCGTAGATTATCCTAGCGCTGAAGAGAGTTACTAACATTAACTCTCTTTTTAGTGAAGTGTAAGAGAGTATAAATACGATAGATTCATAAAAGAGTTTAGAATAATGGATACACAAAATACACCAGTACATATCAAGCTGTGGCACAAGGACTTCTGGCGATTATGCTTTGCCAATCTCTTGCTGATGTCGAGTGTGTACATGCTCGTTTTTGCTATTCCTTATTTCCTGATTCAGGATAAGTATCAGATGTGGCAGATAGGGTGTGTGCTTCTTGCATACGGCTTTGGACTTTTCCTGTTTGGCGGCTTCTGCTCTTATCTGGTGCAGCGCTACCGCAGGAATATGGTCTGCCAACTTTCCATTTTAGGTGTAGTTGTTTGCCTTTCGGTTCTTTACTATCTGGATACGTTCTGGAACATCAGGTTTTCTTTTGAGATTCTCCTGGCGGTCCGTTTCCTGTTAGGAGCATTTCTGGGGCTGGCTCAGATGTCGCTTGCCAGTACGCTGGTTATTGATTCCTGCGAGTCGTTCCAGCGCACCGAGGCTAATTATATTACCTCCTGGTTTGCCCGCTTTTCAATAGCCGTAGGCCCCTTGGTGGCATGTTTTGTTTACAACTATTTCGGCATGGGCTATGTTTTCCCTACGGCTTCGTTGCTGGCTTTGGGAGCCTTCGTGCTGGTTTCTCGTGCCAAGTTTCCTTTTAAGGCACCTGCCGAAGGAATTAAGACTTTCAGCCTCGACCGCTTCTATCTGCCACAGGGAACTCCGCTTTTTGTCAATATCATCCTGATTACTTTTTCTGCGGGATTATACTTTTCTTTGCCTCATTCCTCTGGCATTTTTCTGATGATTTTCGGAGGAATGGTCTTGGCGTTCCTGGCGGAAAAGTTTGTCTTTGCTGATGCAGATCTGAAAAGCCAGATAATAGTAGGTCTGGTACTGCTGGGAGCAGCTCAGCTGATTTCGTTCGCAAGTCAGGAGTTTGCCGTAGAAATCTTGGTTCCAGCCTTGTTGGGTTTCAGCTTGGGAATTATCGGAAGCCGTTTTCTGCTCTTCTATATCAAGCTTGCCAAACATTGCCAGCGCGGCACGAGCGTGAATTCGTTCTTCCTGGCTTGGGAATTGGGATTGAGCTTGGGACTCGGTCTCGGATTCCTGTTCCATAATATTCCGGCGAGAGCGCATTTTGACGTAGATCATCCTGTATATAATATGGTTGAATCAGGGATGTTGCACTATGCACTTCTTGCAACAATCGTATCGTTACTGGTGTACAATTTCTTGGTTCATCCATGGTACATGAAGCATAAAAACAGATAAAATATTTGAAATCTCGTTTGTTTCATAAAAGCTATTCTTTAAAAGAACCTAAAAATAGCTTTTATGAAACATTTTTAATATTATTTAGATAGCTTTTTTCGCTTTTGTGGCTTAATTTGAGTACTTTTGCGTTCAGTTTTGGAAATATATTGTTTGAATTAAGAAATTAAACGTAAAAATATAGAATTATGGCAGAAGCTATTGATATCCGCGAATTGAATATCCGGATAGAACAACAAAGTCAGTTTGTTACCAATCTGGTAATGGGCATGAATAAGGTTATCGTAGGTCAGAAACACCTCGTAGATTGCCTTCTTATCGGTCTTCTCTCTGATGGTCATATCCTGCTTGAGGGTGTGCCTGGACTGGCGAAGACACTTGCAATCAAGACATTGTCACAGCTTATCAGCTCCGACTATAGCCGCATTCAGTTTACTCCTGATCTGTTGCCTGCCGATGTGGTGGGAACTCAGATTTATTCACAGAAAGATGAGGCTTTCCATGTAAAGCGCGGTCCTGTCTTCGCCAATTTCGTTTTGGCAGATGAGATTAACCGTGCCCCAGCCAAGGTGCAGAGTGCGCTGCTCGAAGCCATGCAGGAACACCAGGTTACCATTGGTGATGAAACCTTCAAACTGCCTAATCCGTTCCTGGTAATGGCTACACAGAACCCTATCGAACAGGAAGGAACCTATCAGTTGCCTGAAGCACAGGTAGACCGTTTCCTGCTGAAGGTAATCATTGATTATCCTACACTGGAAGAGGAGAAACTCATCATCCGCGAGAATATCCAGGGCGGACTTCCTGAGGTTACTCCTGTAACATCAGCTGAGGAGATTCTGAAGGCTCGCAAGATTGTAAACGAGGTTTATCTCGATGAGAAGATTGAACAGTATATTGCCGATATCGTCTTCGCTTCACGTTATCCTGAGCGCTACGGACTGGGCGAACTGAAAGATATGATTACCTTCGGCGGCAGTCCTCGTGCCAGCATCTCTCTTGCCAAGGCAGCCAGAGCCTATGCGTTTATCAAGCATCGCGGCTATGTGATTCCTGAAGATGTAAGAGCTGTGGCTCATGACGTAATGCGCCATCGTATCGGCCTTTCTTACGAGGCTGAGGCAAGCAATGTGACAAGCGAGGAAATCGTAAGCCGCATCATTAATAAGGTGGAAGTGCCTTGATCGTTAACAGTTTATAGTTAACAGTTAATAGTTTATAGTTAATAGTTTAGGATTTTGGATACACAAGATATCTTAAAAAAGGTTCGGAAGATAGAAATCAAGACTCGCGGACTGAGTCAGAACATCTTCGCTGGTCAGTATCATTCTGCCTTCAAGGGCAGGGGAATGGCCTTTGCCGAGGTGCGCGAATATCAGTATGGCGATGATGTGAGAGACATCGACTGGAACGTGACCGCCCGCTTTCATAAGCCTTACGTCAAGGTGTTTGAAGAGGAAAGGGAGCTTACGGTGATGCTGCTCGTAGACGTCAGCGGGTCGCTCGATTTCGGTACGATGAAGCAGATGAAGCGCGATCTGGCTACTGAGATTGCTGCCACACTCGCCTTCAGTGCCATTCAGAACAATGACAAGATAGGTGTCATCTTCTTCTCTGACCGTATCGAGAAGTACATTCCGCCTAAGAAAGGAAGAAAGCATATTCTCTATATTATCAGAGAAATGCTCAACTTCCAGCCGCAGAGCCAGCGTACTGACATCGGCTGCGCCCTGGAATATTTCACCCGCGTGATGAAACGCCACTGCACGGCTTTCGTAATCAGCGACTTCTACGATCATAAGGATTTCCAGCATCAGCTGCAGATTGCCAACCAGAAACATGATGTAGTAGCCATCCAGGTTTACGACCCGCGTGCCAAGGTGCTGCCTGATGTAGGACTGCTCAAGGTGATGGACGCAGAAACCGGACACGAAATGTATATTGATACGAGTTCGAAGAAACTGCGAATGGCTCATACACAGCAATGGCTGATGCAGCAGGAGAATCTGAAAACCGACTTTGCCAAAAGCAAGGTCGACTGGACTTCGATTGCCACTAACGAGGACTTCTCGAAGGCGCTCCTGATGCTTTTCAAGCAGAGGGGCTGATAAACCGAAAGCTCAAAGTAAAGAAACTATGTTTAAAGTAAAGAATATCATATTGTCGCTCGCTCTCCTGGGATGCTCAGGCTTAGCTCAAGCCCAGCAGGTAGAGCAACGCATCGACTCGCTCCAGATACTGATAGGACAGCAGACCGTGCTGCATCTGAAGGCTTCGGTAAAGCAGGGCGATAAGGTGCAACTGCCATCTTTCAAGCCGCAGCAGCAAATTACGCCGGGAGTGGAAGTGGTAGAGCAGAGTAAGGGCGACTCTTCGCACATAGGCGACGACCGAATGGTGGTGAGTCGCGACTATACGCTGACTTCATTTGATGAAAAGGTGTACGTGATTCCTGCGCTCAATGTGAAGGTAAACGGCAAGAACTGTCATGGCAACCAGCTTGCGCTGAAGGTGCTCACCGTGCCTGTAGATACGGTTCATCCCAACCAGTTCTATCCGCCTAAGGATGTTCAGGATAATCCTTTTTCCTGGAGCGAATGGAGCGCGATGTTCTGGTTGAGCCTATTGCTGTTAATCCTCTGTGGTGCATGGCTTTATCTGCGCAACAGACTGAAGAACAATAAGCCAATCATCACCCATATCCGCATCGTAAAACGTGTTCCGGCTCATGAAAAGGCGCTGAATCAAATCAACGTCATCAAGCAGCAGCACGTTGAGAATCAGGAAACACAGAAGGCTTACTACACCCAGCTTACCAATACGCTGAGAGAATATATCGTGAGCCGTTTCGGATTCAATGCCATGGAGATGACCAGTATGGAAATCATCGAACGTTTGCGCGAAGCAGGCGACCAGAAGATGATAGATGAACTGAAGGAACTCTTCCAGACTGCCGATCTCGTGAAGTTTGCCAAATATGAAACTCTGGTGAATGAGAACGACGCAAACCTGGTGAATGCCATCAACTTCATCGACCAGACCAAGACAGATGAGAAACCTACAGAAGAAAAGGTGGTTCCGCAGCTGACCAACGAAGAGCAGAAAACGCAATCTCAGCGCCGCCTCATCAAGTCGCTCCTCTGGATAGGAGCCATCGTAGGTCTGGCTCTGTTGGGTTACATCATTTATCAGTCAGTCATGCTGCTGATGTAAAGCAGGGTGTTCTTATGAAACGTTTCGCCGGGCAAAGCGGTTTATTCCGCAACTCTTTGCCTGGCTATAAATAGAAAAATATAGAAATGGAATTTGCAAGTAAAGGCTATTTTCTGTTGCTCCTGTTGCTGATACCTTATATATTATGGTATTTCCTCTACAGGAAGAAGAATGCGCCAACCATGCGCATGAGCGACACGAAAAAGTATCAATATGCTCCGAAGAGCCTGCGTGTGCGTCTCATCCATCTGCCAATGGTGCTGAGATGCATCTGTTTCGTGCTCATCGTCTGTGCGATGGCTCGTCCGCAGACGCATACGGCTTGGGACAACAAGACGGTAGAAGGCATTGACATTATGTTGGCGATGGACGTTTCCACCTCTATGCTTGCCGAAGATTTGAGACCAAACCGTATGGAAGCGGCTAAGGATGTGGCTACAGAATTCATCTCAGGAAGACCGAACGACAACATCGGTCTGACTATCTTTGCCGGTGAAGCTTTCACCCAGTGCCCGATGACAACCGATCATGCCAGTCTGTTGCGCCTCTTGCAGGCAACCCGTACGGATATTGCCGCCCGGGGACTGATTGACGATGGTACTGCAGTGGGAATGGGATTGGCCAATGCCGTGAGCCGCCTGAAGGATTCTAAGTCAAAATCGAAGGTTGTGATTCTTCTTACCGACGGCAGTAACAACATGGGTGAAATCTCGCCAATGACCGCAGCAGAGATTGCCAAAAGCTACGGAATACGTGTTTACACCATCGGTGTAGGAACCAACAAGGTGGCTCCTTATCCAATGCCTGTGGCAGGAGGAGTACAGTACGTCAATATTCCGGTAGAGATAGATACGAAGACGCTGAGCGACATTGCGCAGACAACCGATGGTAATTTCTATCGCGCTACGAACAATAACGAGCTGAAGAAGATTTACAAGGACATTGATAAACTGGAGAAAACCAAGTTTAATGTCAAGCATTTCGCTAAGCGCTATGAAGCTTATCAGCCATTCGCCTTGGCAGCTCTCCTGGTATTGCTGGTAGAAATCCTGCTCCGCATCACCTGGTTCAGAAGAATTCCGTAATCCGGAAACTGAAATATTTTGCTGATTATCGGAGATATTCCGCTATCTTTCGGAGATATTTTACCAGTTATCGGAGATATTTTACTGATTATCGGATAATCGAATAGAAGATATAATTAAAATAGAAAATGTTAAGATTTGAAGATCCTATATTTCTCTGGCTGTTGTGGATTATACCAGTACTGATTCTGATCAGGCTGATAGGATGGAGAAGAAGAAAGGCTAAACTGAAGAAACTCGGCGATCCGGAGCTTCTGAAACAGCTCATGCCCAACATCTCTAAATATCGCCCTACAGTGAAGTTTGTGCTGATGCTCGCAGCCTTGGCGCTTCTTATCGTGATGGTAGCTCGCCCGCAGATGGGCAGCAAGATTTCTCACGATAAGCGACATGGTATTGAAACCATCATCTGCCTCGATATTTCAAATTCCATGCTCTGTCAGGATGTGGTTCCATCCCGTTTGGACAAGAGTAAGATGCTTATCGAAAATCTGGTCGACAACTTTAACAACGACAAGATTGGACTCATCGTCTTTGCCGGAGATGCATTTGTGCAGTTGCCAATCACCACCGATTATGTTTCGGCAAAGATGTTTCTCCAGAACATAACCCCTGGTCTTATCCAGACCCAGGGAACCAATATCGGAGCAGCCATCGATTTGGCTTCCAAGAGTTTCACCCGGCAGGAGAATGTGGGCAGAGCCATCATCGTTATTACCGATGGCGAAAACCATGAGCCTGGCGCACAGGAGGCAGCGGCTGCTGCCAACAAGAAAGGAATCAATGTCTTTATCCTGGGCATTGGTAACACCAAGGGAGCGCCAATCCCTATGGGCGACGGCTCTTATCTGAAGGACAATGCGGGCAACACCGTAATGACCGCTCTGAATGAGCAGATGTGCAAGGAACTTGCCCAGGCAGGCAAGGGGCAGTACATTCATGTAGATAATACCAGCGATGCGGAAAGAGCATTGAATGATGATATTGCCAAATTGCAGAAAGGCGATGTGACGAGTGTGGTTTACAGCGCTTATGATGAACAGTTCCAGGCTGTAGGTATTCTCGTCATCCTGTTGCTTATCATCGAAATCTGTCTGCTTGAGGTAAAGAATCCTCTGCTCAGAAACATCAAGTTTTTTAAGAAAGACATCAAGAAGCCTTTCTGATAAACGTTTATACATTATTACATAATAAGAATGAGATATTTAAGATATATATTGGTTTTTGCCCTGATGGTGCTGGGCTTGGCAAAGGTGGGAGCGCAGAACGATCGCAACTTCATCCGCCAGGGAAACCGCGCCTATCATAAACAGAAGTGGGCTGCAGCCGAAACGCAATATCGCAAGGCTATCTCCAAGAACCAGAAGAATGCGCAGGCTGTCTATAATCTGGGTTGCGCCCTGATGATGCAGCAGAAGGATTCGATGGCAATGATACAGTTTGAGAATGCTTCGAAACTGGAAACGAACAAGATACGACGCGCCAGAAGTTACCACAATATGGGTGTGGTCATGCAGCAGCATCAGCAATATGCGCAGGCCATAGGATGTTATGAGAACGCCCTGCGCTGCAATCCGCAGGACAATGCAACCCGATATAATCTTGCCCTCTGCAAGAAACTGCTCAAAAACCAGAAGCAGAACAAGCAAAACGATAAGAATAAGAACAAAAAGGATAAAAACAAGGACAAGAACAAAGACAATCAGAACAAAGATCAGAATAAAGGCAAGAACAAGAACGACAAAAACAAGAACAACCAGAATAAGAACAATCAGCAGAATCAGAACAATCAGGACAAGATGAGCAAAGATAATGCTGAACAACTCTTGAACGCTGCCATCCAGCAGGAGAAGGATACGAAGCGCAAGATGCAGAAAGCGATGAGTCAGCCTCGCAGAAAGCAATATGAGAAAAACTGGTAAAAAGTAAAATAATACAACGAGCATAATAAATTTGAACATGAAACATATAGGTTGGTTTATTATTATATGGGCAATGCTTCTGGGCTTCAGTTTGCAGCTGAAAGCCCAGCGTATCAGTGTGTCGGCACCAACACACGTGGCGGCGGGCGAAAACTTCCGTGTGGCCTATACCATCAATACACGTGATGTAGAGGAATTCCGTCTGGGCGGAGTAGGAGAAGGACTTGAGGTAATCGCAGGTCCTTACACCTCATCGCAGTCCAGTTATCAGATGATCAATGGCCATACTTCCTCTTCATCGTCGGTAACCATTACCTATACGCTCTACGCAGCTAAGAACGGAACCTTTGGCATTGGTGCCTCTCATGCCATCGTAAATGGTAAAAAACTCTCTTCCCATCCGGTTAAGATTACGGTTTCTGGCCATGCTGCACGCAACAACGGTGCACCTTCCATGCACGGACAGAATGATTATAATGAACCACGTATGCGAACTGCCGGATCAAGAATATCAGGCCGCGACCTCTTCATCAAGGTTACAGCCAACAAGCGACGTGTTCACGAACAGGAACCGGTGCTCCTTACTTATAAGGTTTACACGCAGGTAGACCTTACCCAGTTGGAAGGCAAGATGCCTGACCTGAAGGGATTCCACAACCAGGAAGTTCCGCTGCCTCAGCAGAAGACTTTCCATACTGAAACCGTAAACGGCCGACCTTACCGATGCGTTACATGGAGCCAGTATGTTATGTATCCGCAGATGACGGGAAACCTCACTATTCCAGCCATTACCTTCAAGGGAATCGTAGTTCAGCAGAACAGAAATGTTGACCCGATGGAAGCTTTCTTCAATGGTGGCTCCGGCTATGTTGAAGTAAAGAAAGATATTATAGCTCCTAGTGTGAAAATTCAGGTTGATCCGTTGCCTCAGCGCCCTGCCAACTTCTCGGGCGGTGTAGGTAAATTTAATATTACTGCTTCCATCGACAAGAAGGAAGTAAAGGCTGGAGAACCTATCACCATTCGTGTAGTGGTAGGAGGAATCGGAAACCTGAAGCTGCTCAAGCAGCCTGTCATTACCTTCCCTAAGGATTTTGACAAGTACGATGCGAAGGTGACAGACAAGACCCGCCTTACAGCCAATGGCGTAGAAGGCAATATGATTTATGACTTCCTGGCTGTGCCTCGTAATCAGGGAAATTATACCATTCCTGCGGTAGAATTCACCTATTATGATACTTCGGCTAACAAGTACAAGACGATCAAGACCCAGCCGTTTACGCTGAACGTGGAGAAGGGCGATGGAACTTCAGATAATGAAACATCAGATTTCAGCAACAAGGATAAGGACATTCATGCGCTGAAACTGGGCAAGTCTAAGCTCCATGATATTGACGATATGTTTTACGGAAGCTTCGGCTACTGGACCAGTCTGCTGGTTCCATTGGCAGCCTTCTTTGCCCTGCTCATAGTCTTCCGCCGCCGTGCTCTCGAGAATGCCGACCTTGTAAAGGTCCGTTCCAACAAGGCAAACAAGATAGCAACTAAGCGCCTGAAGAAGGCTCATCTGCTGATGCTCGGTGGCAAGCAGGAAGAATTCTACGATGAAGTGCTCCGTGCTTTGTGGGGCTATGTAAGCTACAAGCTCAACATGCCTGCCGAAAAGCTCTCACGTGAAAACATCCAGGCTATGCTCGAAAAACATTGCGTTGAGGAGAGAACTATCGAGAAGTTTACAACTGCGCTCGATGAATGTGAGTTTGAACGCTATGCGCCGGGCGACCCTGCCGGCAATATGAACCGTACATTCGAATCAGCAATGACTGCTATTATGGATATAGAAAATGCTATCAATGCAACGCGTAAGCAGCGCAAGAAGAGTGCAACCGGATATTCGTTCGTCATGATGATTATGGTGATGTTGGGCTGCTCTGTTTCTGCAGGCGCTGTAACCAAGAACAATGCTGATACGGAATATCAGAAAGGTAACTATCAGCAGGCCATACGCGACTATGAGGAAATATTGAACAATTATGGTGTTTCTGCCGAAGTTTACTATAACTTGGGCAATGCTTATTACCGTACAGACAATATAACCAAGGCTGTGCTCAATTATGAGCGTGCCCATCTGCTCTCGCCAGGCGATGAAGACATCAGCTTCAACCTTCAGTTTGCACGTAGCAAAACCATCGATAAGATTACTCCGGAAAGCGAGATGTTCTTCGTAACCTGGTGGAAGGCGCTGGTTAACTTTACGAGTGTTGACTGTTGGGCTAAGACAGGCATCATTGCCATCATCATGGCGCTGGTTCTGGTCTTGGTTTATCTCTTCGGTCCGCATATCGTGTTGCGCAAGATTGGTTTCTTCGGTGGAATCTTCTTCGTGGCAGTCTTCCTGCTGAGCAATCTCTTTGCTTACCAGCAGCGGCAGATGCTCATTAACCGTACGGGAGCCATCATCATCGCTCCTTCGGTCAATGTGAAGAAGACTCCAGCCAAGACGAGTGCTGACCTCTTCCTGCTGCATGAAGGAACCCGCGTTGATATTACCGATAAGGCGATGAAAGGCTGGCGTGGAATCAAGGTTGGAGACGGCAGAGAAGGCTGGATTGAAACCAAGGCAATTGAGGAAATCTGATTAAGATAAAATCTGATTAAAATAAAGAGAATGGATTTTAGTAGGATACAAGATTTTGACATGCAGCTGTTGCATGTGTTTAACGGCAGCGAGAATGTCTGGCTCGATCAGATGGCGATGGCGCTTACATCGGGCTGGACATGGATTCCGCTTTATGTCGTCCTCTTCGTTGTTGTGATAAGAAACAACGAGATGATGGGGCAGATTGCGCTCGTGGTTGGAGGAGCGGTGCTTTGTATCTTTCTGGCTGATGGACTGGTGGATGGAATCATCAAACCGCTGGCTGAAAGATGCAGACCTTCCAGCGACCCGATGTTCAAGTATACGGTCCAGGTGGTTGACAATATGCGCCTCAAGAGTTTCAGCTTCTGTTCGGCTCATGCGGCTAATACGCTTTCTATAGCCATCTTCTTCTCGTTGCTTATCCGCAGCAAACTGGTTACGTGGACCCTGTTATTATGGTCGCTCGTAAACTGCTGGACCCGTCTTTATCTGGGTGTTCATTATCCGATCGACATTCTTTGCGGTCTGGCTATCGGAGCTGTGGTGGGAGTTGTCGTTTATCTTATCTACATCAGGATGTATTACCGCATCTCCCCAAAAATTAAGTATATTTCCAACCAGTATACGAGTACGGGTTACGACTATGATGATGTAGATAAAATCATGACCGTAGTGATATTTACCATTATCATGGTTGTGCTTTATGCCACCTGCCAGATGGCTTATCTTTAGTACAGAAATAAAAGTTCAAAAGTAAAATAAATAATGGATACAAAACACATTAAAATTAGTGATTATAACTATGATTTACCGGATGAGCGCATCGCAAAATTTCCTATCGCCCAGCGCGACCACAGCAAACTGCTGGTCTATAAGCACGGCGAGGTAAGCGATGATGTTTTCCATCATCTTCCCACATATCTCCCTCAAGGAGCCTTGATGATATTCAACAATACCAAGGTGATACAAGCGCGTCTGCACTTCCGCAAGGAAACAGGTGCGCTTATTGAGGTTTTCTTGATGGAGCCTGCAGAACCTACTGATTATGAACTCATGTTCCAGACCACCGGACATTGTTCCTGGCTCTGCATGATCGGTAATCTGAAGAAATGGAAAGAGGGCAGCCTGAAGCGTGATTTCGAAATCAAGGGCCACAAGCTAACGCTCAGCGCTACCATGCGACGCGGTGATGCTCTCGGTTCTGAAGCGAAGGAAATGGTTGCCAAAGGCGGAGGAACCAACTATTGGGTTGACTTCGATTGGGACAACGACAAGGTGTCTTTCGCTGAGATTCTCGAAGCAGTAGGTGAGTTGCCTATTCCTCCATATCTCAACCGCAAGACAGAGGAGAGCGACAAGACCACCTATCAGACGGTTTATTCTAAAATCAAGGGAAGTGTGGCTGCTCCAACTGCCGGACTTCACTTTACCGATGCGGTTCTCAAGGATCTTGATGCGCATGGAATCGACCGCGAAGAAGTAACCCTGCATGTAGGAGCCGGCACATTCAAACCGGTGAAGAGCCTTGAAATCGAAGGCCATCAGATGCATACGGAATACATTGTTGTTCATCGCCGCAGCCTGGAAAAACTCATCAAGCACGAGTGTCGGGTCATTGCCGTAGGAACCACCAGCGTCCGTACCATCGAGAGCCTCTATTACATGGGTGTTCATCTGCTGAAGCATCCTGAGGCAAATGAAGACGATCTGCATGTAAATCAGTGGGATCCTTACGAGCTTTCTGAAGATGGCAATCTGGTAGATGGAATCACTCCGATGCAGGCTATCCAGGCAATCATCGATTATCTGGACCGCAACGGCTTGGAGGCTCTCCATTCCAGCACGCAGATTATCATTGCTCCTGGCTATCAGTATAAGATTGTGAAGATGCTGGTCACCAATTTCCATCAGCCTCAGAGTACGCTCCTGCTCCTGGTGAGTGCTTTCCTCAAGGGCGACTGGAAGAAGGTTTACGATTATGCTCTTTCGCATGATTTCCGTTTTCTGAGCTATGGAGATTCATCCCTGCTCATTCCGTAAAAGGAGTTAGGTAAACTATAAATTATTAATTGTAAATTATAAATTAAAAATAGATGATTTCAGTAGAAGGACTGAAAGTAGAGTTTGGCGTTAAGCCTCTCTTTCATGATGTAAGTTTCGTCATCAACGACCGCGACCGCATTGCCCTGGTGGGTAAGAATGGTGCCGGAAAATCTACGATGCTCAAGATTCTCTGCGGTTTGCAGAAACCTACTGACGGCGTTGTGGCTATTCCTAACGAAACCACTATCGGCTATCTGCCACAGGTGATGAAACTGCAGGACGATACGACCGTGAAGGAGGAAACCCGCAAGGCTTTCGCCCATAATACCGAAATGAAGGCGCGTCTGGACAAGATGCAGCAGGAAATGGCCGACCGCACCGACTATGAGAGCGAAAGCTATGCTCAGCTCGTAGAGAAGTTTACCCTGGAACATGAACGCTACATGATGATGGGTGGCGAAAACTATGAGGCTGAGATAGAGCGTACCTTGAGCGGTCTTGGCTTTACGCGCGATGATTTCGATCGCCCAACCAAGGAGTTTTCCGGCGGTTGGCGAATGCGTATCGAACTTGCCAAGATTCTGTTGCAGAAGCCTGATGTCCTGCTCCTCGATGAGCCTACCAACCACCTTGATATTGAAAGTATCCAGTGGTTGGAGCTGTTCCTGGCGCAGAGTGCAAAGGCTGTGGTTCTGGTGAGCCACGACCGTGCTTTCATCAACAATGTAACTAACCGTACCCTCGAAATTACTTGCGGAAGGGTAGAAGACTATAAGGTGAAATACGATGAGTATGTGGTGTTGCGTGCTGAACGCCGCGAGCAGCAGCTCCGTGCCTACGAAAACCAGCAGAAGGAAATTGCCGACATCAAGGATTTCATCGAGCGGTTCCGCTACAAGCCTACCAAGGCGGTTCAGGTGCAGAGCAGAATCAAGCAGCTCGAGAAAATCGTGCCTATCGAGGTAGATGAGGTTGACAACAAGCAGATGCACCTCAAATTCCCTCCTTGTCTCAGAAGTGGCGATTATCCTATCATCTGCGATGAGGTGCGCAAGGATTACGGCGCCCACACCGTCTTCGACCATGTTACCTTTACCATCAAGCGTGGCGAGAAGGTGGCTTTCGTGGGTAAGAACGGCGAGGGTAAATCTACCCTGGTAAAATGTATCATGGGTGAGATTCCTTTCACCGGAACTCTCAAGATTGGTCATAATGTGCAGATTGGTTATTTCGCCCAGAATCAGGCGCAGCTCTTGGATGAGAATCTAACTATCTTCCAGACAATCGACAATGTGGCAACAGGCGAAATGCGTCTGAAGGTGAACGATCTCCTGGGCGCCTTCATGTTTGGCGGCGAGACTTCTGAGAAGTTTGTCAAGGTTCTGAGTGGAGGAGAACGCAGCCGACTGGCGATGATCAAGCTCCTGCTCGAACCGGTGAATCTCCTCATTCTCGATGAGCCTACCAATCACCTCGACATGCAGTCGAAGGATGTGCTGAAAGAAGCCATCAAGGCTTTCGATGGAACAGCCATCATCGTGAGCCATGACCGTGAATTCCTCGATGGTCTGGTAGATAAGGTCTATGAGTTTGGCGGCGGCAAGGTTCGTGAGCATCTCGGTGGTATTTACGATTATCTCCGTGCCCATAATGCCGAGAATATTAATCAGGCTCTTGCCAACCAGAGTATGGCTTCTGCCGGTTCGCCTTCTGCCAATACTTCCGGTTCTTCTGTCGCATCAGGTTCTACAGCCGACAGTCTTGCCTCTGCCACATCCGGCAAGCAGAGCTACGCTGAACATAAGGAACAGCAGAAGAAGATCCGTAAGGCTGAGAAAGCCGTGAAGGAATGCGAGGCGAAGATAGAGAAGCTGGAAGCGAGAAAGAAGGAGATTGATGAACTTCTGATGGAACCGGAAAATGCAACCAACATGGAACTCGTGACCGAATACACCGAACTCATGAAGAGCCTCGATGAGGAGAACGAGCGCTGGATGCTCCTTTCGGAAGAACTGGAAGAAGTTTCGAAATAATAGTAACATTAATATAAAATAAAGAGAAGAAAATGAAAATGAAAATGATCTTACCGATGATGCTGATTGCAGCTTTGCCATTAGGCGCTGATGCTCAGAATAAATCGGGTCTTGTCATGAGCAATCTCGACCAGACAGTGAAGCCAGCAGACAGTTTCTATCAGTTTGCTACAGGTGGATGGCAGAAGAACAATCCTCTTCCTGCCGCTTACAGCCGTTATGGCAGTTTTGACCAGCTGGCTGAGAACAATAACAAGCGCATCAACACCATTCTTTCTGAACTCCAGAAGAAGACTTACAAGGCTGGAACCATTGAGCAGAAATTGTCTGATTTCTACAAACTCTCTATGGATGTTGACAGCCGCAACAAGGCTGGAATCGCTCCAGTAAAGCCTCTGATGGATGAGATAGAAGCTGCCAAGACCAAGGACGAGCTTCTGAAGCTTCAGGTTAAGTATGCATGGATGGGGCTCGGCTTGGGCTATGGCGCAGGTTTCGCTGCCGATGAGAAGAACGTAACCATGAACATCTACAACCTGATGCAGGGCGGTCTTACTCTCGGTGCCAAGGATTATTACCTCAACAACGATGCTGCAACCGTAGCTATCCGTGAGGCTTATAAGTCTTACCTCAGCAAGATGTTCCAGCTCTATGGTTTCTCTGCTGATGAAGCTGCCAAGAAGGCTTCTGCCGTATTCCTTCACGAAACAACGCTCGCTACTTTCTCTAAGAGCCGTACCGAACTTCGTGATCCTCAGGCCAACTACAACAAGATGACCTTGGCAGAATTCAAGGAGAATTATCCTAACATTCCTCTCGAGGCACTTGCCAACGCCGAGGGAATCAAGAGCGAATATCTCAAGGAGATGATCGTAGGTCAGCCTGCTTTCTTTGCCGGTTATGACAAGGTGGCAGCTGCAGAATGTGCAGGCACATTGAAGGCTTTGATGGAGTGGGACATCATCTGTAGTTCTGCTTCTTACCTCAGCGATGAGATTCGCGAAGCCCGTTTCGAATTCTTCGGTAAGATTATGAGTGGCCGTAAGGAGGATTATCCTCTTTGGAAGCGCGCTACTGTTCAGGTTGAGGCTCAGTTGGGCGAGGCGCTCGGTAGCATCTACTGTAAGCGCTATTTCCCAGAAAGCTCTAAGAAGATGATGGAGACACTCGTGAAGAATCTTCAGATCAGCCTCGGTCAGCGTATCGATGCTCAGACCTGGATGAGCGATGCTACAAAGAAAGCTGCCCACAACAAACTCGACAAGTTCTATGTAAAGATTGGTTATCCTAACAAGTGGACTGATTTCAGCAAGCTCAGCATCGACCCATCTAAGAGCTATTATGAGAACGTAATGGCTTGCCGCAAGTTTGCCAACGATAAGGAGATTGCAGAGAAGGCAGGAAAGCCAGTAGATAGGGATGAGTGGTTCATGACTCCTCAGACCGTGAACGCTTACTACAATCCTACTACCAATGAGATCTGCTTCCCAGCTGGTATTCTCCAGTATCCTTTCTTCGATCCTAAGGCTGATGCTGCATTCAACTATGGTGCTATCGGCGTAGTAATCGGTCATGAGATGACTCACGGATTCGATGATCAGGGTCGTCAGTATGATGCTAGCGGTAATCTGAAGGACTGGTGGACAGCTGAAGATGCAGAAGGTTTCAACAAGCGTGCTGATATGTATGCTGATTTCTTCAGTAACATCAAGGTGTTGCCTGATCTGAATGCCAACGGCCGTTTCACCCTCGGCGAGAACCTTGCCGACCATGGTGGTTTGATGGTTTCATACAATGCCTTCAAGAATGCTACTGCTAAGAAGCCATTGAAGAACAAGGATGGTTTCACTCCTGACCAGCGTTTCTTCCTCGCCTATGCAGGTGTTTGGGGACAGAACATTACTGATAAGGAAATCCGCAACCGCGTAAAGAATGATCCTCATTCTCTCGGCAAGTGGCGTGTTGATGGTGCGCTTCCTCACATCGATGCATGGTATGAGGCATTTGGTGTAAAGCAGGGCGACAAGCTGTTCATTCCTAAGAACCAGCGCCTGGAGCTTTGGTAATTCTCGGAAGGAAGTTTTTCCGAATAGAATTTTTCGGGATTTTTTTTCCGAATAGATAGAAAAAATAAAGTCCTGATGTTTCGTTTGTTTGAAACATCAGGACTTTTTGTTTTATGCTTGAAATATTTTTGGATAAGGAAACAATATAATAGGGGGTTATTGTTTCTTCTCCAGTTCCTGAAGATTTTCCATCTTCTTCGATTCCAGGAATTCGTAAATGCCGCAGAGATGTTCGCGGACGCGACCATGACCGAACTCATAAACCTTGCTGACAAGACCATCGAGGAAATCACGGTCGTGACTAACCACGATAAGCGTTCCGTCGAAATCGAGCAAGGCCTGTTTCAGCACATCCTTGGTCTTCAGGTCGAGGTGGTTGGTAGGCTCATCGAGCAGCAGTACGTCTGGCGATTTCAAGAGCAGTTTTGCCAGCTCAATCCTCATTCTCCATCCTCCCGAAAACTCGCTTGTAGGGCGGTTGAAATCAGAGCGCTCGAAACCGAGACCGAGCAGCGTCTTCTCTACATCTTCCTCGAAATGAGTCATGTCGATGGCGTAGAATTTCTCTGAGAGAGAGGATACTTTCTCAATGAGCTGCATGTAATCATCGCTGTCGTAATCGGTACGGGTGGTGAGCTCGTTGTTGATGCGGTCAATCTCAGCCTGCATTTCGTGCAGATGGGCAAACGCCTGACAGGTTTCCTCGAATACGGTTCTGCCGTCTTCGGTCATCAGATGCTGAGGCAGATAGGCGATGACGCAATCCTTGGGAGCGGAAACGGTGCCACGATTAGCATTTCTCACACCGGCGATAATCTTGAGCAATGTGCTCTTTCCTGCGCCATTCTTTCCCATCAGGGCTATACGGTCCTTCTCGTTGATCTGGAAGGAAATGTCTTTGAATAGGGTGGTGCCGCCAAATTCTACGGTCAATCCATCAACTGTAATCATATTATTTTCTTCTTGTTCAAATTTTTGTTTCTTTAAGCAACTCCCCAGAATGCCCCGTTCCTGCCGTTTTCGGGGTCTTCATTGATGACCAGCGCTTGCCATCATTTATGACCCGTGTTGGTCTTAAGAGAAGACCTGAGCAAGGCACAAAAGGCTGCTCTTTCGATTGCCGGTGCAAAGATACAACATTTTTGGGCAGAATGCAAGCTTTTACCCTGACTTTCTTTCGGAGAAGTAGTGTAAGTGATTGATTGATACTGATTTCTATTGGTTTTCTAGCTGAACTTTATTGCAGAACAATCTAATGGTGAGGTGTAAGGATAAAAAGCCAGCGTGTCATTAAGGGTCAGTGTCATTAAGGGTCATTTAGAAAAATGAAAGTGTCATTTTGAGCTATAGTATATATAAATATTTATTTATATATATACTATAGGGGATTTTTCTCCCCCGAAAATGAAAATGACCCTTAATGACCTTGACCCTTAATGACACGCTAGATGAACTTGTGAATTTTACCTGATATAGGTTGCCTGTATTTCAGAATGTATTGGTTATTAGCGTGTTATGAGCATTTTGTTGTATTTCTACTCTAACGTTCTGTGTATAATAATTATCTACATATTAAGTCACTTAAGTTAGCTTTTATACTGTTCAATTCTGCATTTTTATCCTTGTTTTATGTTGCTTTTGTTAAAAATATATCATCTCAGAGGCTGTTTTTATGTCCGAGGAGGGGCATTTTTCACCCTTAGTAGAGGGGGTAAAACACCTTTCTAACCCTCTTATTTTGCATTTTTTCTTCGAAATTTCACTAAAAAGCACTGATTTTTGCCTTTTGGGGTTTCTGTTTTGGGTGGGTAAGGATTATTTACATTGCTCAGTCTGATTTCGCTTCTAGCTTCGTTTCTTTTAGCGGATTAAAAATCCATAATGGTTCGATCTGTACGGTTGAAATTACCCAATACGCCCTGGGCTAAGAGCTTTTGGGCTTTCAGCCCGTCTTATACCACATGTGAATGTTCTGCTTTCTTTACAAAACAATTAGAATTGCCCCAAAAGAACCCAATCTCAAAATCACGATTTTTCCCTATGTTTCATCACTTATTCCCAATTTTTACATGAATATGGAGCATTTTTAAACAAAAAAGACCTTGATTGCAGAACGCAACCAAGGTCTTCGGAGATTATATATTTAACCTATTGAAATATCGCTAGATTAGATCTGCTCGCTCCAGTCCTCCTGGCTCTTACGAACGTAAGTCTGGTAACGGAGCTTAGCCATCTTCTCTGCCTGAGAGAAGAGCTCATCAGCCTCCTTAGGGAATGCCTTCTGTACAGAGAGGTAACGAACCTCACCGAGCAAGAAGTCGCGGAAGTTCTCCCAGTTAGGAGCTTTTGAGTCGAGTGTGAATGGGTTCTTACCCTCATCAGCCAACAGTGGGTTGTAACGCCACAAGTGCCAGTAACCGCACTCAACAGCCAACTCTTCCTCGTGCTGTGAACGACCCATACCGCCCTTACGCTTCAAACCGTGGTTGATACATGGTGCGTAAGCGATGATGAGTGATGGACCTGGATAAGCCTCAGCCTCGCGGATAGCCTTCAATGTCTGAGCATTGTCAGCACCCATAGCTACCTGAGCTACGTAGATGTAACCATATGTAGTCTGCATCAAACCGAGATCCTTCTTACGGATACGCTTACCCTGAGCAGCGAACTGTGCGATAGCACCGAGTGGAGTAGACTTAGAAGACTGACCACCAGTGTTAGAGTAAACCTCAGTATCGAGTACCAGAATGTTAACATCCTCACCAGAAGCCAATACGTGGTCGAGACCACCGTAACCGATATCATAAGAAGCACCGTCACCACCGATGATCCACTGTGAACGCTTAACGAGGTAGTGATCCAAAGTCTTGAGCTCCTTGCAGATAGGGCAACCCTTCTCAGCGCCGGCAGCGATGAGAGGCTTCAACTCTGCAGCAGCCTCCTTAGAACCCTCAGAATCGTTCATGTTAGCCATCCACTTGTCAGCAGCAGCTACGAACTCAGCAGGAACATGCTCCTGAGTCTTAGCCTCCTCGAGCAAGTGAGCGATGCGCTCCTTCATCTTCTTGTTACCCATTACCATACCGAGACCGAACTCGCAGAAGTCCTCGAACAAAGAGTTGTCGAATGCAGGCCCCTGACCCTTAGCGTTCTTTGTATATGGAGTAGATGGGATAGAAGCTGAGTAGATAGAAGAACAACCAGTAGCGTTAGCAATCATCTGACGATCACCGAAGAGCTGAGAAATCAACTTAACGTATGGAGTCTCACCACAACCAGAGCAAGCACCAGAGAACTCGAACAATGGCTGAGCGAACTGAGAGTTCTTAGGGCTCTGCTTGATGTCTACGAGATCCTGCTTAGAAGCTACCTTGTGTACGAGATACTCCCAGTTAGCTGCTTCCTTGACCATATCCTCTGCGTCTACGTTGAATGGAACCATTGTCAACGCCTTCTCACCCTTCTTACCTGGGCAGACGTCAGCACAGTTACCACAACCAAGACAGTCGAGTACTGAAGTCTCGATGCGGAAGTGCATTCCAGCCAAAGCCTTAGGTGCCTTAACATCCTGAGTCTGGAGACCCTCGATGCCTGCGAGCTCCTCGTCGGTCAATACGAATGGACGGATAGCTGCGTGAGGACAAACGAATGAACACTTGTTACACTGGATACAGTTCTCTACGTTCCATACTGGTACGAATGCCTCAACACCACGCTTCTCGAATGCTGCAGTACCGTTCTGCCATGTACCGTCAACTGTATTGTGCTTAACGAAGTCAGAAACCTTCAAGAGGTCACCTGCCTGGCCGTTGATAGGACGAACGAGCTCCTTAACGAATGCTGGAGCGTTATCCTCCTTAGCCTCATCGTCAGCGAGGTTAGCCCAAGCTGGATCTACTGTCAACTGCTTGTACTCACCACCACGGTCTACGGCGCCGAAGTTCTTGTCAACAACGTCCTGACCCTTCTTAGAGTAAGACTTAACGATGAATGCCTTCATCTGCTCTACAGCGAGATCCAAAGGAATAACCTCTGTAATACGGAAGAATGCAGACTGGAGAATGGTGTTGGTACGGTTACCGAGACCAATCTCCTGAGCAATCTTAGTTGCGTTAATATAGTAAACAGTGATGTTGTTCTGAGCGAAGTAACGCTTTACCTTGTTAGGGATGAAGTTAACCAACTCCTCACCATCAAAGATAGTGTTCAACAGGAAGAAACCGTTCTTACGCAGACCACGAGTTACATCGTACATGTGGAGGTAAGCCTGTACATGGCAAGCTACGAAGTTAGGAGTATTTACCTGATATGCACTGTGGATAGGGCTGTCGCCGAAACGCAAGTGAGAGCAGGTGAAACCACCAGACTTCTTAGAGTCGTAAGAGAAGTATGCCTGGCAATACTTGTTAGTATTGTTACCGATAATCTGAACTGAGTTCTTGTTAGCACCAACAGTACCGTCTGCACCCAAACCGTAGAACTTAGCCTCGAATAAGTCGTCGCCACCCATTGGGATTTCTTCCTCTTCTGGGAGAGAAGTGAATGTAACGTCATCAACGATACCTACAGTGAAGTGGTTCTTAGGCTGTGGCAACTCGAGATTCTTGAATACAGCAACAATCTTAGCTGGAGTTGTATCAGAAGAACCGAGACCGTAGCGGCCGCCAACGATCAATGGCTTACGCTCGTCATCGTAGAGAGCTGACTTAACGTCGAGGTACAATGGCTCACCCTCTGCACCTGGCTCCTTAGTACGGTCGAGAACAGCGATACGTTTAACAGTAGCTGGGATAGTCTTCTTCAAGAAGTCAACAGAGAATGGACGGAAGAGGTGAACTGCAACCATACCAACCTTCTTGCCCTGCTTATTCAAGTAGTCGATAGCCTCGCGAGCTGGCTCTGTAGCAGAACCCATCAAGATAATGATGTTCTCAGCATCCTCAGCACCATAGTAGTTGAAGAGGTGATACTCACGACCAGTGATCTTAGTCATCTCCTGGCAGTACTTCTCTACTACCTCAGGAATTGCATCGTAGTAAGGGTTGCAAGCCTCACGGTGAGTGAAGAATGTCTCTGGGTTCTCAGCGGTACCGCGAGTAACAGGACGCTCAGGAGTCAAAGCACGGTTACGGAAGTCCTCGATGAACTCTTCCTTAACCAATGGACGGATGTCTTCCATATCCATCTCCTCGATCTTGTGGTACTCGTGAGAAGTACGGAAACCGTCGAAGAAGTTAATGAAAGGAACCTTTGTCTCCAATGTAGCCAAGTGAGGAACTGCAGAGAGGTCCATAACCTCCTGAACAGAACCTGAGCAGAACATAGCGAAACCTGTCTGGCGGCAAGCCATTACGTCCTGGTGGTCACCGAAGATACAAAGTGAGTGAGAAGCCAATGTACGAGCTGATACGTTGAACACGCAAGGGAGCAACTCACCAGCAATCTTGTACATGTTCGGGATCATCAGCAACAAACCCTGAGAAGCAGTGTAAGTTGAAGTCAAGGCACCAGCC
>ERZ827524.1132-NODE-1132-length-28114-cov-8.514345_pt1 | contig 28114 bp, 19 predicted proteins | sample MGYA00519702_ERZ827524 | MGnify/ENA primary metagenome ERZ827524 (study PRJEB31778, sample SAMEA3449341) | human gut metagenome | biome: human gut; feature: human-associated habitat; material: faeces | place: United Kingdom | collected 2010/2012 ...
GTGATATCAAGCCCCAGAACATCATGGTCCTGCGGGACGGCAGCGTGAAGGTGGCTGATTTCGGCATTGCCTGCCTTGCCAACCAGGGGCAGACACTGACCCAGGAGGCGCTTGGCTCCGTGCACTACATCTCGCCGGAGCAGGCCCGGGGCGACCGTATCGACGCGCGCTCGGATATCTATTCCGCCGGCGTTGTGCTGTATGAGATGCTCACCGGACGCCTGCCCTTTGAGGGCGACAGCGCCGTATCCGTGGCCATCCAGCACCTGAGCTCCGTGCCCCTGGCGCCCCGGGATATCGATCCCAGTATCCCCGAGCCGCTGGAGCTGATCTGCATGAAGGCTATGAACAGCGACCCCAACAAGCGCTACGCCTCAGCGGACGCCATGATCGAGGATCTGGAGAAGTTCCGCCGGGACCCCTCTGTGGATATGGACTATATCCGGCAGGAGCTGACTGCCCCTGCCGCGGATACCGAGCCTACCATGCCCCTGCCCACAGCCCAGGTGGCTTCCGCCGTAAAAAAGCACACCGGCGAGCTGCGCCGGGAGCGCGAGGCGGAAGAGGAGCCGCCCCGCCGGGATAAGAAGTCTATTGCCATCATCGCCGGGATCTTTGCCGCGGCGGTGCTGCTGGTGGTGCTGCTGTTCAAACTGATATTGGGCGATTTCGGCCCTGCCGGCAGCAACAAGAGCTACCCTGTGCCCGATATCCGCGGCAAGACCGTGGAGGAGGCCCAGGAGATGGAGGGCGTAAAGGATATCTTCCTGATCGAGGTACAGGGTACCCGCACCACAGAGGAATACCAGCCGGGGCAGATCGTCGAGCAGGATCCCGCTGCCGGCCGCACCCGCAAGAGCAATCTGGTCATTCAGGTCTATGTGGCCGCTGAGCCGGAGAAGGTGCCGATGAAGGACCTGGTGGGCATGGAGTACCGGCAGGCGCGCGTGCTTCTGACCGATATGGGTCTGGATCTGAAGATCACCACGGAAACCGTGTCCTCCGACAAATACGGCGCGGACGCCGTGATCGAGACAGTCCCTGCCGCCGACGAGCCGCTGGTGGCCGGACAGACGGTGATCCTGCGGGTCAGCACCGGGCCGGAGACCGTGACGGTGCCTACCTTCACCGGTCAGGATATCGCCAACGCAGTGCAGAATGCTCAGGACCTGGGCCTTACTGTGGGTGAGATCACCTATGACACATTCGGCTTTGCGCCCCAGGGTCAGGTGATCGATCAGAGCATTAAGCCCACCAGCGAGGTTCCCGGCGGTACAAAGATCAGCTTTACCGTCAGCGGGCAGAAGAACAGCGACGACGCCACAGCGGCCCGGGTGGTGGAGTTTACCATGCCCAGCGATATGGAGGGTATGATCAAGGTGGAGTTCGAGCAGGACAGCGTGACTCTGGACAGCCAGTACATCAACGCCTCCATGGGAACGGTGACATATACCTTCACCGGCAAGACTGGGACCAGTTCTAACGTCTGTGCCGTCTTTACCAGCATGAACACCGGGGCCACCAAGGTCTCCGTCATTCAGGAGATACGCTTTTGAGCCGGGGCCGCATTGAGAAGGCCCTCAGTGGTTTCTACTATGTAAATACCGGAGCCGAGACGCTGCAATGCCGCGCCCGCGGGAAATTCCGCCGTGAGGGCATGAGCCCGCTGGTGGGCGACTGGGTCCAGGTCCGCGACCTGGGCGGGGGCGAAGGCTTTGTGGAGGCTGTGGAGCCGCGCCGCAATGTGTTTTCCCGTCCCGCCGCCGCCAATATCGATCAGCTGGTCATCCTTGCTTCCGCCGCCATCCCTGTGACGGAGCCGTATCTCATTGACCGCATTGCCGCCATCGCCGCCCTGAAGGGCTGTCAGGTGCTGCTGTGTCTGAACAAGTGCGATCTGAACACGGCGGACGAGTTGTATGACATCTATAGTCATTCCGCCCTGCCGGTGCTGCGTATCAGCGCCGAGACAGGGGAGGGACTGGCGGCGCTTCGCGCCGCCATCGCCGGAAAGCTGAATGCCTTTACCGGGAACTCCGGCGTGGGGAAGTCCAGCGTGCTGAATCGGCTGCTGCCGGAATTGCATTTGCCGGTGGGCGAGGTCAGTAAGGCCCTTGGCCGCGGCCGCCACACCACGCGCCATGTGGAGCTGTTTGCTTTGGGCGGCGGCACCTATGTGATCGACACACCGGGTTTTTCCTCCTTTGATACAGAGGAAATGGACCTGGAGCTGAAGGCGCACCTGCCGGAGACGTTCCCCGAATTTGCGCCCTATGTGGACCAGTGCCGCTTTACCGGCTGTACCCACACAAAGGAAAAAGGGTGCCGTGTGCTGCAGGCGGTGAAGGACGGTGATATCCCTGCCAGCCGCCACAGGAGCTACCTGCGGCTCTATGATGAACTGAAGGATCTGCGGGCCTGGCAGAAGAAGTGAAAAAGCGGAGTGCGATGCACTCCGCTTTTTGCGCTTCATATACTGGAGCAGGGGGAGGGATATACGGTGCGAAGATGGGGCGGCTGCTGCTGGTTGGGCATTTGTGCGCTGGGATTGGGACTGGGTATCCTGATCGCGGCGGTGTTCCCGGTGGGCTGCTTAATGTTCCTGGTGTCGTTTTTGCTGATCGCCTGCGGCATCGCGTGCTTGAGGGACAGGAGGTGAAGGCATGAGGATCATCGTCTGGCGGGCGCCCCGTGGGATGCGGGGACTGCTGCGCCGACTGTTCGGCGTGGCGGCATAACCGTCGGAGTTCACACATAGAATGGTCACAAACCATAGGAATGTGAGGGCTGGAACGATGGAATGTGGCTTGCAATGGAAGGATATCACCTGCTGGGATGAGGTGCCCCGGCTGACGCTGACCCACGAGGAGACGCTGGAGGCAGCCATCCCCGATTACTGCCCGGACATGGGGCGTGTGGTGGAGGCCTCGGGCACACTGTGTCTGCGGTCCATCACCGCCCGCAGCGGCAGTCTGGAGCTGAAGGGCACTGCCCGGGTCACGGTGCTGTATACATCAGAGGAGAGCGTGGGACTGCGGAGCCTGACCCAGGCGGTGCCCTTTGTCTGCACGGCGGAGAACCGTCCACTGGCGGCCTGCCAGGTGCTGTGGGCCGCCGGAAGGCTGCTGCTGTGCGAGGCCCAGGCACTGACGCCCCGCCGTTTGTCCCTGCGTCTGATGCCGGAGTGGACGGTCTGCGGCTATACCTGCACCACCGTACAGCTGTGCTGCGGCGTGGAGGAGGACCCCGCCCTGCGGCTGCGCCGCCGGGAGCATGAGCTGTACATGACCGCCGCCATGGCGGAGCGTGAGTGTGCCGTCGCCGGTGAGGTCACGGTACCGGCCGGCCAGCCGGCACCGGAGGACCTGCTCCTCTGCCGCCTGTACCCCCAGGTCGTCTCCTGCCAGCTGGTGGGCGCCAAGCTGCTGGTAAAGGGCGAACTGACCCTCTGTGCCCTGTATCGCTGCCAGCAGCAGAAGCTGCATACATACACCGCCGCTGTGCCCTTCTCCCAGATCGTGGACAGCCCGGCCGGCGGTGAGGAGGGGGATGTTGCCGCCCGGGTGCAGCTGATCTGCGGCGAGGCGCGTCTGCTGCGGACCGAGGAGAGCAGCGGATTCTCCGTCTCGGCGGAGCTTCGGCTGCTGCTGCGTATCACGCGTAAGGAGACGGTATCCTGCGTTACGGATCTGTACAGCACCCACTGCGGCACCAAGCTGGAAACGACAGAACGGTCCCTGTCCCTGGCGCCGGAGCGCCCCGTGCGGCAGGAGGCGGTCCAGCATCTGGATTTCGGCCGTCAGCGGCCCTTCGTGTTCGTTACGGATACCGCCTGCGCGCCCTCCGCCGGAGAAGACGGTACGCCCTGCGCCGACGTGCGTATGCGTCTGCTGTATCTGGACGAGGAGGAGGCCCCGGCTGTCACCGAAAAAATGGCGCAGCTGCCGCTGGGAGAGGGAGAGGTCTGTACCCTGTGCGGCGCACCGGAGGTAGCCTTCACCGGCAGCGGTTGTGATCTGCGGCAGGCGGTGGCGGTATCGCCCGCCGCCGCGCCCCGTGAAACGCTGTCAACCGTCAGTGCGGTGCAGTGTCTGCCTGAGCAGGAAAATGCCCGCCGGCCATCTCTGGTCATGCGGCGTCTGGCGCCGGGAGAGACTCTGTGGGATGCGGCAAAGCAGTACCGCACCGACGAGGAGCTGATTCGCGCGGTGAACCAGTTGGAGGAGGGAACGGTACCGGATAAAATGCTGCTGATCCCCCGCGTTCGGTAAATTTTCGTTGACTTTCCGCCGCCGTTTGGGTAGAATTGATCCTGCGAGTACGCTGGATAGTCGCGGGGGCAGGGCGAAAGCCCGTCCATGAGGAAAGTCCGGGCTCCACAGGGCAAGGATAGCGGGTAACGCCCGCCGAAGGCGACTTCAGGAAAAGTGCAACAGAGATATACCGCCCGTCGGCTTTGCGCCGATGAGGTAAGGGTGGAAAGGCGAGGTAAGAGCTCACCCGACGGCGTGTGAAAGCGACCGTCGCTGTAAACTCTATCCGGAGCAACACCGGTATGGGAGCATAGGCCGGCCCGGCTGCTCCCGAGGTGGCTTGAGCGTACCGGCGACGGCACGCGTAGATAGATGACTATCAAAACAGAACCCGGCTTATAGGCATACTCGCACGCTTATAAGGGGGCCGCAGCGCTTTACGCTGCGGCCTTTTTCATGTTTTGTACAAATCAGACGAGAAAAAACAGAATAATTTGGAACACAAGACTATTTACATTAGTTCGGTAAAGTGGTAAATTGGTAGCGTAGTAAACAGAGCGCCGGCAGACCGGCGGAAAACAAGGACAAAGACCGGTATCCCGGCAAGAAAAGGAGAAAGACAATGAAAAAGATCATCGCATTGATTTTGGCCATGGTGATGGCACTGTCGCTGGTGGCCTGCGGTCAGACCGCGCAGGATGACAAATCCAAGGATGATGCCAATTCCACTTCCGCAAAGACCTTCATCATGGGTATCGACGCGGAATATCCCCCCTTCAGCTATCTGGATGCGGACGGCAACTACACCGGCTTTGACGTGGAGGTCTGCAAGGCCGCCTGTGATCTGCTGGGATGGGAGCTGCAGATCTTCCCTGTGAACTGGGATCAGAAGCTGGTGCAGCTGGACGCCAAGGAGTGCGACTGCGTTTGGTCCGGCATGACGATCCTCGACTCCATGAAGGAGGCCGGCTATGTGCTCTCCACGCCTTACTATGACAACACGCAGGTGATCATGGTCAAGGAGGGCAGTGACATCAAGTCCTCCGCTGATCTGGCCGGTAAGGTCGTGGCGGTCCAGCTGGGTACCTCCGGCGAGGCGCTGCTGTCCGAGGGCGGCGATTTGGCCGATCTGGCGGCGACCTTTGGCGATCTGATGACCTGTGACAGCTTCCTCAAGTGCTTCACTGAGCTGGGCGGCGCCGCCGTGGACGCCGTGATCGTGGATAAGCCCGTGGCCGTTTCCTATGCCGCCGAGAACGCCGGCTTCACGGTCCTGGATGAGGGCCTGGGCGCTGAGCAGTACGGCATCGCCTTCCGCGCCGATGACGCAGAGCTGTGCAAGACCATCGAGGGCGCCGTGGCGCAGTTGGTCGAGAACGGCACCTATGCCGAGATCGCTGCCAAGTACCCCGACATTCAGAACAACCTGACGCTGCTGGGCTGATCCCATACACAGCGGATACCCAACGAAAAGCATAGCGGCTCCCGGAGGCAAAAGCTGCCTTCGGGAGCGTATGCGTGTGAATTGAGGATACGATATGACCTTACTGACAATGATCGTGAAGATGGGCGAGGGACTTTCCAAAACCTGCGCCATTTTCTCTCTGACGCTGCTGTTTTCTCTCCCCCTGGGCATGATCGTTGCCCTGCTGCGTATGAGCAAGAGCAAGATCATCTCCGGCATTACCCGCTTTTTTATCTCCATTCTCCGAGGAACCCCGCTGATGCTGCAGCTGCTGGCGGTGACCTACGGACCGTATTACCTCTTTGAACTGCCCGTGTCCCGCAATAAACTGATCCCGGTGGTGATCGCGTTCGCCATCAATTATGCGGCGTATTTTGCGGAGATCTATCGCGGTGGTATCGAGTCTATGCCAGTTGGGCAGTATGAAGCTGCGGAGGTGCTGGGATACACAAAGGTCCAGACGTTTATTCACGTCATTCTGCCGCAGGTTTTCAAGCGTATTATGCCCAGTATCACCAATGAGGTGGTGACCCTGGTCAAGGATACGTCTATGGCCTTTACCGTTTCCTATCAGGAGATGTTTACCATCGGTAAGCAGATCGCGAACTCCGAAACCAGCTTTGTACCGTTTTTGGTGGCAGGCGTATTCTACTTTGTGTTCAACGCGGTCGTGGACTTCGTCATGGGCCGGGTAGAGAAGCGCATGAGCTACTACCAGTAAGGAGGGGCGCCATGAAATTATTGCAGATGAACCACGTGAAGAAGAGCTTTAATGACGAGACGCTGCACGTGCTGAAGGACATCAGCCTCTCCGTGGAAAAGGGAGAGGTGGTGGCCATTATCGGCCCATCCGGCAGCGGCAAATCCACGCTGCTGCGCTGCGCCACGCTGCTGACCGAGATGGACTCCGGCGAGCTGATCTACGGCGACATTCAGGCCGTACACAACGACGCGGACGGCAAGGCGGTCTATGCCGATAAGGGCGAGTTGAAGAAGGTACGGGAAAAGTTCGGCCTCGTGTTCCAGAGCTTCAACCTGTTTCCCCACTATTCGGTGCTGAAAAATCTCATGGATCCCCAGATACGCGTGCTGGGCCGCGACAAGGGCGAGGCGCAGCAGCGCGCCCGCAAGCTTCTGGAAAAGATGGGGCTGTCCGACAAGGAGAACGCCTATCCCTGTGAGCTTTCCGGCGGACAGCAGCAGCGCGTGGCCATCGCCCGGGCACTGGCGATGGATCCCGAGATACTCTTTTTTGATGAACCGACATCGGCGTTGGACCCGGAGCTGACCGGCGAGATTTTGAAGGTGATCCGCGATCTGGCGGAGGAACACATGACCATGGTCATCGTGACCCACGAGATGTCCTTTGCCCAGGATGTGGCGGACCGCGTGATCTTCATGGCCGACGGCGTTATCGTGGAGGAGGGTACGCCGGAGGAGGTCATGGTGAACACCCGTGAGGAGAGAACGCGCCAGTTCCTGGGACGGTATCAGAGATGAGGGAGCTGCGTGTTGTCCGGGCAGACCCGGCCGGGAATATTACGCTGTTTGTCCTGACGCCGGTGGAGAAGGCGGAATGTGCCGCTGTCGCCGCCAAGCTGCTGGCCATCGAAGCACTGAAGGCGGAGCAGGTGGGGTTCATTTTTCCTAACGGACATATGGAAATGGAGGCCGGCGAGTTCTGCGGCAACGCGTCCCGGGCGTATGGCTATCTGCTGGCGAAGCAGCAGGGGCTGAAGGGCCGTCACACCATGCGGCTTTCTGTCAGCGGGTGCGATCATCCGGTGGCCGTGACCGTAGATATGGATGCCGGTACGGCGTCCGCGGAGATGCCGCTTCCGAAGCTCGTAGAGCAAGTGGAGGTTGCCGGCACGGCGGGAACGCTCGTGCATCTTGGCGGTATCGCACACCTGGTGGTTCAGGGTGTCGCGCCCAGCCGGGATTTCTTTGCGGCAGCAGAGCCGATCTTTGCGGAGGATTCGATGTTGGAGGCCTATGGTGTGTGCTTCATCGAGGGTGAGCGCATGACGCCGCTTGTAAAGGTGCCCGAAGCGGGTACGCTGGTGTTTGAGGGCAGCTGCGGCAGCGGCACGCTGGCCAGCGCCATCGCCCTGAGCCGGGGCTGTGACGGAGACTTCTCCGTTGCCCTGCGGCAGCCGGCGGGAACGGTGTATGCGTCTGTTACAAGACAGGCAGGCGCCGTCACCGCGGCATCCATCGGCGGCTCGGTAGCGCTGGAAGCGCCCATCACAGTCGCGATCTAAAAAAACGCATCCTCCGGGGTGCGTTTTTTTGTTGTACAATCGGTGCCAAAGAGGTATAATGAACGGAGCAATACTGTGCCGGATGGAGGAGTATAACATGACGTTGCATGAATATATAGAGGACATGCGCGGCAAGCGCATAGCAATCATCGGTATCGGTGTCAGCAACACGCCGCTGCTGAAGCTGCTGCTGGCGGAGGGAATCCGCGTCACCGCCTGCGATAAGCGTACCCGTGAGCAGATGGGGCAGCAGGCCGAAGACCTGGAGCGTCTTGGCTGCGAGCTGCACCTGGGCGCGGACTATCTGAAGGACTTGGACGCGGACGTGATCTTCCGCACACCGGGGCTGCGCCCGGATGTGCCGGAGATATCGGCCTGTGTTCAAAAAGGCGCCGTTCTGACCAGTGAAATGGAGGTTTTCTTCCTGATTTGCCCGTGTCCGATCATCGCTGTCACCGGCTCTGACGGCAAGACGACGACCACCACCATCATTGCCGAGCTGCTGAAAAAGGCCGGAAAGCGTGTGTGGGTGGGCGGCAATATCGGCCACCCGCTGCTGTGCGAGGCGGACGGAATGCTGAGCACGGATTTTGCGGTGTTGGAGCTGTCCAGCTTCCAGCTGATGACCATGACGCAGAGTCCGCACATTGCGGTCGTCACAAATCTGGCGCCCAACCATCTGGATGTGCACCGGGACATGGCGGAGTATGTGGCGGCCAAGGAGAATATTTTTACCCATCAGAGTCGGGAGGACATTGCCATTTTTAATGCGGATAATGCCATCACAGCAGAGCAGTCCACCCGCGCGCCCGGCCACGCCCGGCTCTTCAGCCGGCAGAGTGAGGTGGCAGACGGCGTCTTCCTGCGGGGCGAGGACGTTGTCTGCCGCAGCGGCGGTCATGAGCGCATCGTGATGACCACGAGGGACATCAAGCTCCCCGGCGTACACAATGTGGAGAATTATATGGCGGCCATCGCCGCCGTGGACGGCCTTGTGCCGGACCAGGTCATCCGGACCTTTGCCCGGGAATTCGGCGGTGTGGAGCACCGCATCGAGCTGGTACGAACCTATAAGGGCGTGCGGTATTATAATGACTCCATTGCCTCCAGTCCCTCCCGTGCCATCGCGGGGCTGCGGTCGTTCAGCGAGAAGGTAATCATGATCGCCGGCGGCTATGACAAACACATTCCCTTTGATGTGCTGGGGCCGGAGATCGTGGCGCATGTGAAGTTGCTGGTGCTCTGCGGTGCCACAGCGGATAAAATACGCGCCGCCGTGGAGAATGCGTCGGGGTACCGGCCCGGCCACCCGGAGATCATCGACGCCGCGCCTCTGGCAGCGGCGGTGCAGGCCGCCCGCGATCGGGCACAGCCCGGTGATGTGGTGACGCTGTCGCCGGCCTGTGCATCTTTTGACCAATTCAAGAACTTTGCCGAGCGCGGCGACTTTTTCAAAGCCATCGTGAACGGCTGGGAGGAATGAGGAAAAGCCGTGGTGTCATAGACTTCCATAGTAAGCGCGTCATACAGCGCGTCTATGGGAGGTGACGGCATGGGCCGGCTGCGGTATATACGATTGACCCGGCGGCAGCGGGTGCGTGTGTGGCTGGCGATCATCCTGCTGGCGCTGACGGCGCTGCTGACGGCGATCCTGCTGCACCTGCGGCCCATGCTGGAAAATCTGGCAACAGCCCGGTGCGCCAATACTGTCAGCCGCATCGTGGTGGCGGCGGTGAACGACGCCGTGGAAAACGGCTGGATGGAATACGACCGGCTGGTAAAGTTCGACAAGGACAGCGACGGCCGCGTGACGGCGCTGAGCAGCAATATGGCGGAGTTCAACCGCCTGCAGACCGCGGTGGCGGATGACGTACTGGCGCGGCTGAGTCAGGTATCCGCCAGTGAACTGGCGGTGCCGCTGGGCACACTGACCGGTTCGCCGTTGCTGGCGGGCCGGGGGCCGAAGCTGACGGTAAAAATGGAGACTATCGGCACGGCTACCGCCAAATTCCGGGATAAATTCACGGCGGCGGGCATCAACCAGACAAAGCACCAGATCCTGCTGGATGTAGACGTACGTGTGAGTATCTTGCTGCCGGGCATCACCACCTACACAAAAGTGAGCAACGAGATATCCGTGGCGGAGACGGTGATCGTGGGCGGCGTACCCCAGACGTACACCTATTTCAGCACCACGGAGGATAAGATCGAGGATTACGCCGACGAGTACATTATGAACAATGGATGAGGGCTTGGATATGGACTATCGCAAGGAGATACAGGAGCTGCGCCGTACGCTGACGGAGAACGGATACCTCTACTACGTGCTGGATGCGCCCACCATGTCGGATTATGAATATGACCATCTGCTGCGGCGGCTGGAGGACTTGGAGGCGGCGCATCCGGAGGAGATCACGCCGGATTCTCCCACCCAGCGGGTGGGCGGACAGACGCTGACGGAGTTTCAGCAGGTGACCCACGCCGTGCCGCTGGAAAGCCTGCAGGATGTGTTCGACGACGAGGAGGTCTGCCGCTTCCTGGAGAAGATACCCCTGGAGCACCCCGCCTACAGCGTGGAACCGAAGGTGGACGGCCTCTCCGTGGCACTGGAATACCGTGACGGCGTGTTCGTCCGGGGCGCCACCCGGGGTGACGGACGGGTGGGGGAGGACGTGACCGAAAATCTGCGGACGATCCGGTCTATCCCCATGACCCTGCCGGAGAAGCTGCCCCGCCTCATCGTGCGGGGCGAGGTGTACATGGCCCGCAGTGTGTTCGAGGAGATCAACGCCCGGCGTGAGATCGAGGGCAAGCCACTGATGGCCAATCCCCGCAACGCCGCCGCCGGCTCCCTGCGGCAGCTGGACCCCAAGATCGCCGCCCAGCGGCGGCTGGACATCGCGGTCTTTAATTTACAGCTGGCGGAGGGCCGGGAATTTTCCACCCACACAGAGACGATCGACTATCTGGCCAGCCAGCATTTCAAGGTGATTCCCCACAAACGGCTGTCCGCGCCGTCGGATATCCTGGCGGAGATCGCGGCGCTGGGCGATGGCCGTGAGCAGTTTCCTTTCGATATCGACGGTGCGGTGGTGAAGCTGGATGACCTGCATGACCGCGAGGTCATCGGCAGTACGGCAAAGTTCCCCAAGTGGGCCATCGCGTACAAATATCCGCCGGAGGTGAAGCCGTCGGTGGTGAAGGATATCGTGGTACAGGTGGGCCGCACCGGTGTGCTGACGCCCAAGGCGGAGCTGGAGCCGGTACGGCTGGCGGGCACGACGGTCGCCTTTGCCACGCTGCATAACCAGGATTATATTACCCAGAAGGATATCCGGGTGGGGGATACGGTGTTGGTACGGAAGGCCGGCGAGATCATCCCGGAGATCGTTGAGGTGGTGGCGGACAAGCGTCCCGCCGGGACGAAGCCCTATACCCTGCCCGAGACGTGCCCCGTGTGCGGCGCACCGGTGGTGCGGGACGAGGACGGCGCGGCGCTGCGCTGCACCGGCGCGGAGTGCCCCGCCCAGCTGCTGCGGTACCTGACCCACTTTGCCAGCAGGGGCGCTATGGACATTGACGGGCTGGGACCTGCGGTGATGCAGCAGCTGATCGACAGCGGACTTGTCCGGACCGCCGCGGACCTGTACAGCCTGACGCCGAAGCAGCTGGAGCCGCTGGAGCGCATGGGCAAAAAATCGGCGCAGAATGCGGTGGACGCTATCGCCAGAAGCCGGGACAACGACCTGTGGCGGCTCATCAACGCGCTGGGCATACGGCAGGTGGGGGAGAAGGCTGCCAAGACGCTGGCGCAGCGGTTCGGCACTATGGACGCACTGGCAGCGGCTCCGGAGGAGGAGCTGACTGCCGTGGACGACGTGGGCCCTATTACCGCGCGGTATCTCTGCCAGTGGATGAAAAGCCCCCAGTCCCGCGATCTGCTGGCGCGGCTGAAGGCCGTCGGCGTCAATATGACCTGTAAAGAGAAAACGGTTGACAGTCGTTTTGCCGGAATGACTTTTGTGCTGACAGGCACGCTGGAAAAGTTTACCCGTGACGCGGCGGCGGAGATGATCGAAAAGCGGGGCGGCAAGGCCGCCGGCTCCGTGTCAAAAAAGACCACCTATGTGGTGGCCGGAGAAAATGCCGGCAGCAAGCTGCAAAAAGCAGAGGCGCTGGGCATTCCCGTGCTGACGGAGGACGAATTTTTAGCACTTCTGGACTGAGGAGGCAATCAATATGGCAGTGAATACGGATAAGATATTGCAGCATCAGCTGATCTACAGTGTGTTCGTGCGAAACCACACACCGGAGGGCACCTTCCGTGCGCTGGAACGTGATCTGGACCGATTGAGCGCCTTGGGTACGGATATCGTATGGCTGATGCCTATCCATCCTATTGGCGAGGTGGGCCGCAAGGGCACGCTGGGCAGTCCCTACGCCATCCGTGACTACCGGGGTGTGAACCCGGAGTACGGCACCGTGGAGGATTTCCGCCATCTGGTGGACGCCATCCACGTCCGGGGCATGAAGTGCATCATCGACGTCGTCTACAACCACACATCGCCGGACTCGGTGCTGGCCCAGACCCACCCGGAGTGGTTTTTCCGGGACGAGCAGGGTCGACCCAGCCGCCATGTGGCGGATTGGTGGGATGTAGTAGACCTGGATTATACCCACAAGGAACTGTGGCGCTACCAGATCGATACGCTGAAAATGTGGGCGGAGATCGTGGACGGCTTCCGCTGCGATGTGGCCAGCAGCGTGCCGCTGGACTTCTGGGCCCGGGCGCGGCAGGAAGTGGAAGCTGTCCGCCCCGGTTGCATCTGGCTGGCGGAGAGCGTACACGGCGCCCATGTGCTGGGTCTGCGGCGGCAGGGTGCCTACTGTGCCACGGATACGGAGCTGTACCGGGCCTTCGACATGACCTACGATTACGACATCTGGCCGTGGTTTGAAGGGTATCTATCCGGTAAAAACAGCCTGCGGCAGTACATCGATATGCTGAACTACCAGGAGCTGACATATCCCGCGGGCTTTATCAAGATGCGCTGCGGTGAGAACCACGACACGCCGCGTCTGGCCCACTGGGTACAGGACGAACGGCGGCTGCGGCACTGGCTGGCGTTTTTGTACTTCTGTCGGGGCAGTATGCTGCTCTACGGCGGCACGGAGTTCGCACCGCGCCGTCAGGTAGGCCTGTTCGATGCGGACGACAATTTCGGCGACAAGCGGTCTGACCTGTCCGACTTCCTGCGGCGGTGTAAGGCTATGAAACTGGAACTGCCGCTGGAGGGTGCGGTGTGGTACGAGGTCAGCGGCGGCACGGTCATCGGGCACTATAAGTCCCCGGCAGGCGAGGTCACAGGTGTGTTCGACCTGTCCGGCGAAGGTGAGGCCACGGTGGTGGAAAGAGCCGACGGCGTGTATGAAAATCAACTGGGCGGCGATTTGACCGTCACCGATGGACACATCCGAACGGACGGCGATCCGATCGTATTTTGACTTGCTTTTTTGAACAAATACAGGGGCGATTTTGTGGTAAAAATCACAGAATCGCCCTTGCCGCATTGACCATGTAAAGTGCGAATGCTATAATCATTTCTGTATTGGTAAGCCTGCCCGAAGGGCGGGAGCACTTGTATAGAGGAGGAAAGAAAGATGAGCAAGATCATGAAGATCTGCGACGGCAACGAAGCGGCGGCGTATGTGGCATACGCCTTTTCCGAGGTCGCTGCCATCTATCCCATTACGCCGTCCAGCCCCATGGCGGAGCACGCCGATGCCTGGTCGGCCAACGGCAGGAAAAACATCTTCGGCCAGCCGGTGCGTCTGGTTGAGATGCAGTCCGAGGCCGGTGCCTGCGGCGCCTGTCACGGTGCGTTGGAGGCCGGTGCTCTGGCCACCAGCTTCACCGCGTCCCAGGGCCTGATGCTGATGATCCCCACCATGCACCGCATCTCCGGCGAGCGCCTTCCCGGCGTGCTGCACGTGGCGTCCCGTACCGTGGGCACCCATGCGTTCTCCATCTTCGGCGACCACTCCGACGTGATGAACTGCCGGCAGACGGGCTTTGCCATGCTGTCCAGCGGCAGCGTCCAGCAGGCTGCCGACCTGGCCGCTGTGGCGCATCTTAGTGCCATCAAGGCGCGCATCCCGTTCCTGCACTTCTTCGACGGCTTCCGTACCAGCCACGAGATCCAGAAGATCGACGTGCTGACCTACGACGAGTACGCCAAGCTGGTGGACTACAACGCGCTGGCCGCCTTCCGCGCCAACGCCCTGAACCCCGAGGATCCCCGGATGCGCTCTCTGGTGGATAACCCTGACATCTACTTCCAGCTCCGCGAGTCCAACAACACGGCCTACGCCGAGTTGCCCGATATCGTAGAAGACTATATGGCCCAGATCAGCAAGCTCACCGGCCGTGAATACCACCTCTTCAACTACTACGGCGCACCGGACGCCGAGCGTGTTATCGTGGCTATGGGCTCCGTAGGCGGCTGTGCTCAGGAGGTGGTCAACTACCTGAACGCCAAGGGCGAGAAGGTGGGCTTCCTGCAGGTACACCTGTTCCGTCCTTTCTCCCGCAAGCATCTGATGGCCGCTATGCCCAAGACGGTGAAGAAAATCGCCGTTCTGGACCGCGTCAAGGAGATCGGCTCTATCGGTGAGCCGCTGTACGAGGATATTTGCGCCGCCTACATCAACGAGAGCGACCGCCCCGCCATCTACGCCGGCCGCTACGGCCTGTCCAGCAAGGACACCACCCCCGCCCAGATCAAGGCCGTGTTCGACAATCTGCTGCTGGACGAGCCGAAGAACCACTTTACCATCGGCATCGTGGATGACGTGACTCATTTGTCCCTGCCCGTGGGCGCGCCGCTGCTCACCGAGCCGGAGGGCACCATCTCCTGCAAGTTCTGGGGTCTGGGCTCCGACGGTACCGTGGGCGCCAACAAGAACTCCATCAAGATCATCGGTGAGACGACAGATATGTACTGTCAGGCGTACTTTGAGTATGACACCAAGAAGTCCTTTGGTATTACCAAGAGCCACCTGCGCTTCGGCAAGCACCCCATCAGCTCTACCTATTATGTGAGCAGCGCGGACTTCATCGCCTGCCACAACCAGACGTACCTGACCAAGTACGATATTATCCATGAGCTGAAGCCCCACGGCAGCTTCCTGCTGAACTGCGAGTGGACGGAGAACGAGCTGGAGCAGCATGTTCCCGGCGAGATCCTCAAGTACATCGCCGACAACGACATCAAGTTCTACATCATCGACGCCAACAAGGAGTCTCAGGCGCTGGGTCTGGGCAACCGCTCCAACATGGTGCTGCAGGCCGCCTTCTTCAAGTTGGCCAACGTTATCCCCGTGGAGGACGCCGTGGCCCACATGAAGGACGCCGTCAAAAAGACCTACGGGCTCAAGGGCGAGAAGGTCGTCAACATGAACATCGCCGCCGTGGATGCCGGTATCAACGCCCTGGTGGAGGTCAAGGTGAAGCCCGAATGGACGAACCTCACCGGCAAGGCGTTGAAGCCCGCCGACGAGAGCCTGCCCTACGTCATCAAGAACATTCTGGTGCCCATCAACGCCCAGAAGGGCGATGACCTGCCCGTTTCCGCCTTCAAGGGCATGGAGGACGGTACCATGCCGCTGGGCACTTCCAAGTATGAAAAGCGCGGCATCGCCACCCATCTGCCTGTGTGGGACGCTGCCGAGTGCCTCCAGTGCAATATGTGCTCCTTCGTCTGCCCCCACGCCGTCATCCGGCCCTTCCTGCTGGACGAGGGCGAGGTCAAGGCCGCACCGGTGGATATGACGCTGGTGGATGCCAAGGGCCCCGGCCTGGCCGGCCTGAAGTACACCATGGGCGTCTCCACGCTGGACTGCACCAGCTGCGGCAGCTGCGTAGCCTCCTGCCCCAAGTCCGGCAAGGCACTGAAGATGGTCCCCACCCACGAGGTGTCTCTGGACCAGACCGACTGGAACTTCCTGACCACCGTGAAGGAAAAGACCTCCCGCGTGGACAAATTTACCCTGAAGGGCAGCCAGTTCAAGCAGCCCCTGGTGGAGTTCAACGGTGCCTGCGCCGGCTGCGGCGAGACGCCCTACATCAAGCTGCTGACCCAGATGTTCGGCGACAAGATGTATCTGGCCAACGCCACCGGCTGTACCCAGGCCTGGGGCGCGGCTATGCCCTGCGTACCGTACTGCAAGAACGCCGAAGGCAAGGGCGTGGCGTGGTCAAACTCCCTGTTCGAGAACAACGCCGAGTTCTCCTACGGTATGTGTCTGGCCGTCAAGCAGCTGCGTGATTGCGTCACCGGCTACGTTAAGGAGCTGGATGCCCTGACCAAGGACGAGGCCGTCAAGGCCGCCATCGCCAAGTATATGGAGACGTATGATGACCTGGACGCCTCCACCCCCGCCACTGCCGAGCTGGTGGCACTGCTGGAGAAGGGCAAGTTCTCCGCCGACGAGCAGAAGCTGGTGGACGAGATCCTAAAGCGCAAGAAAGATCTCTCCAAGAAGACCATGTGGATGTACGGCGGCGACGGCTGGGCCTACGATATCGGCTACGGCGGTCTGGATCACGTGTTCGCCATGGGCGAGGACGTGAACGTCCTGCTGGTGGATACCGAGGTCTACTCCAACACCGGCGGCCAGTCCTCCAAGGCCACGCCCGTGGGCGCTGTTGCCCAATTCCAGGCCAGCGGCAAGAAGACCAAGAAGAAAGACCTTGGTATGCTGATGATGACCTACGATAACGTCTATGTGGCCCAGTGCTCCATGGGCGCCAATCCCAATCAGCTGATCAAGGCCATCAAGGAGGCTGAGGCCCACAAGGGTCCGTCCATCGTCATCTGTTACGCGCCCTGCATCAACCACGGCATCAAGAAGGGCATGAACAACGTCCAGCAGGAGATGAAGGACGCCGTCAACTCCGGTTATTGGAACCTGTACCGGTACAGCCCGGAGACCAAGACCTTTACCCTGGACAGCAAGGAGCCCACCATGCCCCTGTACGACTTCATGAAGGGCGAGGTTCGTTACGCCTCTCTGGAGCTGAGCTTCCCGGAGAACGCCAAGGTGCTGTTCGCCGAGGCGGAGGAAGCCGCCAAGGAGAAGTACGAATCCTATAAGCGCCGCGCGGAGAAGTAAGCCTTCGCAGCAAACGCCCCGGCCATTAGGTCGGGGCGTTTTTTCCTGTATCTGCGGCTTCCGGATGCGGAAAAGGGAGGGGGAAGCCGTGCGCCGGACAGACGGGGGATCCAGGGAGGAAATAACTTATTCCGATAAGAAAAAATTGTTAAACTGTTGACAGACAGATGGGCAAGTGATAAAATTAACAAAGTAAAAAATGCAGCAGCACAGGATGCGGAAAGGGAGAACACTATGGCGAGACCGTTTGACTACACAGCGGAATACAAGCGCAAGCTATGCACCGCCGATGAAGCGGCACGGGTGGTAAAAAGCGGCGACTGGATCGACATCTCCATGGGCACGGGCTTTCCGTCTCTGATGGACGCCGCCATTGCCAAGAGAAAGGATGAGCTTCGCGAGGTCAAGATCCGCGGCTATCTGATCTTCGACCCGATCCAGATGGTAGAGTGCGACCCCGAGCGCAGGCACTTTGTCTACAACAGCTGGCATATGTCCGGCTATGAGCGCAAGCTCTGCGACCGCGGACTGTGTAATTTTAATCCCATGGTGTTCCGCAACCTCAGCTGGTATTACAGCCAGTTCCTCACCGTCAACGTGGCTATGATGGCTGTGACCCCCATGAACGAGCACGGCTATTTCAACTTTGCCGGAGCCACAGCCTCCGCCCGTTCCACGCTGGACAAGGCGGACGTGGTCATTCTGGAGATCAACGAAAATCTGCCCTGGGTCTACGGCGGTCTGGACGAGTGCATCCATATCAGCGATGTGGACATGATCGTAGAGGGGCCCCATGGCCCGCTGCCCAGCGTCAAGTCCCCCGCCGCCAATGAGGCGGAGATGAAGATCGCCGAGTACGTGGTGCAGAACATGGTGGACGGCTCCACGCTGCAGCTGGGCATTGGTTCTCTGCCTAACGCGGTGGGCCAGATGATCGCAAAGAGCGACTTGCGGGATCTGGGCATCCATACCGAGATGCTGTGCGACAGCTATCTGGATATGTACAAGGCCGGCAAGATCACCAACAACCAGAAGAAGCTGGACCGCTACAAGAGCATCTTCGGCCTGGCCATCGGCTCGCCGGATCTGTATGATTGGATACGGGAAAACCCCGGCGTGGTCACCTATCCAATCAGCTACTGCAACGACCCGGCCAATGTGGGCAAGCAGGATAATTTTGTTTCCATCAACAACTGTATCTCCGTAGACCTGTATGGCCAGATCTGCGCCGAAAGCTCCGGCACCCGCCAGATCAGTGGCACCGGCGGTCAGCTGGACTTCCTTGAGGGTGCGGCGTTGTCCCATGGCGGCAAGGCCTTTATCTGTCTGACGTCCTCGTTTACGGATAAGCAGGGTAATGTGAAGTCCCGCATCAACCCGCTGCTGGCCCCCGGCGACATCGTCACCGACCCCCGCAGCCAGGCGTACTACATCGTCACCGAGTACGGCGGCGTGAACCTGGTGGGCTGTTCTACCTGGGAACGGGCGGAAAAGCTGATCTCCATTGCCCACCCCATGTTCCGCGATGAGCTTATCGCCAACGCGGAGAAGCAGGGCATCTGGATCAAGTCCAACAAGCGCTGAAAGGTACATAGCAAGAGGGAGATGGCCCTACGGCGTCTCCCTCTTGACATTTTCCTGCGGATATAGTATACTTCCTGCATATGAAATCGGCGATGACGGGAAGCAGTAGGCGGTCAGCGGATGCCAAGAGAGGGCGCGGCAGGTGTAAGCGCCCGTGATGCCCCGCCCAAGTCGTCCCTGAGCTTCGCGCTGAACTGACAGTAGGCCGCGGCGGTTTGCCCTCCGTTACCGGGGCGGGGTGTTGCTGCACCCATGAGCGCGGGAGCGATCCCGAATACAGGTGGTACCACGGACATTATGTTCGCCCTGTTTTGCACTGGCAAAACGGAGCGAACTTTTTGTTTTACCCATTTTCTTACCGTGCACGCTGCCCCGCAGGGCGGAGAACGGATGCACAGTGTGGAAGTAGGAAACACAAAAGCAGCGGATATCTTGTTTTGTCAAATACCGAAAAAGGAGTACAGATATGAAAGAACTGCCCAAGGTCTATGACCCGCGGGACGTGGAATCCCGCATCTACAAGCTTTGGATGGACGGCGACTGCTTCAAGGCGGAGCCGAACCCGGACAAGAAGCCTTTTTCCATCGTCATGCCGCCCCCCAACGTCACCGGTCAGCTGCACATGGGCCACGCCCTGGACTGCACCCTGCAGGACATCCTGACCCGCTTTAAGCGGATGCAGGGCTACGAGGCACTGTGGCTGCCCGGCAGCGACCACGCCGGTATCGCCACCCAGATCAAGGTGGAGGAGGAACTGCGGAAGAACGAGGGACTGACCCGTTACGATCTGGGCCGCGAGAAGTTCCTTGAGCGTGTGTGGGCCTGGAAGGAAAAATACGGCAGCCGTATCGTGGAGCAGCAGAAAAAGATGGGCGCCTCCTGCGACTGGAGCCGCGACCGCTTCACCATGGACGAGGGCTGCTCCCGCGCCGTGCGCGAGACCTTCTGCGAGCTGTACGAAAAGGGCCTGATCTACAAGGGCAGCCGCATCATCAACTGGTGCCCCCACTGCCTGACGGCCCTGTCCGACGCCGAGGTGGAGTACACCGATAAGCCCGGCAATCTGTGGTATATCCGTTACCCCCTGGCGGACGGCAGCGGTGACATCGTGATCGCCACCACCCGCCCGGAGACCATGTTCGGCGATACCGGCGTGGCGGTGAACCCGGAGGACGAGAAATTCAAGCACCTGATCGGCAAGACCTGCATCCTGCCCATTATGAACCGCGAGATCCCCATCGTGGGCGACGATTACTGCGAGATAGGCTTCGGTACCGGCGCCGTGAAGATGACCCCCGCCCATGACCCCAACGACTTCGAGGTGGGCCTGCGGCACAATCTGGAGGTCATCCGCTGCATCAGCGACGACGGCACCATGAACGAGAACGCCGGCAAATATGAGGGAATGGACCGCTACGCCTGCCGCAAGGCGGTGGTGGCAGATCTGGAGACGCAGGGCTACCTGGTCAAGACCGAACCGTACAGCCACAACGTGGGCACCTGCTACCGCTGCCACAACGATGTGGAGCCCCTGATCTCCGCCCAGTGGTTCGTGAAGATGGCGCCCCTGGCCAAGGAGGCCATCCGTGTGGTGGAGGACGGCACCATCAAGTTCGTGCCTGAGCGCTTCACCAAGACCTATATCAACTGGATGGAGAACGTCCATGACTGGTGTATCTCCCGCCAGCTGTGGTGGGGCCACCAGATTCCCGCATGGTACTGCGACGAGTGCGGCCACATCAATGTCAGCCGTGAGGATCCCACCAAGTGTGAAAAGTGCGGCTGCACACACCTGACCCGCGAGGAGGACGTGCTGGACACCTGGTTCAGCTCCGCTCTGTGGCCCTTCTCCACCTTGGGTTGGCCCGACACCGATGCGCCCGACCTGAAGTACTGGTATCCCACCTCCGTCATGGTCACCGGCTACGACATTATCTTCTTCTGGGTGGCCCGCATGATCTTCTCCGGCATGGAGCAGATGAAGAAGGAGCCCTTCAAGACCGTGTTCATCCACGGCCTTGTCCGCGATGACAAGGGCCGCAAGATGTCCAAGTCCCTGGGCAACGGAATCGACCCCCTGGAGATGGCCGAGAAGTACGGCGCAGACGCCTTGCGCTTCAACCTGATCACCGGTAACAGCCCCGGCAATGATATGCGCTTCTTCGTGGAGAAGTGCGAAGCCATGCGTAACTTTGCCAATAAAATCTGGAATGCCAGCCGCTTCGTCATGATGAACTTGTCCATCGACAAGGTCGAGCTACCCGAGAAGCTGGAGCTGGAGGACAAATGGATCCTCAGCAAGTTGAATACCCTGATCCGCGAGGTCACCGACAATCTGGAGGCCTACGAGCTGGGCGTGGCATCCGCCAAGATCTACGACTTCATCTGGGACACCTACTGCGACTGGTATATCGAGCTGACCAAGACCCGCCTGAACGGCGAGGATGCGCAGGCAAAGCAGGCCGCCGAGAATGTGCTGTGCTATGTGCTGCTGCGTATCCTGGAGCTGCTGCACCCGTTCATGCCCTTCATCACCGAGGAGATCTGGCAGGCGCTGCCCCACGAGGGCCGGTACCTCATCTCCGCCGAGTGGCCGGAGTATCAGGATGCGCTGCACTTCCCGGAGGCCGAGGCCGCTATGGAGGCCGTCAAGGACGCCATCTCCGCCATCCGCGCCCGCCGCGCCGAGATGAACGTGCCGCCCAGCCGCAAGGCTCAGGTCATCCTTGTGACGGCGCAGCCGGAGAACTATCAGCTGGGCGCACACTTCATCACCCGCATGGCCTACGCCAGCGAGCTGACGGTGCTGACCGCCGCGCCTGCCGACCTGACCGGCATGGTGACCGTCGCCACCCACGACGCCACGGTGTATATGCCCATGGCTGAGCTGGTGGACATCGCCAAGGAGCTGGAGCGCATCGCCGCCGAGCGCAAAAAGGCGGAGGAGAACCTCCAGCGCATCGAGGCCAAGCTGGCCAACGAGTCCTTCACCTCCCGTGCCCCGGAGAACGTGGTCAACGCGGAGCGCGAAAAGGCCGAAAAGGCCCGGGCGCTTATTGCTAAGCTGGACGCCTCCGCTGCGGCAATGAAGCTGTAAAGCCATAGTGCTTCACAGCTATTCTGATGTAAAAACGAAAGCAAAGCCCAGCCCGCCGTGTGCAGGACCGGACAAACAAAAAAGACGCCTTTCGGCGTCTTTTTTGTTTGTTCGCAAACGGAAATATGCGCTATATACACGGCTCGCTCGCTGTGCTGGATCGACCGCCGTTCCGGCGCCGAAAAACATGGTGCTTTCCAAAATTTTTCGCCCTTCTGACGGATTTCGACAAATTCCGCGCGTCGGATAGTCTATAATCAACGCAGAACATCGAACCGCGGAGTTTTTTCTGGCAGGCACGGCCTGCGGCACACACCAAAGAAAAAGGAGCGTTCAAATGGAAGTATCGGCAAAACACGAGGGCCAAACGTTGACATTCTTTCTGGTCGGCGAGTTGGACCACCATGGGGCAAAAGGACTGCTGGAAAATCTGGAGCGCGAGATCGAGCGGACGCTCCCGCTGTCGCTGGTGCTGGATTTTTCCGGCGTCACATTTATGGACAGCTCCGGCATCGCCGTGGCGCTGCGGGGTTGGCAGCGGATGCGGGAGCTGGGCGGCGCCGTAACGCTGTATCATGTGGCGCAGCAGCCAAGAAAGGTGTTCGAAGCGTCGGGCGTCGGACGCATGGTGACGATCGTTTGAGGAGGGAGTACATAATATGACACGAGCTGAAAACTACGTGACACTGGAATTCCTGAGCCGCAGCAGCAACGAGGGGTTTGCGCGGGTGGCGGCGGCAGGCTTTGCCGCCCAACTGGACCCCACACTGGATGAGCTGGGGGACATCAAGACTGCCGTCAGCGAGGCGGTGACCAACGCCATCGTCCACGCCTATCCGGATCAGTTGGGTAAGGTGGTGATGAAGCTGAAGATATTGAAAGGGGGGATGCTGGAGATCACGATCCGCGATTGGGGGCGCGGTATCGAAAATGTGGAGCAGGCCCGCCGTCCCATGTATACCACCGGCGGCAGCGAGCGCAGCGGCATGGGCTTTACGATTATGGAGAGCTTCACGGATCGGTTGGTAGTGCGGTCTGTTCCGGGAAAGGGGACCACAGTGCAGATGCGTAAACGGATCGCGCCGCGGCTGGCGGTACGATGAGCGACCGGCTGGCACTGCTGGAACGGGCCCAGCAGGGCGATGACCGGGCGGAGGCGCAGCTGCTGACGGAGAACGCGGGATTGATCTGGTCCATCGTCCGTCGTTACAATGGTTGCGGTGTGGAGACGGATGACCTGTATCAGTTGGGGTGCATCGGCTTTGTAAAGGCTGTAAAGGGGTTTGACCTCACATACGGGACGCAGTTTTCCACCTATGCCGTGCCGAAAATCGCCGGCGAGATACGTCGGTTCCTCCGGGATGACGGTCCGGTAAAAGTGGGCCGCACCATGCGGGAAAAGGGGCAGACACTTTGGGCGGCACGGGAACGGCTGCAAGGGCGTCTGGGCTGTGAGCCAAAGCTGTCACAGCTGGCAGCGGAGACCGGCATGACACCGGAGGAGATCGCCGCCGTGGATCTGGCGCTGATCGCACCGGACTCTCTGCAGCAGGAGACCGCGGAGGGCCTGACGCTGGAGTCCACACTATGTGCCGAGGAGCCCAGCGTCTCTCTGGTGGAGCGTATCGCCCTGCGGGACGCCATCGACGCACTGCCGGAGAAAGAACGGAAGACCATTCTCCTGCGCTTTTTCAAGGGGTTGACGCAGGAGCAGACCGCCCGCATCTTACAGGTATCGCAGGTCCAGGTCTCGCGGCTGGAGCGCCGCAGCCTGCAAAAGCTGCGGGACCTGCTGGCAGAGGAGTGACTTCGGGCAGAGACGGCGTAAAAAGGGAGGCGTCTCGACAGCAGCGCGATTTCGAATGTAAAATGGATCAGGACAGAGGGGGCTCTATTGCGGAACGCTCATCCCGTTATCGGCGGGATGGGCGTTCCCTCGTAACGGAAAGGTGAAACGCTTTCCCGGTATCTGTCTCTCAGCCGTCCGTTCCGGAGGCACCCGGCAGCTTCGGCGAGGCGCCCTGCTCTTTTTCGTATTCCAAAGGCAAAAACTCCGTCATGGTCCCCCGATACCGTTTCGGCATAAACGTGTTCTGACACCGGGGATTTTCGCGCTCCCGAATGGCGACGCTTTGGAAAAACTGCTTCCACAGCGAGCGAAAGTACAATTCGTCCTCCCCTGGCAGGACAGGCTGGAAGTTATCGATCTGCGTAATGCGGGATCTACCATTGGCGTACAACAGCAGTTCCCGATGGGTGCGGTCATAGATAAAGAATTGCTCGTTGGCGTAACGCTGGCAAAAATGGCCGCGCAGCAGCGGCAGCACACGGTTTTTCGGTTCGATCTCTGCGCCCAGTGTACCGCCGTAGTCCGAAAACCGCACAAAACCGCGCAGTTTTTCCAGCTCGCCGTTCATATGGCGGATGGCGCGATACAGCGGATAGCAGGTCGGGTCGGATAGATCGCGCATAAAGCCGGGCCCCTCTGCCAACAGCTTCCGGATAAAGGCGTACAAACGGGCTTCCTTGTCCGGCAGACACGTTAAAAAGCTGCGGCGCACCACGGCCAGCGCTTTGCCGGACCGGGCGGCGATACCGCGGCTGACCCGCTGACTGTACGCCGGCTGGGTGACCACGGTGCGAACCTCATAGAGGGAGAGGGGGTCTTCGTCGCAGCAGAAGGCGGCGGGGGCCTCCTTGTACACATAGCTCTCATATACGCAGCACAGAAAACCATCTAGGCTGCCATCATATTGATAGATCACGTCATTCATACGGCTTCTCCTACCGGATCAAAGAGAGACAACTGTGCAGCCTGGTCCGAAGGCAGCGTATCGCGCTCCAGTCGTTCCAGCTGCAAGGGCAGCGTAGCAGGGGAGAAGTGCAGTCCCTCCGGTATCCGCCCGCCGCAGGTAATAAAGTACTGCGCCCGTTTCAGCACCACGCCCAGCTTTTTCAGGTCCTCAAACCGCAGGGTGCCGCAGCGCCGTGCCGATACGATGCGCCGCGCGCTGGTGGGGCCGATTCCGGGAACGCGCAGCAGCGTCTCCAGATCCGCCCGCATAACCTCGACAGGGAACTGGTCCAGATGCCGCAGCGCCCAGTTGCACTTGGGGTCCAGCCGTGGGTCAAAGTCCGGGTGGGCATCATCCAGCAGCTCGGCGGCCTGAAAGCCGTAAAACCGCAGGAGCCAGTCCGCCTGGTACAGGCGATGCTCCCGCAGCAGCGGCGGTTTGGTGTCCAGGGATGGCAGAAGACTGTTCTCCACCACCGGCACATACGCGGAGTAGAACACGCGCTTCAGCCTGTACTTGCGATACAGTGACTCCGTCAGGTGCAGAATGTGCCGGTCGCTGTCGTCGGTAGCGCCCACGATCAGCTGTGTGCTCTGCCCCGCCGGAGCAAACACCGGCGCGTGCCGGTACTTCGCCAGCTCCGCCTTGCTCTGTGCCGCACCGTCGCGGATCAGTCCCATCGGGCGCAGGATCGCCTCCCTGGTCTTATCCGGGGCCAGCGCCTGCAGGCCCTGCTGACTGGGCAGCTCGATGTTCACACTGAGCCGGTCGGCCAGCAGTCCCAGCTGATGCACCAGCTCCGGCGCCGCACCGGGGATAGCTTTGGCGTGGATGTAACCGTTGAAACGATACTCCTCCCGCAGGATACGCAGGGCACGGATCATCTGTTCCATGGTGTAGTCCGGATCGCGCAGTACGCCGCTGGAGAGGAACAGACCTTCTATGTAATTCCGCCGAAAGAAGCCGATGGTCAGTTCCGCCAGTTCACGGGGCGTGAAAGCGGTGCGGCGCGTATCATTGCTGCGCCGGTTGACGCAGTACTTGCAGTCGTACACGCAGGCGTTGCTCATCAGCACCTTCAGCAGCGTGATGCATCGCCCATCGGCCGAAAAGCTGTGACAGCAGCCGGCGATGGAAGAGGAGGTGTTGCCGATCATACCCGGCCGGAATCCGCGGCGCACGCCGCTGGACGTACACGCTGCGTCGTATTTGGCCGCATCCGACAATATCGCCAGCTTGTCCAGCAGCTCCATGCTTTTATGCCATGCGGCGGCGCCGGGGCGCCGGCCTGTCAATACAGTCGATGAGCCGCAGTATATTGGCGGCGATGGAACCCGCGCCCAACAGCGTGATAATGAGACCAAAAGTTGTCATAGTTGTGTCCTCCTTGCTCGAACTGTTGTTCTGGTAATAGTATAAATCGAACAAGCGTTCTTGTCAAGCGAAATCGAACAAAAATTCTATAAATTTCATTTGCGGTTGACCGGGCGCGGAAGTTGTATTAAAATGAGAGCAACGAACGAGAAAGATGAGGCCCCTCTATGACGGATCTGGAAAAACGCTTTATCAAGGCCCGGCGCGATGCGATCGCGGTGGATTATCAGAATTTGAACGACTGCCAGCGCCAGGGCGTGCTGGCCACGGAGGGGCCGCTGCTTCTGTTGGCGGGCGCTGGCTCCGGTAAGACGACCGTGCTGATTCACCGGGTGGCCAATCTGCTGCGGTATGGTCGTGGCAGTGATACCGAGGAGATACCGATTCCCATCAGCGAGGACGAGGTATCGTTTCTGGAGCAGTATGCCAAGGTGCCGGACTCGGCGCAGCACGCTCTCGTGGAGTATCTCTGCGCGGTGGAACCGGCCCGGCCCTGGGAGGTGCTGGCTATCACCTTCACCAACAAGGCTGCTAACGAGCTGAAGGATCGCCTGGGTCGGATGCTGGGGGAGGAGGCTGCCGCCGATGTGTGGGCGTCCACGTTCCACTCTGCCTGTGTGCGTATCCTGCGGCGTGATATCGACCGCATCGGTTTCGACCGCAGCTTTACCATCTATGACACGGATGACAGCAAGCGTGTGGTCAAGGACATCCTCAAGGAGCTGGGGCTGGAGGAAAAGTCGTTTCCGCCCCGCGAGGTGCAGTCGGTCATCTCCCGCGCCAAGAACGATATGCAGTCGCCGGAGGAATTTCTGGAGCAGTGGCAATCGATCAACGATTGGCGGAAAATCAGAATCGGTAAAGTATATGCGCTTTATAACAAAAAGCTCCGTGAGGCCAATGCGCTGGACTTTGATGATCTGCTGTGGCACACGGTGCGCCTGCTGCAGACGGCACCGGACGTGCGGGAGTACTACCAACGGAAGTTCCGCTATGTCCTCATAGACGAATATCAGGACACCAACGCGCTGCAATATGAGCTGGCCAAGCTGCTGACAGGACCTGCCCGGAACATCTGCGTGGTGGGTGACGATGACCAGAGCATTTACCGCTTCCGGGGTGCGGATATCACCAATATCCTCAGCTTTGAGCGGCAGTTCAAGGGGGCGCGGGTCATTCGGCTGGAACAGAATTATCGCTCCACGCAGAACATTCTGGACGCGGCAAACGCAGTCATCCGCAACAACCAGGGCCGCAAGGGCAAGACCCTGTGGACGGAGAACGGCTGCGGTGAGCTGGTGACGGTAAAGACCACCTTCAACGAGAGCGACGAGGCCAACTTTGTCCTTGGGCAGATCATGATGTACTACCGCCGGGGCGGCAGCTGGGGTGACTGTGCGGTGCTGTACCGTACCAACGCCCAGTCCAACGCGCTGGAATACGCCTGCAAGCGCAGCGGCGTCCCCTACAAGATCTACGGTGGTCTGAAGTTTTTTGACCGGGCCGAGGTCAAGGATATGCTTGCCTATCTGTGCGTCATCAACAACCCCACGGACGATCTGCGCCTGCGGCGCATCGTCAACGTTCCCGCCCGCAAGATCGGCCAGGCCACCGTGGACAAGGCCCAGATTATTGCCACACAGCATGGCCTGACGCTCTACGACGTATTCCGCCGTGCGGAGGAATTCCCTGAGTTGAAGAATGCAGCTGGCAAGCTGAAAGCCTTTACAGATATGATCGAGGAGATGCGCCGCCGCCTGCCGGAGAGTGAGCTGCCGGAGTTCTACGATTACGTCTGCGAGCGAAGCGGCTACGCGCCCGCCCTGCGGGAGAAGGACGATATGGAGAGCCGGGGCCGGCTGGAGAACGTGCAGGAGCTGCGCTCCAGCATCCTGGCCTACCTGGAAAACGCCGAGGGCGCGGAGACGAGTCTCTCCGGCTTCCTGGATGAGATCGCGCTGTACACCGACCTGGACAGCCGGGTGGACGGCGACAACTGCGTGACCATGATGACCATGCACGCCGCCAAGGGCCTGGAATTCCCCCAGGTATTTGTGGTGGGCATGGAGGAGGGGCTTTTCCCCGGAAATCGCGCCATGGGCGATGGC
>ERZ827524.1134-NODE-1134-length-28072-cov-4.277117_pt1 | contig 28072 bp, 20 predicted proteins | sample MGYA00519702_ERZ827524 | MGnify/ENA primary metagenome ERZ827524 (study PRJEB31778, sample SAMEA3449341) | human gut metagenome | biome: human gut; feature: human-associated habitat; material: faeces | place: United Kingdom | collected 2010/2012 ...
GCGAGAGCGTGTCTTGAATGTTTTTGTTGATTTTGAACAATTGAAAGAAGAGTAGATGAGTTTCGCAAACGCCTAGATATAGAAGGTTAAAAAAGGAGAAGAACTATGGATCAAATCGAAAAGTATATTGAGGAACTAATGGAAAAAAGTACACCGGATCGTCCCATCTGGAACATCGAAAAAATCATGCAGGGGTTAAAATCCACATGGAATTACATTGATGGATGTATGATCAAAGCGATTCTGGAAATGTATGCGATCACGAAAGAGGATAAATACTTGAAATTTGCAGATGATTTTATTGACTGCAAAGTGAATGCAGATGGGACAATTGAGGGGTATGATGTCAATGAATTAAATATTGATAATGTGAATGCGGGAAAAACACTGTTTGAGCTTTTTGACCTGACAGGAAAAGAAAAATACAGAAAAGCAATTGATCTTGTTTACAGTCAGGTTGCACAGATGCCGCGCACGAAAGAGGGGAACTTCTGGCACAAAAATATTTATCCCAATCAGGTCTGGCTGGACGGGCTGTATATGTGTCAGCCGTTTTATATGGAATATGAGACCCGTTTTCATGATAAAAAAAATTATGACGATATTTTCCGGCAATTTTTTAATGTTGAAAAAAATATGAGAGATCCAAAGACCGGATTATACTATCATGCGTATGATTCATCCAGAGCAATGTTCTGGTGCGATAAAGTCACCGGGCTGAGCCAGAACTTCTGGCTGCGCGCATTGGGCTGGTTTTCCATGGCACTGCTCGATACATTAGACAAAACAGACGCATCAGCTGCAGGAGAGTCTTACGAAAAATTAAAACAAATATTTGTCGAACTCATGGATGCTATGTTAAAATATCAGGATGAGAGCGGTATGTGGTATCAGGTCGTGAATTTCGGCGGCATGGACAAAAACTATCTCGAAACAAGTGGAAGCTCTATTATGGCATATGCACTTTTAAAAGGTGTCCGTCTTGGATTTTTGCCAGAAAGCTATCGTGCATATGGAGAGAAGGCTTTTCATGGAATCTGTGACCAATATCTTTCCACGGATGAAAACGGAAACCTTCATCTGGATGGAATCTGTCTCGTGGCAGGCTTAGGGGGCGCAAACAGACGGCCGGGTACTTATGATTATTATATGTCGGAGCCGGTTGTCAAGGACGATGCCAAAGGTGTCGGACCATTTTTGCTTGCCTATACAGAGATGCTCCGCCTGAAAAAATAGCACGCCATTTTGAACACTGTCACTGCAAAACTGCTCATTCGACAAATCAGTATGAAGGAAGTAGAGTAGAATGAAACGTTATTTTGATTTTGACATGAATGATTATAAAGACAGAAAATGCAATTTTCATTCGCACACAGTGCGCTGTCAGCATGCAGTGGGAGAAGAGCGGGAATATGTCGAGGAGGCAATTAAGGAAGGCTTTGAGGTGATCGGCTTTTCCGACCATTCCCCTTATTTATTCAAAAATGGATATGTCTCAAGAATCCGCATGACAATGTCCAAGTTGGAGGACTACGTAAAAACCATTGAGGCCTTGAAAAAAGAATATCGGGATGACATCACGATTTTTCTGGCATTGGAGATGGAATATTTTCCGGGAATCTTCGAGCCGACAATCGAGAAAATCCGGCAGTATCCGATGGATTATCTGCTTCTGGCACAGCATTTTTTCTATGAAAATGAAAGTTTTATCAGTGTAAGGAAAAACTGGACGGATGAAATGCATCTGAAAAGCTATGTAGATCTGCTGACAAATGCACTGGATACCGGATATTTTAATATGGTGGCACACCCGGATATCGTAAACTTCACCGGAGATGAAGCATTGTATACAAAGTACATGAAAAAGCTTGCAGACAGATTAAAAGATGAGCAGATTCCAATTGAAATTAATGTGAATGGTTTCCGGGAGTTGTGCAATTATCCAGATCGCAGGTTTGTAAAACTTGGCGTGGAAAATGGAAATGATTTTATTGTAGGTGTAGACGCGCATGATCCGAATGAGTATCATGATCTGGCATCTTATAAAGGATGTATCAAAATGGCAGAAGATTTCGGAGGAAAGGTATTCTGGAAATAAAAAATATCGTAGGGGTTGTGCCTCCCCTACGATATTTTTTTAATCTGAAACCAGCGTCAGCCCTGAAATATCCGGATGGATGGTCAGGGAGTAGTTTGTGTAGTACACGACAAATCCCGGCGCGGCCCCGTTTGGTTTCTTGACATTTTTTTTCTGTAGATAATCAATCTCCACTTTTTCATCTTCACGTCCTTTGGAGTAATATCCGGCAAGCATTCCGGCTTCCTCGAAAACGCGATCCGGCAATTCTTCATTGTTGGATTTTACGATGACGTGGGAACCCGGCATTCCTTTTGCATGGAACCACCAGTCATTTCCGGTTGCAAACTTGAAAGTGAGTTCATCGTTCTGGTAATTATTTTTCCCAACATAAATATCATAGCCATCGGAGGATCGGTAGTGGAACGGCTTGCTCTTGATTCTGGCTTTTTTATCGGTCTTTTTGCGCTTAATATAGCCAAACTCGATCAGCTCCTCTTTGATCTGTACGAGATCGTCTTCCGTCAGGGCAATGTCTAAAGCCGTGGAGATACTTTCGAGATGTTCGATCTCCGTCTTTGTCTCCTCTGTCAGCTTGATGAGTGCCTCATAAGTACGCTTTAATTTGTTGTATCTGTCAAAATATTTCTGCGCGTTTCCCTTGGCGTCTAACTGAGAGTCGAGCGGAATGGTGATCATCTCGTTGGTGTAATAGTTCAGTGCCTCTAACTTCTTTGCACCTTCCTCTAAACCATAGCCGTAGGTGTGGATCAACTCGCCGTATACCTTGTATTTGTCCCGCTTTTCCGTGTCCTTCAACTGCTTTTCCTGCAACTGGTATTTCTTGCGGTTACGGTCTAAGGCAGTGGAAACGATTTTTCTCAAATCAACTGATTTCTGACGGATTCTTGTATATACATTTCTGGAAGCATAATATTCCTCCAGAACCTGCGAGATGGAATCAAAATTTTTCGCTTCATAGTCCGAAAACTGTGTGAGTTCAACGCAGGAAAAATCAATCGGTTCTTTTCCCTTAAAAATAATGTTTGGTTTGTAGGTATGATTTTTCACATCCTCTGCAATCCAGGTGAGATTGTTAAATAAATGCTTTTTGCCGTCGTCATCCAGCGAGTCGACCGGCATATCTCCGTCAATGGAACTGCGGTGGCAGATTTCGGAGGCAAGCAGAGGACTTAAGCCTGTAAAAGAAGAGTAGAGAGCCTTTGTGATGGAGGTCGGTTTCTTCATAACCATATCCATAAAGGCTTCTTCCGTAACTTCGAGCGGGTTTAAACGGTCATCCTGTGTGGCAGGAATGCAGTAGTCGCGCCCCGGAAGCACTTCACGCAGGGAACTCATCATCGATGAGATATGTTTGATGCTGTCAATAATTTTTCCATCACTGTTACAGAAAATGATATTGCTGTGTTTTCCCATCAGCTCTACAATCAGCGTTTTCTGGCAGAGATCGCCCATTTCATCCAGATGTTCAATATCGAAGTGAATGATACGTTCCATATGCGGCTGGTAAATCTTTATGATCCTTCCGTTTGCAATATGCTTGCGCAGCACCATACAGAAGTTTGGTGCGGTCATAGGGCTTGGTTTATTCTGGTCCGTCAGATATAGAAAAGGCAGGGATGCGCTTGCGGACATGGCAAGGCGGAACTGTCCGTTACTTCCTTTACAGGTGAAGAGCAGTTCGTCGTTTTCCGGCTGCGCAATCTTGCTGATCTTTGCATTTAAAATTGTCTGGTTTAATTCATATACGATATTGGAAATCACAAATCCATCAAGAGCCATTTTGTGTACCTCTTTTTATTCTGAATAATCTGGATAATTGCAATGCTGTGGATGAGTCTGTATATGCTGCGATTATCCATAAAAATCTGCCTGATATTACCGGGCACATGGTTCATTATAACGGATTCTACGAAATCTGCATAGATGCAATATATAATTTCAAAAGCCGGATCGCATAATCACGCTGTTGCTTTGAACAGCCTGAGAGAATATGGATCACTGCAAGTTCATCATTTTCCTGCCGTCTTGCCTCTTCGTCTGTCTGTTCCCCGAACATCATATAATCAAGGCTCATGTCGAGACACTCAGAAATCGCAAGCATTGTTTCTGTGGACATTCCACAGGTGCCACGCTCGATGTCTGAACAGTATTTCGGTGCACGGTCTATTCTCTCTGCAACCTCGTCCTGTGAAAATCCTAACTGGACTCTTTTTTTTCGAATGCGGTCGCCAACGGCTAAACGGTCATACGCTTCTCTTTTTCGGTTCATAAAAACTCCCCTTTCTCATTTGTTTCTTATTGTGTGTGATTCTCTGTATCATATTCTTGCGAAAAAAACGTAGAAATAAAACACAATGGAAACGTAATTTAATAGTGAGTTTAAAAGGTATGCGCGAGATACGTTTTAAATGTGATATTGAACAAAAAACAAGTAAGATATGTCAGAAAACTGTAAGTTTCTTCTGTTGACATAATCAACGGACATGTGTATGATAGAAAATGTTTAAAACACGAAAATAAAGTATGTTTATAACGCATAAGGGTAAAATTATGAAAAACAAAAGAAATCAGAAAAATATCATATGGAAGATACTGCTTATCATTTTCAGTATCGTTCTTATCATATGTCTCATAATCATTGGAATCCAAAAATATCAGCAGAAAAAGCAGCAGGAGTATTACGAAGCCTTATTGGAAAATGAGAGCACCCAGACTCAGGCGACTGAGGAGATGCCGGAGCCGGAAACGGAAGAAGCACCGGACATTTTAAAAAGCCTTGGAATTGAAATACCGGAAAAAGACATTGATTTTGCAGCTTTGCAGGAAGAGAACAGCGATGTGTATGCCTGGATCTATGTGCCGGGAACCAATGTCGATTACCCGGTATTACAGCACCCGGAGGATGATACCTATTATCTGGAACACAATATGGACGGATCAAAAGGGCTTCCGGGCTGTATTTACTCGGAGAGCGTGAACACGAAAGATTTTACCGATCCGAATACGGTTTTATACGGTCATAACATGAAAAACGGAAGCATGTTTGCATCTTTGCATAATTTTGAGGATCAGCAGGTGTTTGAGGAAAACCCTTACTTCTATATTTATACGGAAGATAAAACCTATGTGTATGAAATTTTTGCTGCTTACAAATACAATGCGATCCATCTGATCTATAACTTCGACCTTACTAATCCGGAGATTTTTCAGAATTATCTGGATCAGATTTTTGAGATCCGCGATATGAGCGCAAATATCAGGCAGGATGTTACGGTCAATGTAGACAACCGCATTGTCACATTGTCGACCTGTGTTTCCGGTGAGAAAAACATGCGTTATCTTGTACAGGGAGTTTTACTGAATGAATAAACAAAAAAGTACAGAACAGACAAAAAAACAACAGAAAACATGGATAAAAATCATAAAGATCGTGGGAATTGTACTGATATGCCTGATTCTTTTTGCACTTATCGCATTTGGAGTGCTAAGGGCACTTGGAAAAAGTGGAATCAGAAAAAATATTTCAGGCGAAGCACCGGTACTTGAATCCACGGAATCAACCGAAGAGGGCTGGCAGGATGGATGGATCCGCTATAATGGTCAGATCTATGCCTACAACGAAGATATCATGACATTTCTCGTCATGGGTGTTGACAATGACGATGTTGTAAAAAAGGCAAAAGACGGTCTGAGCGGCGGACAGGCTGACGCAATGTTTCTGGCAGTCATGAATCCGCATGATAAATCTGTTTCCATTATTGCGGTCAACCGCAATGCGATGGCGCTTGTGGATGTCTATGATGAGGATGGCGTTTACATGGGACAGTATACCAAGCAGATCACTTTACAGCACGGTTATGGTGACGGCATGGAATTAAGCTGTGAGCGGAGTGTGGCGGCAGTGTCGAGACTTTTTTACAATCTTCCGATCAGTGGTTATGCGGCGATCAACATGGGAGCAATCCCGGCTTTAAACGATGCAGTTGGCGGCGTACAGGTGACGGTTTTAGATGATGTCATATACCCGGAATACGATATGGATCTCCATCAGGGGGATGAAGTGACGCTGACCGGACATCAGGCTTACTGGTATGTGCGCGGAAGAAATGAAAATGTGTTTAACAGCTCTTCCCTGCGTTTAGAGCGCCAGAAACAATTCCTGACCACGTTTATTGCACAGGCAAAAAACAAGGCGGTCACAAATCCGTCCATTGCGGTAGATTTATACAACACCATATCCAAATATATGGTGACAGACATTGACATTACGAAATTTACATACCTCGCTTCTGAGGCTTTGGGATACAACTTTGATATCAGCCATTTGTACACCATGCAGGGTGAGACACTGATGGGAGATAAATATGAGGAATTTTATGTCGATGATGATGCGCTGTACCAGCTCATCATTGACGTGTTCTACGAACCGGTAGAATCAGAGGATATTAAGTAAGGAAATTCCTTATTTAATATAGAAACCACATGGAATACGTGAGGAAAGGAGGAAAACAAGTTATGAAGAAAAAAATCGCAGTCGTACTTACAGCATTAATGGTTATGGCTATGGGAACAACAGCTTTCGCTGCAACAAGTCCAACAACCAAAACATCTGAGACAACTACAGCAGAGGCTACTGCTTACGCTAACGTTACAGTAGCAGCAGGCGGCATCGTGATCGATGGCGTGGCTTCCACAGCAGCTCCAACTGTAAAAGCTGTTACAACAGCTCAGGTTGAAGCAGCTCAGACACAGGCAGTTGCAAGCGTAGCTCCTACAGCTAAAGTTTTACAGATGATCGATGTAACTCTTCCTGTTTCTTTCGAGAAAGCACAGTTGACATTCTCTGTTAACGGTGTGACAGCAGGACAGAAAATCGCTGTTTTACATCAGAAACATGACGGAAGCTGGGAAGTTATCAACCCGGATTCAGTTGGAAACGGAACTGTAACAGCTACATTTACATCTCTTTCTCCAATCGCATTTGTTGCATACAATGCATCAGCTCAGACAGGAGAAACAACACCTGTTTTACCAATTATTGTGCTTATCTGTGCAGCAGGTATCGCAGTATGCGGAGCAAAAGTTAAATTTAACAACTAATTTTATGAATCTTAAGATTTATAAAAAGAAAAGAATGAACATGTGGTAGTTCCTGCAAAAGCAGGAATAACAGGCGGTCTGTGTCATGCAGACCGCCGGAAAAAGAACTGACAGGATGAAGTAAAATGAAGCATGCATTAATAATCACAACCATCAGCGGATTCGTACCGCAATTTGAAATGAATGATGTGAGAATCTTACAGGAGAATGGTTATACGGTTCATTATGCATCCGATTTTGAAAATCCGATTTACAATATCGATCAAACCCAGTTGAAAAGAGACGGACTGATTTTACATCATATCGATATCAGAAAAAGTCCGTTTCAGATCACAAAAAATACAAAAGCATTTTTACAGTTAAAACAGATCATCAGAAAAGAACAGATCAGTCTGGTACATTGCCACAATCCAATGGGTGGCGTGGTGGGAAGGCTTGCCGCAAAAGCTTCCGAAAGAGAACCATATGTTGTATACACGGCACATGGGTTTCATTTTTATGAGGGGGCACCGAAGAAAAACTGGCTGCTCTACTATACGGCAGAGGGGTTTCTGGCAGCATTTACCGACCGGATCATTACAATCAACAGAGAAGATTATGAGAGAGCAAACCGCTTTCGTTTAAAAGAGCATGGATGTGTGGAACAGATTCCGGGCGTCGGTGTGAATATAGAGAAGTTCCGGAAAAAACCGGAACTGAGAGAAATAAAAAGAAAAGAATTGGACATCCCGCCAGATGGATTTCACATCGTTTCGGTGGGAGAACTTGTAGAAAATAAAAATCATGCAGTCGTGATCGAGGCAGTTGCCCGGTTACACGACGAAAATATTTATTACAGTATCTGTGGCAAAGGCCCTTACAGGGAAACATTAGAACATCTGATCCAGAAACATCATCTGGAAAAACAGGTCAGACTGTTAGGCTATCGCAATGATGTGCAGGATGTTCTGCAGAGTGCAGACTGCTTTGCATTTCCATCTAAGAGAGAGGGACTTGGGATTGCAGCCATCGAGGCGCTGGCATGTGAAGTCCCGGTGATCGCATCAGATAACCGCGGAAGCAGGGAGTACATGTGTCATCTGGAAAATGGCATTGTCTGTCAGGCAGATAAAGTGGCAGATTTCATGCATGCGATCTGCCGTATGAGACAGTCCGGGCAGCTACGCAGGGAAATGGGAGAGCATGGGAGAAGGACAGCAGAAAGATTCAGCATAGAGGCAACAGATAAAATAATGCGCCGTGTCTATCAGGAGATCAGCGTGACGCAGGAAAGAAAGCGATAGAAGCGTATGGGGGCAGAGTTTGAAAAACAAGTCTCTGTGATCATGGGAGTTTACAACCAGTGGAACAGAGAGGCACTGCAAAAAGCAGTAAAGTCCATATTGAACCAGACACTCACGGATTTCGAGTTCATCATTTACGATGATGGTTCTGATCCGGAGGTGGCAGGTTATATCAGAGAATTAGAAAAGCTTGACGAGAGGATTGTCCTGATTGGAAAAGAGGAGAATCACGGTCTGGCTTTTTCCTTAAATATGTGTATTGGCGCTGCAAAAGGAAAATACATTGCCCGCATGGATGCAGACGATATCGCACTGCCGGAGCGTCTGCAGGTGCAGTATGATTTTATGGAGCAGCACAAAGAGTATGCGTGGTGTGGCTGCAATACGAGATTATTTGATGAAAACGGTGTCTGGGGAGAACGCAAAATGCCGGAACTTCCGTCCGATAAAGACTATCTGCCGTTTTCTCCCTTCATACATCCAACGGTCATGTACCGCAGAAAACTATTTGAAAAAAATGAGGGCTATCATGTTTCCCCGGAAACATTGCGCTGTGAAGATTATGAGATATTCATGCGTCTGCATCAGCTTGGTTATCAGGGGTACAACATTCAGCAATATCTGTTTGCGTACCGGGAGGACAAGCAGTCTTTTCAGAAACGCAGATTTCACTTCCGGATCAACGAGGCAAAACTCCGCTACCGGAATTTTAAAGCCATGCACCTGTTATTTCCGGTGGGCTGGCTCTATGTGATCCGTCCGGTTGTGGGCGGTCTGATCCCGCCGGGGATCGTTGCGTTATTAAAACGCGGTGAGACATGGTGGAAATCCAAAAAAGAACAGATGCCCGAAAATGCCAGATTGGAGTATAGCAGTTATGAATCCGACCGACCGCAGAGAACAGAGACTACAATCTTATAAAAAAGCCAGATCCGAGAAAGAAATCTATGAGCGTGTGCTTGCGCCGACACTTTATGAGTATGTGCTGTGGGTTTTGCAGGAGACTCTGCAAAGCGGAAAAAAGCGGCTTTACTTTCTGGCAAGGGATGGTTATCAGATGTATCTTGCCGCACGGCATCTCTGTAAACAATATGATCTGGACATCGAGTGCAGATATCTGAAAGTGTCGAGATATGCAGTGCGTGTGCCGGAATATCATCTTCTCGGGGAACGCTGTCTGGAACGCATCTGTGTCGGAGGAATCAATGTGACCTTTGAAAAAATCATGCAGCGTGCAGCACTGACAGACAAAGAGGCAGGGGAGATCGCAGCGCTTGCCGGGTACACGGAGAATTACAGAAAAGTCATCAATTATCACGAGGTCATGCAGTTGAAAGACCGCTTAAAAAAGATACCGCTCTTATTTCATTATATAGACAGCCATTCGAAGGAAGCTTATGGGACGGCAATCGGCTATCTCATACAGGAAGGACTGCTGGAACCGGTTCCTTATGCACTGGTGGACAGCGGCTGGATCGGTACGATCCAGCAGAGCATTGAACATCTGCTCCGTCAGAAACAGCCGGACAGAAAGCTCGAAGGATACTATTTTGGCTTGTATGAGATCCCGGAAGGGGAGGGAAGGGAAAACTATCACAGTTTTTACTTCACGCCGTGGGGTGAGATCAAAAGAAAAGTGCATTTTAGCAACAGCCTGTTTGAGGCAGTGTTTTCTGCACCGGAGGGCATGACATTATCCTACAGGGCAGAGGGAGAGAAAGACAAAACAATCTATGTTCCGGTGACAGACAGCAGGGAAAACCTGAACCGGGAGCGGATCAGCCGGTATATCTGCTGGCTGGAAGAGTTTCTGCAGGAGAAAAAGCAATCATTGCCGCAGGCGGACAGCGGGTATGTGGAGGAACTTCTATCACCGTTTATGGGGAACCCAACACAGTTTGAGGCAGAGGCATACGGAAGTCTGCTTTTCTCGGATGATGTGAGAGAGGATGACAATCAGAAAGTGTCCGCAGATTTTTCAGAGCAGGAAATCAAAAACCATCATTTGCTCAACCGTCTGCTCATCATGACAGGCATTCGGAAAAAGGTACTCCATGAGAGTGCGTGGATCGAGGGCAGCATCGCATCGTGCAAAACACTTGATGAAAAAGGCAGGGCGAGAAACCGCTGGCATGCCGTTTTCTATAAATACATCATTTATATCCGCAAGTGGCTGAAACAAAATCTGATTCATGGCAGGTAAATTACAGCCTGAATCAGATTATCAGATTGCAGAAGAAATTGACCGCGAAGTCTAGAAGATAAAGCTCAAAAGAAAATATAGAAGAAAAAACAGACAGGAAATTACAGTCGTGAGAAAGAATAAGGAAGAACTGAAACAATATTACTTTGTCATCAAACAGCTTGTAGACAGAGAGATTAAAAGAAAATATGCGAGATCTTTTCTAGGTGTGATCTGGAGTGTGTTAAATCCACTGATGACCATGGCAGTTATGTCCATGATCTTCAGCACAATCTTTAAACGTACGATTGAAAACTATCCAATCTACTATCTGACCGGAACGATTTTCTGGCAGCTCTTTTCCGGTGCGACAAACTCCGCAATGACGGCGCTCGTCGATAACCGGACGCTGCTGTTGAAAGTAAAATTGCCAAAACAAACATTTGTTCTGGCAAGGATTTATACCGCGTTGACAAACTTTGGCTACACCTGTATTGCCTATGTGCTCATGCTTGTGGTGTTTCAGATCAAAATCAGTCCGACGCTGTTACTGTTTCCAATCGATGTATTTTTCTGCCTGCTGTTCTCCATGGGAATCGGGTATGTGCTCTCGATTTTGTACGTGTTTTTTGCGGATATCAAATACCTGTATTCGATTGTCCTGACACTCTGGATGTACATGTCGGCAATCTTTTATCCGTATGAGAGCACGACACCGATGATGCAGAAAGTCATCGGAAACAATCCGGTGTTTGTCTATATCGCATTTGCGAGGGACTGCGTCATGTACCAGAAATGGCCGGAGACGGATCTATGGATCAAAATGATCTTGTGGGGCATTGTAAGTTTTCTGATCGGTTACTACGTGTTCTCGAAAAAAGAAAACAATGTGATGCAGAAAATATAATGGTTATATACAGAAGAAAAAATCCGTGAAGGAACAGTACAAGGAAAAGACAGAGATTGGAGTGAAGATACAAAAGTGAGACTAAAAATCTGGGAAAAATGGAAAAGGATAATACTCCTGGGCACATTCTTTGTGTTGGCAATAGGAATACCGTGGGAAATCCGTGCGGAAAATGCAGCTGTCACGTTCGGATCGAATTACTATACGGCAACCGACAATGAGACATTTCCAATCGGCGTATACCTGAATGGGGATTCGAAGATCGGAACCTATGAGGTTAAAATATCCTACGATAACAGGCGTCTGGAGTACACCGGGGGTGGTGATTCCGAGGAAAACGGAGTTATCACGTTAAGTGGAACCGGAGTCAATGCGCAGGTCAAATACATGTTAAAGTTCCAGACACGAAGCGGTGGAACGGCAGATATAAAAATAGAGAGTGCAGTGATCCACACAGCAGGAGAGAATGAAGAAGAGTTTGATGTGGCAACTCTGGCATCCACCTATGTCACGATTTCCGGTGAAGATACGGTTGGGGACGCTCCGCAGGAGGAAAGTCAGGAGACGGAAACTGAAGAAGAGAATCCGGTTTCGGATATTCCGACAGTGATGGAAGTGTCAGTGGAAGAGCAAACCTACTATCTGGTGGATCTCTCCCAGTACACGCCGGAGAACATTGATTTCCAGTATGATACCGGAACCATCACCTATCAGGGAACAGAAGTAGCTGCATATCTGTCAGCAAATGGAGATATCAGTTTTGTGTATCTGGCGGACAGTCAAAAAAACCTTTACCTGTACGCTTACAGCAGTGAAAAAGATAAACTGTATCCCTGCAATTCCATCACAGTCAACGGAGAAAAATATTACTTCATGTCTCCGTATGTGTGCAGTGAGTGGCCACAGGAACTGACACTTGACATCATCCAGAGCGAATCCATCGTCTATGCGATAGATATGGAAGGTCAGACCGGATTTTATAAGATCACGACCGGAAATAAGCTGGAAACCTGGAATCCGAATGAAGGGCAGGAGAACTTTCAGAATCAGATGAAAATATTGATTATCATTCTGGCTGTGACATTAGTGATCATGTTTCTTGCAATTCTTCTGGTTATCCATATGGATAAAAATAAACAGAGGCAGGATGGTACATCTGTATCCGGGAAAACAAACAATCGGATTAAAACCAGAAAAAACAAATTAAAACAAGGAGAATCCGAAACTTCCTCTGACACAAATGCGGAAGATGATTTTGAGATAGAAGATCTGGCACTGGATATCTCTGAGGAGGAGATCCGTGCATGGCGGGCGGAACTGGAACAGTCTGCCGGACAAAAGGCTGCCGGAAAGGATTCTGATGCAGCTGTGCCGGAGGGACGTGCAGGAGAGGAGCCTGTCATTGCAGTGAAGGATGTCACGATGCAGTTCCGGATTGCGATGAACAATGTCTCCGGTATCAAAGAGTATGTGATCCAGCTTTTGAAAAAACAGATCAGTTACCGGGAACTGCTTGCGTTAGATCATGTGTCGTTCAATGTATACAAGGGCGAAGTTGTAGGAATCATCGGAACAAACGGTTCCGGCAAAAGTACTCTTCTTAAAATTGTGTCCGGAGCTTTAAAACCGAGCAGCGGCGAAGTGCAGTGCGACCGCCGGAAAGTACAGCTGCTGACACTTGGAACCGGTTTTGATGTGGAACTGACCGCAAAGGAAAACGTGTACTTAAACGGCGCTATCATCGGTTACTCCAAAGAATTTATTGATTCCAAATATGACGAGATCGTCAGGTTCGCAGAACTCGAAGGTTTTATGGAAGAGAAAGTAAAAAACTTTTCCTCCGGTATGGTCAGCCGTCTCGGCTTTGCAATCGCAACGATCGGCGAAACCGCAGAGATCCTCATTTTAGATGAGGTGCTTTCGGTCGGGGATGAATTTTTCCGCAAGAAGAGTTTGAAACGCGTGAAAGAGATGATCCACGGTGGAGCAACAGTTTTGATTGTTTCACATGACATGGACACTATCATTGAAAATTGTTCAAAAGTTGTATGGATTGAAAAGGGAAAATTGAAGATGATTGGTGATTCGAAATATGTTTGTACAGAGTATAAAGAAATGAAGAAATGCGAATAAAAAGGAGATAAATAATGAAATATTCAATAAATGCAGTAGTTGTGACATGTAATAGATGTGAATTGCTTAAGCAAACAATAGATGCGTTATTAAATCAAACATATCCACTAAATAAAATTGTTATTATAAATAATGCGAGTACTGATGGAACAAAAGAATATCTAGATAGTGTGATTGATAATAGATTAATTGTTATCCATAAGGAAACAAACGAAGGTGGTGCTGGTGGATTTTATTATGGAACAAAGGAGGCATACAGAGAAGGCTGTGATTTTGTCTGGATAATGGACGATGATACAATATGTTTCCCAGATTCATTAGAAAAAATGATGGATAGTTATTCTGTTATACAGGATAGAAACGTTGGATTTATGGCCAGTAATGTTTTGTATAAAGATGGAACACCGTGTTTTATGAATATATGCAGACCAGAGTATATGTGGAATGAATTCGCTGATGAAGGAATTATTAGGATTTCGCATTGTTCATTTGTTGCGATGCTCATACCGTGTTGGGTAATTAAGGAAATTGGACTCCCTATTAAAGAATATTTTATTTGGGGGGATGACGGAGAATACTCAACAAGAATATTGCAACGATATGAAGGGTATTTGTGTGCTAAAAGTAAGGTATATCATTATATGAACGCTAATGTAGGCGTTGATATATGGAATGTTGAAGAAAACAGAATTAATAGATTTTATTATTTCTATCGTAACTGGATGTGCACTCACTTGATGCGTAGCAAGCAGGATGCAAAAAACTATGAGAAAGAAACAAAAAAATTAATTAAGGCAATAAGAAAGAGCAATACAAGTTTTAAAAAAGAAAAGATAAATGTAATCAAGAAAGGAATTAAAGATGGAAAGAAATTTGATGTAACAATAAAATCTCCAGATGGAACTCCGTTGCAACTTTTTGATGTAAGAGAAGGACATGGCATAAAATATAGGGCGTTTAGGATTGCAAGATATTTTCTTATAAAATATGATATTAAAACGCAAGGATATGTGACATATTGTAAGAATTTATATCGTAAATATATAAAAGTGGAATCAAACAAATTTGAAAAAATGAAATTCCTCGTAAAGGGATTGTTTGGAACTAGATTATATAACACAGGAGATAAAGTAAGCGATTTAAAAATGCTTTTAAGTGAGTGTACAATTGACTTTTGCCAATCAGAATATTTTGCGTACAGCGTTGATATATATAAGTCGTGGAAAATCAATTTGCGTCAGATGGCAAACTGCCCAGTAGATTATGCATTATTGCTTGATAATTCACTTGAAGAATTAAAAATGACTTCTGAAAATGGGGAATATGGTTTAGAAAATAATTGCATTGTAGATATAATAGCAGATTATGTTATAAGATTAGAAAAAGCGGTTTCCCATAGTAATTTGCCAAATAAGAAAAATGTATTAAGCTGGATGGATAGAATTAGGACTCAGAAAGCAGAGACGTTTGAAGAGGCATTACAGAGAATACTGATAGTTAATCAATTGATGTGGCAGACACGACATATACAGGTTGGGCTCGGAAGAATGGACATGATTTTGGAAAAATATATTCGAGATGATATGTCTGATGAATATCTTGATACTGTTTTATCAGATTTCCTTAAGGTACTGCACAATTACTATTGGTTGAAGAGCGAAGAAATGCCAGGTGACACAGGACAGATTATAATATTAGGTGGTGTTGATTGTAATAATAATCTTGTATGCAACAGAATTACATATTCATTTATCAGAGCAATAAAAAAATGTAAACTTCCAGATCCTAAGATATTATTGCGTGTGACGAGTGAAATACCAGATGAACTGTGGAGAGTAGCGATTGATTGCATTGTCACAGGAATAGGAAGCCCATTAATTTCTAATGATGATATGGTAGTAAGTAAACTAATTGAATTTGGCTATGATGAGGTAGATGCAAGGAATTATACTACATCAGCTTGTTGGGAACTTATTCCAGGAAATAGTTGTGAGCAAAACAATATTGGAGTTTTTGACTGGGCAATTCCTTTTGATTTAATAGGAAAGAAAGAAAATTTGGATGAGTTAGATACATGGGATAAGTTTATACGGACATATAGTGTTCATTTGTGTGGTCATGCTAATTATATGGCTCATTTGACTGATAATATCAAATGGGAAAAAGATCCATTGATGAGCTTTTTTATTAAAAGTTGTCGGGAAAATTGTAAGGACATATCAAAAGGTGGTGCAAAGTACAACAATTACGGAATTTTGTCAGTTGGATTAGCAAATTGCGTTAATTCACTTATTAATATTCGAAAGTATGTATATGAGCAAAACAGATTTAGTTTGAAGGAAATTTATGCTATGAGAAATAAAAATTTCTCAGGACATGATGATGTATATGAGTTGTTAAAAAATTCAAAAAAATATTTCGGATCTGATGATAATGAGGAAGACGTGATTGGACTTACGAATTGGTTAATTCATAGGGTAGACGAAACGCTTGAAGATTTTGAAAATCCATTCGGTGGAAAAATGAAATTTGGACTTAGTTCACCAGGCTATATTATTATGGGTCAATTTAATAATGCGACCTTTGATGGAAGGCTTGATAAAGAGCCATATAGTATTCATATTTCAGCAGATGACAATAGTAATATAACAGAGCTATTTAACTTTGCATCTAAATTGAATTATGGAAAGCATGGTTTTAATGGAAATGTAGTTGACTTTACAATGACACCTTCATTCGTTAGAGATAATTTAGAGAAGTTTGTGCAATTAATGAAAGGAAGTATTAATGCTGGTGTATTTCAAATGCAGATGAATGTAATAGATAGTGGTACATTGATTGAGGCAAAGAAAAATCCTGCAAAATTTCCAAATCTGATTGTTAGAGTATGGGGATTTAGTGCATATTTTAAGGATTTACCAGATGAATACCAAAAATATGTGATAGAGAGAGCACTAAAAAATGAAGCCGCTAATTACTAATATACAAAGATTCAGTTTGCATGATGGGCCAGAAATACGTACGACAGTATTTTTTAAAGGATGTTCATTACATTGTCCATGGTGTGCAAATCCTGAAAATATAAACAGGAAAGAAGAAATATATTTCATTCCAGAAAAGTGTAATCCAAGGTGTGTGCATTTTGTAGAGTGTAGTAACAAATTGTACCCGGCCGAGTGTGTGTACAATGCTGTAGGTATATGGGGGAAGCATTATTCTGAACAGGAATTATATGATATTTTGCTTAGAGATAAGTTGTTTTATGGAAAAAATGGTGGAGTTACATTTTCGGGAGGTGAACCATTACTTTTTCTACATAGGTATTATTCTAACCTATGCACTTGGTTGCATAGAGAAGGGATAAGTTTATGTATTGAAACATCCCTTTTTGTTTCAGAAGAAGCTGTGAAGTGGATGACCGAAGTTATCGACTATATATATATAGACATCAAAATATTGGATTTCTGCAAATGTAATGATTATTTAGGAGGAAATCTGCAGCAATATTTGAAAAATATAGAAACTGTATACGAAAATAGAGGTGAAAAAAAACTGATATACAGGATACCATTAATTCAGGGATATACTGATTCAGAAGAAAACCTCGAGAATATTTGTATGTTATTGAAAAAATGTCCTCCATATAGAGTTGAAATTCTAAAAGCACACAATTTGGGAAAAAAGAAATATGAAAGATTGGGAAGAAAGTATGTAGATTTTTTGCCGCCTAATGAAGAAAAAATAAGATCATATTCGGAGAGAATTAAAACTCAAGGAATAGAGGTGGAGGTAAAACAGGTATGATAGACGAAGGAGTTCTATATGAATATTAATGAAGAAGTACACAAAAATTTTTGTTATGGATGTGGTGCTTGTAAGAGTGTATGTCCGGCAAATGCAATTCAGATTATTGAGGATAGATATGGATTTTTAAAAGCCAATGTAGATAAGAAAAAATGCATAGATTGCGGTAAATGTGTAACATCGTGTCCAAGATTGCATAATACATTTGAAAATTTAGATAATCCAAAATGCTATGCTGCCTGGTCCAAAGATGAAATCAGATCAACAACAGCATCGGGTGGGATTTTTAGTGCAATTGCAAGCGATTTTTTGGATAAAGAGGATTATTATGTTGTAGGTGCTGTTTGGAAAGAAAATTACTATGTTAGCCATATTGTTACAAATAATAAAGATGATTTGTCAAGAATACAAAATAGTAAATATGTGCAGAGCAATACAGAAAATACATATGAAATTGTAAGAGACTTGCTTAAGGACGGAAAGAAGGTATTATATAGTGGTTGTCCATGCCAAATTGCTGGTTTATATTCATTTATTGGTGAGAAGAATGATAATTTATTCACAATAGATTTGATATGCCATGGTGTTCCTTCAACAAAGATATTGCAAAAATATTTAAAAGATAGTTATGATTGCAAAGAAATTAAACGACTTGATTTTAGAGATAAATCTGTATTTGGATGGTCGACAGAAATGAATATATACATGAATAATGGAGAGGAAGTACACACTAGAGCAAGTAAGGATAGTTTTTATCAAGCTTTTTTATCTAATCTATCGTTGAATCCAAATTGTGAAAATTGTCAGTTTTCAAGATTGCCAAGGCAAGGTGATATAAGTATAGGAGACTTTTGGAATATTGAAAAATTTGATAAGACATTTAATGACGGAAAGGGTACGTCACTTGTTTTAATTAATAATGAACATGGGAAAAATTTATATGATAATTGCACTACCATAGAGGTTTCAAGGAATGTTCCTATGTCATTTGTTAGAGAAACATGTAACAAGACAATTTTTGCACCATTCAAACATCATTTTGGCTCAAAAAGGTTTTTAAATGACTTTAACAGGATGGATTTTTCCAAGGCGGTATATCAGTCAAAAAATTTCACATATGATATAGGTCTTGTTACTACATGGTTTGCTCGCAATTTTGGAGCAATTTTTACAGCATATGCGTTATATAAATATTTAGAAAATGCTGGATATAGTGTATTGATGATAAGAAAACCAAAGGAATTATGGACCGATGGTTATAATGCACCTGAAAGAAATCCTATAGCATTAAATTTTGGTGCAAGGAAATATCAAATCAGTAAAGAATATTCGCTTGATGCTGCACCAAATATTGAGTTCCTTAATAAAAGTTGTGATACATTTTTAATTGGTTCGGATCAATTGTGGAATCCCAAGGTTTATGCATATAAATATTATTTTTTTCTTGACTTTGTAGATGCTGAGAAAAGAAAAATTTCGTATGCTACATCTGTAGGAGCGCCACATTTTGAAGGTACAGACGAAGATAAACATTATTGTGCATACTATTTGGACAGATTTGATTCTATATCAAATAGAGAAGATGAAGCGGTGCAAATGTGTAGAGAAGAATTTGGAGTATATTCGACAAGAGTAATAGACCCTGTGTTTATGTTGAATAGAGAAGAATATAATATAATGGCAGAAGATTCTCAAGTAAATGTGAATGAGAAATATATATTTGCATATATTCTTGATGGTAATATTGAAAAAAAGAAAATTATTGATAGCGTAGGAAATAAATTGGGTTGCAAAATAATATGTGCATATGATATTGAGCATCCTGAATTTTCAAGAAATGTCATGGGATATGAAGAAGCTAGTATAAAAACTCCAGAAGATTGGTTGAAGTATATTAAATATGCACAATTTGTAGTTACTGATTCATATCATGGAGGCTGTTTTTCGACAATCTTTGAAAAACAGTTTGCGTGTTTTATCAATCCGTTGCGTGGGGAAAATAGATTTAAAGAGCTGTTTGGACGATTGGGACTTTTTCATCATTTATTAGATACAAGATCATCTGATGATGACATTGATATGATAATAAATACTCCAATAGATTATGAAAGCGTTAACAGTGTTATACAATGCGAAAAAGAATTATCAGGAAAATGGTTAAAAAATGCTTTGATGAAACAAATAAGACCTATGGGAACAGAGGAATTTGTTCTAAAAAAAATTGATCAAAAATATGCACCATACAAAACAGCATCTTTAAATGTATATAGTGGAATTCAACAGCTTAAATTAGTAAAAGGGGTAAAAGTTCAAGAAATAATTGATAAGTTGCCTGAAAATTCATATATTCAGCAAGTTCAAGGAAATTTTGATCCTATAGCAGATACACCGGTTCCGTTTGGAGTTTTATCGATAAAAAAAACAAGTAATTATTTTGTTGAAGTACAATTTGTACAAATGACATATAAGAGTAATAGACCGCAAATATATATCGGTAATGTTATTGAATGCCAATTGATTGGGTGGGAAAAATTTATTGGGGAGACAGAGGTTAATTCGATGATAGAAAACCTTCAGACCCAAATTGATTCATTAAAGCGTGAAATTCAGAAAGAAGGAAAGCTAGTATAACGTAAATTAAATAAATGAATAGTCTAATTCCCAGCTATGCTGGGGAGTAAAGTGTAAGTGGAAATAGTGAGGATATCAATAAAAAACCGTCTATGTTAAAATGAGAATGGTGTCGCAAGCCAGACCAAAACATCGGAGGTAGTCCAAATGGACAATAAGAGCATATCACATACTCGTTGAAAATGCTAATATACATTCATGAAGAAAGCTTAATTTATCAAAAAATTTGATAGATGTTATAGAGTATTCTTCCAATGGCAGAGGCTAATATTGTAATTATTGATGTAAGTACGTTCGAGGTGATTGATTCTGTAGTCTACGATACACATTGATTCACAGTTTTTTTTAGAAGAATTATTGTATTGTAGAAAAGATATGCATATACATAAGGGTTAGAATCCCACCACTTTCAAGGTGGTGGGATTCTAACCCACAATATTAATTAGCAGACTGAATTTCAGCAAGCTGCTTTTTAAGATTTTTGATAATCTTATCTTTATCAGCTAATTCAGCTTCCTGCTCAGCTAATCTTTTTTCCTGTTCTGCCAGAGTACGCTCAAGGCATATATAGTTTTCACGGGCACGGCATTTTTCTCTTGTAATCTCATCCGCATTTGATTCATAAAGAGATTGTGAAGCGGAAGCAATAAATTCATTGTTTTTGGCAAGCATTTTGATTTCCTCCCATGTAGTTGCGGTAAAGAGACGTGCCCAATAATCAATTCGGTTGGCACGGTCTTCATCGGTTGCAAAATCTATCTGCCTTAAGTTTACCACACGGAGAATAAATTTGTCACTATAAGGGGTGTAAGTTTTTTCATTTAATAACCTGTAACTTGAGTAAAATTCGGGATACTCGCTGGAAACAGGATCAAAATTCAAAAATCCAATGTGGATGGCAGGTTTGATATCACCATAGAGATGTCCATGTGATAATTGGTCAAAAACCCGGCAGAGATAGCTTAAAGAGCGTTCTTTCCAATTGAGCTGATATGTCATTTGCATTTCGAGATTTATGACAGCAGAATTATTCAGGAGAACTTTTATGTCTAAGATAAATTCTTTGTCGTCGACAGCTTCATTGAGTAAAATAGGATTCTGGATTTCAACCGAAACAACTTCTTCTGGTTTAAGAGAAAGAAGAGAACAGATAAGTCCTTTCAGAACATAATTATTTTTTTCAAGGATGATTCGGAACATGTAATCGTTTGTCATTCCATAGGGAATCTGACCGGTTGCATTTAAATAAGATAAAGATGTAGTTGGTTTTATTGTGTTCATTGAATACCTCACTAATGATGGAAACGTGCAGAGGGGAAATACACGAAATAAATGATAAGTTACAAGGTTGAAAAAACGATATGCAGATAGAAAAAATAATAATATATCACACAACTAGTATAATGTAGCAGGAATAAATATGCAAGAGATTTTCTTGCATTCTATTATAAATTTCAAAGGAGAGCAGATAAATATGAAATACGATTATTTAGTAGTAGGTGCAGGACTTTATGGAGCAGTTTTTGCACATGAAGCAAAGAAGGCAGGAAAGTCAGTTCTGGTAATTGATAAGAGACCGAATATTGCAGGAAATGTTTATACGGAGGCAGTGGAAGGCATTCAGGTACATAAGTATGGAGCTCATATTTTTCATACAAATAATAGAAAGGTATGGGAGTATGTAAATCAGTTTGTAGAATTTAATCGTTTTACAAATTCTCCGGTTGCAAATTATAACGGTGAATTATATTCACTTCCTTTTAATATGTATACTTTTAATAAAATGTGGGGTGTTGTAACTCCGGAAGAGGCAGCAGCAAAGATCGAAGAACAGAGAAAAGAAGCGGGGATTTTAGAGCCAAAAAATCTGGAGGAACAGGCAATATCACTTGTTGGTCGTGATATTTATGAAAAACTGATCAAGGGTTACACAGAAAAACAGTGGGGACGTCCATGTAAGGAACTTCCGGCATTTATTATTAAGAGATTGCCGGTACGTTTGACATTTGATAATAATTATTTTAATGCACTATTTCAGGGAATCCCAATTGGCGGATATACAAAGATGGTTGCGAATATGCTGGAAGGCATAGAGGTAAAATTGAATGAGGACTATCTTGTATCAAAGGATAAGTGGGATGCCATGGCAGATAAGATTGTATATACTGGTGCAATAGATTCCTACTTTGGCTATAAACTTGGAACTTTGGAGTATCGCTCAGTTCGATTTGAGACAGAATTGCTTGATATTCCGAATTTTCAGGGCAATGCAGCAGTGAATTATACAGACGCAGAGACACCGTGGACAAGAATTATTGAACATAAATGGTTTGAGTTTGGTAAGGATGCAGATGGTCAGGATTTGCCAAAGACAGTTATTTCAAAGGAATTTTCATCAGAGTGGAAACCTGGAGATGAGCCATATTATCCGGTAAATGATGAGAAAAATGGAATGCTATATGAAGATTATAGGAAGCTTGCAGATCAGGAAACGAAGGTTATTTTTGGTGGTCGACTTGGTGAATACAAATACTATGATATGGATGCTGTTATTGCCTCTGCGCTGGATATGTGTGAGCGTGAGCTGATATAAGATTGAATAACATATGTGTTTTAGAGGAGAAAATGTGAAAAATATAAATATTGCTGTAAACATTTGTACATATCACAGAAAAGATTTTGTGGAGCATAATATTTCTAAATTGTTACAGTCTAAATTTTTTGATTTGACTGACAGAGATTATTATGGCAAACTGCATATTTTCGTGATAGACAATGGCTGCGAATTGGAATGCCTTGATGGGGATTTTTTGCATGTGTTTCACAACAAAAATACAGGCGGTTCAGGTGGATTTCAGAGAGGAATAGAGGAAATACGCAACAGTAATATTGATTTTTCTCATGTTATTTTCATGGATGATGATGTGAAGTTTGAGTTGGATACTTTTTATATTCTGTATGATTTCCTAGTAAGCGTGCCTGAACAGTATGAACTTAATCCGGTGGCTGGTCGGATGTTTTGTCTGGATAAGCCGGATATTCAGTATACTGCTGCAGAAATATGGAATTATGGTGACTTAAAACACGTTGAATATATGAGGAAGATTACACCAGATGATTATTGTTATGGAAATGTGGTCTATGATTCTGGGGCTGATTATGGAGGATGGTGGTTTTGCTGTTTTCCAATGAGCTTTGTGAGGGAAAATGATGTTTTACCTTTTTTCATACATTGTGATGATGTAGAGTATGGACTTCGGTGTGGCAGAACTCCCATTATCATTGAGGGTGTGCACGTGTGGCATGAGACATTTGATAAACGACAGACACCGATTATGCTTTATTATGATACAAGAAATCCGTTGTTTGTGAATGCCATTCATTTTCCGTGGCTGGATGCACAGGCTGTCTTGAATAAGTGGCATGAGACGATTACTTCTTATCATGTAGCAGGTGATTTTGTTTCAGAATATTATGTGATTCGTGGTATGCTTGACTTTTTAAAAGGATTGAAATGGTTGAAGCATGTTGATTCTGAAAGGTATCACAGAAGATTACTTAATATGAAAGGTAATAAGTGGAAAAATGCTATTTCATGGAGAGTTGCGGAAAAATGGTTTAAAGTGAAGTATAGGAAAGGTAGGGGCTAAAAGCCACAGAAGCTAAAATTTAGTGACATAAAATAAGATATAAATTAGAAGTTGATTTGAAAGATAAGGCTAAACGGAACAAATAATGACTGGAAAGACTTGGCGGATGCGTATAGCGATTTACAGGAGGAAAATGCCACATTAAAACAGGATAACTCTACATTAAAACAGCAAAATGAGCAATACTTCAGTGATTATACAGAGAAAAAGGAATTAAATGAATTTCTTAAATCACAGGTAAGCGGAAGTCCTGATTTATTGTTTGAATCGTTGGGATTGTCTATAGATGGTAAGAAAATTCCAGTTGATACTAATAACTCTATAGTAAACATCAATGGCAGAGAGTACTGGAGCCGTGAGATTGCAATAAAGCTTTTGCCAGAGACGGAGTCCTATTCTAAAGAGGACGGGAACATCAATGTTGGAAGGGTATTGGCAGATAAGACAAACTTGTTTGGATTATATGTAAACAGTAAAAATAGTGGAGTGTTAGATAACGGAGTAGTAAAGGAATCGTTTAATAATTCTCATGCTAATGCTTTTATTAATAATGGGCATAATAGCGATATCACGTTTGTTTTGGATGGAAAATATAGCAAACTTAAAATATCAGCGGTTATACGAGAAGGTTGTAGAGATTCCCTCACAGCTTCATTTACAATAAAAATAGATGATGGGAACAGAAGAATTTAAAAATCTCTTTCGGATCCGCAATGGTGTAGAAACAGTTCCATCCTTATTGCAAAGAAAAATATCGAAGTGGATATAAGGAAAATCAGTATGAATTGAAAGGCATATATCGTCAAAGAATGGATCAATTTTTTGTGTATAACGATAAAAGAAATTGTGAAAGAGTTTATGAAAAAATCTGTGAGATGATGAAGTTATAGTTAAGAGAAAATGATGTTAATTCTTAGGATGTGCAAATGAATGCAAGGGAGAAAAGTATATGAAGAACGATATTTCTAAGAGTATATGTAAGGCATTAATATTTACTGTTTTACCTTTTGCAATTCCACTAATTTTTGAAATAATACCGAATACTTTTATTAATAACGCAGGCAAGATAATAATTGTATTGCTATTATTTGCAACTGATACATATTTTGTGTTCAAGATCACAGTGCGTGACTGTAAAGAATTGAATGATGCAAAAAATATAATTGATACGAATAAAAGGTTTTATATTTCAAGAAAAGTATTGGATAGAATAACCAATTGCGAAAAAATAAAGGGCGAGTTTATAAAAGATGAAACCAATAAGCTGCATTATAATTATAAGGAAAATATATTACTATATAATCCACATAGATATTTAGAAAGAGTATGTGATGAACTAAAAACATTGGTTTCTGATATTACACATATTGATTTAGAGTATGTATCCGTATCTTTTATATACAAGTATCCTAAGCATTCTAAAAAAAATGTGACCGAAAGCGAATCTGAAAAATGGAATGGATGGAAATGGATTACAGGAAAGGATTCGACAGCGAGTTTTGATTTGAAAGAACTTGTTAATAGAAAAGATTCATATTATCATTATTTGGTAGCAAATGATAAGACGGCATCATTTGAAAATGATAAAGTTAAGTTGATTAATCAGCAACGTTATTATGTTAGTGAAAAAGATGGAAGACATAAAAAATATGGTTCGATTTCAGCACATAAAATGTCATTTAAACATAATAATTATACGTTCTGTACAGGTTATTTAATTATATCCACATATGGAAAGAAGTTTTATGATTATTATGATGAAAATGAATTTAGATCAGAGGCAGAATTCGAAGAAATATTATTTGAACAGATTATTCCACCATTTCGAAAATTGATAGAAACAGAGCTTGGATTATTATATTTGCGTCATAATGAAAGAGAAAAAATATTAAAACATCATAAAAAATAGCAGATAGTGTCAGTTTATTCAGCAAAGGTAATATAGTGCTTAATTCTGATAATATTGAGATTGTGGTTACAAAACTTACTGTACATGGAACAAAAGTGAGATTGCTGGGTTTCTTAAAAAGTGTATTTTTTCAGTTTTATAAAGGTTCATTTGAGCTTTATGCTGTAGAAAATGGAATACAGGGCAGTCCAATTCATGTTTCCCCTAGTACACACAATTATTATTTGTCGCACGGGCCGACACAAAGATTTTGGAAATTTGAATATGAGTGTGATGCGAGAGAGGTTCAGAATTTATGGTTCAAAGTTAAATTTGATACAGCGGAGCTTAAGACAAGCTATTATTTTATGCCGCTTGTTCCAATTCATGCAGAGTTGACGGAATATATCAAAGATTGGGTGAAAATCATATATCATGAAAATCAATGGTATTTTTCAGAAGTTGAAGAGAAAAAGCCAGAGAAAGAAATCTGGCTGTATTACGATTGCTCTGGAGTTGCGATAGATAATGGATTGAAACAATTTTGTCATGACATAACAATGAGCGATGGTGTTGATCGACATTATGTGCTTACGGATAAAAAACAAAATAAGTTTATTCCACCAAAAGCAAATACCGTAATATTTGGCTCTAAAAAGCATGTGGAACTTTTATTACATGCTTCAAAGGTCATTACGGCTTTTATTGAAAATAATAATGTATTTCCATTTCCTGAAAAAGAATATAGCCGATATGCGAATCAAATGCAGTTTGAGACGATATATTTGCAGCATGGGGGTTTACATATTGATATGCCGTGGAAGTATTCTCCTGAAAAAATAATTGCAGATAAGATAGTTGTTGCATGTGACGTAGATTATCGGCTTTTTCGCAAGAATGGATTTGCAAAATCTGATTTGTGGAAAGTTGGACTGCCAAGATTTGATGAATTGCATAAAGCAAAAAATTCTGATAAGCAAAGAATTCTATATGCACCATCATGGCGAAGCTATCTGGTCGGTGAAAATGTAAACGGTGACTGGAAAGCATTAGATAAGAAATTCCTTTCTTCAAGATATTACATGGAAACCAAAGCTTTTCTGGAAAGTGATGTGTTATACAAAATGCTGGAGAAACAGGAATGTGGATTTCATGACTAAAATAGATGAAGAAGAGATTGCTAAAACAAGTGATGAGATTATTAATAAGATTGAGAAGTTCTTTATGACGGGAAAAGGAATGTTGTACGATGTGCATTTCTGGAAAAATGACATATGTAATTCAACAGAATTGATATATCAAAAGTGTTATCTTTTTCGAGACCGTTTCAAGTTTTGTGTAAACGTTAAAAACTGATATAAGATTTATGAATAGTTACAAATGGGCAGAGCCGATTTTTCAGGTTCTGCCCATATCTGCATTATACAGGAGTTTTTGGGCATGTCAATAAAACCTGCCTAAAACAAGCTGTTTTTACAGGTTGCGTCCAATCAGGCGTTCTTCAAAATAGATTTCCAGCTGGGAATGGATCTGTCCCCAGTCATGCCGATGGCCAGTCCATTTTTTCGTGATATCCATAGTTGCCAGATACAGCATTTTCAAAAGGCTGTCATCCGACGGAAAAACCGTCTTGCTTTTGGTCACTTTCCGGAGCTGGCGGTTGAATCCTTCAATGGCATTTGTGGTATAAATCAGCCGTCTTACTGCCTCCGGATATTTGAAATAAGTGGACAGGGTTGCCCAGTTATCATGCCAGGATTTATAGATTTTTGGGTACTTGGAATCCCATTTATCCTTGAACAATTCTAACTCATTTAAAGCTGTTTCTTCCGTTGGAGCTGCATATACAAGCTTCAGATCAGCCATCAGTTTTTTGATGTCTTTGTATGAAACAAACTTCGTTGAATTACGGATCTGATGGATGATACACTGCTGAATCTCTGTTTTGGGATAAACAGCCTCGATTGCCTGTGGGAATCCATTTAAACCATCAACGCATGCAATCAGGATATCCTCAACGCCTCTGTTTTTTAATCCATTCATGATAGAAAGCCAGAACTTTGCACTTTCGTTTTCTCCAACATACATTCCAAGAACATCTTTTTTCCCATTCATATCGATACCAAGGGCAATGTAAACCGCACGTTTTACAATACGTCCTTCACTGCGGACATGATAATGGATTGCATCCATAAATACTACAGCATACACTTCTTCCAGAGGGCGTTCCTGCCATTCTTTTACAATCGGCAGGATTTTGTCTGTGATCCGGCTGATTGTACTGTCAGAAATATCAATATCGTATAATTCACGCATGTGGGATTCAATGTCTCCGGTGGTCATTCCCTTGGCATACATGGAAAGTATTTTTTCTTCCATGTCCTGAGTTACGG